>PVMK01114071.1_pt1 | contig 54826 bp, 61 predicted proteins | sample 1853481 | NCBI WGS metagenome assembly PVMK01 (sample SAMN08533507, study PRJNA380276) | Marine sediment metagenome, whole genome shotgun sequencing project.
ACGAGGAGCGGTCGAGCGTAGCCAAGCCGCCGTCGAACACGCCGGGCGATGGCTTCACGAAACCCTCGAAGAACGCCCATTGCTCGAAGCGGGTGCGCGGCGTTTCGCGATGACGGTTGGGCGCGCCACAGAGCTCGCGCTCCTTGCGGATCACGGGCAGTGGTGCCTCGAGCAAGGGAAGGGCGAGCGCGCGTTGGCCGCAGCCCGCCGCTTCGCCCGGACCCGTATCGACCTCATCGAGGACGAGGACTTGCTCGAGGAAAGCCAGCGGCTCATCTAGGCGCGAGTCACCGTCGTTCGTCGATAGGCATCGGCAGGCCGCTTGGTACGGCTCCTGGGCGGCGCGGTTTACGGCTCTCGTCGTTGAGTGTTTTCTCGATGAAGAGCGTGATCACCCGAGCGTCCTCGTCGGTGTACGGCATGCCGCCTTGGTCGAGCTCGTGGATGACCACCTCATCCAGTTGGCGGAATGTGCCGTTATGGAAATACGGTTCGGTGAACTTGATGTTTCGCAACGTAGGCGTCCGGAACTTCCCAAGGTCAGCAGGGTCTTCGGTGGCTTCTGCGCGGCCTTCGTCCATGACTCCCTCTACGCCCGGAACGTTCCTGTCTGCGAACGTCTCTGATTCGAACAGCGGCGGAACATGGCAGCTGTCGCAGCCCATCTCTGCGAAGCGGAACATTCCTTCCACCATTTCGTCGCTAAACGCGAGCAGGTCGCCATCGACGTAGCCATCGTACAGGGAACGATTCGAGATGAATGTGCGCTGAAACGCTGCCAGGGCGGCAGCGAAATTATCCACCGTGACACGTGGATCATCCGGAAAGGCGGCTGCGAATAGACTCGCGTACTCGGCAATGCCGGCTAGGTCTGCGATCACTTCCTCCGGATCGCGATCCAGCTCGTCTTCGGTGAGCAGGGGCATTAGGGCTTGTTCCTCGAGCGTCTTCGTGCGCCCATCAAGAAAGAAGCTCGATCGGAATGCCAGGTTGAAAAGCGTCGGCGAGTTCCGACGCAGGACGTTCGGTCCGCGCCGGTCCGGTCCGGCGATCAGCCCCGCGCTGTGGCCGATCGATTGAGGCAAAAAGTCACTCATCCCCCAGAGCTCGCTGTGGCAAGTGCCGCAGGCGGTCTCGCCGTCCGTCGAGAGGATAGGGTCGTAGAAGAGAGTTTTTCCCAGCTCGATTCGGGCTTCAGGGACGTCCTCCATCACGGGCGGCAGCGGGGGGAACTCCGTGGCTTCCCAGGGAAGATCCGGAACCGAAGGTTCGGTAGGGACCTGGCCTCCAGAACCGGCGGAACCCGCGGCACCGCCTGAACCCGCCGTACCGCGTGAACCCGCGGCACCGCCGGGACCCGAGGTACCGGCGCTGCCACCGGAACCACCGCAACCTGCGGCAAGCACTGCGGCAAGGACGGCGGCGGTGACATGGAGGCGGCGAACTACGGGTTCGGACTGCATGACGCCGGGTCTAGGCCTTCGATCCAGGCATCGATCAGAGCGACGGCCTCTGTGTGGGTGACGGTCCTTCCTACCGGAGGCATCATCTCGATACTGTCCGTAGACTCGACTCGGCAGAGCAACAACGAGTTGTCGGGGTCGAGCGGAACGACGTCGTACGTCAGCATACATTCCGTTCGGCTGGCCGCCGTGGGCTTTTTGCAGACGCCCCAATGGAACGGATCGCCCGTCACGGGGTCCATGCTGGCGTAGTCCAAGAAGAGCGAATGCTCCGCGGCCTCCCCGTCGGGGGCGTGACAGTGTGAGCAGTTCGCATCGAAATAGGAGCGCGTACGTTCGTGGACGTCGGCGTCGGACTCTGTGTCGAACGGGTCGACGTACGTGAGTCGCGCATTCTCGGGGGGCGGCTTCGGCTCCAGCCAGCCGAGGGAGTCGAAGTAGTCGATCTGATTGACGGGCCCTTCACCGTAATCGTTGTCCATGTTCAGCATCCCAGTCGAAGGTCCCAGGGTTCGGGTTCTGGGCACAGCGTTGTGACACTTTCGGCACTCGCCGTTGGACGGGATCCGGTACGATTCAACAGTCTGGGTGTCTCCGTTGATATCGATCCAGCTGACGCTGAGGTTCTTGCCTATGGTGAGGCGAACCGCGTCATTCCCATCGTCTCCGTACGCATAGGTGTGAACCTTCCAGCCGGAGTCTTCGTGAACCAGCAAGCGCGTCTCGATTAGTTGCAGTCCGAGCGCGGGTTCGCGCTCATCCACTGGGTAGGCGAAGGTCTTGACATAGATGGTGCCCACGGGACTCTGCCAGCGCTCCGTGTCGGAGTATTGAATGCTCTTGCCTTCTGGGACCATGACAAAGCGAGGCTTCACCGCGTAGTCAGAGAACAGAGGGGAAGTCACATCGTACGGGACGACTCCTGGAGCGGGCACCTGATTCGGGATGTCGGTGAACAGCCCCCAGCCAGACAGCAGCATCGGGACACCGCCGGTGCCGCCCGTTCCGGTTTGGCCGCCGGCGCCGCCCATTCCGGCGGAACCGCCCATTCCGGCGGCACCGCCCGTTCCGGCGGCACCGCCCGTTCCGGCGGCACCGCCCGTTCCGGCGGCACCGCCCGTTCCAGCGGCACCGCCCGTTCCAGCGGACCCACCGGAATCCGAGGTGCCACAGGCGACGGACACGCAGAGCGAGAGCAGCATCAGCACTCTTTGGATCTGTTTCATGTTCTGCGTGTCCTTTGCCATTGCTCGCTAGGGAATCACCAACTCATCTCGGGTGCAGGTGCGGTCCGCGGTGTCGGTGTTGCTGTTGAGGAAGATGCAAACTCCCAGTTCAGTGGTGTTCGCTGCTGTGCCGCACTGGTCATCGCTGACGTCGCGGTAGCTCGGCAAGTCCGTGAGTCCCAGGCAGATCTCTGGGTCCGCTTCACCGGGGGGGGCCATGTAACCGTCCCAAATGACGTCTTCGAGGGGCGTCGGCAGGGCTCCCCCCTCTATGAGTGCCCCAAAGAATCCTTGCGGATCCTGACCGTTGTTGATGAAGGTGTTATCGTTGATATAAACCTGCGTGGGGTAGAGGTCGAAGCCATCGGGCCATCCGCTGAGGCAGTCCATCCGTTCCTCAGCGAGCTGGCACAAGATGACGTGGCTGGCGATGAGCACGCCGGTTGAGATGTTGCCGTCGATGAGGTTGTTCCGAAACTCAAAATTCTCACCTGCGAGGACCAACACGCCTGTTCCCGACGGAACATTGGCCACGATGGATCCCTCGGCAGCGAAGTTGTCGCGGTTGTTGCAGTAGATGTCGTTGTCCCGGATCAGAACGTTGTTCGCATCGCGGCTGAGGCCTGGCAGCTGGAACGCAAGGATGCCGCTGCTGTTGTCGTAGGACTCGTTGTCGTATACCTCGACATTTTCCGAGTTTTCGATCTCGATTCCGGCGACATTGGCAGAGGCCTTGTTGTTCTTGACGGTCCCGCCGAGGCACTGACCCACGTAGATGCCAGCATCGGATGCGCCGATCACCTCGCTGTATTCGATGAGAACGTTGTCGGCAGCCCTCGGGAAGATCCCGTACTTACCATTCTCCAGGACTGATCCCGCGTCCCAAGTGACAAACAGTTTTCTGAACGTGACGTCGTCCTCCCGGACGACCACCGAGTCCTTAGGCGTGTTCTTGATCCATAGGTTTTCGATCGTGAAGCCAGGGGTGGTTGCCTCGATGCCGTCGACGTCTGCCGCGAGCGCGTAGTCGAGGATTACGTCGTCTGGGGATCCGCCTATTCCTTTGAGCGTGATCTGCGCCGCATTGGAGACGAAAAGGGTCGCCCGAACGTCGAAGGTTCCTTCTCCGAGGCAGATTACGGCGCCGGATACCGCATCTTCCAACGCGGTCGCGAGCGCTGCGGTGTCATCACCACCGGAGGGATTCAGAGTTGTCGTGCAGTCGTCGGTCCGCGTCGGCGGCGCGCCTTGAATTGAGTACATCCCTGTACCACCCAAGTTTGCACAGTCTTTCGGTTCCGGCGCGCCGCCTGCGCCGCCGTCGCCGCCCGCGCCGCCGCCGCCGTCACCGCCGCTACCTGCGGTTCCGCCACTGCCTGCGGTTCCGCCACTGCCTGCGGTTCCGCCGCTGCCTGCGGTTCCTCCGGTGTCGTCGTCGCTGCAACCGACCACAGCAATCAGGGACGCAAGAAATGCGCTGATGAGTACTTTAGAGTTCATAGACCGGTCTCCTCCTCCAGAGATTTAACCCTTCTAACACTTAATCCCTACATTGAAAGGTGCGAGTGGTTCACCATCGAAAGGTTGTTGTAAGAACTGGAATTGATTGCGTTTTACTTGGGAAAAGGGGTGGGTAGGTTCATGTAAACGCCCACGTAGCCCTTCAGCAACACCTTCATCTCGCAGATGATCTGATTGGTTGATTCGGGGTCGTCTGCGGACAGTGCCCAGTCGTGCAAAAAATTCGCGGCTTCGATCGCGACACGCATGACCAGCTCAATGTGGTTGGCAGGGATCTCCGCTCGCAATGCCGGATGAGCGGCAAGCATGGGGGCAACGCGTTCGTTGGATTACTCGGTGATCGAGCGAAACTCCAGCGGCCGGATTTACCGGAAAAGCCGGGATATGACTAGCCCCGGGGCATTCGCGGACCTAGATCGGAGCCGCCATTGCGGGCTACACTGGGAATCCACCAATTCTTGTCATGAGCACTGCTTCCACCACCAACGGGCATCCGGCCACTGGCGTTTCGCGCGAGGAAAAGAAGCGCCCCGTCTCCGACATCGATCTGGACGCGCCGGAGTACTACCTCAATCGTGAGCTGACCTGGCTCACCTTCGTCAAGCGCGTTCTGCACGAGGCCGAGGACAGCCGAACGCCGTTGCTCGAGCGGGTGAAGTTTCTCGCGATCACGAGCTCGATTCTTGATGAGTTCTTCATGAAGCGTATCGGCGGCCTCAAGCAACAGGTGGCAGCGGGTGTCCACAAGCTCACCGTCGATGGCCGCTCCCCGATGCAACAGATCGAGGAGTCCCACCAGCTCATCCGACCGCTCAACGTCGAGCAGCAGGGCCTGTGGGTCGAGCTTCGCAAGAAGTTGCAGGGCATCGGTGTACAGCTCGCCTCCTATGAGGCGCTCCCCGAAGATGATCAGCAGTGGCTCCGCGACCACTACCTCGACAACATCTTTCCCTTGGTCACGCCGCAGGCGATGGACCCGGCGCACCCGTTTCCTTTCGTGTCGAACCTGTCGCTCAACGTGTTGGTGTCGCTCCACTATCCGGACGACCCTTTGCCATTGATGGCGCGTGTGAAGGTGCCGTTGGGAGCCGGTGTATCGCGTTTCATCCAGGTGCGTGATTCGCTCGTGTTCGTGCAGCTCGAAGAGATCATGGCGAACAACCTCGATCTGTTGTTTCCCGGCATGGTCATCGATCGCACCGAGCTGTTTCGGGTCACTCGCAACGCCGACGTCGAGAGCGACGAGGAACAGGCAGACGACTTGCTTGCGCTGATCGAGTCGGAGCTACGGGAGCGCAAGTTCGCGCCGATCGTTCGCCTCGAGGTGGCTCGAGGGATGGATGCGACGCACCGCGGACGGCTGGCGGCCGAGCTTGGCCTCGATGAGCAGGCGGACGTGTTCGAGGTCGACGGCTTCTTGGGGCTCGGCGACTTGTTCCAGCTGGCTGGGCTCGACCTGCCAGAGCATCGCGACCCCGACCATCGGCCCGTGGATGCCCCGAGCCTCGTCGGGCGAAGCAACATTTTCCATGCGATCCGCGACCACGAAGCTCTGCTGCTTCACCACCCGTACGAAGCGTTCGGCACGTCCGTAGAGCGATTTCTTCGTGAGGCTAGCGAGGATCCGAAGGTTCGTGCGATCAAGATGACGCTTTATCGCACCTCGTCGAAGTCACGGGTCATTCAGCACCTCATCAACGCGGCGCTCAACGGCAAGCAGGTCGCCGTGGTGGTCGAGCTCAAGGCGCGCTTCGATGAAGAGGCCAACATCAACTGGGCGAGCAAGCTCGAGCAAGCTGGCATTCATGTGACCTACGGCGTCGTGGGGCTCAAGACCCATTGCAAGGTCATCCTCGTCGTACGTCGCGACCACAGCGGCTTGCGTCGCTACGTGCACATCGGCACGGGCAACTACCACGAGGAGACGGCCAAGCTCTACTCCGACCTCGGGTTGCTCACATGCGATGCGGGCATCGGCCGCGACGCGACCGAGCTCTTCAACTACCTCACCACTGGTTACAAGCCGAGTCGCGCCTACAAGAAGCTGCTTCCCGCGCCCAAGCTCCTCAAGCCCGCGCTCCTGAAGAAGATCAGGCGAGAGATTCGCCGGGTCACCGAAGGGCAGAAGGGCTTGATCCAGATCAAGACCAACGCGCTGGAAGATGTCGATATTACCCGCGCGCTCTACGAAGCATCACAGGCAGGCGTGCATGTTGACCTGATCGTTCGAGACTCGTGCCGCTTGCGGCCGCGCGTTGCGGGGGTTTCGGACAACATCCGGGTCGTCAGCGTTGTCGGCCGTTTCCTCGAGCACTCGCGCATCTACCACTTCCACAACGGCGGCGAGGAAGAGTACTACATCGGTTCGGCCGATTGCATGACGCGGAACCTCGTGAGCCGGGTCGAGGCACTGACTCCCGTCGAGCCGAAGGCGTTGCAGGGGGAGCTGCGAACGATTCTCGACATGCTTCTCAACGACCAACGGAGCGCTTGGGACATGCTTCCGGACGGAAGCTATGTCCAGCGAAACGGTGGCAAGGAGATCGACGGCGCGCACCAACAGATGATCAAATGGGTCGAAGGCCGGTTTGCGGAAGCCAATCGGTTGCGCCGGCGGAGTGCCCGCGGCCCGCGTGGTCTTGCGTCGCCGGATGAATAGCGCGAAGGTGGTCGTTCCGGCCCGTCATGGTCACTAAGCCGCCACGGATTGCCCTGACACTCGCCACCGCAGCGCTCTTGTGGACTGCGTCGGCTTCGTCGCAGCGCACTCTCATGGCGTCTCCCACTTGTGAGGAGCTGACCATCATGGATTTCCTCGCGCGCCTCGATGAGGAACGTGGTCGGTATAAGAGAGGCCTCGACGTAGAAGATAAGCGCGACTTGTCTCAGCTCCGACGGGAGGTGTGTGCGCCGTACGTCGGCTATCGTGTGACGCGTCAACCGACCACGACTTGGTCGAACGGGCGCGTGATCGTTCGTGGCTACCTGGAGCTCAATCATCCGAACGGCCGCATCGCGAAGAGCCGAAGTGGTGAGTGGTTCTACCCCAGTGGCGCGAGGGCGAAGAGCGCGCTCGGGAGGTGGCAGTATCCGAACGGCTTGCTTGCGCGGACCTCGAGAGGCGGCATCTGGTACACCAGCGAAGGCAAATACGTCGAAAACCCGGACAAGGCGCGCGCCGAGGCATGCGAGTATCTCGGCAAGCAGCTCTGTCCGCTTGGCAAAGCAGACGAGGACTTGCTTGCCGTGACCGTCATGGGCCTCATCAACAAGATGGCCCCGACGAAAGAACAGCCTAAGCCTGAAGAGACCAAGGGTGCTTCGGGCAAAGAAGAGTAGGGCGTCGGTCCGCGGACGGGCGGATGGTGTTGGGCGAGTCCCAGTGTGGTAGAACCGCCGCCCATGATTGAGCCTCCGCTGCAAACCGCATCCGCATTACCCGACCGGGACGCCCTTCTTCAGATCGCCAAGGCATCGCCCGAGATTGCCGGACAACGGGACAAGGAAAGATGGCTCGCTCTCTATTCTGACGATGCCATCGTCGAAGACCCGGTCGGCACGCCCGCTTCCCACGCCGGAAGGCGTCTCGGCCATTTGGGGGATGAGCTCGGACGGTTTTACGAGGCGTTCATCGCGTCGACGGCGCTCGAGTTCGTGTCGCGTCAAGATATCGTGTCCGACATGCACGTGTTCCGCGCAGTCGACATTCACACGACCAATCTCAAGACGGGGCTGAAGATGAAGGTCCCGGCGAACCTTCTCTATGAAATCGTCAGCCGCGATGGCGGGCTCGCGATCAGGCGTATGCAGGCGCATTGGGAGCTCAATCGCATGAGCCGCGTGTTGATGAGTGAAGGGCTGCTTGGGATGCGCACGGTCGCCATGTTGAACTGGAGGATGCTACGCGCGTTCGGGCCCAAGTGGCTGTTGTCCTACTTCAAGTCGTCGCAGCAGGGGGTCGGCCTCGCAGGCAAGGAGCTCGTTGAGCGGCTTGCGCATCCGGGGCGCGAACGCAGTGAGATCTTCGCGGCCGGAGCGACGGTGGAGCTACCCGGCGGGGCAACTGTTTCGCCGCCTGAGTTTACCAACGGGTGCACTGCGCTCGAGCTTCGTGACCTGTTGGCGTCAGGTCAGACGGTGTCGGGTTTCGCGTCCATCGAGTGGAATGCGCGCACACGACAGGCGGCGTTCGTCGCCGAGCTCGACGCGGCTGGCGTGAAGGTGCAACGCCTTCGGTGGTTTTGGGAAGGATGACGATGGGGACGAAGGTCGCTGGCTGGTTGGGCAGCGTCCTGGTCGTCCTCGTTCTCTATCTCTTCCTGTGGCCCGTGCCGATTCATCCCATTGCGTGGGAGCCTCATCCGGCACCGGCGCTCCAAGGGGAGTTCGCCGAGAACCGCGTGCTGCAGGGGATGGAGTTTTTTGCGACGCCCAACGGTCACGGCCCGGAGGACGTTGCGGTCGATACCGAGGGGCGCATCTATGTGGGCGTCGAAGAGGGAGAGATCCTTCGGTATGCGGCGGATGGATCCAATCCCCACGTGTTCGCCGACACCGGCGGGCGGCCGCTGGGCTTGGACTTCGACAACGATGGAAACCTGATCGTCGCTGATGCAGTCAAAGGCTTGCTCTCGGTCGACGCGAACGGCGGGGTAGCGGTTCTCTGTACGGAGGCGGGGTACCATCCACTCGGGTTTGTCGACGACGTCGACGTCGACTCCCACAACGTCGCCTGGTTCTCCGACGCCTCGTACAAGTGGGACTATCACGACGTGATGAACGAAGCGCTCGAGAGCGCGCCCAACGGCCGGCTAGTCAAGTACGACATCAATACAGGCGAATGCTCGGTGGTGTTGAACGAGCTCTTCTTTGCGGATGGCGTCGCGGTTTCGCCCGACGAGACCTATGTGCTTGTCAACGAGCTGATGCGATATCGCGTGAGGCGCATATTCGTCCGAGGGGCCAGGAAGGGTCACGCCGATGTGCTCATCAATAATCTTCCGGGATTGCCAGACGGCATATCGACCGGGGAAAACGGGATCTACTGGTTGGCGATCTACGCGCCTCGCGATGCGATCCTCGATTGGGCGGGACCCAAGCCATGGTTGCGAAAGGTAATGCATCGGCTCCCCGCGTCGCTCCAGCCCAAGCCGAGGCGTCACCCCTTCGTTTTGGGCCTCGATGCGAGCGGCAAGGTCGTCCACAACCTGCAGGATGCGGACGGCGTGGAGTTCTCTCAGACGACGAGCGCCGAGCAGGTCGGCGACTGGCTCTACATCGGGAGCCTCACCGAGGCCAAGTGGGGACGGATCCGAGTTTCTTCGCTTCCGTAGGCTCGGGAGCCGGGATGAAAGGCCATGCGTGAGCTCGGGATCGTCGCAGCGATTAGTGTGCTCATGTGTTTGCTCAGCGGGGTGTGGCTCACTCCGTGGGAGACCCTCTACTATGGCGGCATTTGGGTCGCTGTGGCTGGCTTCGCCATGGGGGTTCCGACGGGCTTCATCTATCACGTGCGCCTCTTTCGAGTGCTGAATCCGCGAGGAGCGTTGCCACATTTGGGTCGCTGTGGCTGGCTTCGTTGTGGGGGTTCCGACGGGCTTCATCTATCACGTGCGCCTCTTTCGAGTGCTGAATCCGCGAGGAGCGTTGCCACGAGGGTGGTATTGGCGGCCGCTCCGTTTCAACTCCCGCCTTCGCCGGGAGGAACGCGCCGGCGTCATGGCGTGGTGCTATATCGGTGGCCTCGGCTTCGCGATCATTTGCCTGGGTCTGCTGATGATGGGAGCGGGCGTTTCAATGGCGCTCATTCGCGGCGCCTAGCCAGCGATCGGGACAGTGACGGTGTCAGAGTTGGGCGACCGTTCGCAACGTCGCCTTCGATCGGTTGAGGGTGTAGAAATGGATGCCGGGGGCACCGTTGGCGAGCAGGGCGCGGCATTGTTGGGCGGCGAAGCTCACGCCTGCTTGAAGAGCCGCTTCGTCGTCATCTCCGGCGTCACGGAACGCGGTTTCTAGCTCGGGTGGGATGGTGGTTCCCGGGGACAGGGATGCGATGCGCTGTAGGTTGGCCAGGTTCAGGACTGGCATGATGCCCGGCACGATTGGCACACTGATTCCTTCTGCGCGGACCTTGTCGATGAAGCTCCAGTAGCTGTCGGTGTCGAAGAAGAGCTGTGTGATCAAGAATTCCGCGCCGGAGTCGACTTTACGCTTGAGGTTGTGAACGTCCGCGTCGAGGCTCGTCGCTTCGTGGTGCTTCTCTGGGTAGCAGGCGCCGCCGATGCCGAGTGAGAATCGCTCTCTTACGAATGATGCGAGCTCGTTGGCGTGGCGAAATCCGCCTTCGACGGGCGACCAGTTGGTGACCCCCTTCGGAGGGTCGCCCCGTAGGGCGAGGATGTTGTCGATTCCGTGGGCCTGCATGTGCCGAAGTGTTTCGTCGAGCTCGGCCTGTGTGGTGCCGGTGCACACGAGGTGCGCCATGGCGGTGAGCCCAAACTGTTCTTGGAGCTCGATCGCGAGGTCCGCCGTGCGCTCGCGCGTCGTGCCGGCGGCCCCGCATGTAATGGAGACGAAGCCCGGCTTGATCTTCCCGAGGCGCTCCACTGCCCGAAACAAAGCCTTACGCCCGGCTTCGTTTTTTGGCGTGAAGAACTCGAGCGAGAGTACCGGAGCCCCCTCGGCCGCGTACAAGTCGGCGATACGCATAGGCGGCTCTCTATACGGGGAATCTACGGCTGTGGGCAAGACGGCAGGCAAAGAGAATCAAAAAAAACGCCGCGAGGTCGAGGCTACCAACGGCGCCACGCGCCACTCCGCAACCGCCGCCGGTGCCAGCGTCCGTCCCAGCGTCAGTGCCAGCGTCAGTACCGGGCGGTGCCTCGCCCTCGCGCAGCACCAAGTCCGCGCATTGATAGTAGATATCGTTGCCTGGCGTCGTGTACGGCGGCTTGTCGTACATCACCTGAATGACTTGCAGCGTGCAATTTTCGCAGGTCACGTTGGGGAGGGTGATTGTCACCGCGTAGTCTCGTTCGTCCCGCCCCTTGTCGGGGATTCCGTCCAACAGCACCGTGTCGTTGGAGTAGAGTTCCATCATCGTGGCCGGGTCGACGAAGTCGTCATCGCCTTGGTCGTCGAACGCGATCCGGTAGTGTCCCGGGTGGTCGACGTACTCGTCCCAGCCAACCTCAATGGTCTCACCGGGCTCGAAGTACGTCACGTTCGCGGTCCGTTCGCCGCCAGAGATCCCGCACGGACCGGTCTTGAGGACATCGGGCCCGTATCGTGAGGTCGGCGAGTCCAAGTCCAAGTGGGCGCTTGCTTCCAAGGGTGACAGTACCGCAAGCGCGCCGAGGAGGGAGACGGACAAGAACCGCATGAGAGAAGCATAACGCAGGCAGCGTCACCGGGCACGCCTCCGCAGCGGCTTGATCCGAACCCCCGCATCGGGTTAAGCAAGCACTATGTTGCGCGCCAATCTGATCCTATCACTCACCGTCGTCTCCTTCGTCTCCTTCGTCTCGTTGGTCTTGTTGGTGTTGCCGGCCTGCGATCGCTCGAAGATCGACGAAGCGAAATGGAAGGCGGCGGGTGCCGAAGCGGTGCTCCCCTTCAAGAAGAGTCTCAAGCAGGCACTCGTTGCAGGCCTCGAGGATGGGCCGATTGAAGCGCTTTCTGCGTGCCGTCTAGAGGCACCCAAGCTTGCCGAGGCGCACAGCAGCGGTGGCGTCAAAGTTGGCCGCGCGAGCCAGAAGCTACGCAATGCGAGTAACGCCCCCAAGCTCTGGATGCAGCCGTTTCTCGAGGTCTACGAGACCGACCCCGAACGTAGAGAGCCCGGCGCCGTCCTGATCAACGACAAGACGGTGGGTTACGTCGAGCCGATCTTCGTTCAGCCGCTTTGTGTGACGTGCCACGGTGCCGCACTGGGGCCCGACTTGAAAGCGAAGCTTGGGGAGCTGTACCCCACAGACCAGGCGACCGGCTATGCAGCGGGTGACTTTCGTGGGGTCTTCTGGGCCGAGCTTCCACGCGACTGATCGACGGCTGATCGACCATTGGGCGTCAGCCCATCGCAACGATTCTCTCTGGCTCGATGTAGTAGAGCACTCTGACCTCGTCCGGCGTGCGGAACGGATACTCATCGACGTCCATATACTTCTTCGCCATGCGGTCGATGTGCTGGTCGGCGCCCTCGTTGGTGATCTTCGTCACGCGGCCGCGAATCGTCAGCGAGCGATACGGGTTCTCGGGATCCGTCACCGAGACCGCAACCCTCGGGTCGCGTCGGATATTTCGGTCTTTGAGCCGCCCTTCGGCGGAGTTGATGACAATCAGCGGCCCGTCTGTGTCCACCCAAACGGCACTCGACTGCGGGCTGCCATCGGACATGAGCGTCGACAGGTGGGCAAACGCGGGCTTGTCGAAGATGTCAGCGTGGGATTCCGGTACTTGCTTCATAGCGTTCCTCCTGCGGGGGTCATTTCCGCTCTAGGGCCCGTCGCGCCAGTGTCCACTGCATGAAGGAAGCGCGGCCCGTGGCGATGCGCACTATCGACTTTTACGGAGTGAGCAGTTCTTCGGTCACCTCCCAGAGCTGCCTTGCAGCGGCGGCGTCTTTCGCCTGCGCCGACGGCTCGCTGAGCTCCGAACGAGAGAAGTATTGGCCCGTCGTGGTTTCGAGGGACGGGTCGGTCGCGAGGTAGACGAGGGATTGCGCGCTCTGCTCGGGCGTCAGAAGAGTCGGACGCATCAAGAAGTAGGCGAACCGGATCAACGCGCCGGCATCATCTCGAAAGCTGCTGTTCACGGCCCCGGGATGGATTGAGTTCACCGTGATCCCCTCGGTGGTCACGCGCCCTGCGAGCTCTCGCGTGAAGAGTTCCAGGGCAAGCTTCGAGCGAGCGTAGGCGTCCTTTCCGCTGTAGCCCTTGGTGAGCTGCAGGTCGTCGAAGTCGAGTCCATTTCGTGCCAGGCGGTGCACGCGCGAGCTCACGTTGATGATGCGTCCGGGCGCGTTTTCGATCATGCGAGGAAGCAGTAGCTTGGTCAGCAGAAACGGCCCTAGGTGATGGAGCGCGAAGGTTGTCTCGAATCCATCCACCGACTCTCGGCGCTCCTTGGAGATGGTGCCGGCGTTGTTGATGAGGACGTGCAGTGCAGGGTGCTCTTCGAGGAACTGCGCTGAGAACGCGCGGATCGACTCCATCGACGTGAGGTCGAGGCACATCGCGCGAGCTTCGTTGCCGGCTGCTCGGGTAATCTCGCTCGCAACGGCACGGCTGCGCTCCAAGTCGCGGGCAGCGATGACCACACGCGCGCCGAGCCGAGCGAGCGCACCCGCAGTGGCCCGTCCGATCCCAGACGAGCCGCCCGTGATGAGCACCGTCTTGTCACGAATGTTCCACACGTGGCCCGAGGCTAACACACGGGCGCCACCTCAAGGGATGACGATATTGAACGTCCCATCCGGTTTGTCGAAGAGGCGGAAGAAGCGAACCAAGTCCATGCCGCTGCCTTCGACCTTCAGGTCGTCGGTGAGCAGTGTGTCCTTGATGCCAACCCTGCCGGTTGCCATTCGAAGGTAGATGTCGTGGGTGCTTGTCAGCGTCACGTTGGCGTCGGGGTGTGGATCGCGTTTGTAGTGGCGCAAGACTGAGTTCTTGAGCTCGAGGACATAGCTTTCGTCGAGATCGCTGAAGATCAGATTCACGATCATCTCCTTCCCCTCGGCTTTCGGCGCGTTCAAACGGGCCGCCATCGCGTCGAGGAAGGGTTCCAGCGGCGCTTCCCGGATCATATCCATGGCCGACGCGAGGTCGATGCCCTCGGTGGGGCCGCCATGGCGCAGCTCGAAGGCGCCCGTCAGATAGACATCACGCCATGGCCCGGACTCTGCCTGATACCCCAGCTGGTCGTACGCCCGCGCGAGCAGCTCGCGCGCCTCTTGGTTGTCGGGATCGGCAAATACGAGGTGGTTTACGACCTCTGCGACCCATCGATAGTCGCCACCGTCGTATGCAGCCTGCGCACTCCTCAGCAAGTTGGCTGCGCCTCCCGCCAGTTTCACGTACTTCGCGCCGGCTTCGGCTGGTGGAAGAGGGTCGAGATTGGCTGGGTTGCCGTCGTACCAACCGAAGTAGCGCTGATAGACCGCCTTCGCGTTGTGTTTGAGCGTGCCGTAGTAGCCACGGTTCGGAAACGAGGCTCGCAGCGATTCGGGGAGCTCCAGCTGTTCAGCGATCTCGCGCGGCGTGTAGCCATGCAGCGCAAGCCGCAGTGTTTGGTCGTGGATGTACTTGTACGTGTCCCGCTGCTTTTCGAGGAAATCGACGATTCGTTCGTTGCCCCAGATCGGCCAATGGTGACTGCCGAAGTAGACCTCGGCCTCTCCGAAGAGTGCGATGATCTCGTCGATGTACCCGCTCCACCGGAGGGCGTTTCGAACCTTGGCGCCGCGCAGCGTGTAGAGATTGTGCATGTTGTGCGAGACGATTTCCGCGCCGCAGAACGCCTTCAGGTCGGGCAGGTAGAACGTCAGCTCCGACGGAGCCTCGGAGCCCGGTGCGTTTTGGAACACGAAGCTCACGCCGTCGATCGTCAGGTCAGTTGTCGTCTTGCTGATGGTCTCGGTGGGCTGGAGAATGCCGAACGTGCCGTGTGCAGGTCCTTTGCCGAGGCCGGAGCCCACGTGCCCTCGTTCCGTGCGAGGCAGTCGTAGCCCGAACATGTAGAGCGCCCGGCGCGACATCGTTACGCCGGCGACGATGTTCTCGCTGGTCGCCTCATCGATGAAAAACTCGGGGGCGATGATCGGCACCTTCCGTTCCTGGGCTTCTTCGGGCGTCAGAACCCCGAGCACGCCACCGAAGTGGTCGATGTGGCTGTGAGTGAAGATGACCGCCGACACGGGTTTGTCGCCAAGGTGCTGGCGCGCGAAGGCGATTGCCGCGCGCGCTGTCTCTTCGGCAGTCAGCGGGTCGACGACAATCCATCCGGTCTCCCCCTCAATCAGCGACATGTTGGCCAGGTCGTACCCGCGCAACTGGTAGACACCCTTCGTGACCTCGAACAAGCCGTGAATGTTGTTCAACCGCGCTTGCCGCCAAAGGCTCGGATTCACGCTTGCAGGCGCCTCTCCATCGACGAACCCGTACGCAGGCATGTCCCAGATCGCGTTGCCTTCGGCGCCGCTCACACGAAGCTCCGCGTCGCTCGCGATCAATCCGCGCTTCGCATCCTCGAAGTCTTTCGGATCGGACAAAGGTAGCGCCTTGCCGACGCTCGCGTTGAGGGCGGCCGTTTGGGCGGACGGCGCGGTGTTGCCCGCCACGTCCGGCGGGAGGTCTGCGCCAGCATACGAGGGTGCGTCCTTCTTCGGCCCACACCCACCGAGCGCCAAGGCGAGAATCAACGTCATCGGGATCGGTTGCCGCATACTAGGGTTCTACCAGGGCATACTCCCCGATGTCGTCTCCCAGGACTTCCCAGCGGCTCGAGTCGCGGCTTCGATTGGGGCCAAACGAATATACGAACACCACCCGACGTCCCGTTTCGGTGTCGCAGCGGTCGCGAATCCAGTAGGGCGAGTTCCAAGGGTCCAAGAAGAACTCGGCTCGCGCTTCAGGGAGCCCCCGATCGACCAAACCGGTGAACGAGCCCTCTGCGAGCGGTCTCGCGTACTTCTTCTTCTCGACGAACGTATAGACGCGCTTGTGCAATCCGCACTTGGTGATGGCGGGCTTGTCCCGTGCCTCTGCGAGCGCGATGAGGTCGTTCTTCAGCGCTTCGGTTTCAGCTCCCGCGAGCTCGAGGTTTGCTGGGTCACCGCTTTGTCGGTTCTGAGACCACCATGCGGTCGAGAATGCGAGCACGACGGTGATCAGAACCACGTACGCCGCTCGTGAGCGCGAGCCACCGCCCCGCTTGCCTGAAAACCCGTCGGCGTTTGCAATCGCGACGAACAAGAATCCGAACCCCATCGCGCATTCGATGACTTCGCCGGTGAACTTCCAGGGATACCAAAGGTGGACCCAGAACATGGCGAACATCGACGGCGTGAGCTCGACGGGCGGGACGACGATAGCAAGCCGATCGAGCGACCGGCGCACGAAGGGGATGAAAGCCACGAGCGGTAGCAAGACCCCGTAGCCGAGGATGATGCCGCGAAACACGAGCAAGCGGACCTTGGTGCTCGCGAGGTTGTGGAGGTTGAGCTCCTGCTGGTAGTTCTCTGCCAAGAAATAGTCTGGCGGCCGATGCCCGAAAACGCGTTGTCCCCACGAGACCTCCTCCATCGCCACGAACACGCAGAACAGCGCAAGCCCGGCCAGAAACCAGGGGAGGGCGCCCGTTGATTGGCGCTGTCGCCGCGCCGCCAGCGCGAAAACACCGCCCGCAATGAAGAAGCTCCAGAACGAGGCCCATTCGAGGGCTTGGTCTTCTTGGACGCTTCGGTAGTAGAGGTCCGGGTAGCTTGCCTCGAGCCACGCAAACGTGCCGAGGAAGCCTAGAAGGATCACGTTGGCCGCGATGGCTCGTTTGGTCGATGCATCCGAGACAATTGACACCAAGGACATTCTCTACATTCTGGCCGGCCCCTTTACAACACCGAGCAACCCTGGTGCGCCGCGCGCGCTACGAGGCATGCGGCGCGTCCTCCGCCCAGGAGGCAAGCTCTTGTTCTGCGAGCACGGCGCAGCGCCAGACGACAGCGTGCGCCGATGGCAAGACCGGCTCAACCCCACCTGGCGTCGGTTCGCCGACTAACGATCGTTTCACGATTGCGATAGATCCGTTATCCTGCTCGGCAGTGGGCAAGGGGATCGCATTGTTGTGTCTGGCCGGAGGTATTGCAGCCTGGGCCGCTGCACTGGGCTTCTTGCCCCCGCGCTATCTCGTGTTTGAGGCGCCCCGTGCGGTCGTTCTTGGCGCGGGAGCGGTCCTTGTCCTGACCGGCTTCATGTTGCTGGCGCGCGATCACCGGGCCAGCGATATCATCGTGTCGATCCTTCTGCTGGCTCTCGCCGCCACCGCTGGCTGGGTCACCTTCTACGCTCCGGAAGGAACACTCAATCGCGTCTTCCCGTTCATTCCGGCGTCGGTCAACGACGCGCTTGGGCGCTTGCTGTTCGGCTTCGGCGCAGCAGCGTGTGTGGGCATGGGGCTGTGGGCGCTGCGCCGTTTGTTCCGCTAAGAACCTGCGGGAACCGGGTTGCGCCGCTGCGAGTGGCGGGGTGTCATCGGCAAGTAGCGGCGTTTACGGCGCAGATTCTCTGGCGCACCGCCGGCGTCGGTTCCTCTTCGACCGCGTGCTCATACGCCATGATCGTCAACCGAGGCCCGAAGGCCTCTATCAATTCTGCTGGATTGAGAAGGAAGTCCGGGTTGCTTGGTCGACCGAGCTTCTCGTTGCCCCTTGCAAAGGTCTCGTAGATCAGTACCCCGCCGGGAGCGAGAGATTCGACCAGGCGCGGTAGGAGGGGACGGTGCAGGTAGTTGGTGACGACGATTCCTGCGAAACGACGTTCACTAAAAGGCCACTCACCGCCTTCCAAGTCTGCTGCGAGGATCTCGACGCTCTCGTCCGTCGAAAGGTCGGCTACGCTAGCGACATCGATGTCGACGGCGAGCACGGCGTGTCCGCGCGCGCGCAGATAGCGAGTGTGACGGCCAGCGCCGCAGGCGAGGTCCAACACGGTTCCTCCCTCAGGGATCAACGGTGCGAAGCGCTCCACCCAGGGGGACGGGTGACCGGACATTAAATGCCCAGGTTCGCGAGGCTCTCGGACACGCTGCTGAGGATCTCCGCGAACTTCGGATGCGAGGTTTCGAAGCCTTCGATCAGCGCCGAGATGCGTTGGCTCAAAGGACCTCCGGCGGCGGGCGCGTCTTCGATTTCAGCTTCGCCGAGCGCCTCGTGAATCTCCTTCATGGCGCGCACTAAGGCTTCCCGGTCGTCCGGCCCGATCTGTTCACCGGATTCGAGCTCCTCACGGAGGGCATCCAGCGCTTGATTCAACTCCTGTCGGGGCATACTCGAATCCTGCCGCCATCCGTCTCGGATGGGAAGGGGAAAAGGGATCGGTCAGCTCGCGGAAACTGCCTCGAGCTCCATCCAGCGCGTCATCAAGCGTTCGAGCTCTTCTTGAATCTCACGCTGGCGCTCGACGACAGCCGGGACTTCCGACGCGCGTTCTGCGTACAGCGTCGGATCGCTTAGAGTTGCTTCGATTTCGGCGGCGGTCCGCTCGGCCTCCTCGATCGAACCGACGATCTCTTCGAGCTCGATCTTCTCTTTGTAGGATAGCTTGCGGGGTTTTGGACTGGCTTGGCGCTTCTGGGGCTTGCCAACCGCTGGACCCGGGCGTTCGCGACTGGCGTCACGCTCCGCCCGCCGTTCGCGATAGTCCGTGTAGTTGCCCGCGTACGCTGTGACTTGACCGTCGTCTTCGAATGCCAGAATCCCGGTGGCCACGCGATCGAGAAAGTATCGGTCGTGACAAACGATGAGGGCGGTCGATTCGCCCTCCACCAGCATCTCCTCGAGCGTGGCCAGCGTCGAGACGTCGAGGTCATTGGTGGGTTCGTCGAGCACCAGCACATTGGCGGGCAGGAGCAGCATCTTTGCCAAGGCCGCGCGCGCACGTTCGCCTCCCGAAAGGGCTGAGACGCGGTCGCGTGCGCGATGAGGCTCGAAAAGGAATCGTTTCAGGTAGCTGCGAATGTCGACGGACTTGCCCTGAAACTCGACGTGGGAGCGATCTCCAGCGACGTTGTGTTGAAGGGACTGTTCGTCGTCGAGCCCGCTTCTGCCCTGGTCGAAGTAGGCGAATTTGGTGTTCTTTCCGAGCACGACCCGCCCCCGAGAGGGCTCGAGCGCTCCGAGGATGGCCCTCAGGAGCGTGGTCTTGCCCGCGCCATTGGGACCGACGATGCCCACGCGTTCGCCACGCTGCAGAACGAAGCTCAGCGAACGCACCAGCTCGCGCCCTCCGACCTCGAGGCTGAGGTCGCGCGTCTCGACGACTGTGCCACCGAGCCGTTGCGTCTGGAGCTCGAAGCGCGCGGCTCGTTCGAGTTGCGGCCCTTTGGCATCACGGAGTGCGACCGCTCGGCCTACCCGGGCTTTGGACTTCGATGTCCGAGCCTTGGGCGAACGTCGCAGCCATTCGAGCTCCGTGCGCAAGAGGTTCTTTCGGTTGGCCTCGGCGCGCGAGGCGTGGGCCATGCGCTCCGCCTTGGCGGTCAGGTACGATTGCCAACCGCCCGCGAAACTGTGGACCTTTCCCCTGGTCGATTTCCAGCGTGCGCGTGACCACGCGGTCGAGCACGTAGCGATCATGCGTGATCAACAGCAGCGCGCCGCCGTACTGCTGCTTGAGATAGGTTTCGAGCCACTCGATCGTGTCGGCGTCGAGGTGGTTCGTCGGCTCGTCGAGGATGGCCAACGTCGGCTCCTCGACGAGAAGTCTGGCCAAGGCGACCCTCCGTTGCTCTCCGCCGCTCATCTCATGGATGGGGCGAAGAATCTGACGCATGCCGAGCTGTTCGAGGAGAACGTCGACGCGGCGACTCCTTTCCCATCCACCGAGCCGCTCGACTTCGTGCGCGCTCTCCGCCTGCTCACGCAGCAGTTCTTGCCAGCCCGGGTCCTGCGAAGCGATGCGCTGGCTCAGCGCCTCATGGGTCCGAAAGGCCGCTGCCCAGGCGCCGAGGCCGTCGAACACGACATCACGGGCCGTCTGTTCCATCGGCAGGTCGGGTTCCTGCGAAAGGTAGCGAATCGTGGCCTCGCGTCGCCGCGCGACGCGGCCCTCGTCGGCCGTCTCGATGCCGAGAAGGATGCGCGCCAGCGTAGATTTGCCGGTGCCGTTCGACCCAACGAGCCCCACACGCTCACCTTCGTGAATCGACAGATCGACTCCGTCGAGCAGCGCAACGTCCCCGTACGCCTTCCTCAGATTCTCTGCGACCAGAATGGGCACGCGGAGGGGTAACACCCCGAGGGGCGCGGGGCTAGATCCACATCGCACATCGGCTGTTTTTGGGATGGGCCGATTCTCCGATACCCTGTTAGGGGACCGGCTCGGACCGGAGGGGGAGCACCGTGGGTAAATTTTCTCGAACGACGTCGTTGATGCGCGCATCCTGGGATGTGCTGAAGCAGGACAAGGAGCTGCTCCTGTTCCCGCTGCTGTCCGGGATCTGTTGCATGCTGGTCCTGGCATCGTTTGCGGGTCCGATGCTGGCGATGACCGATTGGCAAGCTGCCAGCGAAGGGGTGACCGCGAGCACGGCCGAGGCGTTGACTGCGTCCGACGGAAAGATCTCGATGGAAGAGGTCATGCACATTCTCGGGCTGTTTCTCTTCTACTGGTGCAACTACTTCGTGATCATTTTCTTCAACGCAGGGCTCATCGCCTGTGCGCAGATTCGCATGGAGGGCGGAGACCCGACTGTGGGCGATGGCCTTCGCGCGGCCTGGGCTCGCCTTCCCGCGATTGCCGGTTGGGCGGTACTGGCCGCGACGGTCGGCATGGTGCTTCGTATGATCGAAGAGCGCTCGAACTTGGTTGGTCAAATCGTCGCCGGCTTGGTCGGCATGGCCTGGTCCCTCACGAGCTTCCTCGTCGTTCCGATCTTAGTCATCGAGAACGAAGGCCCGGTCAGCGCGCTCCAGCGTTCGGCAGGGATGCTCAAGAAGACTTGGGGCGAGCAGGTCATCGGCAACTTCAGCTTCGGCTTCATCTTCCTGCTGCTCGCGGTGCCGGGCGTGTTGTTCCTGGTGCTTGGGATTGCGGCTCACAGCACGACGGTCATCATCGTGTCGGTGGCCTACTTCATCGCCATCTCGCTAGCCCAGTCCGCGCTCCAGGGCATTTTTCAAGCCGCCCTCTATCTCTACATGCGCGATGGCGAGGCCCCCGAGGGCTTTGAAGCAGGTGCACTGCAAGCTTCGATCGGACGCCGCTGATCCTAGAGCCCCAACGCGACCGGCACGCCGAAAAGCAGCTCATGACTGTGCAGTAACCCAACGTAGACGATGGCTCCGACGACGATCGGGAGGAGGTCGCGCCAGTAGGGGACGACCTTCGTGGAGAGCTTCGCGCCCCGTTGGTTCGCGGACCACATGTCGAACAAGGAGAACGCGCCGAAGCTGCCGAAGAGGATGAGAGACGCAAGATCCCCATTCGCTAGAAGGTGCACCGCTGCCCATATCGTCACGCCCCACAGCATCGGGTGCCGGGTGACGCGCTTGAGGTTCGTCGGCATGAACGCGGCGACGAAGAGGATGAGCGCGACAGGCATGCCGAACACCGGGACGGAACTTGCCCACACCGGCGGATTCCGAAGCACCACGGTTGGCGCCTGGCCCATACCCACGACGAGCAATACGAAGCCTATCAGCGAGACGAGGGCGAAAAGACCGCGGTAAGCGTTGGCGCCTACGCGCTTCTGTAACCGGCCACGCAACGATGGCACCGAGGGGATGAGGTGCGCGCCGATGAAAACAGCAACGCCCAAGATGAGGAGAGTCATGGTGCGCAGAGCATACAACGCTGACAAGCGTGTGCGATACTGCGTTCTCCTACAGCGATCACTCATGGTCGCGGTGGAGAGCGCTCCGAGAGACCTTGCCGGGGTACCGGCTACTCGCAGTCATCCAAGGCGGACCGGGAGTGGGCGCCGATGACTACTCTGCCGCAGCTTGCGACGCCTGGTGATCCACCGTGCCGGTCAGCTCGCCGAGAACGCTCCACGCGGTCTCTTGGCGCTCGACATCCAGGAGATGTCCGTGCGTCATCTCGTGCAAGGGGCCGATGAACTTCTTTGGTTTTGACGTGTAGGTCTTGCCGTTGACGTAGTCTCCACCGATGCCGTGGAGGACGTCGAGGTAGCGTTTGGCGCCGGCAGAGACGTGCTGTCCCATGCCGAAGGCGGGACCGATGGCGGGCATCAGCTTGGTAAAGAGGAATCTCTTGAAGCCCGTCGTGTGGCGTGCGGCGTTGGTGCTCAAGTTGGAACCGGGAGACACCGTGAAAATCGAGATGCGCTCGCCGAACCTGCGGGCCATCGCGGCAGTCCACCATGATGTGAACACCTTTGTAGTCGCGTAGTAGCGGGTCCCGACGAATTTCTCCGGCTTCGCACCCCTGGCGAAACTGATCATCGCGTCGTGAAGATTGTCGCCAAACTCCTTCGGAGGATCGGTCGCGAAGTCGAACAGCTTCATGTCCATCATCGCGGGAAGGTCGTTGTTTGCCGACTCCGACCCAGCGATCACGACGCGCGCGCCCTTGGGAAGGGCGCCGGCCTCGAGGAGGCGGACGGTGATGACGTGGTGCCCGATGATCGATGACGCGAACGCGACTTCGAGGCCGTCCACGCTCTTCTTCATGGCTTCCCCAGAGACCATTCCCGCGTTCAACAGCAGGGTATCGATGGAGTTGCCTCGCCTCACGAGCTCGTCGCTCGCTGCTTCGGAGGACTCGATGCTGGAGACGTCGACTGCGAGGGTTTCGAAGGGATCGGAACCCACACGTTCAGCGAGCGCCTGTCTTGCGGCCTCGGCCTTCTCGAGGGTGCGGCACGCCAAGATGACGCGGGAATAGCCGGCCTCCGCCAGCTGCGCGGCAGCTTCGAAACCAAGGCCTGAGTTGGCCCCCGTGACGAGGGCTGTTTTGTCTACAAAAGGGTTGGTTGATTTGGCTGATGTGATTGTCATGCTCGCTTATTGACCGAATGGTCCAAAAGGTTACAAAAAAAGAGACTAGGCTCGGATGTTCTTCAGAATCTGCTCGGACACGCGCTTCAGGTCCTTATATGGAACACGCGCCTTGCTCATCGGGCCGAGCCCCATGGCGCTGTTCGTGAGATGCCAGGCCACCGCATCAACATCGTCTATGCGGGCTTCACCCTTGGCCTCCGCGACCTTCAGGGCTTGGACAAAAGCCTTCCTGAGGTTCTTGACGAACCGGTTCACGATGGCGGCAACCTCGGGATCGTGAGGGGCGAGCTCGATGGCGGAGTTGATCAATAGGCAGGAGCGATATGGCTTCCTGCTCATGCGACGGGCCATCCCTTCAAAGTAGTTCTCGATCGCAGAAAGGCCGCCGTCGGGTGCGCTCAGCGCTGCCACCACGGACCCTATGCCCATTTCGTAGTAGTGCCGGAGGCTGGCCAAGAAGAGGCTATGTTTGTCGCCGAACGTGTCGTAGAGGCTCTGTCGGCCGATCTCCATCTCTTCGAGAAGGTCTCGCATCGAGGAGGCCTCGTACCCATGCGACCAAAAGAAGTTCATCGCCTTCTCGAGGACGACGTCTCGTTCAAACTCTTTCGCTCGAGCCATCAACAGCACCATAATGTTCCAGACCGATAGGTCAAGAACCGGCTCCGCGGTCGTGGCGGATCTCGCGCATCTTCTTGAGCTTCTTGAGCTTCTTGAACTTCTTGGGGTCGACCGGATGCACCGTCACGGTTCCGGTGGCGAAGACCTGTTCGAAGGCGGCGTCCACGAGGGCGACCGGTACGCGTGCAGTCGCGTACAGCTCCCCGTGAACTTCGACGGGCTCGGACTCCGATGTCGGATCCTGTTCTAGCCTAGTTCGGTCGGCGAGACAGAGCAGATGTGTTTCGGCTGAGATGTGCCTGCTGGCAAACTGAATCTCGATGTGTTTGGTGAGGTGCGGGTGACGCATGAGCGAGCCACGCGCGGTCGCTCCCACCGCGTCGAGCTGCGTGCTGACGAACGCAGGACCGAGCGTCCCACCGGGCTCGACGAGCGCCGCGTGCTGGCTTTCGGGGAGCGTCCGCAAGGGATCGCGCGACTCCACCCACACCAGCTTGGGCGAGAGGTGGACAGGGAAGCCGAACATATCGAAGGTCTCGTCCTCCGGAGAGATCTCGGCGTACAACGCGCGCCAATGCGCGAGCTCGGCGGCATCCATTAACGGCACGTCCGGGATGGAGTGGGCGTGCGCGACGAGACGGTCTGTGCCCTCGAATCGCGTGGTTAGCGCCCAAGAGTCTTCCTTCGCACGATAGGTCGCTTCGAACGGAATCGCCTCTTCGAGCAGGAGGCTTTTTTGCAGCGTAACGTCCACAGAGCACGGAAATGTGCGCGCGTTCTCGTGGGCGGTCACACGCTCCACGACCGCAAGCGTGCGTACGACCGCGTGATGGCCGCCGTGCAGGCGTCCCGGGGGGCCTTCGAGTGCCGCGCCCAAGCGCATGACGCCATGGGCTCGGATCTCCCCCTCGGATTCGTTGGCCTCGTCGAACTCAATGATGAGGCGGCTCAGTGCGTCGTGAATGGGCATGTCAATTATAGACAGCGCGAATGGTGAGAGGGCCTATGCTTCGGCCATGGAAGCGTCCCTCGCGACCAATGATGCCGCCTCTACGAAGTTCGCCCAGGGTTGGTACCTCGTCAGCTGGAGCGCCGATCTCGAGCCTGGTGGAGTGAAGCCCCTTCGCTACTTCGGGCAGGACTACGTCCTCTTTCGCGGCGAGGACGGCAACCCGACGCTGCTCGATGCACACTGCCCCCACCTGGGTGCCCACTTTGGCTACGGTGGGCGCGTCGAGGGCAACGACATCATTTGCCCCTTCCACGGGTGGCGCTTTGGCTCGTCCGGTCGATGCACCGAGGTACCCTACGCATCTCGCATACCTCCTCGCGCCGCCGTCCATGCGTATCGGGTCCAGGAACACAGCGGGATGATCCTAGCGTACTTCGGGGCCGAAGGCTCTGAGCCGGACTACGAGGTTCCCGTCCTCGAGGAGATCGGCGACCCTGCCTGGACGCCGCTCCGGCACGCCCACATGGAGATCGCCACTCATCCTCGTGAAGTGATCGAGAACATCGCGGACTGTGCGCACTTCGGGCCGGTCCATCAAACGTATATCGAAGACTTCAAGGTGATTATCGATGGTCCGCGCGCGACACAGCGCTCGATTGGCTACGGCCACGGATTGAAGGGCGAGCGCATCGACATGGCCATCGAAGGCATTCGCGATGGTCGCTTCTGGATTCTTTCCAAGCCTGGGAAGAGTGACGAATGTTTGCTGACGCGGACACGGAGCATTCTCAAGCCCAAGAACCCGGAGCCGACTCAATGATGGAAACACTACTAGAAAAACAGAGAGCGGCCTTCCTCGCGGAAGGCTTCGTGAGCGCTGAGACGCGCCTCGATCGCTTGGAGCGCGCGCTTTGCATCCTCCACGATCATCAGGGTGAGATCGCCGACGCGATCGATCAGGATTTCGGCAATCGCTCCCGCCATCAGTCATTGATGTCTGATGTGTACGCGAGCATGGAGAGCCTGAAGTACGCCAAGAAGCACGTCCGGCATTGGATGAAGCGGGAGAAGCGGAAAGTGGGCATGCCCCACTTGCTTTTCGGCGCCAAGGCGGCGGTGGAGTATCGGCCCAAGGGCGTCGTCGGCATCGTCGGGACTTGGAACTTCCCCCTCAACACGATCTTTTCGCCGTTGTCTGGCGTGCTGGCCGCCGGGAACCGCGTGATGCTCAAATTCTCGGAAGGGGCCCCCGCGACGGCGGCGCTGATGGTGCGCCTGATCGCCAACAGTTTCGAGGAGACCGAGATCGCCTGTGTGTCAGGTGGGCCGGAGGTCGGCGCAGCCTTCTGTTCGCTGCCGTTCGACCACCTCTGTTTCACGGGGTCGCCCAACGTTGGCAAACTCGTCTTAGCGGCCGCCGCCGAGAATCTGACGCCGGTGACGCTCGAGCTTGGCGGGAAGTCTCCGACGATCATCGCGCGCGACGCAAAGCTCGAAGACGCGGCGGTTCGCATCATGACTGCCAAGGCGCTCAACTCCGGGCAGGCGTGCCTCGGCCCCGATTACATCATGGTGGCCGAGGATCAGCTCGAGGAATTCATTCGGCACGCGACGGAGTGGACGAGCCAGATGTTTCCCACGGTGCGCGACAACCCGGATTGCTGTGCCGTGATCAACGAGCGCCATTATCGTCGCCTGCGTGCATACGTGGATGAAGCCAAGTCCGCTGGCGTCGACGTGCGAGAGATCAACCCCGCCGGGGAAGACTTCAGCGGGCAGGAAGGTACCTACAAGATCCCCTTCACCTTCATGGTCAACCCCGGTGACGAGCTGAAGATCATGCAGGAGGAGATCTTCGGCCCGCTGATGCCTATCAAGACATACGAGAGCCTCGAAGAGTGCATCGCCTACATCAACGCGCATCCCCGCCCGCTCGGTCTCTACATATTCAGCCAGGATCAGGCGACCCAGCGCCGGTTGCTGGACAGCACGATTTCGGGAGGCGTCTGCATCAACGATGCGATGGTCCATGCGAGCATCGAGGACCTGCCTTTCGGGGGTGTCGGCATGTCCGGCATCGGCGCGTACCGCGGGTTCCACGGCTTCAAGACCTTCAGCCACCCGCGTGCGGTCTACAAGCAGGGCTGGCTCAACCTTCAGCGGCTCTCCGGGATGGTCCCTCCCTACGGGGAGCGCGCCGACAAGGTGCTGGAGAGCATGACCCGCAAGTGAGCGGCGAGACCGAAGTGTCCCCCGACGGTGACGACGATCCCCGGTTCTTTGGTGGAGAATCGTTGTCTTGATAGTTTTGGGCCATGTTCAACTGGCTGGTGGGTGTGGCGGTCCTCGGGGTCTTGGTCCACTTCAAGCTCTGGCCGGTTTTTGGATTCGTGGTCTGTTACCTGCTCGCCGTCTCGTTGACGACGGAGAGCTGAGGGCGACCGAAGGAGAGGCAAAATGGAACAAGGTGACGTCAGCTTCTTTGGGGTGATCGTTCAGCTCGCGGTCGTAGCGCTTTTCGTTTGGGTGTTCTGGCGGATCTTCGAGAAAGCCGGAAAGCCAGGGTGGGCGGCGATCATTCCCATCTACAACGTGATCGTCATGCTCGAGATCGTGGGACGTCCATGGTGGTGGCTGATCCTCCTTCTCATTCCCGTCGTGAACATCGTCGTGGGATTCCTCGTGGCACTCGACATGTCGAGGTCGTTTGGCCACGACCTCGCATTTGCGTTGGGCCTGTTCTTCCTCGGGATCATTTTCTATCCGATCCTCGCTTTTGGCAGTGACACCTACGGTGGGCCAGCCGCGGCGAGTTAGGGCGCGTCACGGCAGAGCGTCTGGCGTGTCCACGTCGATGTTCACGCTCGCGCTTTCGACGTCGACGTAGCAGATCGCTTCGGGGTGCCGCTGAAAGAGCGCCTTGCCGCCCACGTCGCCGGTGAGTGTGAGGAGCTCTGGGAAGTGCTGTGCGCCCCACAGGACGGGATTGCCGCGTTTCCGGCCATACATCGGGATGAAGATGCTGAGCTCACGCTCCGAGTTGAACGCATCGACCAGGCGGTTGATGACCTCGGCGCTCACCCAGGGCATGTCACCAAGCCCGACGAGCGCTCCGTCCACATCATCGCCCAAGGGCGCGACACCCGTTCGAACCGACGCGCCGATCCCTTCGGCGTAGTCGGGGTTGTGCACGAACTGCACGTCGCGGCCAGACAACGCTTCTTCGATTCGTTTGCGCTCATGACCCGTGACGACCATCACGCGTTGCACGCGGCTCTGCTGAAGAGCGTCCACGACACGCGCCACCATCGGGGTCCCGTCCACCGGTAGGAGGAGCTTGTTCGCATCCCCCATCCGTCGCGACTCTCCCGCGGCAAGGACCAAGGCAACGATGTGCTTATCCGATCTTCCGGGAGTGGTGGGGTTTTGCGGCATAGCCCCGAAAACCTAACAACCCTACCGGTCCAAGAGCAAGAGCAGTAGAGTCGAGCTTCCAGCGGTACGGCGCCATGAGCATCGAGTCTCCCGAGGACATCACGCAAACCCTTCGCGGCGAGGAGTACGTCTCGGACGAGGCCGTCTCGATGAGCCTGTTCCTCGCCCTGAAGATGGGCCGCCCCTTGTTCCTCGAGGGCGCGCCGGGCGTCGGCAAAACCGAAATTGCGCGCGTGCTCAGCCGTGCCTTCGAGACCGAGCTCATTCGGCTTCAGTGCTACGAGGGGCTCGACATCCACCACGCCCTCTACGAATGGAACTATCCGCGCCAGCTCTTACAGCTGCAGGCTGGCCAAAAAGAAGACTTGGGCGCGATCTACTCCGACGAGTACCTGCTGAAGCGACCGCTGCTTCAGGCCATCGACCCGAAGCGCAAGAGTGCTGCGGTCTTGCTCATCGACGAAATCGATCGAGCCGACGAAGAGTTCGAAAGTTTCCTGCTCGAGCTTCTCAGCGACTTCCAAGTCTCGATCCCCGAGCTCGGCAGCGTCAAGGCGACGCATCGGCCGATTGTGATCCTCACCTCGAACCGAACGCGCGAAATCCACGACGCCCTCAAGCGTCGATGCATCTACTGCTGGATCGACTACCCGAGCTCGGACAAAGAACTGGCGATCGTATCGATGAAGGTCCCACACCTCTCAGGACACGTGCGCGCCCGAGTCGTGAAGTTCATTCAGAAACTGCGGCAGGAAGATCTGCTCAAGCCGCCCGGGGTCGCCGAAACCCTCGACTGGGCAGAAGCGCTGGTGCACCTCGGCATCGCGGAGCTCGACACCGACACCGTTCGGCGGACGCTGGGTGTGGTGCTGAAGAACCAGGAAGACATTTCGCTCGTCGAGCGACTCCTCGGCGATCAAGCCTGGGCGGCCGAGGCGGGGTAGCCCATGTCTCGGTTGTCGCGACCGCAAGGCGAGCCCGTCGCTGCTTCGATGGAGTCGCGACTGGTCGAATTCGTTCAACGGCTCCGGCTTCTCGGCCTTCCCATCGGTGTCGACCAAGCCGTCAGCTTCGCAGAGTCGTTCGCTTGGATACAGCCATTCAGTCGCAGCGAGGTGTACCACGCCGCACGTGCAACCTTGGTCACTCGCCAGGAGTACCTGAGCCTCTTCGATCGAGCATTCGCGGAGTTCTGGGAGGCTCGGCGAAGCAGCCCGGGTCCGCAGAAAATGCCACAGGCGCCACGGCACCGGCCCGAAGATTTTCAGCGCCCGAGTCTCGTGTCGTTCATGGCGGAGAAGGCCAGGCGGCAAAGCAAGGAGGTCGAAGTCACCGATCGTACCGAGACCGCCACCGATGTCGAATGGCTGCAGCGTAAAGACTTCGCGAAGCTGACGGAAGACGAGCTCCGCGCGCTCCGGCGGTCCGTGGTAGGCCTTCGTTGGGACTTCAGCCGACGCCTCAGCCACCGTCTCGTCAGAAGTCGACGTGGACGCATGCTGGACCACCGCGAAACCTTGCGGCGGGCGGCGAAGTTGGGGGGTGTCGTCGTCGACCTGCCGCGTCGCGAGCGCAAAGACAAGACCCGTCCCCTCGTGCTCATCGCGGACATCAGCGGCTCCATGGAGCTCTACAGCCGAATCGTCCTGCAGTTCTTTCACGGACTGAGTCAGCAGCTCGATCGGACCGAGGCGTTCGTGTTCGGTACTCGCCTGACGCGCGTGACGGACGCCTTTCGGCTTCGCGACATCGATGCCGCGCTCGATGCGGTGTCGGACGAGGTCTCCGACTTCGCCGGAGGCACCCGCATCGCGGAAAGCCTGCATGCGTTCCGCAAGCAATGGGGTCCCAAGGTGCTTCGCCGCGGCGCGGTGGTCATCGTCATTTCCGACGGTTGCGAAACGGGGGATGTCGAACAGCTCGCCCGAGAGGCACAGGCGCTGCGACGTAGCTGCTACAGGCTGATTTGGCTCAATCCACGTCTAGGACAGCGTCGCTACGAGCCCCGCGTCCGGGGGATGGCAGCGGTCCTGCCGCACGTCGACGACTTTCTACCCATCCACAACTTCGAGTCGCTCCGGCAGCTCAGAGATCATCTGGCTCGCTTACCCAAACGAAAGGAAGGTCCGAGTGAAGTTAGCAGGAGACTATAAGTTCGAGGCGCCGGTCGCCGAGGTCTGGAAGGCGTTGCTCGATCCCGTCGTCCTCGCAGCCGTCATGCCCGGCTGCGAGAAGCTCGACCTCGTGGACGGGGCGTACGTCGGAGAGCTCAACATCAAAGTCGGGCCGGTCCAGGGGAAGTTCCAGGGCAAGGTCATCCTTACGGACGTAGAGGAGGAGAAGGGCTACACGATGACGGTTGATGGACGCGGCGCATCCGGGTTCGTGAAGGCCAAGGCCGCCGTAAAACTCACCCGCGTGGGCGAGGAAACCACGATGGAATACGACGCGGACGCTCAAGTCGGGGGTCGAATCGCGAGCGTTGGCCAGCGCCTCATCGATTCTTCGGCAAAAGCCATAATCAAAGAGAGCCTCGAAGGCCTGAACGCCAACGTCATAGCCCGGGCCAACGTGGGCGAAGGCGAGAAAGCCGAGGTCATCGAGGCCAGCCAGAGCGAATTCGCGACGAAGGTGGCTAAGGAAGTGGCCAAGGATTTGGTTCCGCCTCCGGTGCGCACCGTGCTCATCGTGTTGGCACTAGTAGGGATTGGCGCGCTGATATACCTTCGGCTTCACTGACCGATAACGCTATCAAGGGAGAAGCCTGTGATACCAGGAGCGTTCGACTATCACTCCCCGCGTTCGTTAGACGAAGCGCTTTCGCTGCTCACGCAGCACGCGGGTGATGCGAAGATCCTTGCCGGCGGTCAGAGCCTCATCCCTGCGATGCGGTTCCGTCTCGCCATGCCGTCGATCTTGATCGACATCAATCAGCTGGCCGACCTTCGTTACATCGAAGAGCGGGGCGACCACCTCGCGATCGGCGCGATGACACTGGAGCACTCGCTCGAGGACACCGCCGTCGTCCAGCGCTCCTATCCCCTGCTGCACGATACCGCCGGCGTCATCGCCGATCCGTTGGTGCGGAACATGGCTACGGTCGGTGGCAACATCGCGCACGCCGATCCAGCCAACGATCACCCGGCCACGATGCTCGCCTACAACGCCACGGTGGTCGCGAAGGGTCCGGGGGGTGAAAGGACCATCGCGATCGATGACTTCTTCACCGGCTTGTTCGAAAACGCAATGTCGGAGGACGAAATCCTCACCGAGATCCGGATCCCCAAGCCGGGAGCCGGGAGCGGCGGCGCGTACACGAAGTTTGAACGCAAGGTGGGCGACTACGCGATTTCGGCGTCTGCGGTCCAGCTCCGGCTCGACGGAGGCACCATCGCCGAGGTGCGCATCGGTCTCACCAATGTGAGCGCGGTTCCCATGCGAGCCAAGTCGGCGGAATCCGAGCTGGTGGGAAAGCCCATCAGCGATGACGTCATTGAAGCGGCGGGCAAGGCGGCCGCGGCTGAATGCGACCCCTCACCCGATCTTCGAGGGCCGGTCGAATACAAGCGAGACATCACCAGAGTCATGGTGAAGCGATCCCTCTCCACGGCCATTGCACGCGCACAGGGAGGCAACCCATGAGCGAGCACGAGATTACGTTGACGGTCAACGGCGAGAGCGTCACGCGATCGGTGGAGGCGCGCACATTGCTCGTGCACTTCATCCGCGAGGACTTGTCGCTCACCGGAACTCACATCGGGTGTGACACGACGAGCTGCGGCGCTTGCACGGTGCTGGTCTGCGGCAAGCCGGTGAAGAGTTGCACGATGTTTGCCGTTCAAGCCGACGGCGCCGACCTCGACACGATCGAGAGTGTGGCGGCAGGCGGCGAGCTTCACCCGCTCCAAGAGGGGTTCTGGGAAAAGCACGGCCTTCAGTGCGGGTACTGCACGCCGGGGATGATCATGACCGCCAAGAACTTCTTGGCGAACAACCCAAATCCCACAGACGACGAGATTCGCCGCGGCATCTCGGGCAACCTTTGCCGATGCACCGGATACAACAAGATTGTTGAAGCGATCCAGTACGCAGCCGAGAAACTTCAAGCCGACGCAGGAGGTGAGTGATGCCTCAGCTCGACGATCGAACGGAACACCATAGCGAGCTCGCGGAGGGCGTTTCGGCGCACGTGCCGACCATCGACGAAGTTCAGGTAAAGACCCCGGAGAGCATCGGCGGCATGGGTCACCGCAAGAAGCGCAAGGAGGACCCACGCTTCCTTCAGGGGAAGGGCAACTACATCGACGACATAAAGCTGCCCGGGATGCTGTACATGGACATCGTCCGAAGTCCCTACGCGCACGCCAAGATCAACAAGATCGACGCCAGCGCGGCGCTCGCGATGGATGGGGTCCTTGCGGTCATCACGGGTGAAGACCTCAAGGCGGCGGGCGATCTCCACTGGATGCCCACGTTGATGTCCGACACGCAGATGGTGTTGCCGATCGACAAAGTCGTCTACTACGCACAGGAAGTCTGCGCGGTGATCGCCACGAGCCGTTACATTGCGGCGGACGCGATTGAGCAGGTCTTCGTTGATTACGAGCCGCTCGACGCAGTCGTCGACCCGTTCGAAGCGATGAAGGACAACGTCATCGTTCGCGAAGACAAAGAAGAAAAAACCAATCACATCTGGCATTGGGAAGCTGGCGACAAAGCAGCCACTGATGCCGTGTTCAAGGATGCGGCCACGGTCATCAAAGAGAAGTTCTACATTCCACGCATCCACGTCTCCTCGATCGAGACCTGCGGCATGGTCGCGAACTACAACAAGGCTCGCGAGCACATGCAGCTCTATATGACGTCGCAAGCGCCGCATGCGCATCGGACGGTATTCGCGCTCGTGAGCGGGATCCCGGAGCACAAGATTCAAGTCATCTCTCCGGACATCGGCGGAGGCTTTGGTGGCAAGGTGCCGGTGTACCCGGGCTACGTGATCTGCGCCGTTGCCAGCTTGGTGACCGGCAAGCCGGTGAAGTGGATCGAGGACCGCAGCGAGAACCTCCAGGCTGACAGTTTCGCGCGCGACTACCACATCGAAGCGGAAATGGCGGCCGACAAGGATGGCAGAATCACGGGGCTGCGTGTGAAGACCTTGTCGGATTGCGGTGCAGCCGATGCCGCGGCGAACCCTTCGAAGTTCCCTGCGGGCCTCTACAGCATCTGCACGGGCTCGTACGACATGAAGGCCGCGCACGTCGAGGTCGACGGTGTCTACACGACGAAGCCCCCTGGTGGCGTCGCCTACCGGTGCTCGTTTCGCGTGACGGAGGCAGTGCACATGGTCGAGCGCATGACCGACATCATGGCGCACGAGCTTGGCGTGGATCCGGCTGACTATCGCCTCAAGAACTTCATTCGCCCTGACCAGTTCCCATACAAGTCGCCCACCGGTTGGGAGTATGACAGTGGAAACTACGAAGCGGCGCTGCACAAGGCGATGGACATGCTCGACTACCGCGCGCTTCGCGAAGAGCAAAAAGAGAAGCGCGCAAGGGGCGAGCTGATGGGCATCGGCATCTCGAGCTTCACCGAAGTGGTCGGTGCGGGGCCTTCGAAGGACTACGACATCTTGGGCATCAAGATGTTCGACTCTGCCGAAATCCGGATCCACCCGACGGGCAAGGCGATGGCGCGTTTCGGGACCAAATCGCAAGGGCAGGGCCACGAGACGACGTATGCGCAAATCGTTGCCGAGGAGCTCGGGCTTCCCGCGGACGACATCCAGGTGGAGGAGGGTGACACCGATACCGCGCCCTACGGCCTCGGGACCTACGCGAGCCGTTCTACTCCGACCGCAGGCGCCGCTGCCGCAATGGCCGCGCGGAAGATTAAGGCCAAGGCGAAGAAGATCGCCGCGCACTTGCTGGAGGTCGGGGACGATGACCTCGAGTGGAACGTCGATCGCTTTCAAGTGAGGGGTTCACCCGATCAGGCAAAGACGATTCAAGAGATCGCCTTCGCGGCGTACACCGATCATCCGCAAGGGATGGAGGCTGGCCTCGAAGCGGTGGACTACTACGACCCGCCCAATCTCACGTTTCCGTTTGGAAGTTACATCTGCGTCGTCGACATCGACAAGGGCACCGGGGAGGTCAAGATCCGACGGTTCGTCGCGGTCGACGACTGCGGGCATATCATCAACCCGATGATCGTCGAAGGTCAGATCCACGGTGGGCTCACGATGGGTCTCGCATGTTCGTTGTACGAAGAGATCGTTTACGACGAACACGGACAGAACCTCACCGGTACGTTGGCCGACTACCTCGTGCCGACCGCGGTCGAGTCCCCCGCGTGGGAGCTCGACAAGACCATCACGCCGTGCCCTCATCACCCCATCGGCGCCAAAGGCGTCGGCGAATCCGCCACGGTCGGCGCGCCACCGGCCATCGCCAATGCGGTGGTCGACGCGCTCTGGCATTTGGGCGTCCGGAACATCGACATACCGATTACCCCGCCAAAAGTGTGGAAATTGCTCCGGGAGAATGGGGTTACGGACTGATGCATCACCCCTATATTGAGTAGATGGACAGCTGGTACGGCACCGCCAAGGAGCTCGAAGCCAGGGGCGAAAGCTACGTGCTTGCAACCGTCATCCGCGCTGTCGCACCGACCTCCGCCAAGCCGGGGGACAAGGCTGTGGTGACTGAGGACGGGGTCGTGTACGGGTGGATCGGTGGGAGCTGTGCAGAACCGACCATCAAAAAGAAAGCCAAGTTGGCTCTGGCCGACGGTACTTGCCGTGTCGTGCAAATCACGCCGGATCCGAACGTCGCCAACAACCGGGAGGGCTTGGTCGTAGTGCCAATGACTTGCTACAGCGGCGGCGAGCTCGAGATCTACCTCGAGCCCCATCGCGCCAAACGAGAGCTGGTGGTTTTTGGCAATTCACCTGTCGCACAAGCGCTGGTCGAGCTCGGCATTGCAGTCGGTTACAGGGTCACAAGCGTCGACACGACCGAGCGCCCGCCGCTCGAGGGCGCAGAGGTCATCACTTCCCTCGATGAAGTGGAGCTCGTGCGACCCGACGAGGCAGCCATCGTCGTCGCGACCCACGGAGTGTTCGACGAAGACGCGATCGCACGCGCCGTCGAGCTCTCCCCCAGCTACCTAGGCGTCGTTGCAAGCCCGAGACGCTTCTCGTCCCTTGGAGGCGCCATGGAGCGCCGCGGCATCGCTCCGGAAATCTGGGCTACCGCGGACGGCCCCGCAGGCATCGACATCGGCGCCACCAACCCCCAAGAAATCGCCGTCAGCATCATCGCCGGGATCACTGCCCACCGAGCGTCGGTCCGCATCCAAACCCAACGCTCCACCCAAGCCCCGCAAGAACAGGCGCCGAAGCCCGTCCTCGAAGAAGCCATCGGCACCGAAGCCAAGGGCCACTGCTGCCACGACTAGTTAGGGCTTTCGAAGCTTCTGCGTCACTTGAGCGAGGACGGACACTGCGATTTCGGCCGGCGACCGAGAGCCGATTGGGAGCCCGACCGGGCCGTGTATTCGTTCTAGGTCTGCTTCGGCGAACCCTGCTTTGGTGAGCCTGCCCAGGCGTGATGCGTGGGTTTTCTTGCTCCCGAGACAGCCAATGAAAAAGGCTTCGCTTCGGAGCGCGACTTGGAGAGCCGGGTCGTCGAGCTTCGGGTCATGGGTGAGGGTCACGACCGCGCATCTCTGATCGAGGTTGAGCGACTCCAGGGCCGCGTCGGGCCAGTCCAGGTTCAAGGTGACGTCTGGAAAGCGTTCGGTCGCCGCAAACGATTCTCGCGGATCGACGATCGTGACCTCGTAGCCGGCGAGTGTTGCGATGGCCGACAGAGGTTGGGCGATGTGCACGGCGCCGACTACGATCATGCGAAGGGGCGGGTTGAACGGCTGGTAGAAGACGTGTGGGCCCGCATCCGGGTCAGTCGTGAAGCAAACATCGACCCGTAGAACACGTTCGACATTGGTGCGCTCGATCTCGGTGGCACCGTCACCTCGGTGGAATAGCTGCTGGTCGCCGGAGTCGAGGTTGGTTGCCACGACGACGGGGCGCTTGCGTTCAACGTCGGCGAGGACGGCGTCTAGGGTCGCGGCCTTCACTGCAGCGGCTCCACAAAGATGTGAACGGTGCCGCCGCAGGCGAGGCCGACCTCCCACGCCTCCGCGTGGGTGATGCCGAACTCGAGCACCTTGGGGACACCAGCCTTCATCACCCCGAGCGCCTCCTCGACGACAGCGCCTTCGACACAGCCACCCGACACCGAGCCGAGAAAGGATCCGTCGTCGCGTACGACCAAGTGGCTCCCAGCCGGCCGAGGGGATGACCCCCAAGTCTTCACCACGGTAGCCAGTGCAACGCCGCGACCGGCTTTCTTCCAATCGCGCGCAGCGATGAGCACTTCCATCTCCGACTGGTCCGGCATCGGAGCCATACTAGTACCGGGGCTTAGGAGAGGCCACCGCAGGCCTTGCCAGGGGAGCGCGCAGCAAAGTCGAGGCCGTCACCGAAGAAGGCTGCTGTGCTTCACGACCTCTGAAGCCGGGCTCTCCGGAAACTCCTCTGACAAGAGCCAGCGGCAGAAGACGATCCCGTCGTTGTGGCCGCCGGTGCCCACCCAGTTGCCGAGGCCCGGGTCTTCTTTGCTGACGTAGATGGTCCATCCGCCGTCGTCGTTGAGCTCCGCTTGAGCCGAGTTGACGCAGACCTTGTGGTAGCGGGAGTCGAAGGACTGCATGTAGACGTTCCAGGTTTGGACGCCCCAGTAGCAACACTTTGGGGAGCGGCCGCGGAGGATGAGGACCTCGTCGTCGGCGAGGTTGAAGTGGCCGATGGCGTAGACGTTGTCGGGGGTGCCCCAGCCCATGCCGTCCGGGTCGAAGGTGAAGGGCTCGTCCAGCACGTTGATGTCGGTCGTTGGGGCCAAGGGCACCATCGCGGTGGTCTGGGTGACGAAGTTGGCGACCGTGCGGAACTTCTCCGCGAGAGTGGCGTCGGTCTCGGGGCCGGGTGCGGGGATATCGGCCGTGTTTTCGATATGGACGTCCGCATGCTGGTCGTGGTCGCGGTCGAAGTAGTACTCGCGGGAAATTACGCACACGCCGCGTGGGTCCATCTTGAAGTGGTTGGGCTCGTCCGGTTCGTCTGGGCCGATGAAGATTTCATACGAACCGTCGTCGCCGAAATCCATGTCGGTGTGGTTCACGTTGAGTGCGAGGCTGTCGGACCACGAGCCGTCCGGCTCGCCAGCGTAGACGCAGAAGCTCAGGTAACAGGCATCGCCGCGCTTTCCCCAGATTCGGTAGCGCTGATCGCTGCGGCTTTGCGTGAAGCAGTAGATCGAGTCGGTATTGTCGCCGAGAATTTTCTGCGTGTAGCGCGCGACTGGGACGAAGAACGGGCGCAGCGGGTCGCTTTCCATGTAGAGTTCGAAGCCGTAGGCCAGAAGGTGCGCCAGATGCCGGTAGCCCTGGATCTGGGCTTGCGGGCTCACTTCCTTGAAGTCGTCCGTGAACGTCTCAGGAAGCTCTTTGAAGGTGTCGATGAGCTCGACGAAGGCCTCATGGGTGTCGGTCATCGCGAGATAGTATCACCCTGGAATCCCCTCCGAAATGGGTTATTACGGGTCATCATGGCATCCGTACCGGTCCTTCCAAGGAGCGTCAGGGCCCTCAACGGCACCTTGCGCATGCTGGGCGGTTTGACGCCTTACGGGCGGCCCTTGTCGTCGGACCGCTTGCACCGACTCGCGTCGAAGCGGACGGGGCTTACGGACTTCGGGAGTCGCTCGTATCGTGTCGGTTTCGACAAACTCCTGGCCTCTCTGAACGAAGAGGCGAAGCTCACGCCGCTCGGCAGGATCATCGCCACCGAAGAGGTGCTGACGGCTTTGAAGAATCGGCTGCAGCTCGAGGCACATCATCAAGCGCACCCGGAGATCGCCGCCGCCCCGATTCGCAGGCCCATCATCATGATGGGCATGGGGCGTTCCGGCACGACGATCCTGCATGAGCTCCTCGCCCTCGACCCCGCCAACCGAATACCAGCGACCTGGGAAGTCGACATGCCCTTCCCAGCGCCCGAGCAGGCGACCTACGACACCGACCCGCGCATCGACATCATCCAGAAGCGCCTGGACCGCACCGACAGCATCATTCCCAACTTCAAGAGCATCCATCGCATGGGGGCACGGCTTCCCCAAGAGTGCGTGCGCATCACGACGGGCGAGTTCGCGAGCATGATCTTCGGCTGCACCTATGAGGTGCCGAGCTATTCCGAGTGGCTGATCGAGGAGGCGGATTCAACGCCCGCCTACGACTACCACCGCCGATTCTTACAGCTGTTGCAGTGGAAGTGCCCCGGCGAGCGCTGGGCGCTCAAATCGCCTGCGCATTTGTGGACCCTGCCGCAAATGCTGGCGACCTATCCGGACGCACGGCTCATTCAAACCCATCGCGACCCTCTCAAAACCGCGTCTTCGCTGTCGAGCCTGATCACCACCCTGAGAGCCATGGGCAGCGATGACGTAGATCCTCCGGCCATCGCGAAGCAATGGATGCGGTGGAATACCGCCGGGGTCAACGCGTCCGCTCGCGCACGAAAAGAAGGGCTCTTCGCGTCCAATCAGATCATCGACGTCAGCTTCTACGAGTTCATGGATGCGCCTCTCGAACAGATGCAGCGCATCTACGATTTTTTCGATCTCGAGCTCTCGCCCAGGGTCCGAGAACGCATGCAGGACTACTTGAGCGTCCACACGGCGGAGCAACACGGTGCCCACCGGTATGACTTCCACGACTTCGGCCTCGACCTTGCCGAAGAGCGCGAGCGCGTGCGCCCCTATCAAGAGTACTTCGACGTACCTGCAGAGATATGACGCCACCCACTGGACGCATGCTGCTCTCGGCGCTAACCGAGGTGAGACTCGGGCAAGGGCCCGGTTAGCCTCCTGCCACTGCGGGAATGATCGAAATGACCGCGCCGTCGCTGAGCGGAGTGTTCAGCCCGTCCATGAACCGGGCGCTGGTCTCATCGACAAACAGATTGACGAAAGGCCGGATGTTGCCCTCCGGCGTAAGAATACGCGCGGACAGACCGGGATGGCGTTCTTCGACTGCCGACAGCGCGTGCCCGAGCGTGTCGGCATCCACAGTGATCTCCGCGGCCCCGTTGGTGAACGGCTGCAAACCAGTCGGAATACGGACGGTCACTCGAATCAATCGCCGCTCCCAGTTAGCGCTCTATGACGGCAACCACCGGCTGATCGGTGGCGCGCATCGAGGCCAGTATGACCCTGTCGAAACGATCGGTCTCTCCGAGCGCCATGTGCGCCGCCTCACGCGCAAGTCTTTCTTTGTCCGCATCATCCACCATGTTGATGACGGGCACCACCACGCAGCCCGCCGAACCCTTGAGCAGCCCCGCATCGCTGACCATCAGGCGCGCTAGGTGCTGCGGCTCGACCACAGCACCGGCCTGCAACCCGGTGACGGCACTGAGATGTTCCAGGCGATGTGCGATCTCGTTCGACAACGGCTTGCCCAGCGCTTGGGCAGATGAGAGGCAGATCAGCGTGCTGCAGTCGGGCGGCAAGACCGGTTCACCCTCCTTGGGGGCCTTGATGAAGCGCATGCGTGCCCCGTCGGCCTTCACGAAAGTGGCCTCGCGCCCCGTGTGGGCATGCAATCGTGACACCAGCTCGGGCGCAATCCCGCTGTAGCGTCCCGGTTTGCCGGAAGGCGCAGCAAAGCCGATCCGAGAGGCCTCGGTGAGCGACGCCAGTCGGCCTGGTAGCTGCGACTCTTCGGCAATCACGGTTGTCAGGCCGAGGTGATCGGGAAAATGAGTCACGAAGACCGTTGCCGTAAGGGCGACGCGGCCCGGATGCCGTGCCACGAGATTGTAGAGCGTACTCTTCTTTCCACCGGCACCCACCGCGCAAATCACGCCGCGACGCGCCTGGAACAAGTCGAGTATTTCGTCGTCCGTCATGTTGCCAGCGCCAGCACGCTCGAAATGGGGGGCAGAAAACCGGCCGCCAGCTGCCAGCTGTCCCCGGCGTCGTCACTGGCGAACAGGTGCCCGCCATTGGTACCGAAATACACCGCGCAGGGTTGGCCGGGTAGGGTGTCCATGGCTTCTCTCAGTACTCCGACATAGGCGTGCTGCTGCGGCAGACCGACGCTGCGGTCGGCCCAACTGCCCCCTCCGTCATCACTCCGGTAGACGCGCAACCGGCCGTCTACTGTCGATCGCATATGTGAGTTCGACATCGGGATGCAAAACACCACATCCGCGTTGGCGTCATTGGTCGCGATGGCGAAACCGTAATCACTGGGCACGTTGCCGGTGATTTCCAGCCAGGAGCGCGCACCGTCGTCGCTGCGATAGATGCCGCTGTAACACTGGCGGTACAAGCGCCCCCCCGGATGCAGGACCAACCGGTGCACGTTGTGACCGGCTTCCGGGTTGTCGCGCGGAATGTTCTCGGCCCGCACGCCCTGATTGGCAGCGTGCCAGCTGAGGCCACCGTCCGTGCTGCGATACGCGCCGCCGGCGGACACCGCAGCAAACATGTTTCCCGGGTCGGCTGGATCGAAGCACACGGAATGCATGGCGAAGAAGCCCTTGGATGTCTCCCAGAAACGACTCGTCGGATGCTGGTTGAGTGTCTCTATCGGTTCCCAGCGTTCACCCCCGTCCTCTGAGACGAAGAGCCCGGCCGGATCGATCCCGGCGTACAAACGCCGGCCATCGGGCGTCATCGCCAGGCACCAGATGCCTTTCACGCTTTGCTTGTACTGGCCTGGAGCGTGATGAGGCGCGGAACCGAGTGGCTCCCAGCTCGCTCCAGCGTCGTCGCTCGAATAGACATGCCCGCCCCAGACTCGATGATTGGCAGCGGCATACAAACGCCGGGGCTGCGTCGGATGCACACACACATGCGCAACCTCGTGGCCTTCGATCTGCGGGGAGCCAATCTCCCATCCCGTGTGCGCCGCGTCGGTCTGAACACGGAACAACCCTCGGCGTGTGCCGACGAAAAGCGTAACGCCTGTTCGCTCAGTCATGGAGCAACGGCCTCAGACCAGCGCCTCGAAGGGTTGCACATCCACGTGCGCCCCCGCTTCGATCACATCCGCGGCTTCGGGAACCACGATGAAACAGTTCGCCAGGGTCATCGAGCTGAGCCTGCCGGAACCCTGGTGGCCGGTTTTCACCACCGCGTATTGCCCTTGTTGATCACGCGACACAACCCCGCGCACGAACTCGCTGCGACCGGCCTTGCTTTGGATAGTCGCCGTAGACGTGGCGCGGATCAGAACCGGCACCTGGGGCTTCATGCCACTGAGCTTCAGAATGGCGGGCTGCGCGAGCTGGTAGAAGGTCGCCATCGCCGAGACGGGGTTGCCCGGTAAACCGAAGTACAGCGCATCGCCGAGCTTGCCAAACACGGTTGGTCGGCCGGGTTTGATGGCAATCGACCAGAAATCGACTTTGCCCAGGCGCTCGAAGATCTCCATGACATAGTCGGCGTCGCCCTACCGAGACGCCGCCGGAGGTCATGATCAGGTCGGCACCCTTGGCCGCGCGTCGAAAGGCCGCTTCGAGCTCCTCTGGACGATCGCGGACCACCCCGAGATCGACGATCTCCATACCCAGCCGTTGCAGCATTCCAAACATCGTGTAGCGGTTGCTGTCGTATATCTGTCCCGGCTGCATCGGCGCGCCGACCTCACACAGCTCGTCCCCGGTGGAGAAGAAAGCGACGCGCGGCCGGCGCAGCACATCGACCTCGGTGGCGCCAATGGAGGCCAGCACGCCGATGTGCGCAGGGTGGAGCTGTGTGCCGGCCGACAACGCGACATCACCGGCTTTGATGTCCTCACCGGCCGAGCGCACATGGTCGCCGCGGTCGGGCAACGCGTCGAACTGCACCCGCTCGGCATCAGCGCGGACGCGCTCCTGCATGACTACCGTATCCGCACCCTCGGGCATCGGCGCACCGGTCATGATGCGCACGCATTCCCCTTTGCCCACTTGGCCGTCGAAAGGACGGCCGGCGAATGAGGCGCCGATGAGTTTCAGCTGCAATGGCGCTGCGGAGGGGACGTCGGCGCTCCGCAATGCGTAACCGTCCATCGCCGAGTTGTCGTGCCCTGGCACGTCCATCATCGCGCGGATGTCGCTCGCGAGGACCCGCCCGAGTGCCTGCCGAATCGGCAGCTGTTCAGCATCGGATACGGGCGTGACGGCTGCGAGCACACGGTCCAGCGCCTCGCTCAACGGCAGCGCCGGACTGTCGTGGCCGCAACCGGCTTTGTGTGTAGTCGTCATTCGCTGACATTCCTTTGCTTCATGCGCGCTTCAAGCAGGTCTCGATCCTCGGGCTTGTTGATGTTCAGGAACGTGTCGGGCCTGTCGCTGAAATCTACAGGCTGCATCCGGTGCTGCCCGTACCACTGGTGGATCTGGCGTCCACCTGATTGCAGGAAGGCCTCGAGATCTTCGAGCAGGGTGCGGCGAATCAATGCGAACGCCTGCTGAATGCGCTCTCCGTCATGCGCCACGACAATCTCCGTGCGCTCATCATTCCCGCAAGCCGATGCCAGACGGTCCACGCAGTCATCGGCCAAAAGCGGCGAATCACATGGCGCGATCACCACCCACTCAGTGCGCGCAGCCGCCATGCCGCTGGCGATTCCAGCCAGCGGTCCGAGGAAATCCCGGCTGGCGTCGGTGACGACCGGCAAGCCGAACGCGCGGTACGCATCGAGATTGCGGTTCGCGCTGATGATCACCTGTTCGACCTGCGGTGTCAGCGCCTCCAACACATGGCTGATCATCGGCTGGCCCAACACCTCGATGAGACCTTTGTCGCGCCCGTCCCATCGGGTCGCCCGTCCGCCCGCCAGAACTACTCCGGTAATGGCCGCCCCGCTCAATCGCTCAATCCATCGGATCGCAGACGAAGACGGGGATGTCTCGGTCGGTGCGGGCTTGGTACTCGTCGTATGGCGGGTATGCGTCCACGAGAACGGGCCACAACTTGGCCTTCTCCTCGGAGCCAACCTCGCGCGCGCGGTAGGTGCGGCTGCCCCCGTCGACGGTGATCGTGATGTCGGGCGTGGCTTTGAGGTTGTAGTACCAGGATGGGTTCTTGGAGATGCCGCCGAGAGAGGCGACCAGGATCTTCTGCTCGCCATGGGGGACGTGCATGAGCGCGATGTCCCGCTTCTTGCCGGTCTTGCGCCCGGTCATCGTGACCAGGCAGATTGGCCTCTTGGCAGGGCCTTTGCTGAACAAGCGGCCACCGCTCATCTTGTAGATCGCGACGTTCAGCTTTCCGAACAGCCTCGCGGCGGTTCGGAAGAGCTTTTCGTGCTTTACGGCGATCTCCGGAACGTCCTCCCGCCGCGTTTTGACGTACTCGAATCGCGCCATCGGCCGAGCCTAGCACCGATCTGCGTAGCGCGTTGCTTCGGGCGCTTCCCCCACGCAACCTAGGACATCATGAAGATCTACACGACCGCGCCACTCGAAGATCCTCGCAAAGCCCGCACTCTCTACCGTGATTTCGAAGACATCGGATACGACGGCGCTTTCAGTTTCGAGGCCAAGCACGATCCCTTCCTCGCCGCCGCGGTCGCAGCGGAGCACACCGAGCGCATCCGCCTCGGCACCGCCATCGCTATCGCCTTTGCCCGTAATCCCATGAACCTGGCCAACCTCGGCTACGACATGCAGTCGATCAGCGGGGGGCGCTTCGTCCTCGGGTTGGGAACTCAGGTGCGCCCGCATATTGAGAAGCGCTTCAGCTCGATCTGGTCGCACCCGGCCAAGCGCATGCGCGAAATCGTGTTGGCGATTCGGGCCATCTGGGATTGCTGGGAAGGCAATGCCGATCTCGAGTTTCGTGGCGAGTTCTACACGCACACCATCATGATCCCCGCCTTCAACCCCGGCCCGAATCCCTATGGTCCGCCGCCGATCTTCATGGGTGGCTTCCTCCCGCTCATGACTGCGGTCGCGGGCGAGGTCTCCGACGGTTTCATCGCGCATCCCTTCAACACGAGGAAGTCGCTCCTGGAGAACACGCTGCCAGCGCTTCGCAAGGGGCTCGCGAGGTCGAATCGGACGATTGGGGACATCGAAGTCATGTGCTCCACATTGGTGGTCACCGCCGAGACCGAGGAAAAGTTCGAGGAGTCCAAGCTCGCCGCGCGGAAGCAGCTGGCCTTCTACGGGTCAACCCCGGCTTACAGGCCCACGCTGGACTGCCACGGCTGGGGCGATGTGCACGACGCGCTCAACGCCATGTCGAAGCAGGGCCGCTGGGACGAGATGACCGACCTGATCACCGACGAGATTCTCGAGTCCATCGCGGTGGTCGGAGAGCGAAGCGAGATCGCGAACAAGCTCACCGAGCGACTCGACGGCATTGCCGATAGCGTGAGCCTCACCCACAACCGCTGCCCCGACCCCACACATTGGGCCGACGTCGTGAAGCAGTTCAAGGACGCTCGCTAGAAGCCGGCCAACTCACTGTCCAACCCCCAAGCGGGACCGATGGCGAAAGTTGCACTGGACCCGCCGGCATCATCCCTTCAAGCTTCGCCCCCCCAAGGAGAGCCCATGAAGACTGAGATCTGCGAGAAGCTAGGTATCGACGTGCCCATCTTTGCTTTCACCCACTGCCGTGACGTCGTCGTGGCCGTCAGCAAGGCAGGGGGGCTTGGCGTCCTTGGCGCCGTTGGCTTCACTCCGGAACAGCTCAAGAAGGAGCTGGACTGGATCGATGAGCACATCGGCGATCTACCCTATGCCGTCGATATCGTGATTCCACAGAAGTACGAGGGCATGGACGAGATGGACGCGGACAAGCTCGAGGCGATGCTCGAGAGCCAGGTCCCGCAGGCACATCGGAACTTCGCTGCGAAGCTCCTCTCGGAGCATGGCGTTCCCGAGGCCCCGCCAGAGGACAAGCTGGGGCTGCTTGGCTGGACGGAGGCCACCGCAAAGCCTCTCCTGGAAGAGGCGCTGAAGCGCCCGAAGGTGAAGATGATCGCGAATGCGCTCGGCACGCCACCGCAAGAGATCATCAAGCAGATTCAGGATTCAGGACGACTGGTCGCGGCTCTCTGCGGCAAGGTGAAGCAGGCGAAGAGGCACAAGGAGGCCGGCATCGACCTGATCATCGCGCAGGGAACGGAGGGCGGGGGTCACACGGGCGAGATTGGGTCCGTGGTTCTGTGGCCACAAATCATCGACGCGGTCGCCCCGACACCCGTACTGGCTGCCGGCGGTATTGGGAGTGGCCGCCAGATAGCGGCGGCAATGGCCGTGGGCGCGGCCGGCGTGTGGACAGGCTCGCTCTGGCTGACGGTGCAAGAGGCCGAAGCCGAGCCAGCAGAGGTCCAGTGCTACCTCGACGCCACGAGCGAGGATACGGTCCGGTCTCGCTCTTTCACCGGCAAGCCGTGCCGCATGCTCAAGAACGACTGGACCGAAGCCTGGGAGGCCGAAGATACGCCCGATCCGCTGGGCATGCCGCTTCAGGGACTCGTGAGCGGCGACGCGATTCGTCGCACGCACCGCTACGCGAGCGTCGAAGGGGCTCAGAAGGTCGCGTTCAACGCCGTGGGGCAGGTCGTCGGGCAGATGAAGAACGTCGAGAGCACCAAAGACCTCATGTATCGGCTCCTCGTGGAGTACACGGACGCCGTCGAAAGACTGCAGTCGCTGATGCCAGAGTGAGCTCGCGGCAAAGGGTCGGGTGGTCGCCTGGTATGGGGCGGGCGCGTGTGGCGGCTTGCGCTATCGTTCACGCGGCTGCACAAGTCAGCCGGAACCCAGCATGCTGCGTCACCGCGAAGATCTGAGGCCGCTGTTTTTCCACGCGGTGTATTTCGGCATGCTGGCCTTCGGGTTTCAGCGCGGGGTCGTCGACTGGTGGAGCGCACCTCTGGTGATGCTGCTGTGCGTGACCTCGTTTCAGGGCGCGGTGCAGACACACAACGCCATCCACTCACCGGTGTTTCGTGGGCGCTGGCCCAACAAGGTCTACCAGGTGGTGTTGACGCTCATCTACGGTCACCCCGTCAGTTCCTATGTGCCGGGTCACAACTTGAGCCACCACAAACATGCCCAGACCCGCCGGGACGTGATGCGGACGACAAAGACCCGCTTCCGTTACAACGGCTTCAACGTGCTGTTCTTCATCCTGGCGGTGGGTCCGAGCATCATGCGGGCGGACGCGCAGTACACGGTCGTGATGCGCAAGCGCCATCCCCGTTGGTTCCGGCAAGCGGTCGCCGAGCTCAGCATCCTGATGGTCGTGCAGGTGGCACTGCTAATTGTCGATTGGCGCGCGTTCCTGGTCTTCTGGCTGCTGCCCCATCTGTACGCCCAGTGGGGGATCGTGACGATGAACCTGCTGCAGCACGACGGCTGCGACGCCGACAGCGCGTACAACCACTCGCGAAATTTCGTGGGGCCGGTGCTCAACTGGCTCACTTTCAACAACGGCTACCACGGCATCCACCACGACCACCCGCCGCTGCACTGGAGTCTGACGCCCGCGGCGCACCGCGAGCGCTACGGCGGAAAGATTCACCCCGGTCTCGAGCAACCGTCGATGCCAGCTTACCTTTGGACAACCTTCATACTGGGGCGGCGTCTACGCTACGACGGCACGCCCTTGGTGCTGCCCGAGGAAGGGCCCGATGAATCCTGGTTGCCCCGTCCGGACCAGACCCTGGCTGACCTCGGTGCTGAAACCCTCGACCCGACGGCCATCTGAGCTCGCTATTGCTGGGTGGCGACCGGCTTCTTGCCCACCCAGCGTCGCATGCGACTGAAGGGGACGCCTTGGGCTTCCGCTTCGCCCACGGAGTCCTTGTCGTTCGGAACGTTCTTGGTGAGCGTGATCATGAACACCGTCGAGCTTCCCTGCGCGGCGATGAGCGTCGACCAGGCCAAGAAGAAGGTCCACAGCCGGAACCAGCGCTCGCCGTATTTTGCGACGATCGCCTCTTCGTTGCGCTGCCAGTTCTCGTACCACTTCTCAATGGTCAGCGAGTAGTGGACGCCGCAGTTTTCGACTCGATGCACTTCGAACCCGGCGCGCTCAGCCTGATCGACGACGAAGCCGAGCGGACAACTCGCGTCTGCACCCGGGAAGATGTACTTCGCCATGAAGAGCCCCCATGCGAGGTCCTCAAACTGCCAAGGGCGGCGAAGGCCCGCGATCTGTAGGTAGAAGATGCCGTCGTCTTCCAGCATGCTCCGGACTTGCAGCAAGAACTTCTGAAAGTTCTTGATGCCGACGTGCTCGGCCATCTCGAGACACGTGATTTTGTCGTACTTTTCGGCTGGGATATTTCGGTAGTCGTCGACGATCCATCGGACGTTGTCCGTGGTGCCCTCGCGCTCGGCAACCTGCTCCGCCCAGGCGACTTGCTCCTTCGCCAGGGTCACGCCGGTGCTGGTTGTGCCGTGATGTTTGGCGGCGTGATTGACCAGCGTGCCCCAACCACAGCCGAGGTCGAGATGCTTGTCCCCCGGCTCGAGTTGCACGTACTGACTCACCGTTTCGAGCTTGCGTCGCTGGGCCACTTCGAGCGACTCGTCGCGGTCACGAAAGATGCCGCTCGTGTACACCATCGTCTCGGCCAAGAACCAGTTGTAGAAGTCGTTCCCCCGATCGTAGACGTGCGCGATATCGCCGCGGTCGGCCTCCACGCTGTGACCGATGTTTTGGCCCATGAACTCCTTGAGGTAGAACTTGGCGTCGTTCTTGGTGAAGCAAAAACGAAACAGCTGGTTACGCCGACGCAGGGTCTCCAGAACGTCGCCCTCGAAATCGAGCTTCCCGTCCATGTATGCCTCGTAGACCAACTCCATTGGAATCTTGCGGCCTTTGAATCGCTTCGCCTGGCGCGCGTCGTGCCACACGAGATCAGCGCTCCAATCTGCGTTCCCTGCGTCGTGCTTGCGGGACCGATAGACGAGAAAGCCGACTGGCAGGAGCACGAACAGCAGCGGCACGGCAACCAACGCGACGGCGAACGTCACCCAAGCACCGCCCAGCGCAAGCGTGACCAAGAGTGCGATGACGCTTGCAATCGCCAGGAGCGTGACCAGCCGCTGCTCCAGCAACCAGAAGATCAGCTGCAGGCCATGCGTGGCTCCCTTCTCGGAGTGGTTGGACGCGGATGGGCCGGCGTCTTGAGAAACGCCGGTTCGATCCGACACGGTCGACACAGAGGGTGGCGCGTCTGGCGCGATGGGTTCGGTGGTCACGTTATGGCTTGTCCTGGACTATCGACGGCCCCTGTTCAAGGGGAGACGGACAGCCGTCCAACCTCAGACGCTAGAAGCCGAAAGGCTCACTCTCCCAACCCCAAGCGGGATCGATTGCGAGCCCGAGGTGTGCCATGACCGTCGGTGGAACGGCGGTGTGCCCGGGCCCCGGCGAGATCGTCTGACCGCGACCGACGCCCCCGCCGCTCGCGATGATGAAGATGGTCCGCTCTTCGTCGCTTTGCCCTCCGTGACCGATGCCCATGCCTGTGCCGCCGTGGTCGGTCGTCACGACGACCAGCCAGGCTTCTTGGTCGTAGGTGGGCCGAGCCCGCACGGCGTCCAACATCTCGCCGATCTGCGCGTCCACCGTCTCTAACGCGTCAATGTACTCGGGCACCGTTGCGGCATGACCTGCTACGTGGCCCTGGTGATCGACCTCGTCGAGTTGCACAAAAACCACTGTCGGCGTTTGCTCCCCAAAATGTGCGACGACCGCGTCCGTCACCGCGATATCACCCTTCGCCGAGTCAGGCTCCATGGGCCAGAAGGCCTCGTCGGCTTCCGCAGACGCCAGAATGCTCTCATTGATCGGCCCCCACGTGACGAACGACGAAAGATACGCGTCCGGATCGAGCTCTCGGATGCGCGCGAAGAAATGCGGATACTCGTCGAACCGCGCATCGCGGAAGCCGTTGAGTTCGACCCCATGCTTGTCGATCCAAACCCCGGTGAGAATGCTGCTCCACCCCGGCCCGCTCCACGTCCCCTGTTCGGTGGGCGTCCCCAGCACACCCCCCGCAAAGGCGTCGTAGGTGACCGTGCCGTCGGCGATCAGTGTGTCCAGGTGAGGTGTGGACGCCTGTTGAAGTGCATCCACGCGCACACCGTCGATCCCGATGACCAAGGCGTGCTTGGTCTTGGATGCGCCGCCATCGGCACCGCAGGCGGCCAAAAGGAGCACTGCGAAAAGAAAGAAACGTCTCATGCGAACGCGACGATACCCCCTAGCACCGGCGCTGTCCCACCCACTCGGTCCGGGGTGCCGGCGGCGCTAGTGGGTTGGCAACGCCACCGAAGCTATCCACAAGGTGATCGGATGCGGAAGCTTCGTCGCTGCTCTCTCCAAGATGAACCTCGGCGACATCGACATGGCCGTCATCGACCTCGATCGGATCTTTGTGTCCGTGACGGATCATCCAACTTGTAATATGAACGGCGGGCAAAGAGGAACAACATGAGCCTTTCAGCGGCGGCAGGTAAGCTGCAAATGGTTGGGCAGGCCAGCGAGCGCGTGGCCTCTCGAAGCACGATCAAGGTCTTTTGGACATGTACCGCCCGTCGTCTGGGGTGGGGTGGGTGTCTGTGCGGCCCTGTTCTTCGTGGGGGTCCTTGATTTCGTCCCGAGCACCAAGATTGGGCTTTACGCCATTAGCATCTGGTTGAACGCCTGGATGCTCGTATTCCTGCTGCCGCAGAACAAAGGCCGGTCGAGGATGGACCTCTACCACGACGCCCTGGTGGTGTGGATGCTCTCCTACATGTTGACCAACGCCCTGTGGGAGATCCCCTGGGTGTTGTTCTCTCCCTTCGTGTTCGAGAATCTCCACACGCTCGGTGACGTGGTGGCGCAGACCGACTTCATGCGCGAGAGCCCGCTCAACATGTACTGGTGGGTGCTGGCGTCTTTCAGTGCCGTGGACCTGCGCACCGTCAACCACAACGCGACCTTCTACACGCTGGAACTCTACTCCTTCGTGAACGTGGCATCGGTCATCTTCTTCTTCTATCTGAACAAGAAGCGTTCCCCCTATCGCTACCTGATCCCGGTGCTTGGAAGTGGCGAGCCGGTGGCGTCCACGTTCATCTTTTCTTTCTCCGAGGTGTTCGCCGGTTTCGAAAACATGCCTGGAGGACTAGCCGATACCCTGCTGGCCCTCGTCTGGACGCAATACCAGTACTTCGTCTTCCCCCTCATCTTCGGATACTTCGGCATCAAGCTTCTGCTGGAAGATTGGCGGCAGTGCCAGGTGAACACGGAGGTCGCAGCCGTTCCACAGAACGCGGAGGGCTGACGTGGGAGACGTGCCCACCGCCGAGACGTTGGGCATGCTCGCGCGCAAGGTTTTGTCGAGCTCTCGGCACGGAGAGTCGCGCGAGCTGCCGCGCGCGGAGCGGAGACGGGACGTGAATTGAGTGTTAGAATATAGTCTGTGAAGGATCAGCACATCCGAGAGTACGCCGAGAGAGATTGGGCCAAAGTGGCCGGATCCGATCGGGATCACTGGGTGCAACGCTTTCGCGCAGAGGGGCCACGCGCGACGGTCGAAGTCAGTCACGCCCTGTTCGAGCACGCTCGGAGCGCACGGGCAGATTTTCCCGGCTCGCGCTACGTGGCCGCGGACTTGGGCGCTCAGGTTCGACTCAAGCAACTTTTGGATCGGGCGGCGCATGCCTTCGCCATTCGCTGAAGTCCTCGACTCACTCCGAGCCTCGTTCGAGGCGCTGGACGCAGCCTGGTACGTATTTGGCGCCCAAGCCGCACTCGTCCATGGTGCCGCGAGAATGACGGCGGACGTCGACGTCACGGTCTTCCCAGGCGACCACACTGTAGAGGCGCTCACAACAGTCGTCGAAGCACACGGTTTCGAACTGCGTGGGGTTGACGCAGACTTCGTCCGAGATACTCGCGTTCTTCCGCTCATTCATCTTGCAACGGGCATCAACGCCGACGTCGTGCTTGGCGGCCCCGGCATTGAAGAATTGTTCTGCTCTCGGGCGGAGCCCGCGGACCTGGGCGGAACTACGGTTCCCGTCGCGGCGGCAGAAGACGTGGTCGCGATGAAGATTCTAAGCGGTCGCCCCAAGGATCGAGATGATATAGTCGCGATCATCGCCGCGCAGGGGCCGGCCCTGAACCACCATCGCATACGTGAAACGCTTGAACTCCTCGAGAAGGCACTCGATCGAAGCGATTTGGTCGCGGAGCTGGAGCGAGCGCGGACCGAAGCGACACGCTAGAGACGTTTTGCCAACTGGCGAAATCGGGCGCGAGAATGTGCAGGGAAGGGCGGACAAAGCGATCGTGATGGAGGAGTAGAAGCGATGATTCCAAAGCACCGGCCCCCAACCTCTCCCGGCGAGATGCTGCTCGAAGAGTTCCTCGTGCCCATGGACATGACTCAGCGCGCGCTGGCCGAGGAGCTCGACCTGAGCGTCCAAACCGTCAACTTGATCATCAAAGGCAAAAGGGGAATCACGGCAGAAACCGCAGTTCGCCTTTCGCGGGTATTCAAGAACTCACCTCAGTTCTGGCTTGGTCTGCAAATGGACTGGGACCTCTGGCATGCCCAGCGCAACATCGCGAAGGTAGGTTGACCCGCACGAGCGGTCCAACAGAGACGGCCTAGTCCCTCTCCGAGCAGGGGAGGTGCGGCGGGCCTGTGCTCTTCCCGGCGTTCTAGAAGTGGAGGCGGTGGGAATCGAACCTGCTTCAGACCACCTTGTTTCGCATGATTCAATAGCGATTACGCGGAATGGTCTCGACGCTGAGACCCCGCTAAACCCAAGTGAATCCGTTTTGCCGGATCAACTCCAGTTCTTGTTCTGACACTGGATGGCTTGCCCGCAAACCGGTTCTCTTCCGGCTCTTCCAGGTCCAGTAGAGCTTGAAGCCCTTGCGATGCCAGCCGATCACGGTCTGGGGCTTCACGATGATCAGGGCGTTCTGCCAGTATGGCCACAGACCGCAGAGCGCGACCCAGAATGCGCGGTCAGCCTTGGACAGCTTGGGGCGTTTGGTCTTGCGTTGCAGAATGGCCAGCTGTTGTCGCAAGGCGAGGTTCTCGAGAGCGAGCTCGCGCTGCGGCTTCAGGCTCGATCGGGCGGTCGCGAGCAGGACGTAGAGCAAGTGAAGCATCGGGGTAGGCTAGCTTGACCCCGAGCGCGGAAACATCAACGATTGTGCGGTCGACGGGGTTCTGAGGAGGCACAGGACATTCTTATGACAACGTCACAAATCCCCGTGCCTGACGTGACGCGAGAGCTTGCGGAGGTGGCGGCGCTGCACGCGTTGTTCGCGGCGGTGCAACGCAAGGAAGAATGATCGTCGGGGCACGTTTGCTCGCCCGGTGCATACGGTCACTGATCTTCCGACTGCCTCTCTTTGAGAACCGCAAGGGCTTCCTCAAGCGCGGGAATCTGGGCCAAGTCGCGCGATCGTCCCGCTGCGCGTTTGCTCACGATGATGCGCTCTAACGGGAGAACCTTGAGCGTAATCTCGTCGATCTCAATGCTTTTGGCTCCACCGAATTCTCGTTCAAACGAGTCCAGGCCATCGGCGTGAGTGACCACATCGAATCGATCTGCCTTCGCCAACCCCCCGATCTGTGGTGGTCGCATCCCAAATGCTCCTGACACCCAAACCCCGCCAGCAGCTTTGGCAGCCTCGGCGATGCGAGGGTCCGCGGCATCCTCAAACCATAGGTCCATATCGACTGTCGCAATCCGTGCACCTTGGGCGTTCGCGGCGCTTGCACCGATCAACAGACACCGGACTCCTCGCTGATGGAGCTCTAACAAGAAGCGACGTTCACCGGGACTGAGCAACATCGCCAAGCCTCGCGGCTCTGAGACCGAGCTCGATGCGCTCGGCCGGGCTGAGCGCCAAACCTCGAATCACGTTCAAGATGCCGTTCACATCGAGGGCGTACTTGTTGGCAATCGCCTGTGCCTCTTCCCACTGTTGCACCAGCTTGCGAGCCAATGCTCGTTCCTCAGCTGTCGTTGCTGAGGAGCTCGGTTCCAAAACAGGGGGGGGCATGTTCACGCAACCAGTATAGCAGGGGACGTTGCGGACGCGACTACGCTCAGCTGGGTGGGCGCATGGAGCAGGAACATCGCAGAAACGCACCTGTCCGTCGCGAGATCTGAGCCGCAACGATCCGGAGGGCGACCTGCGGACAGAACTCAGAGCCTCACGTGCGCTGACGGCTCGGCGTGAGCGCAGTTCATGCTCACGCTCGACGTCATGTGGGAGCCAAGCTCTCGCTCAGGCTGCGGCTTCAGGCTCGATCTGGCGGTCGCGAGCAGGGCATACAGCAAGTGAAGCATCGGGGTAGCCTAGCTCGACCCCGAGCGCGGAAACGTCAACGATTGTGCGCTGGATGGGGTTCTGAGGAGGGACAGCGGACGTGGGAGACGTGCCCACCGCCCGGACCTTGGGCACGCTCGCGCGCAAGGTCTTGTCGAGCTCCAGGCAGGCAGAGTCGCGAGAGCTGGCGCGCACCGTCTTGAGACTACTGGCACGTTTGAAAAAGCAGTCGTGACCCGCTTCCCCACGCGCTCGTGCCGCCTTATCGAGCCAGAGGATGGGAGCGTTAGGGAAGTCCTTCTTCCAAAGGCGCTCGTAGCCACCCAGAGGAAAACACCAGGTCGCGCTTCCCCCAGGCAAACGCCACCGGCCGGTTGTGATAGACGGCCAGCCCTTGAGGTCCCCATCGGGATCGCGAAGCTGGGTCAGGTCGCACTGGTGTTCATTCCAGGAGAGGTCACCACCATGTCGGGTCGGCGCCTGCGCGATACCGTCAACGCAGTGTTCGGCGATACGGTGAGCCGCAAGCCGCTACGGCGTGAGAACTTCGAACGTGTCGACTGCTCCGAATCCCCCTTGGGTTGCGCCGCCGGGAACATAGAGCTTCCCTTGGGAGCCGGCCGCGCTCGTTCCGTGACGAGGAGTGAGCATGTCGGGCAGAGACGTCCATTCGTTCGCCTGGGGGTCGTACATTTCTGCTTGGGGAAACACGCCGCTCTGGTTGGTGTTGCCTTCGCCGCCGACGACGATGACTTTGCCGTCAACTACCCCGGCTGCCATCCCACCGCGCGCGGTGGGCATCGGCTGGCGCGGCCTCCATGAATCGCCCACCGGATCGTACTCGTCCACGCGAGCGTTGGTCCCGGGAAACTCGCTGCGACCGCCGATTGCATAGAACTTGCCGCCAACCCCAGCGCCGACCAGGTGATTGCGCGCTTCGGGCATCGGAGCGAGGGTGGTGTTGTGCATGTCGCTTTGCGGATCATAGGAGGTCAAGTGAGCGACCGTGCCGCCGGCGCCAGTGCCCCCAGCGACATAAATGACGCCGCCGACAACGCCGACCGCTGACGCGCCACGCTCATAGGGCTCCGGCAATGGGCTCTTTGAGGTCCAGTCGTTGTCGACCGGGTCGTACTCCCACACGTTGCCGATGGGGACGAACGAAAACGACTGAAGCGCGCCGACGACATAGATCTTACCGTTCGCGGCAGCGGCGTTTGCGTGGTGTATAGCCTGCGGCACGGGGGCCGCGTCCGACCAGGTTCCGGCTGCGATGTCGTAGACTCGAACGTCGGGAACAATTTCGCCACCACCGGTGAACCCGCCGATGACATAGATCTTGCCGTCCAGCTCGACAACGCCAATCTCCTGGATTGCACCGCCAAGGACTTTGGGAAGCGGCTGCCAAGCGTCCGTGCCGCCATCTATCCCTGCATCGA
>PVMK01155537.1_pt1 | contig 54825 bp, 51 predicted proteins | sample 1853481 | NCBI WGS metagenome assembly PVMK01 (sample SAMN08533507, study PRJNA380276) | Marine sediment metagenome, whole genome shotgun sequencing project.
TCGAGCCAATCTTGGCGATGGTGGTCAGGAGATCGTCATGGATGCCATCGGTGAAGAACTGGTCTTCCTCGCGGTTGCTGCGGTTATCAAAGGGCAGTACAGCAATGGATTTGTCACCGTCTGCTTCGGTTAGAGCGTCAGTGCGGCCTTCCTGCCGCGCCGATTGGGCAATTTGCTCATCTTCGACAGGGTCGAGCACGAATTTATCGAAAGCGAAGTACGCCAGAGCCAGTGCCAGTACAAGCAGGATGATGCGGTCCAGTTTCTTACCGGTGGTTTGGGTTATTGACTCTTCGCGGTCAACATCCGCATCTTTCATCAATCCTTCTGGGGTAATCTCAAATACCCAGGAAAAAATCAGGCTCGGTATGAAACCGATGGACAGCACGATGACTATCAGTCGTGCTGGTGTGTCACCGAAGCCGAACAATGGAAAAATGGTCTCGGCTACTTCTATCAGCAGCCACGCACCCACCACATAGGCCGCAGCTACGCGTAAAACATTCCGACGCTTCAGTTCGTTGAATAAGGACAAGGTCTGGCTTCAGGGTGGCCGCTGTTACGGCTAAGAGTAATGGTTGGGTAGAAAAATACCAACAGTATGCGTTACGTTGGTGAACTATTTGGTCCGTTATTGGCCGTTAGCAGTAGCCACTCGTGAATTGACAACATATTCCGCTGTGTGGTCTTGCATTGATTTCGTGGGCACCTGACTTTAGCGCGATAATGCGCTGGGAGGTGTGAGATGACACGAAGGAAGCGATATAGCGCGGAGTTCAAGCGTGAAGCGTTAAGACGAGCGAACGAACCAGGCGTCACCGATGTGCTGGTGGCCGAAGAACTGGGTATTAACGCCCGGATGCTTCGTTACTGGCGTGATGCGGCCAAGCGCGACGGCGAGGACGCGTTTCCTGGACAGGGTACGGCCCGTGACCAGGAACTGATGCGCCTGAAGCGTAAATTGGCCAAGGTCGAACAGGAACGGGATTTTTTAAGGGAAGCGGCGGCTTACTTTGCCAGGGAGTCGAAGTGAGATACCAGCGTATCGATCGACGCCGCATCAGCTATCCGGTTCGGTTGATGTGCCGATCACTGAGGGTCTCTTCGAGTGGCTACTATGCCTGGCGCGTACGGGCGGAGAGCGATCGAACGGTTTATGACCGTGAGCTGACCCGAGCGATCCGGCGCACCCACGCTGAAAGTGATGGCACCTACGGTAGTCCCCGAATCCACGCAGATCTCCAGGCGGAGGGCTTTAGCTGCGGCCGGGTTAAAGTGGCGCGTTTAATGCGTAAAGCTGGGCTTAAGGGCTGTCCGAAGCGGCGCTTTCGGGTGACCTCAAGAGGAGGTCATGTGACCGCCAGCAACCTGCTGGAGCAGAACTTCTCGGCTGAGACTACGAACCGACGCTGGGCTTCAGACACCACCTTTATCTGGACCGGCCAGGGCTGGTTGTACCTGGCCGTTGTAATGGATCTGTACTCCAGACGCATCGTGGGCTGGTCGATGAGCCGGCGCAACAGTCGTCATCTGGTGCTCAATGCACTCTCGATGGCACTCGGTCAGCGTCAGGTGGAAGGTGAGTTGATTCACCATTCCGATCGCGGCGCCCAGTACCTGAGTGATGACTTCCAGGCGCTACTCAAAAAGCATGGCATTAGCTGCAGTCTGAGTGGTGCCGGCAGTTGCTATGACAATGCGGCGGTGGAGAGCTTCTTCGCCAGCCTGAAACGGGAACGTGTAAAGCGACGCAAGTATCGTACCCGGGACCAGGCACGTACGGATGTGTTCGACTACATTGAGCGTTTTTACAATCGCCAACGCAGACATAGCTACGTTGGTAACATCAGTCCAGTCGAGTTCGAGGAACGGACAGTATGGGCTTAAACTCAACCGTCCACTATTTCGATGTAAAACCATTGGGTCGAAAGCGGAGATAAACACCCCAGGTTGGCTGATGTCTGCTTTGCGCTCTAAAGCGGAACTCAAATGAGCCAGAATTTCAGTGTCTGTGATCTCTGCTTTCGGCCAGGAGCGGAAGTCGACGGGCCCCGGATCTAGGCGGCCTAACATTACCAAGGCGAGAGAATGCCATGTATGATTCTATGAATTCCGTAAGTATCGAGGGAAGGGCATGAAACGTATTTTGCTTGCATTGTTGATTTGCCTCATTGCCGCTCCCGTGGACGCCGCCAGAAAGAAGAAAGAGCCGGTTGCTGATCCATTTTCCATGAAAGAGGTTCAGGCCGGGGTCATGAGCTTTGCCGATACCTGGGGCGCCTATATTGGACAGAGTTCGGAGCACCTCGCGATCACTGTAGACACGCCGGAGGCACGTCTGGAAGTAAAACGCTTCCAGTTCTATTCTACGTTGGCAGCCTACGACATTGCCGCCGGCCAGTACCCTGGGGTGGCCATGCTGGACATGATGGTGCTCGCGTCACTGACCCGCCGTGTTTGGGAGAATCACTGGCAGACCCGTTATGGCGAATCGGCCAGGCTGATGATCAAAGTACTGTACGAACTGGAAGCAAACATCTGGGCTTTCGCGGCAAAAATCCTGACACCGCGCCAGATCGAGGCCATGCACGAACTGGTAGAGGAATGGTGGGAGAAACACCCCAATGCGCGCGAAGCAGATTTTATCCGTTTCAGTGACTTCGGAGAATTGGGGCGCAAACCCTCTATTGAAGCGGCTGTTAAAAAGGGTGGGTTCCTGTCACCCATTCGTGACGTAGCCCAGTCCGCAGATGACATGAAGGAATTGGCAGAGCGAGGCATTTACCTTGGGTTACGCATGCAGGAACTGGTGGCGGAACGGTTTGAACTCAGCATGATGGAATTTATGCATAACCCCGAAATGTCGCAATTGTTTGGCGATATACACGGTTTCAGACTCAGCGCTGAACGCTACGCGGAGGTAGCCGAACGCTATGCAGAGACAATGGAGTCGATACCTGAGGAGCTAAAGGGTGTGGTTGCATTTTCACTCGCCGAGGTAGGGCGTGAACGCACCGCCGCGATTGATCAAATGTTTGAAGGTGTAGCCATTGAACGTAACGATGCGATCGAGCAGATGTTACAAGGGGTAGCGGCAGAGAGGGCTATGACCCTGGAACAGACACTGGAGGGACTCCAGCACGAACGGGTCGGGCTAATAAAGGCGGTTGCCCATATTTTTTTCTGGCTTGAATTGGAGATGGAGGCGCTGGTAGTGCGACTGTTCCTGGTTTTTGCCGGTTTGATCATTTTGTGGTTCAGCCTCAGGCTGACATTCAGGTACTGGGTGGACAGGGTGGCCAACAATTACCTCAAGACCGTTGGTGCGCTGTTACTGATTGTCATCACTTCTGTGTCTATCCTGCTGACCGGCACCTACCTGGTTAAACTGGCAGCCCCGGATTTTAGCGAGCAGGCTGAATTCGAGGAAAGGTTACTCATAATGATTGAACAGCTTCACGGCGAAAACGCTGACTGAAACAAGCAGGCTCACGGTTCAGTGATGTCCGCTACGGGTCGGTAGCGGAGATAAACACCTCAAGTTGGCTGATGGCTGCTTTGCGCCCGATAGCGGAACCAAATAGAGCCTGAATTTCAGTGTCGGTTTGTTCTCCAAACGGCCAGGAGCGGCCCTGATCCAATCCTGGACACTCTTCGAATCACCGTTGAGCGTGACGCGCTTCCCATTGGTCTATTGAGTACAGCGGGCCAATCGGGCAAAAGTGTTCTTTGGTTGGATTCCCCGTCAGCCGTGAATAGAGATCATGGAATGCTCGCATCTCACACCCTGGAGTACCAATGACACTGGAAACGATAAAGGCAAGTCCCAAGTGAGAGAACACATAGAGTTCCCAGCCCCATATCACATAGGCGAGTAAATGGGTTTGAAAACTCCCTTGTATTAAATACCCAATACCAGCAGTTATTAAAAAAATACCAGCACTGACAATAGCAGGCCACTTTTTCCATGCTTTCGAGAAACCAATATTTATAACGTAGCTGATCAGGATCAGACCGATGATTATGCCATTCCAAACGATCGGTTTTATGCGCCCGTCGCTACCGATGAGATTTCCGGTTACCTGGATCAGGCTGACTACGTACCATATGCACAAGGAAGCAAACCCAAGCCGCATGACTCGTCCAATGGGGCCTGGCCTTGGCAGGGAACCAGGTTCGTCAAGTTTAAGATCTGTTGTTGCCATAATTCACCTTATTGGTCATTCACGCTTACAGTTACACGTTCAAAGTGATCTGTTGCCAGCAACCGGTCGCCTTTGAAGTAACGCGCCTGGTGAGGCAAGCGAAAGCCGTCAACGTCACGATAATCATCAAATTCCCAGGAAGCCAACCAGTCTTTTGTGAACGCAGTGGGTAGACCTAATTGCGATCCATCCTGCATCACTTCTAATCCATCCCAGGAGATGACTGACAGTTCATCACCATTTCGGACTGTGCGTTGATAGTGGTCCGGACGCTGCGTCTCGACGGTCAGTGGATATGACTCACCCCCCATGTCCATCCAACCTTCGTAACGGATGGCAGAAATGGACTTGATTTGCTGATACCCACCACGACTTTCGTGATTATGTTGAATCATGACACCACGTGGTTGTGCAACCGGCATTAGCCCGGCTTCATCGATTTCAGCCATTGATGGCAGAAGGTCATCTGAAACCCCGGTGACTCCAACCAGCTTTTCCTTCACTACTGCCGCGAATCTTTCGGCATCCAAACGCTGTTCCGTCGGTAGCCCTGGAAGCTGGTGTTGCCAGAATACGGGCATAGGTGGTGTGCTATCTACCTTCCATACCTGCCCCGGCGCATAGATCATCCACACATCCCATGCGTACATGGAAATGTCCAGTGCTTTCTGGAAATCAAGTCCGCTGATTCCTTCCTCATCCCAGTAATGACTGACCCTTGGGCCTGACATCAGGGGTATCGCAGCCTGGACGTGTTTTTCCTCAGCACCAAGCGTCGGCACATAAACCACGAATGTGTGAACACGAGGATCATTTTGCAGGGAAGCAACAATCGACTGGTTCAGGTCGTCCATTCCACGCAGGCAAATCCCACAGGAAGGGCCGCTAATAAACACCAGGCGAACCTTGTCGCTTGCATCGTTAAAATCTGCCTTAAATTGCGTAAGATCTTTATCGAGGGTGACATAAGCCGACAATGCCTCTAACCCAGCAGTCGATACAGGTACTTCCGGAGAGCAGGCAACCACTAACGACGCCAGCGTGGTGCAGATTAGTCGAATCGTCTTTTTCATTGCCTTAGTCTCTCCGGAGTGGGGTCTACCAGCAGCCATTGCAATTGATCTGCAAAGAAAGCCAGAACGACAAGCACTGTCGCAAACCATAGGCTGATTTGCAGCCAGGTTGAGGGTTTTGGGGAGCATATTCCGGCTTCACACAGCCGTTGCCGGGGAGGCCCGTAGATGCGCCAGAAAGCCCATCCCAACATAATTAACGCCAAGCCGAGAAGATAGGGCCGTATTGGCTGCCAACGGGCCATGGCGATAGCGCCGGAAACCCCAAAGAGAGCAACGGCCCACGGCCCGATACAACACAGTCCGATAAATGAAGCGATTGCACTGATGCTGATCGCGCTGCCTGATGTGGCGATGAGTTTCTTATCTTCTTTCATTTTCACACCTCATGCCGTACAGCAGGAAGCACTCTGTTGAATCGGCGGACACTTCACATCACCGTATGAGCAATACACACAGCAATCCCCCTTTTTGGGTTGAAGTAATGCGCCACAATTTGGGCAATCGTAAAAATACTGACAAGCATCAGTTGGCATCTGGTTTTTCGACTTGTGACCGCACTCCGGGCAGGTCAGCGTCGAATATGGCTCAAACGTATCAACTGCAAGATTCACTTAGCGTTGCCTTCAATGACAGTTGCAGGAAATCCCACGTTGCTTGATGCCTCTCCGATATGTTTAGCATCGGTGAGACTCGCGTCATAAATAACCATTGCTGTTTTGGTATCAAAATCAACCGTGACCTCCTTGACGCCATCCACGCGTAGCATCGCCTCGCGGACTGTAATTGGGCAAGTTGCGCAGGTCAGTTTGTCAACCGTAAAGGTCACGTCCTGGTCGGGGCGGCCATCATCATTTGCACTCACAAGGAGCGACGTTAACAAGAGAAGGCCTAAAATCAGAGCAGTTATTCGTTTCATTTTCATTCCTCAATAAAAAAGCGGCGCCCAATAATCAATAGTCATCGCGAGTGCCACAAGCGTAGTCGCTACCCACAATACGGTTTTGACCAGGTGGTCCGAGAGGGGACGAGCGCAGTGAGGTTTCCGATCCACGCTCCGCTGACACCAAGCGTAACCAGGAGTAATGGCCCAATGCAGCACGAAGAGGCCAGCACAGCAGCAACCAGACTCCCGGCAGCAGCGAAACGGCTCTTTGGTTTCTGCGACGCTGTCACGACCTGGTTCACAACAACAATTCTCCTTTTGAATTCATTATCCGAACGGTTACCATAAACCCTGTAGCTACTACAGGGTCAAGGATAATGACAAACGATGTAAAAACCCTTTCAAGGGGTTTACTGTCTAAAAAGACCGGCGTAAACCGCGAAACCATTCGCTACTACGAGAAGATCAGACTCATGCCTGAACCGATGCGATCAGCCAGTGGCTACCGGGTTTACGACGATTCGCATTTGAAGCGATTGTCCTTTATAAGAAGATGCCGTGAGCTTGGCTTCACATTGAAGGAAATTGCGGCGCTACTGGGACTGGTAGATGGTGGCAGTTATACCTGTGCAGAAATCCGCGACCACACAAAAATCCATCTTCAAGATGTTGATGACAAAATTCGTGACCTCCGGAAGATACAGCAAACATTAAGAAACATGGTTTCTGAATGTGAAGGAGGTTTAGTACCAGAATGCCCGATCATCGAAACATATTTCGCTTCGTGAAGATCCGCTTTGTGGTCTTGCATTGATTTCGTGGACACCTGACTCCTGTGGATCGATCTGCGCCAAGTAGAGCATCTTTATGTGATTGTCCGCTTTCAGGAAATTATCAGCTTTCCTGTATTACAACACTCACAAATGACTCAAGTATCGTCGGTAATCTCGAAAGTGAATTTATTCAACACGCCCGGCACGTCGATCGCCACGCCGTCGATGACCCTGGGCTTGTATTTGAATTTTAGAGAAGCCTGCAATGACACCCGGTGGAACAGGCTATTGGTGCACTCCGACTCAATGATGCGCGGCTCCCTGACCGTGCCGAGTTTTGTTACCGTGAACTCGACGACGCAGTAGCCTTCGATGCCGCTGATCAGGGCCCGTTGCGGGTAAATGGGCGCGACCTTAACGATGGGCAGGTAATCACCTTCACCGACGCCCAGGCTGAACCCTCCGCCGGTCAATTCAATTTGCGTATCTACGGGTGCGGCGGGAATGGCAATGGTTTCGACCCCGGCTTCGAGGTCATCCATTTGGGGTGAGGGGGGATCCGGTGGCGGCTGTTCGGGTGTCTGCGGTTTCCTGGGTTTGATCTCCCTTCGCCGGATGACTTCCTCCCGTTTGAGCCGTACGAAATCCACCAGGTACACCTGCGCTGCTTTATCAAGTGTGCGGTCGGCCGACACAATCAGATTTTGCATGAACCAAAATAACCCGGCAGTCACGCAAGCACCGAATATTAACCCGACAAACCACCGCCATATGTTCGCCGAGTGGCTGGGAGACATAACTTCAAGGATCGTGACTGTCATGATCTTTCCGCACCGATTCCGTTCTTCTCTGGCAATGAGAATGCTATGTAATTTAGACAACCGTTAATCACATGGTTCAGGTCTTTCAACATACTGAACGCTGCCCTGAATCATCTCTGTTACACGCCCATCAGCCTGCGCAGCGGGGGTCCTTCCGCTTATTGCCAGAAAGGGGAATTCAAACGAGCCTGGATTTCAGTGTTTCCGACACGACATACGGGTGCCGGTGCATTTGCTTCCTGCTATAAAAAGATCGTCCCGCCCCTTCCGTTCAGCTTTATTTTTTAAAGCCTCCTGGCCATATTTTTTCTTCAATTTGCTGGCATTTTTCAGAGCTTTGTTTTGGTCTTTGGTGCGTAACAGCAACTCATCGCTGTAACTAACCCACTGCTCCTGGCCACTTTCAGCTGCCAGGGTTGACCATGCATAGGCCTTAGGCAGGTTAACTGATTTTCCTTCACCATTGGCATACATTTCTGAAACCCGGTGTTGAGAATAATTATCTCCGGTCTTTGCCAGTTTGAAGTAGGCTTTGTACGCTTTTTTGAAGTTTCCCTGCTGGTAATACTGATCAGCCTCGCTCGGGTATTCCTGCGACTCAATAGCCAGCACACTGGGTGCTTGCAAAGCGGTAAATAAAACTGCAAAAACTGCAACATAAATGAAATTCATAGGTTTCTGTCCAAAGGTATTCAGGTTGAAATTGTAACAGGATGTAAATTTTTTGACGTGCGCTATATCAATAACGCTGCACAGTATAAAAAAGTGAGAAATATAAACCACCTATTTCCGAATCCAGCCGGGCAGGGTGATCTGACGGCACCATGCAGTTGTCGAAACAGGCTTTTCCGGTTGCAGGAACGCAAGCAACTTATTCCAGGCATCCCGTTGTGCCACAGCGTTGCCTTGTGGTGTTCCACCATTTGGCCATCTTTTGTAGGTTCCGGGAGTCCAGGTTGTCGGCAGTATCGCAACCGGCAGGCTGTGGCCGGCATTTTCATACTGCAGGTGCGCCCAAGCTGAGCACTTACCCAATTCAACAAGCCTTGCCGTTACTTGCCTGGCCATGTGGGCAGAACCCCAAATAAGATCATCGCTCCCTGAAATCAACAAGATGCGGCCCGTGATATTTTCGACCGGGATGATTGTCGCTGAGTTGCTCTCGACACGATCAAGACTGTAGCGATAGTGTCTGGCCAGTTGATTTGGAAAGCCCCGTGGCGGTCTGTAGGCAGGGTCCCGTTGGTAAGGCACAAAGGGAAGGGGTTGTCCTTCGAGTGACCAGGAGGACTGGTCATCCCGGGTAAAAGGGGCTGCCCATGATACCGAGCTGGGGGAATAGGCTACAACCGCCTCAATATTTTCGAAATGCGCTGCCACCAGCAGCGCGGCCTCCGCGCCTTTGGATCCGCCCACCAGGCTGATCCTTTTCTGATCAACGAATGGCAGTGTGCCCAGCCAGGAAACGGCGTTGTTAAAGAACTCCAGCGGAATGTCGACAAGCTCCCGCGGGAGGTCACCCATTGGTTCATGTGAGAAATAGGGCAGAGAAAGCACCACAACACCTTTGGATGCCAGCAGACCCGCGGGCATCAGCGTACTCCGGATTCCTCCTTCGGAACCGCCAAGCCAGATTGCGGCCGGAAATGGGCCCTCACCAGCGGGTTGGTACAAGCGGCCAAAAATACCTTGCTCATTGATTTCCCGGACCACTACATTTTCTGCCATTGCGTGGCGGGTCACATTTGCCTGCAGCAGCGTTATGCCGCCGGTTTCTATTTCCAGGGTCGTGTCGACGGCATGTGGCTGCGAAAGGTGGAAACCAACATGGCCATGCTGTGGGCTGGGCACGTCCATTGACCAGAACAAGCCCATCGGGTCAACACCCTGATAGCTGCCGGCTACCGGAGCCTGCCGCGCCAGCTTGATCGCCCCGCTGGCGTCCGACCTGAAGGAGGCGAAGGACTGAAACTCCTGGTTCGAGTCGTCTGTGCTCTGCGCCCTGATGTTGATCAATGAATCAGGAGGAAGGCCGGTAAGCTGGATATCCAGGACGTCATCCAGCAGCGGCCTTTCGGGTTGGATGATGAGTCGAGGTTCAGCTGCCCAAACGAAACATGGCAGTGCCGTAGTGGCCCAGAATACAACAATCAGGAATGTGTTTGTGTTCATGCTCTAGCCTATTACCAGTCTGTTTTACGGTAGAAAAGAAGCTGCGTGATCGCGCGCCTGCGGCAAGCATTGCCGGTACAGTTTCCGGGCCAGCAACCGGGCCCTGTCACCCTGCCAGTCGCCGGGCAGAAGTGCCGGCGGCAGGCATGGATCGTCCCAGGCAACCCGGAGAAATTCGATAACCACCATGAATCTCAGGGCAAAGTACATATCACCTGTCATTTTATCTTTGCTCCTGGTCAGCATTCCAAACTGCTTCGTGAACGAAAGGTAGCGAGCGGATAAATCCTGCAGATCCCACAAGGACCTGATAAAAGCAGGATCATCTCCGGCGTGCAGTCTATTCGACCTGAAAATCTGGACACAACTATCTATATCCAGGTCCTGAATGGATTGCTCCAGCAACTCCGTCTGGTCGCCTGGATGGATAAACAGCCCGATACCAAGGGCAGCAAAACCCATTACCTTCAAGACGCCGCGTAGCTGATCGCGTTGAACCCGTTCAGCATCCGCGAACGCATAGTGGACAAGCGTCCAGTTTCCGTCCCAGTGGCCGCGGTGATCGAGGAAGATTTTGTCCAGGCCTACGTCGATCTCCGCCCGGGTTGAAGCTGAGCAACGATAGTACTTGGAGCGCCCTTTTTGGCGGGCAATCAACACCTGCTTCCGGGTCAGCCGGAACAGGGTCTGACGAATCGCTTCGGGTGAATGCCCGAGGGGGCCCAGGGCAGCCACGAACCAGGTTCCGGGTAGCTCCCCTGCATTCAAATCTGCAAATGCTGACAGCGACGAATAAACCAAATGGCTGGTTGGATACGTCTTAATAGTTGACATTATTTCGTCATGCATCCTAACAATGTAATATGTTGGGATAAAATTGCAACAAATTAATGAGGATTCGAGTTCATGAAAGGTAAAAATTTACTGCCATTAGCCGGCTGGGTATTTCTGTCGCTTGGGGCCAGTGCAGCCCTTAATGCACAATCAGACACAGAAGGGGCGCACAGCCATGCAGAATACCGGGTCACTTTTTCGGCTGAAAAACCTGGAGTGGCTCAGGTCCGCGCACGGCTAACCCTGAATCGGCAAACCGTTAAAATGCTTCCGTGGGGCCACCCCTGGCTGCCGGATGGATGGGCTACTTTTGTTCACAACTTGAAAATAAAGGATGCCGCCGGAAGCGATATCGGCTTTTCACTGGTAAAGGAGGATGGCTGGGGATCCTGGAACGTTGATGCCGAGGATGGTGAGGTCCTGTACCTTGATTACGAAGTCCATTTCGAGCACGACCAATATGACTGGAATTCCGCTGGCGGACAGGACTCACGGCCGGCCTACAGCAACGGTGCGCTCTTTCTTATCTCACGCGCACTTTTTATCTATACGCCCTACGGCGTTGAAACGGCAACCATACATCTCGATACACCTTCTGCCTGGAAATTAGCAGTTCCGTGGCCGGAACTTGAAGGCCGGCCCGGGCACTATTTTGCCGATTCGTTTTCCAGCCTCGTTTCCAATGTCCTGGTGCTGGGAGATTTTCAGAAGCAGGAAATAGAAGACGGAAACATGTCGATCGTTCTTGCCGTAGACAACAGCCTTTCCGGCAATGCGGAAGAATTCAGGGACACGTTTCAGAAACAGCTTGCTGAGTACCGCAGAATTTTTCACGGCACGCCGGAAGTCATTTACCTTGTCGCCATCCGCGCAACAGATGAGATCGACGGGGAATCGTTCAATAACAGTTTCAGCCAGATTGTAATGGCGGAGCGAATCGACCAACGGAAACTCATCTGGTCCAACGTGCTTGGCCACGAGTTATTTCATTTCTGGAACGGCAACTATTTCCTGGTGGGGAAGGTGAAAAGCGAGATCGAATGGTTTGGCGAAGGGTTTACCGAGTATTTTGCCAGCCGAACCCTGTTGCGGACGGGGCTGATTGATGAATCAACCTATTTCAACAAGTTGGCACGATATTTCTATCGCTACCACATTGCCAAGAGAATGTGGCCGCTTGCCCCCGTGAGCCTGGTCGAAGCCGGTGAAGACAAATCCGCCAACTGGCTATACCTGTATGGCGGCGGGGCCACCCTGGCCCTGATGCTCGATATTGAAATCCTGTCTGCAACAAAGGGAAGGAAGGGCCTTGATGATGTCATGTTGCTGCTGAAGGAAAAGTTTGGCGATTTCGGGACCCCGATCGGTGTGGCCGATGTTCAAAACGCGGTAAATGAAGTCAGCGGAGCAGACTATGCAGATTTTTTCGCCCGCTACGTTTACGGGGTTGATGACATGCCGGATATCGAAGGCGTACTGAACACTGCCGGGATCGCCGTTGACCAGTATGGCGACGAATTTTATGTCCGAAAAGCAGATGAACTCAATGACGGGCAAATCATGGTCTATGATGCACTTACCCGGGGAGGCAGCGGTTGAAAAAAGGCTGGCTCACGTTAATTACGCTTGCTGCTTACTTTATTATTTCTGCTCGAGCCTGGCGAAACGCGACCGGACGAGAAATGACAACACCATTCCAGCAAGCAAAATCGCAACAGACATCTTGCCCCGATGCGCGGTTTCGATCGTCCAGATTTCGCTATACTCAAGCCAGTAGAGCAGGTACATGGAAATCAGCCAGGGCGTAAAGGCAATGGCGACTTTGAGCGCGTTACGCGCCTGTATTTTCAAGGGCTCTGACATGGCAAAAAATACTACCATGAAATGCAGCCAGCGTTGAGAGCGTCTTCTTGACCTATAGGGGGGGTCGCTCAAGTACGCGCGGAATGAGAAAATAGCGCGGACCACCCGGGTAATCAATAAAAATAATATGAGTATTGACCTGAACGCAGTACTGAAAAACAAAGCCATTAACAAGTGGAGATTGTTCTGGCTCGTCGCAATTCCGATGTCCATCGTCATGGTAATCGCCATGCTGGGTGCCGACATGTCCAGCGGGCTCGGTGTATCGACGATGATTCAGTTTTCAGTACGCTGGGCGGTGCCTTTCATCTTCCTGGTTGTCGCCGCATCTTCGGTGCAGATACTGTTTCCCGGGCCGTTCCCGAAGTGGTGGCTGCGCAACCGGAAATATATCGGGATGTGTTTTGCGGTCGCGATGGCGTGGCAAGGCTTGTTCATTTTTATAATGTCCTTCTTTTTCCGCGAGTACTACTACGCAGACGTCTATTTGCTCCGCGACGAGCTCGAAGGGAGCATCGGCTACATCTTCCTTCCCGCCATGGTGGTGACATCCTTCCACTTTGGCCGCAAACACCTGACTAGCAGGCAGTGGAAGTTGCTGCACAAGAGCGGTATCTATTTCCTGTGGGCCTATCCTTTTAGCGTCTATTGGTGGAGCCTTTTCTACTATGAGGATCCGGCACCGATTGACTATGTATTCTACTGGAGCGGTTTCCTCGCATTCGCGCTGAGAATTGCGGCCTGGGGCAAGAATCGTCAGCAGGCGGCGAAGAGGATTACGCCGGAGAACAGCACGCCGCTCGCGTTCAAGGTGTTGGGCGGCGCCATTATCGCCTTCGGTCTTATTGTATCTGCCTCCGGTCTGCATTGGAACGAGCCTGTTACTGCTTTTTTGACTGCGCCGAAATGGTCTTCGGATCTTGTGCTGTGGCTGCCGTTTTGGCCTTTCGAACCCTATTTGTCACTCTTCATCATTGGGCTGGGCGCCATGCTGGCAACGAAGGTCAGAGCCTGAAGTGGACAGAGTGCAGGTAAAAGGCTCTATCTGATTTCAATGACCACGCCCAGACTCTCCAAAACCCGCATCATGTCCTCGCTTCAGTGCCTGAAGCGGGTTCACCTGGACATCAACCGCAAGGACCTGGTTCATTTCTCCAAACAGACCGAGGCTGCCTTTGCCCTGGGCCACGATGTGGGTGACCTGGCGATCCAGCTTTATGACGGCGGCAGTGGCACGTTCATCGAATACAACGGCGGGAATTTCACCGGGGCATTGGCCAGCACCCGGCAGTTGATGACTTCGATGTTTCGGGAGCCCATCTTCGAGGCGACACTGCAGCATGAAGGGGTACTGGTGCGCGAGGATGTGCTGCTTCCACACAGTGATGAGAAAGGCGACAGCTGGCGCATTGTCGAAGTGAAAGCTTCTACCAAGGTCAAACCCGAGCACAAGCACGACTGCGCGGTGCAGGCCTGGGTGCACCTGGGTGCGGGCTACTCCCTGGACAGTATTGCCCTGGCGCACGTCGACAAGCAGTTTGTGTACCCGGGTGACGGTGATTACCAGGGATTGTTGATCGAGAAGGACCTCACCGGCGAGGTGATGGAATTGTTACCCGCGGTGCCCATCTGGGTAGAGCAGGCGCGCGAGGCGGTGGCCGGGCCGATGCCGGATATTCCCGTTGGCCAGCACTGCACCCAACCCTACTCGTGCCCTTTCATTGAATATTGCTGGCCCGGTGATTCCCGTTACCCGATCGCTGGGCTGGGCGGCGGGAAAAAGAAACTGGGCATTTGGGTGATGGATGGCTATCGCGATATCCGTGATGTGCCTTCGTCCGGAATCAGCAGTGAATCGCAGTTGCGCATTCACCGCGTGACGCTGGAGGGCGAGCCGGAATTGCTGCCTGGCGCCCGCGCCTTCGTCGAGGCCCTGGCCTACCCCCGCTTTTACCTGGATTTCGAGACCGTTGCCCCGGCGATCCCGGTGTGGGCCGGAACTCGGCCGTACCAGGTGCTGCCTTTCCAGTGGTCCTGCCACATCGAGCGGGCACCGGGCGTTATGGAGCACGTGGAATTCCTGGATCTGTCCGGGCAACCGCCGATGCGCGCCCTGGCCGAGCAAATGATCACGGACCTGGAAACTGAAGGTCCTGTTCTGATGTACACCAGTTACGAGCGCACCGTTATCGAAGGCCTGGTAGCGAGGTTTCCGGACCTCACTGCTCCACTTGATGCAATCATTGCCCGCCTGGTCGACCTGCATCCGGTTGCCCGGATCAATTACTACCACCCGGACATGCTGGGTTCCTGGTCGATCAAGGCGGTGTTGCCGACCATCGCGCCCGATATGGACTACGCCCGGCTTGAGGGAATCCAGGAGGGCACGGGGGCTTCATCGGCCTACCTGGAGGCGATTGATCGGTCGACCGGCCCGGAAAGGAAAGAAGAGATTCGAACAGACCTGCTGAAGTACTGCAAGCATGATACCCAGGCGATGGTGAGTCTGGTGCACTTTTTTGCGGGTAGCCCGTGATTCTTTTGGCATTTGCCGGTGAAGCAACTATGCTTAGCAGCAATAGCGGACACAAAGAAACCAACCCTTGTCATTTTTCAAAGAACTGAAACGGCGTAACGTTTTTCGCGTGGGCCTGGCCTACGTGATGGTCAGTTGGCTGGTGCTGCAGGTGGTCGATGTGGTCGTTCCGATACTTGAACTTCAGCCTTGGGTGGGCAGGCTGGTGGTCCTGCTGCTCGCTGTCGGCCTGCCGGTCGCGTTGGTCCTGGCGTGGGCATTTGAACTGACGCCGGAAGGAATCAAGCGCGATCATGAAGTCAATCACAATCAGTCAGTGACCGCACAAACCGGGCGCAAGCTGGATTTCGTAATCATCGGCATCATGGCAGTTGCCCTGGTTTACTTCGCGCTCAATCACGATTGGGGTGCGGATCAAGGTGGCAGGAGTATAGGCACCGCATCCGGTCAGTCCATCGCGGTGTTGCCTTTTGCCAATCGCAGTGCACTGGAAGCAGATGTCTTTTTTGTCGACGGGGTGCACGATGACCTGCTGAGCCTGTTGTCCAAGCTGGGAGACCTGAAGGTTATTTCCCGGACCTCGGTTGAGAAGTTCAGCGATACCAGCCTGGGCATTCCGGAACTGGCCAGCCAACTCGGCGTGGCCACCGTTCTGGAAGGTGCGGTGCAGCGTGCCGGCGGTCAGGTTCATGTCAATGTTCAGTTGATCGATGCCGTGACCGACGAACATCTGTGGGCGGAATCTTACGATCGGGAACTGACCGCCGAAAATATTTTCGCCATTCAAAGAGACATTGCACAGGCGATTGCGCAGGCGCTGCAAGCCGTACTGACCCCGGAAGAGCAATCCCGGGTGGTCGCTGTGCCTACTTTCAATTATGCCGCCTACGAGGAACTTCTCCGCGGCAGGCAGAAACTGGTCTTGAGAGAAATACCCGAGCTCCGGCAGGCGGTGGATCATTTTCAGCGCTCAATCCAACTGGACCCGGACTATGCCATGGCCTATGTCGGGCTGGCAGACGCTTATCACATGCTGCTGTTTTACGGTGGTATGTCTGTTGCCGAAGCGATCCCGCCAATGGAAGCCGCCGTTAGCTCCGCGCTGGAACTCGATCCAGGTCTGGGCGAGGCCCAGGCTGCTTTGGCCGTTCTTTTGCGCTACCAGGGTCGTACCAACGAGTCCGTTGCCGCTTATGAAAGGGCGATCGAACTGGCGCCGGGTTATGCAACGTCTTACCACTGGCTGGCTGAACACTGGAGAGCCGACAATAATCGGCCCGACCTGGCCCTGCCCCTGATCAGAAAAGCACAGGAACTCGATCCGTTATCGCCGGTTATCAATATCACGGTGGCGGAAACACTGCGTGACCTCGGGCTCCATGACGAGGCGCTGGCGCAGATTGACCATACGATTGAAATTTCACCGGCCTTTGCCTCTGCTTACGTCACAAAATCCGAAATCCTTGCCTGGTCATTCGGCGAGCTGGAGCAGGCCTTGCGGCAGTTGGATTACAGCGTTGAACTCGACCCGCAATCGCTCAACGCCTGCGTGGGAAAGGTTCTTGTGTTGTCCAGCCTGGGTGATGACGCCGGGGCAATCAAGCAGATTGAACACTGCCTGGAGTCGGGCCCCGATTTTATCTGGACCCACTTCAACGCAGCGATTGTTTACCTGGCTGCCGGAAACGCTGAGCGATCGCTGCAACATGCTCGACGGGTGCATTCAGTTAGCCCGGGGCTTTGGATACCGCTTCGCGTTCTGCGTGACGCGGATATTGCCCGTGGACAAGCAGCCGCTGCTAGGGCCCGTTACGAAACCATGTATGCGGACTTTATCGGTCAGACGAATGTGGTGGTATATGCAAATAACTATGGCGCAGTGATTGATTACGCCTATCTGCTCTTCCTGGCTGGAGAACACGACAGGATGCGCCAGTTCTTGCTGCCCTTGCTGGATTTTCTCCCCCAACTTCCGCGCCTGGGTTATGTTGGCACCGGCATCGATGATGTCCGGGCCCTGGCCATGCTGGGTGAAACCGACAAGGCCCTGGAGACGCTGGCAGAAGCGATCGCAGCAGGGTGGCGCTTTAATTGGCGTATAGCCCTGGGTTCTGGCTCTCTGGATTCAATCAGGGATGACCCGCGCTTCATTACGCAAAAGAAGATTATCGAGGCCGATATGGCGGCCCAATTGGATTCATACCATTCCAGATAGACTCACGAAGCGGATTAACAGGCGCGGTGGCGTAATAGCAGAGCACTTTTACGGTAGGATACCCGATGACATCGATCGGCTGGAGAAATGAGGTATGGGCGAAGAACCCTCGGGTTTCAAGCGAATTTTTGATGACCTGAAACGCCGCAAGGTGTTCCGGGTGGCTGCGGTCTATGCCGTGGGCGCCTGGGCGCTGATCCAGATAGCCGATGCGACTTTCGAGCCTCTCAATTTACCCCAGTGGTCGACCTCCCTGGTTGTGTGGCTGCTGGTGCTGGGCTTTCCGATCGCGATGATCCTGGCCTGGGCGCTGGATGTGACTCCCGAAGGAATCAAGCGCACCCCGGCCATTGAACCCGAGGCGACCGGCTCCGACTCCGACCCCAGCACCGAGCCTTCGATTGCGGTGCTGCCCTTTGCCGACATGAGCCCGGACAAAGACCAGGACCATTTCTGCGAGGGCATGTCGGAAGAAATCATCAATGCACTGGCCAAGATCCGCGAAGTCCACGTGGCCCCGCGCACCAGTTCCTTCCAGTTCAAAGAAGCGAACATGGATATCGAGGCCATTGGCCGGCAATTGAAAGTAAACACCGTGCTGGAAGGCAGTGTGCGCAAAGCGGGCGGGCAGCTGCGTGTGACCGCCCAGTTGATCAAGGTGGAGGACGGCTACCACATCTGGTCGGAAAGTTACGACCGCGAGTTGAAGGACGTGTTCGGCATCCAGAAAGAGATCGCCGAGAACGTGGTAAGGGCTTTCAAGCTGACCCTGAGCGACACCGAGGCACGGGCCATCGAACAGCGGCCCACTGAAAACATCGAGGCCTACGAGTATTATCTGCGTGGCAGAAGGCATTTCTTCCAGCTGAGCGAGTCCGGCTGGGCGCGATCGCGCGAAGAGTTCTCGCGCGCCATTGAACTGGATCCGGACTATGCCCTGGCTTTCGCCGGACTGGCGGATTGCTTTTCCTTTTTGTACATGTACGCCGACAGCTCGGCCTCCAACCGCCTGCAGGCAGAAACCAACAGCCGGCTGGCGCTGCAACTGGAACCTGACCTGGCTGCAGTGCATGCCTCGCGGGGCCTGGCCCTGTCGCTGGGGCAGCGCCACGAAGAGGCTGAAAAGGCTTTCACCCGCGCGGTGGAGATCGACCCCAGGTTGTTTGACGCCTATTATTTTCACGCCCGCCACGCTTTTGCCCAGGGCAAGTTCGAACAAGCGGCCGAGCTGTTTGAGAAGGCTTCGGAGGTCCGGCCCGACGACTACCAGGCGATTAGCCTGCTGGCCCAGGTATATCGCACCCTGGGGCGGGAAAAGGAACGCACCGATGCCTGCCGGCGCACCCTGGAGGCGATCGAGAAACACCTGCTTACCAACCCCAATGATTCGCGGGCGTTGTGTTTTGGCTCTTTGAACCTGTTCGAATCGGGACGTGAAGACAAGGGTGCGCAATGGCTGCAACGAGCCATCGAGGTCGACCCCGATGACGCCATGAACCTGTACAACGTGGCCTGCGTATACTCAAGCACGGGTAGAGTGGATGAGGCACTGGACTGCCTGGAACGCAGCATCGGCAAAGGCATGGCCGAATTGGACTGGATGGTCAACGACAGCGACCTGGACAACCTGCGCGATCACCCAAGGTTCAAGAAACTGCTGGCAGAAGCAGGCGGGTCCTAGCCTGACCCCAAAGCCGGCAGTTCATTGACCGCTCGGTGCGCCTGCTCAACCGCAGCGGGCAGCCAGGCCCGGCCGGCGGCGTCGCTGTTGGCTATGGTGATGCGCCCAAATGGCTTGCGTCCCTGGACGTGCGGCCAACGCTCGTCATCACTATCGTCATAATAAGGTACAAACAACGGGTTGCCCCTGCTGGCATAGCCATGGGACCAGCGGTTAACCGTGATGCCTTCAATATCCACGGCAGGATCGAAGCCCCCTGCAGACAGCATGCCGGCCAATTGCCGGCGGATCTGCCGTTCGATCTCCGCGTAAGGGGTGGATAATAATTCCTGGCGGCCCAGGCGGTGTTGCTCGCGTGCCGTCAATCCCTGGTTGTTGGTATGCACAAAGCGCTCCATGTGAACAATGACCGGATCGTCGGGGCCGCTGGCGAAGCGGTAACCCCCCATGCTCACCGGGAAATCCAGCATGGCCACCGTATGATAGGCACCGGGTGCTATCACGGCGGCGATACCCAGTTTTTGCCAGGCCTGCCAGTTTCGCAGAGCGACATTGGTGTACAGAATGGGCGCCTTGACCTGCAGCGCCAGCGCTTCTTTCTGAGGCTGCGGCAATTCCGGGCACAGTGCAGGAATCATCGCGTTGTAACAGGCCAGCACGCAGTTACGCGCCTGAATTTCATACCTGCCGCCATTGCGGACATAAGACACCCTGACTTGTTTTGCAGAGGCTGCTTTTCCCTCGTTTTGTACCTGCACCACGGTACTGTTCAACCGCAGACGTACCTGGGATGAGGGCTCATCCAGCCGGGAATAGTCAAATTGGGCGGTTACAATGTCGTCCATGGTCGAGCCACCGGCGGCTGCCGGTATCAGTTCGCGCACCATCATACGGGCCACCCCGGCATTGCCATCCGGGAAATGATGAATGTAGGGCTCATCTTCTTCCTCCGGCAGACCTGCAATGTCCCAGCCGGGAAGGCTGTTATAGCCCAGCGCGGTCGAGGCCGGCGCGGCTTCGATGCCAACACAGGAATCAACACAAAGATCCTGCAATACCGTGAATACTTCTTCCTGGGTGATTCCGGCATGCCGGCTGAGGAATTCCCGGTAGGAAATAGAACGCAGGTAGGCCCATTTCTCATCGGCGGGAACGTTCACCATGCCGTCTTGTGTGGCCAGCAACAAGCGAAGAAACTCAACGCGGGCAGCTGCGGAAATCGGAAATTGGGCTACCGCCTGTTCGGCCGTCAAAGATGGTGGTACGACATTCAAATATCCCTCGAACATGGCGATGGGGTAGCGCACAAGCCGGTCCACTCCCCACTGTTCCTTGCCGAACCAGGTGCCTCCGGAGAGTTGAAACTGCCGGTAGAAGTCCTGGTCGTAGGCCTGGTAAAACCGATCAGGAACAAGGCCTATATCCCGAAACAGGGTTTTTACCAAATCGCTGTAATCGGTCGGGGACTCAAGGGACTGGCTGCCGCCATAGCCAATCAGTTTGCGGCCACCCGCCTGGAATTCATTGCGTTTGGCGTGGCCGCCGAAATCGTCATGGTTATCCAGAATCAGTATTTGAGCGCCGGGATGTTGCTGGCGGAAATAGTACGCGGCGGCCAGTCCCGATATGCCGCCACCAACAACGACGAGATCATAAACACCCTCATCCGGCGCCTCGCCCGGCCCCCAGTCGGTGCGGCCAGTGCGCGCCAGTTCGTGCGCCACCTCAAAAGAGCCGGCATGGCTGCCGCGCAACCCGGTCAGTCCGGGCGGGTAATAGGCAGAAGGTTGGCCGGTGTTCGCGAGCACTTGTCCGGGGAGCATTGAGAATGCCGCCAATCCGCCCACACCATGCAGTAAATCCCTGCGCGAGATTCGCCGCCCCATTCCAAGATTACGGTCACCGGGTTTCATCTATCTATTTAAGCAGAAAATCAGTGCTGGTGAAAAAATACCAACACGCGTGATTCGATACTCTCCCGGGCCGGCGCGTCCGGCGCTGCCAGCGGGCTGGAAAATGCCGTGTGAATCGAGCGCCGCGCGCGCCCGTCACGGGCAGAATCAAAGGTCTTGATCAACAATGCTTCTGAGCGGCTCATTTCCGGGTAGTAGTACCACCGGTGCGCGGGGTTCCAGCTCACCAGTTCGAGTTCGCCGATGCGGTCCTTTGCGCGTCGTTCGCTTGCCACCAGGTCGGCCGCATCGATGGTTGCCGCATCACAGCACGCCAATGGGCTTTTCAGGACGGTACCTGCGATGGAGCGCCAGACATTGACGATGGCAAAACGATTTTTCAGCCGTTCCTCCGCCTCCCCTGCGGGTAGCAGATCCCGCAGGCGTTTTTCCGCCGAGGCATCGGTATAGTCATTGTGGATAACAGCAGCCGGTTCACGGGTGCTGCGCTCGCCGCGAATGCCCCGCGAGTCAGCGCGCAGGGTGTGATCAAAAACCAGTGCGCTGGCAGCGCCGCTTGCGGCCAGCACCAAACCGGTAATTTCCGCTTCGTAAGCCTCCTGGACCGTTTCCAGGGCATAGAAATCCTCGACCAGCGTGTTATGTGGCACCAGGGTAAATCCCTGGCGATCGAGGCTGGCGCCCGGTTGCAGGCGCCGGGCATCATGGATGGTGACCTCACGGTCCTCGAACTCGGCGCCGATGCTGAGCGCCGCATCGGCGCCACCGCTCGAGGCGATGTAAACAGGCTTCTCTCCGCTGGGTACCAGGTAACGGATGTGGGCAAGAACCTCAGGGTTTGTAAGGTCTTTGAACCAGTCAGTAATCTTTTCGTTGACGCTCTCGGCATGGGTCTCCATCAGCCAGTGCCCGGCCCCGGCAATGCCTTCTGCGCGCCCGCCGCTATTGGCCACGATTTGCAGCCACCGGGGCGAATGAAACATCAGGGGTTTGCGTTCGCCGAACAGGTAAAGCACCGGGCAGTGGGGGCGGTACCTGCCGAGCAGGCCGGCGCGCTTCCAGGGCAGCAGCATGCCGCGCCACAGGTAGAAATACGGATAGTTGTAACGCGAGTGGATGTGGGCGCGTTGGCGTGCCGGCACGCGGATCACCTTTCCTACCCCTTTGGACAGCAAACCGCCCAGCGGCGGGATCAAACCACCAAGCAGCCAGCAGGCGACCAGCGACCACTGGTAGCCGATGATCATCAGCGATGACTTTAGGCCGGATGGCGCGAGGTGGCCACCGATGTCCAGGGCGACCATCTTCACGAACAGGCCGGGGTGCGTTTTCTCCAGCAGATAGCCGATGTAGGCGCCCCAGTCGTGCGTGACCAGGCTGACTTTGCCGTTGGGCTGAACCTGTTTGATGGTAGCTGCCAGCCGGCCCACCAGCTGCGGAAAATCAAAGCCCCCTGCCCGCACGGTTTCCTCGCCAAAATTCGGCAGGGTCACCAATACGCAGCGGAAATCAGCACTCAGCGCCTCAACCTGCTTGCGCCAGAGGCTGGCGTTGTCCGGCCAGCCGTGGATAAACACCAGGGTCGGGCCATCGGGCTTACCCTCGATGGTAAATTCGCAAACGGGGGAGTTGGCTGTGGAAGGAATGAGTGTTTACCTCTGGACAGGTGAATAGGAAACGCCGTCGGGGCTCGATTGAACCTCCACCCGGCCCAGGGTCTCGCCGGTCTCGAGGTTAACTATCAGCATTGAGTTGTCGTTGCGTACCGTCACGAAGGCGTGGATGTTGTCGGGATGCGGGAACACACCGGCGGTGGATGGCTGATCGACCCGGGTCAGCCCGAGTGGTATCTGCCTGACGATGCTTTGGCCGGCAACATCGGCCACCACCAGGCTGCCGCTCCTGGCATGTGGTATGAGCGCGTACTTGCCGTTGGGTGTGAACTCCACCCGGTAGGGGAACCCTGGTGAGTCCAGTGTTTTGACCAGCTCAAGGCTTTCGGTGTCAATGATTGAAATTGTGTCTGCGGCCCGGTTCCCTGCCCAAACCCATTTTCCGTCGGGGGAAACGCCGACGCCTTCACACTCCTTACCGGTGTCAATATCCTTGATCTTCTCGCCGCTATGAAAATCAAATACGCTGACGCTGCCACCGTCGGACATATTCGAGGAATACAGCCGTTGCTGGTCCTGCGACAGGGAAAGCATGTGCGAACCGCCTTTCCTGGTTTCAAATACGCGTTCTATCTCGCCGCTCTCGACGTTAACCAGTAGCAGGGCCTGGTTCGCCTCGGCGGTACAAACAACCTGGCTGTCATTCACCCATTGCACATCATGAGGCGTGCTGAATGCCCCCAGGTCGATGGTCCTGAGGATTGTGCCATCGGGCAGTGAGATCAGGCTCAGTGCCTTTTGCGGACGGCGATCACTCGTGTAGTAGTTTGTCACCATGGCGCGCTTGCCGTCCGGCGAGACCGCCACCTCGTGTGGCCCGCCGACAACCGCAACGTGTTTGTATGCCTCCATCGTGGCCAGGTCAATGAGCGTGACGGTATCAGAGGCCTGGTTAACCACCGCAACCGTGCCGGTCAGATTGCCAGGTCCGATGGCCGCCGCGAACGGGCTGAATGTTGCGCCTGCAAGCAAGGCGGCCAACGCCGGGAAGAATGTGAAAGGTGACTTCAATGTGTTGCCCCGTTATACACCTACAATTTCTGATTTCATACTATATAGAACGAAAAGAACCTCTTCCTGTTCGCGTTGGCCGATACCATTTTTTATTCCTCGGGATATTTTGGGTCAACTACGTTAGCTGGAATGCGGCAGGCATGGCAAGTTAATATGGCTGCCTGTGCGCGAGATGAAGAGAAAAATGAGAAAGAAAGTTAACCCGCTGAAAAAAATTCTTTGTTGCACGCTGCTGCTTCTCAGTTTCAGTGCGCAGGCCCGTGCGGACGGCTACCAGGACCTGCTGAACCTGTTCGGGGAATGGCGCCGGTTCGAGTCCCCACCGCTGCTCGAAGGCGCGCCGGATTACACGGCTGAGCGCTTCGCTATGCGCTTTGACGAGTTCAAGAGCTACCGGACACGTCTCGAGGCCATCGATCCGGACAGCTGGCCCATTGCCCGGCAGGTCGATTGGCACCTGGTCCGCGCGGAAATGAACGGCTTTGATTTCAACTATCGTGTATTGAAGCCCTGGGCGCGCGATCCGGCCTTCTACCAAACGATCTGGATGGCGCGCAGTGACGTGCCGGGTCACGAGGGCCCGACCCACCACGCACTGACCGAATTGTGGACTTATGACTTCCCGTTGAGCAGCAGCGCCAAGCAGCGCCTGCTGGCAGATCTGAGCGTGATTCCGCCGCTGATGAAACAGGCGCAAAGAAACCTGACGGGTAATGCCCGGGAGTTGTGGATCACCGGCATTCGAAACATCCGTCAGCAACGGAAAAATCTCGGTTTGCTTGCGGCCCGCACGGCCGGTTCCGGCAATGCGGAACTGCAGCTGATGATTGCCGCTTGCACCCTGGCCACCGACGAGCTGATCGTGTGGCTGGAGGCCCAGGCAGCGACGAAAACCGGGCCTTCCGGTATCGGCAAAGACAACTATTCCTGGTACCAGCAGAATGTTCACCTGCTGCCCATGACATGGGACGACGAGGTGCGCCTGCTGAAGCGCGAGCTCGACCGCGCCTGGGCTTCTCTGAAGCTGGAGGAGCACCGTAATCGAAAACTGCCACCCATGCAGGCGGCACAAAATGAGGCCGAATATGACCTGATGGCCGAGCGGGCCGCCACCCGGCTGATGGCCTTTCTGACCGAGCAGGAAATTGTCACGGTGGAAGACTACTTCGAGCCCGCGCTGCGCGAGCACCTGGGTGAATATGTGCCGGCCGAGTCCCGCAACTTCTTCCTGATCGGCGCGCATTACGATCCCACCCCCTTGTACACACACTTTTGGCATTGGTTCGAACTGGCCCGCATGGATAAGCAACCGAACGCCAGCCCCATCCGTCGCGACGCACTGCTCTACAACATTTTTGACAGTGGCAACGAAGGTACGGCAACCGGGGTCGAGGAAATGTTCATGCACGCCGGCCTTTACGACGACCGGCCCCGCTCGCGCGAACTGGTCTGGATCATGCTGGCCCAGCGTGCCGCCCGCGGCCTGGGCTCCTTGTATGCGCATGCCAACGAGATGACCATGGAAGAGGCCGGCGCCATTCACATGGAGTGGACTCCGCGGGGCTGGATGAAAACGGAGAAGGAACTGCTGATCTTCGAGCAACACCTGTATCTGCGCCAGCCGGGATACGGCACCAGCTACGTGACGGGTAAATACCTGCTGGAGCGTACGCTGGCAGACTATGCCAGGCAAAAAGAGGAACGGGGCGAGCCGTTTTCGCTGCGTCAATTCTTCGATGAGCTGAACGCCACCGACAGCATTCCCATTGCCATGTCGCGTTGGGAAATGACCGGGCTGAAGGACTAAAAAGAGTCTCGCTTCCCTCGGCAATTGCTCCTGCATTGCCCTATTACCGTCCATCCCTGGACATATGCTCCCGCAACTACATTGAGGAAGGCGGCTGCACGCGCAACGGCATTCCGGCGGCGCTTCTTTGCCTGCGGCAAAACCGCACCACCTGCATTGCCTGCGCTCGACAGCATTGTCTGACCTGACCTCTGGCTGCGCCAGCCGGTCAGGATGAAGGGGTCAGAGCCCTTTTTCAGGTTTCCAGGCTGTCGAAAAACCGCGCGGCCTGGGCGGCCGGGCGGGCCATCAGGCTTTGAAGATACTTCTCGAGATTTCCTTCGAAGGGTAACAGACCGGCATACACACCAATCCTCAGCACGTAGGCGGCGCAAACGTCGGCCAATGAGAAATCACCGCAGATGTAGCCCTCGCCTGGCATGCTTTCGGCAAACACGGCCAGGCGCTTGCTGAGTGAGGGTTTCCACAATTCCGCCCAGGCCGCATCCGTCACGCCGGCATTGGACAGAAGGTACAGCACAACCGGCGTTTCCAGTGTGCTGGTCGAGACGCTTATCGACTGCCAGAAAAGGTCCCGTCCTTCGCGGCCCTCAGGAATCAGGGCCGTTTCGGGATGGCGCTCTGCGAGCAACAGGCAAATGGCGGTCGATTCGATCAGGATTTTGCCATCCAGTTCGGCGGTGGGAACCTGTTCATAGGGGTTGAGCTGCCGGTAAGGGTCTGCGGCATGTTCACCGAATTTCAACTGCAGCTCCTCGATTTCGTACCCCAGTTCGGTCGCAGTCCAGCGAACCTTCCCGCTGCGGTCCACGTCCGCAAAAGACCAAATTTTGATATGCCTGTTTATGACCGCTTCCTGGGAAACATCGAACCTACTGACTATAGTCAGCAAAATCCCGCACTTCCAAAATCCAGTCAGCGTGATCATCCGGCCCGCGCGGCCCGATTTTTCCAACCACCCGGCTCAATAATTCTTTCGGACGATAAACATTCCCATCCTTTGCTACCCACTCGATATTCCGCGCCGCGGTGATGTCTTCCAGCGGGTTGCCTTGCACTACTATGAGATCGGCCAGCTTGCCGGGTTCGATCGTGCCCAGGCGGTCAGACACGCCCAGACCCCGTGCACCATTAATGGTCGCTGCCCTGAGTACATCCGGTGGTGAAATTCCCGCATAGACCATGGCCATCAGTTCCCTGTGATAGGCAAAGCCCGCCAGCAGCGAGGTGTAAACCGGCTCATCGGTGCCCACGATCAGCAGACCGGCGCCGCCGGCCGCGTAGAGCTTTCTCAATTCCACCAGTCGTTGATTGAAGTCAGCCGGATCGGATTCCGGTGGCGGGGGTCCGCGTTTTTGCAGCAGCAATTGTGTGTAAGGCGTGAAGTACTGCGCTTCATTGGTCCACACCATGCCGGGTAAATCCTTGCGCAGGTTAATGCCACCATACATTTGAACGTTGGCGTCGAAGAACACCTGGTATTTGAGCAACAGCTCAATAACCTCGTCCAGCTCTGCGCTTCGCGGGCCGCCGGAACCCAGAGTCATGTTGTGTTCCAGGCGGTCCAGGCCCATGCGGATGGCATCACGTGCATCCACGTCGTAGCTATATTCATAGTTGTACAGGTGTCCGGCCGTGGTCATGCCGCGTTGCTGTGCCTGGTCAATCAGGATGCGCGCTTCGTGCGTCGTCGCCTGCTTGATCTTGATGCTGACCACGCCCTTGTCTGCCCAGTAGTCAACCTCGGCGCGAATTTCTGCTTCGGTGATCTCATTTGGCCATCCCGCGCATTCATCGGCGGCGGTCTTGATGGCATATTCGCACCTGAAACCTCCCATGTAGGGGCCGGAAGCAAACAGGCGCGGGCCCAGCGCCTCGCCGCCATCAATCAGGTCCCGCCGCGCCAGCACCCGTTCCGGGTAATACTCGCCGGCCGACCAGGTTGCCGTGACGCCGTTGGCCAGGAAGACCATGCCGGTATATACCACTTCCTCCACTCGTCCCTGGTCGACCAGGTTGTAGTTGTAGTGCGCGTGCAGATCGAACATACCGGGTAAAATGGTCTGGTCGTTATTGAGTTCTATGGTGGTTGCCGCATCAGGCGGTGCAACATCGGCGCCCAAATCCACCGTGATGAACTTGCCGTTCCGGATCACAATGCCGGTATTGGGCCTGCGCTGATTATCGGTGGCGTCGAACAACCAGCCTCCGGTAACGACGAGCTCGTTTTCGATTTCGCCGCTGAATTGCGCGTGAAGGTTGACGCCAGGTACCCAGATCAGCACGAAGGCGAACAATAGTCTGGCGAGAAGAATTCGGGAAAAATGCATACGAAGCCTGATTTCAAGTTGGTGGTACAGGGAGTATAGCCCCCCAGGCCGGGAATCAGGCAGGCAATCCCTGCAAAATTCTGCTCGTTTACTATAATTCGGTAAGCCTCTATCATCAGGGAGAACTTCCATGCGTTTAAACTTCAAAAACATCATCATTGGCGGCATCGTCTTTTACGCTGTCAGCTTTGTATTCGGAATGCTGTCGGGTATTTTCATTCACGAGGGCGTGCTGGAACAGTTGTATAAGGCAACCAGTGAATACTGGCGTCCCGAGTTGCAACAGGATCCGCCCGATATGGCGGCGTTGATGCCGCGCTGGATAGCGGTGGGGTTGGTGGTTACATTCGTCTACGTCGGTATATATGACAACATCCGCGGTGCCCTCAACGGTTCAGGCCTGGTCAAGGGCTTGAAATTCGGTTTCCTGCTTGGATTGTTGCAGGCCTGTTTCATCGCCGGCTTCTCCGGCGTGTTCAACCTGCCGGAAACCATCTGGGCCTGGTGGATTGTTGATGGATTCTACGTGTACTGCCTGGGAAGCATGGCAATGGGCTGGTCTGTCGGCAAGTTCGGTTCTGATTGACGGGCCGGGTTCACTAGCGCGCAACCACCGCATCCATTTCTGTCTCGATGAACCAATCGGGATCAACCAGGGAGGTCACCTGCACAATGGTGCTGGCCGGGCGGATGTCCCGGAAGAATTGTCCATGAACCTCAGCCACGGCCTCCCAGTCTTCGATTCGGGTCAGCATTATCCGGGTGCGGATGATGTCACCGGGGTTTGCGCCGAGTTGCTCCAGGGCTATTAAGGATATCTCGAAGCATCGCCGCGCCTGAGCAGCGGCATCACCCGGTACCGTCTTACCGTCCGGCCCGATTGGGCCGGTCCCCCCAACCGCGATGATGTTCCCGATCCGGACGGCGCGTGAAAATCCAACGATGGGTTCGTAGGGGCTGGCTGAAGAAACATTCTTTCGATTGGTCACGACAAAACCTCCGCTCAATGTGCCTGGCTGCCATGTTACCAATCCAAATTCGCTTCTGCCCGTGTTGACATCAGGCTCGCGTCACCCGGGCGGCAAAACAACCCTGCCTGGCATTGTGAAGATGCAGATACGCGACCTCTGGATTTTCCAGCATGGCCGGGATCGCCTCGCTCAAACGTGAGCCATCGACCACGTCCGCATCTATCATATGATGACTTTCGTCAAAAGCCCTGGCTGAAATAAGCCGGGTTGCCAGTACGGCGGGAACGGTCCCAACATCAGGAAATTCCTGTTTGGCATTTTCTCGAATAATAATGGCGTGGGTGGCCTGATAAGGTGTTTCCGCTGATTGGTGCATGTAATTCACCAGGACGACGGTCTCGCCGACCTCCGCATCGGCGAGGCTGACGCGGCAAGGGTAGCCGGGCTTTGAGTCGACAAGCATTTTGCTTGCCGGTACTTTTGCCAGTTCCCCGTCAGACATGGAAAATAGCGGCTCAAAGAGGTCAGCGGGTAGTGCATGAATTTGAAAAGACATAATTTCTCCAGGTATCAATTGCTATAGAATACCTACCCGGGAACACTCACAACCACCCGATTCTTGTTGAATCTGCCATTTTGACCACCTGCCGGGCTTCCCGTTTTCGAGTATATTTACGATCCCTGCCCATAAACTGATTTAACGCATGCGGATTCTATTTCTTGCGGCTATATTCTTAAGCGCCTGCACCAGCGTGCCGCTCACAACCCTCTACAAACTCAACAAAATCGACCCGATGGAGGCCGATCCAGCCCAAATCAAGGTCGCCATACGCGCCGATGAGCGCATCGGCATCCGTGCAGGGGGTGCGAAAATTGAGATCAAGTTTGAAGCAGAAGACGGCAGCCTGAACATCGATGAGACCTACCTGGTTGAGATCATCCGTAACCCGGGCATGAGCGCTGAACTTTTTAAAGATAAAAATCCAGGCGAATCGGTGACGGTGCTGGGCCTCACTCAAAGCGATATTCAACGGATGCGTGAGGTACAGTCTTCGGTGGCGGCGATCAGTAAAGATGACCCTGAAGGAAGCGGAAGCCTTGGCGTTTTTCTTGATGGTGTTTGTTTGCACAGCAAAATGCCGGAAGGTGCGGTGCTGATAGACATTTTTCTGCAAACCAGCGATCAGGACGGTTTCTTCGTACTCTCCAGGAACCTGGATTTGCGCAAGCAATCAATGCAGGATGGCACAGACCTGGATGATTGGCCGGGTTGCCTGGACGAGCAGCAGCAGGAGCAACACACATGACCGGACAAATACTTCAGGTGGCAGGAGACTTCTGGAACATCCGCGGTTCATACAGAATCGGCGGTGTCATCGACGTGGGCACGCAGGCCTCCCTGGTCCGCCTGGCCAGCGGTAAGTTTGTTTTGCTCGATTGCTACACCGTGCGCGGCGCCGCCAAGCGGCAAATTGGCGAACTGACCCACGGCGGCAAAGACATTGAGGCCATTCTGAATGTTCACCCGTTCCACACGGTCCACGTGCGTCGTGTGCATGAGCTGTATCCGAATGCCACGCTTTATGGCACGGCGCGCCACCGGTCCCGCTTTCCCGAACTTCCGTGGGCCGCTATTGGTATCGAGGATGCCGCCCTGCACCGGCAGTTTGCCCAGGATTTCGATTTCTCTGTGCCGCGCGGGGTTGACTTCATTTCAGCCGATGGAAACGTTCATTTCTCTTCCGTGCTGGTGCTGCATCGCGCCTCGATGACCATCCACTCCGACGACACCCTGATGTACTTGCGACTGCCCGCGCTGATGCGCTTTTTTGGAGTGGGGGATGCCGTGAGTTTCCACCCCACTTTGGCCAGGGCGCTGCAGAAACGGGCGGGTGCGTCGGCAGAATTTCGCGAATGGGCGAATGAACTGATTGCACGCTGGAAAGACGCTGAAAACCTCTGTGCGGCACACACTGCAGCCCTTTTGGGAAGTGAAAACCGGGGTGATTCCATTCACACCCGTTGGGTCAAAGCACTGGACAAGGTCGGCAATACGCTGAAATCACACGAGAAAAAGTATGGTTGATGAGATTTTCCCGGGAGGAAAAAAATGAGTGAAGAACAGAAAAGAACTGGCGGCTGTATGTGCGAAGCCGTACGTTACGAGGTCACTGGCGAACCGTTTCTGGTTAGTCACTGCCATTGCCTGAGCTGCCGTAAACACAATGGCGGGCCGGTGGTTACCCTGGCGGGTTTCAAGAAGGGGCAGGTCAGATTCGAAGGCGACGAACGCGGAATATACGAATCTTCACCGGGTGTGGGCCGCGCTTTTTGCGGCAAATGCGGAACCCCGCTCACCTGGGAGGGTGATGGTGGCGAAGAACTGGGCTTTCTTTTCGAGTTCCATCTCAGCACTTTCGACGATCCGGAGACACTGGTGCCAACCGGCCATGCTTTTTATCCCGAACGCGTCTCCTGGTTTGACATTGCCGATTCGCTGCCGCGTTTTAAGGGCTTCGTCGATGATGCCCCGCCGTTGAGCCATGGCCCGGTCAAAGACGGTTTACCCTAGCAACTGAAATGGAGATCCTGCAATGATGAACGAAACTGGTTTCGAGGGTGGCTGCAGCTGCGGAGAAGTCCGCTACCGCATGAGCAGGGCGCCCATTTATGTGCATTGCTGTCACTGTCGATGGTGCCAGCGCGAATCCGGCGCTGCGTTTGCGCTCAATGGTTTCCTGGAAGCAACGGAACTGACGCTGTTGAAGGGCCGGGTGGAAGTCATCGACACCCCCTCAAACAGTGGTCGTGGTCAGCGTATTTCCCGCTGCCCTGACTGCCGGGTAGCGCTTTGGAGTAATTACAGCACCGCAATGGACGCCATTCATTTCATCAGGCTCGGCACGCTGGATAATCCGGACGCTTTCCCACCGGATATGCACATCTTCACCTCGTCGAAACAGCCCTGGGTAAACCTGGATGGCGGGGCGCCGGCCGTTCCGGAATATTACAACAAGAGTGATTACTGGCCCGAGGAAGCCGTGGAGCGGTACAGCAAGGCGATTGGAAAAGGAAGCGGTGACACGCCCTGGCGCTCGCCTGGCGCTTCTCATTCTATGCATTAATCTGCCGGGAATGAGCAGTATTTTTTCGGCTGAGCATGAGCAAAGAGACTACCAATTGGTTCGGGTACTCGACGTCGAGGGCCGGCAGGGCGTTGCCACCGACGGCCACCGTTATTACGTCAGTAGCAGTACCGCACTGTATGTTTATTCGAAGGAGGGCGAGCTGGTCGGTTCCAATCAGGATCCCTTCGCCGCACTTGATAAAAAGGCCAATCACATTGGTGATATCAGCGTCCATGACGGTGAACTCTACGCAGGTATCGAGTGGTTCGAGGATGGCCGTGGCCGCGATATCCAGATCGCGATTTATGATGCGAAGTCGCTGCAATACCAACGCTCGATCCTGTGGGAGCCTGATTCCGGCCAGGTTGAGGTCAGCGCACTGACGGTGGATGCGCCGAACGGATTGGTGTGGATGACAGACTGGGTGGATGGCACTTATGTTTACCGCTATGACCTGGTTGGCGGCAGCTATGCCGGAAAACTGCACCTGCGGCCCGTGCCGCAAGGGCAGCAGGGAATTGCCACGCACAATGGTTTCCTTTACATCACTGCCGATGACGGCGACGCCGAGCACGGCGAGGTGGACAACCTGTGGCGGGTCGATGCCGACCCGAAAGCCACGGCAGCATACATCAGCCACGAACTGGCTTTCGACAGTTTTCGGGATGTGGGTGAGATCGAAGGAATTGCTTTCGATTCAGATGCCGGTGAGATGCTGGTGCTGGCCAACCGGGGCAAGCGGGTCGTGCTGGGAATGCCCAAAGGCCTCTACCCTGGCTACGACCGCGAAATACACGAAGTTTACGTGTACCGGATTAAGTAGCAGGGTTGCCCCTAGGCTTTGATGCCAGGCTCCAGCACTCCCTGAAGTTGCTGCTCGAGGGGCATCCACGGCAGGTCCGGGTGTTGTAATCGCAGTGAGATCAAGCCGTGCACCCGGGACCACAGGATCTGGAAGGCCTCCAATAAGTCCCATCCGGAGAACAAACCTTCCGACAGGCAGGCTTCTATGCTATCCAGCCAGTTTTGATAAACAGAGAATTGTAAGCGGCCGTGGGTCATGTATAAGTGCCCTTCTTCGAACCGAATCGAGCCGCTATCGAACCACATCCGGTAGTGGCTGGGGTGGGCCAGTGCGTAGTCGGCGTATACCGCCAGAATCTCTTCAAGCTGCGCTTTCGGACTCGGATAGTCCTTTCTTGCAATCTCGATGTACCGGTCCCGTACTCCGCGGTATCCACGGGCGACCAATTGGTCGCTAAGGTCAGCCTTGTTGTTAAACAGGCGATAGAGAACGGTCGGCGCGTAATCGATGCTTGCGGCAATACGCCGCATCGTGACTTGCTCGATTCCTTCCTGGATGAATATCTTTTCTGCGGTATCAAGCACTTTTTCCCGCAGCATATCGGTTTCTCTCTGCCTGCGTGTCGAAACGCCCATCCTTTTATCTCTTGACTGTGCCGATTTTTACGTAACGTAGTTACAAAACGTAACATCGTTACGCAACTTTAACAAGAGAAACAGGATAATCCTGGCCCCCTTTACTCCATTGGGGCGGTTGCTCCGGGGTGATAGGTCCGTTGCGCCCGGCTTTCTACATCCTCCCGGTAATAGGCGACATCCTTGAATTCCCGGTCGACATAACGCTGTGCCTGGTCGTCGAAATGAGGTGAGTCCGGATCGCCGCTCTGGCCGCCGGCGAGCAGGCTTTTGGCCGAGACTTTATCGCCGAACTCAACCACGGCAATAAAACTGTTACCGGACGTGCCGTAGATGCGCCTGGTGCCGGAATAGCGTTTGGCGCCAAAAGATGCCAGCGCGCCCCAATTACCGGAAGCCATTCCAACGCCCAGGCTCGGGGCGGCGTCGTTGAAAGGCTGTTTGATTTCTCCGTTAATCCGCTGGTAACGGTTAACTTCGCTCCAGGGCGTATTCCAGCTGCCAAAATCAGCATCGAGCATGGCCACGGTTTCAGCGAAAACCTCCAGGCGCTCACTGTCTGCTGTGCCGGTGCCCAGGAAATTGATCAGGTCGATTTTATCCATGCCGTAGGCTTCCGCGCGCCCGGCGACTTTGTCGAGGTAGGCAACCCCGTAGAAGTGAGCCAGTGTCATTGCCACGGAGTCTGCCGCGACCTGGAGGTTCCAGGTTCTCAACGCGTCAATGGGTTCGGCGAGCGCCGGCCACTCGCCGGCTTCCCTGTCGAAAGCTTCAACCAACCCGGGAATCAGTTTCTCAAAGCCCGGCAGGTAGGGGTCATAGGCGATATCGAGCAGCTTATCGAGCGTCAACCCGTTTACTCCGGTCAGTACGCGCACGGCGTGCAGGCCGCGGAAGTTTTCCGGGTCGGGCGCCATGTAGACCGGGTAATCCTCGCGTTTCGGGCTGAACTCGGCAGCCGCTGTGAAGGGAGTCGAGTTGCAGTTTTGGATCCATCCATTGGCCGGGTTAACAACGGTGACGATCTCATCGACTTCGTGCAGGCCCTGCCAGTCGGTTGCCGGGTTGCTGCCGTCGACCGGCTGCGAATAATCGAATTGCTGATCCCGCCTGGGCACAAAATTGCCGTGGAAATATGCGATGTTACCTTGCGAATCCGCGAACACCGTATTGTTCGAGGAGTTGGTACGAATATCCATCATTTCACGAAACTCATCGTAATCATTCAGCTTGGTGCGGATAAAAGACTGTCGCAGGGCATTTACCGGATCCCAATTGATCCGGGTGACGACCCACTTGTCATCAATCGAGTGGGTCACCGGTCCGTGATGTGTGTGGTACATCGGGAAGGTACGCTCGGACAGGCCTTCGCCGTCCCTGTATTTGAGGGTCACGTGGGAAATTTGCACGGGCCGGGTTTCATTACCGTAGCGATACATCAGTTGGCCATCCTGCTCGAACACGTCTTCGACAAACTCATCCATGAAGTCGAGGTGAGTCGAGGTGTGCATCCAACCGGTATTCTGGTTAAAACCCTGGTAGACAAAGAACTGGCCCCAGGTCACGGCGCCGTAAGCATTGAGCCCCTGTTCACTGACCACGTGTACCTCGCCGCGAAAAAAGAACGAGGTGTGGGGGTTGATCAGCAGCATCGCATTCCCTGATTCGGTCAACTCACCCGCGATTGCAAAGCCGTTGGAGCCACCGGGCTCCTTGAACGCAACGGGCTTTGAAGACGCCTCCTGCGGAACATTGCCGGTCCTGTCCTGAGCATAAAATGCCGTAATGCCATCGAGATCAATCTGCTCAATATCGCCACCAATGGAGCCTTCGCTGAAGAACATCGGCATCCAGGGTTCGAAATGGGTCAGCAAGCGGGGCTTCACTTGCGGGTGTGTTGCAAGGTAAAAATTAATTCCGTCCGCAAAAGAGTCGCACAGTTCTTTTAGCCAGTCGGGCGCACTATCGTACGCGGCCCTGGCCTCATCCACAGTCATGTAAAGGCGGGCACGCAGGTCGCTGTACAGTGCTTGCTCACCCTCGACCTCGGCGAGACGTCCGGTTGCCCAGATATAGTTTTGCTCAACCCGGTTAAAATCATCTTCGCTTTGTGCATACAGCAAGCCGAACACCGCATCGGCGTCGGTTTTGGCATAAATATGCGGAACACCAAAATCATCACGAATGATGGTGACCTTTTGTGCGCGGGCTTCAAGTCGTGCAAGTTCCGGGTTGATGGTGTTCTGCGCACAGGACAGCAGCAACAACAGGGACAGCAGAAACGGTATTTTCAGAGCGGGGATTATTGTTTTCATGGGGGCGACTATACTCCCGAAAACGGCGCCGGAAACAATTCCGGATAAATGTACCCGCAGAGTCTAGGGAACCAGTTCGTCCACTTCCTGCAAAAAAGGAGTAAAGTGCGCAATCGTCAAATGTTGCTGGAGAATCACATGCTTCGTATCCCTGCCTTTTTGCTGATCGCTCTTTTCTTTTTAGCCCCCTGTTCAACCGCACTGGCTGAGGCCTCTCCCGGGCAAAAAGCAGTTCTCGTTACGGGTGCCAGTTCGGGGCTGGGTCGAGCGATGACAGAGATGATGGCCGCAAAGGGGCATTTTGTTTACGCAGGCGCCCGCAAAGACAAGGACATGCAGGAACTAAACGCGATTGAAAACGTGCAGGCGGTACGCCTGGACGTTACCAAGCAGGATGAAATAGACGCCGCTGTGGAAACCATTACTGCTGCCGGCCGCGGCTTGTATGGCCTGGTCAACAATGCCGGCGTGGTGGTGCTCATGCCACTGATCGAGATCGACGAGAAGGATTTTGATTTCCAGATGAACGTCAATATTGATGGGCCCTATCGCATTACCCGGGCATTTGCACCGCTGATTATCGAATCAAAGGGCCGCATCAGCAACATCGGCTCGATCTCGGGAACACTCTCCAGCGCAACCTGGGGACCTTACAGCATGACCAAGCATGCGATGGAAGCCTATAGCGATGCGCTGAGGGATGAAATGAAGCGATTAGGGGTGAAAGTCAGCCTGATTGAACCGGGTACTTACCAGTCAAAAATTGGCGAAAGCGCCCTGGCCAGGATGAAGCAGCGTGATCAGACCACCGCCGGTTCAGAGTTTCAGGCCGAAATGGATGAAAATGTTGAATGGCTCGCCAATTTCGAGGCCAGTTCCGGCGACCCGGATGAGGTTGCAGACGCGGTTATGCTGGCCTTGTTTGAAGAAAACCCCAAGCCCCGTTACCTGGTCGTTCCAAACCAGGAGCAGGCCCACTGGACCATTAACCGGGCGATGGAGCGGCTGGTCGAACAGAATCATGACCAGAAGTTCAGCTATGATCGCGCGGCCCTGATCGAAATGCTGGATAAAGCGATGGCTGCTCAATCCCGGTAGGGTAGAAGTCCGGTTCCGGCAGCGTATACTCTCTCTGAGGAGCCGAAGGCGACCCGCCGCCTGCAGCTGGAAACACAGCCATCCAATGCAACAATGGAGCAATTGAGCGACTGACCGTCAATGGACTCTGATCCGAATTTTGTGGATGAACACTTTGCATTTTGATAACAGCTATCTGCAGTTGCCTGACCGCTTCTACACGAAACTGGCGCCCACGCCGGTTTCCAGCCCGGGGCCTATTCGTGTTAATCGCAAACTGGCGCAAAGTCTTGGCATCGATGCCGCTTGGCTGGCTTCGCAGGAAGGCACCGAGGTGCTGGCAGGAAACCGCCTGCCCGAGGGTGCCGAGCCCATTGCGACGGTTTACGCCGGACACCAGTTCGGCGGCTGGTCACCGCAACTGGGTGACGGCCGCGCGATCCTGCTGGGTGAGGTCATCGGCCGCGATGGGCTGCGTTACGACATCCAGCTCAAGGGTTCAGGCCCCACGCCTTATTCACGCGGCGGGGACGGCAGGGCTCCGCTTGGCCCGGTGTTGCGCGAATACATCGTCAGTGAAGCGATGGCCGCGCTTGGCGTTCCGACTACGCGCTCGCTGGCTGCGGTGACCACGGGGGACTCGGTGTTCCGCGAGGGGGTGGAGCCGGGCGCCGTGCTGACGCGTGTAGCCCAGAGCCACATCCGTATCGGTACGTTCCAGTTTTTCCTGGCGCGGCAGGATGTGGATGCTCTGCGTTTGCTGGTGGACTACGTGATCGAGCGCCACTATCCGGCGGCAGCCGATGCTGAAAGTCCTGCCGCGGCCCTGTTCGGCGCAGTTATCGCCGGGCAGGCCAGGCTGTTGGCACAATGGCAATTACTCGGGTTCATTCACGGCGTGATGAATACCGACAATATGCTGTTGTCGGGCGAAACCATTGATTACGGCCCATGCGCTTTCATGGATACATTTCACCCCGATACGGTGTTCAGTTCGATTGATCACCAGGGGCGCTACGCTTACGTTAACCAACCCGGCATTGCGCACTGGAACCTGGCATGCCTGGCCCAGGCCCTGTTGCCGGTGATGGATACCGATAAAGAACGAGCCACGGCACTGGCGCAAAATGCGCTGGATAATTATTCCGGACTGTTCCAGGATGCCTACCGTAGCGGGATGGCCCGGAAACTGGGCCTGGCCGGAATCGAGGCCGCTGATGATAGCCTGGCTGGCGACCTGCTGGATTTGATGGCGCAGGAGCAAACCGACTTCACCCTGACGTTCCGCCGCTTGTCGGAGCTGGCACAATCCCCATCCGGTTCCGGGCCTGGAGTGGGTGATCTGTTTGAATTTCCGGACGCCTTCGAGCCCTGGCTGGAACGCTGGCAACAGCGCATCGAACAGGACCCGCAGGCACCCGGCGAGCGACAGGCCGGTATGTATCAGGCCAACCCGGTATTCATTCCGCGCAATCACCTGGTGGCGGCAGCCATCGACGGGGCCGTCAACGAAGGTGATTTCGCACCCTTCAACCAGTTGGTTGATCTGCTCGAGCAGCCCGGCAGTTACGAGCCTGGTCTTGCTTCCTACGCCAGGCCGCCGCATCCGGACGAAGTCGTCAGTAAAACGTTTTGCGGCACTTAATTTGGAAGGCTGATATTTTTCATGCTTTCAGGGATACATATGTCAAAAATTATTTCACCTGTAAAGACGGCCGTTTCGCTCACGGAGCTTTGGTCCCCGCGCGTCATCGCTGAAGTCGACGACGCATACATCAAGGTCGCCAAAGTTCATGGCTCACTGGCGTGGCACAGCCACGAGAAAGAGGACGAATTGTTTTTCATCCTTAAAGGGAATCTGCGAATAGAAATGGAAGACAGTGTGGTCGAATTGGGCGAAGGAGAGATGTTTGTGGTTCCCAAGGGCGTGCGTCACAATCCGGTGGCGGAGCAGGAGTGCCACCTCATGCTCATCGAACGCAAATCCACACTTCACACGGGTGATACGGTCATTGCCAAAACACGCTCTGTCGCTGAGCAGTTACGAAACGATTGAGCGGGTGATTTAAGGCAGGCTTTCAACCGCCGGGTCAGCTAAAATCAACTCCTATATCGAATTGAAACAGGACAACCATGGATAGCTATCTCATATCAATCGCGGGCAACATCGCCGCGGGGAAATCGACCCTGACGAAAGCCCTGGAGAAAAGGGCCGGCGGGAAGATCGTTTCCTTCCTCGAGCGGGTGGATTATGTGAAAAAGAATGGTTACCTGCAGAAATACTATGAAGCCGTCAGTGCCTATGACCGGCTCAAAGGAGCAAAGCTCGACGGCAAGAGCTCCGCCGGTTTCCTGGAGGTAAAGGAAGCAGCCGAGTACTGGGGCTACAAGATCCAGGAAACCTATTTCCTCTCCAGGCTGCTGGATTTGGGTGTGTTGAGTGAATTGCTCCGCGAAGGCCAGTCGGTTGTCCAGGACAGGAGTATTTACGAGGATCAGATTTTTACCAAGAACTCCAACAATTACGAGTACATCACCGACGAGGACTACCGAAAATACCTCGATCTTTTCGAGTTGGTGATGAAGGACAAGCCAAAGCCTGACCTCATCATATACCTGGAGAGCGATGTGGAAGCCCTTAAAGCGAGGATCGTGGGCCGCAGTCGCGGCGAAGAGGTTGATCTTGCGGCCCCGCAAAACAACTATCTCTCCAACCTTAATGATCTCTACCGGCCGTGGATCATGAAAAGCGGATTTCCGTACCTCATCATCGATACAGAGGCCATCGACTTCAGAACCCCCGAAGGGCTCGAGCAGGTCGTCACGAACATAGTCGATACGGTGCCCGGAACCGGGCAACTTTTCGAATAAAGCAAGCAGTGATCAGGGCAATACCATGAAATCAGATGTGTTTAAGCGGGCCGAGATTCTTGCCGAGGCCGGACAATTCCAGGATGCGTTAATGCTGCTTGGCGACGAAATTGCAAGAAATCCGGAGGACTGGTATCCGCGCTACGCGGCCGGGCAGTGCGAGCAACTTATCGGTAACCAGGCCAAAGCGCTTGATCATCTTATCGAAGCTGTGCGTCTTAATGATGAAACATACCCGCAGCTGCTCAATGCCCTCGCAATCGCCCATCAATCACAGGGGCAATACCCTGAAGCTCTCAATGCCCTGCGCGCTGCGCTGGAGGCTGACCCCGGGCACATTCCGAGTATGAATACCCTGGCATATACTCAAAAACTCCGAGGCGAGCCGGAGAAATCCGCGGCAAATTACGACATCGTATTGAGAACACTGGCACATCACATGGCTCTTGAAATGTCCAACTCCGAGGACAATCCAATTTACAAATTTCAGCAATGGGAGAGCACGCACAGGGCGTGGACAATGTACGCCATGCAGGCTGCAATGTTTCTGGCCACACGGGACGGTATTGACAACGTTACATGGCCCCCCGGTAAATCCGCAGCCAGGGAAGAAGAAACCGAGGAACACAAAGGACTTCTTTGGAAGGACACCATCGATAAGGAAGGTAAATCTCTGCGGCTGCACTTCCCCAATTTTTTCACAACTTTCAGGGAAAGCATTATCAGCAATCCTTTTTACACTGAACTGATCGGCGATCGCAGCGACGTATTGAGATTACTGGGGCAAACAGAAGAAGCGGATAAGCTGCAGGCAGAGGCGCAGTTTATAGAGTCCCTGCGAAACAGCAAAGACGACCCGGTGGAACCTGAGCCAGTGTTACGCGGCCCTGGAAATTTAATGGGCTAGCTTTTCAGGTGCCCTCCTTTTGTTTCGAATCGACTTCCTTCTCCGGCTTCCAGTTTTGGTATTTGGAATAAGCCCCTTCCTCATCCCGGTATTCCGGAAACTCATCGAGCCGCTCTGCCAGCCACTGGAACCACTCGTGAAGGGAAGGGCGGCAAAGCTTATCTCGTTGCCACTGGCTGTGGGGCCGCAATACCCGCCAACTGGCCTGTATCGTGCCTCCCATCAACTGCTGTACCAGGCCAAACGGGACGATCCGTTGATAAACCATGAGGCCGGTGGACTCCAGCGTGGTGCTGACCAGCAATGCCGCATCCTGTAACTCCTGCGGCATGACTTCTTCATCGCAATGCCGGCACTCCCGTTCATATTCCATGACCAGCCTTAAAGCCCTCGTGAAGCCCGCACTCTGGAAAGAGCGCATGATCTCCATTGCGGCGGCCTCCTGCCGCTGCTGACGGTAGTGCCGAACCTCGACCAGGGCAAAGAAAACACCGACGATAACCAACAGCGCGCCGAATATTTCGGCAAAATTGGCCACGGTCTGTAAATCTGCTTCGAACATCATTCTGCTCCGAATTCAGTCTTTCCAATCAAGGCACACCTGAACTAGATGGAGAGGCTTGAGGGCAAGTAGTCATTAAATATTGGCGCCCTACAGTATCTCATCAAACGTCATCCTCATGCCGCGCTTCTACCTGGCTTTCGCCATTGGCTGATAACCGCACCCGGATGTCCATTGGCTGGCAGCAGACCTCACAATCCTCGATGTATTGCTGCTGCTGCACAGACCCGTCGATCAGGATGGTGATGCCCTCACCACAATAGGGGCAACTGATGGCGGTTTCCTGCAAAGGGTTCATCATTAAGCTACAAACCACCGGGACTCATATGACACTAGGGCTCGCTTCTCAAGCCCAGGCTCGTGCGCGCTTCGACAAACTCCCTTTGCTCCAAAACGGGATCGCTGAATGCATTTCCAGCCAGGAACGTCAGAGCAAGATAGCCTTCGCCGCCACGAGTGACGTCGCTGGCTTCCAGCAGGGAATCCAGCGCACGCTCCTCGTCTCCTATACCGAGGAAGGCCAGCGCCCAGCTTGCCGACCCAACATGGAACTCGGATGCCAGGCTTTCGATTTGCGAGAACATCCGCAACGCATCTTCATGCCGTCCGATGAGGCCATAACCATAGGTGAGTTGGGACATCACGTCCGGCGAAGGAATGCCCTGTGATAACTCTTCGGCGAATCGCAGGTGTTGCAGGGCTTCTGCATCGTTGCCACGAGTGGCCTCCACCAACCCAAGAATCAGATAAGAGAAAAAGAATGCAGGATCCAAAGCGACCGACCTGGTTTCAATTCTCACGGCCTCGTCGTAGTCACCTGCAAAAGCAAATACAAACCCCGCAACAGCAGCCGTCTGAGCGCTGTTTGGGGCCACATCGAGGGCGCGCCGCGCCAGCATTCTGGCGAGATCGAATTGACCTGTGGCAGCGGCATAATAGCCGTAGTCGACGGTGATATCCTGGTCTCCCGGGCTCAGCTGGTAGGCCCGCTCCCAATTCGCCTGAGCTTCAACCCGGCGAAGACCGTATGTGTGTGGCCACGCCAGGGCTCCATACGCGACACCCAGGTCCGGATCCAGCTCGAGGGCCGCCTGCGCATGGTCTCGCACCAGGGCTATTCGCCCGGCAGTTACATTTTCATTCGATAGCCGAAAAGTGCGCCCAATAGAGAACCCGTACTCATACGCCTTCCAGGCGTGTGGCAGTGCGAATTCGGGGTCAGATACCAGCGCTGCATCGAGATAGCGATGAAAGTTTGCGATCTCCTCGTCCGGCATGAACGGCCCCAGGTCTATAATGCTGGCCTTCGCCCTGAGGTAAAGTGTCAGCGCTTCCGTCGAAGAGGTGGGCAGCTTCCTGATGCTTGCCCGTTCGGCCGGCAATAATTCCGCTTCGAGCGCTGCCGCAATCTTCATGGCCATGTCGGATTCGATTGCAAAGATATTCTCGGCATCAAACTCGCTTTCATACGTCTGTGACCACAAGTGGGTGTTGCTTTCTCCATCAACGAGCTGGGCGGTAATCCGTACCCGGTTGCCGCCATAGCGAACGGTCCCCTCCATAACGGCTTCGACTCTTAACTCTTTAGCGATCTCAGATATCGACATGTCTGTTTTATCGGCATAACGAAGAACCGATGTGCGTGCGATTACGTTGAGATCACTTATCTTTGCCAACTGGTTGAGAAGTTCGTCATGAATGCCCGTCGCAAAAAAGGCATCTTTGGGGTCGAGGCTGAGGTTCTCCAGTGGCAGCACTGCCACAGAATTGGGTAGAATCGCTCGTCGCAACTCCTCCTCAGGCGCTGGCCTGGAGGATATTTCTTCGGTGGCAACCTGATCCGTAACAGACTGTGTCGTAATTTCGATCAGGGCGGCATCACGCGCAGCCGACAGAACAAATTTGTCGTAAGCCAAATAGGCAAGCGCGACAAGCAGTACAGCGACGATCGCACGATCCAGTTTGCGGCCGGTAACGTGTTTTATCGATTGGCTGTGGTCGATATCGGATTCACGCTTGATACCCTCAGGCGTGACCTCGTAGGCCCAGGAAAAAAACACCACAACCGGGAACCCCAGGGCCATGACCAGCATCATGGTTTTCATTACCCAATCAGGTGAGCCAATGTTTTCCAGTACCACGTCGGCTACCTGGATCAGCAGCCAACTGGACACGATGTAGCCTATAACTACGCGAAAAACGTTTCGACGCTGTAATTCCTTGAATAATTGCAAAGGCTGGCTTCTGTTTCGGCGCTATTGTTAATCAGGGTAGCCGCTTGCCGGGGTAATGCCAATATTTACTCATCGGGCATGTCTGGGACAGGTTCCAGTTCCCCGTTGGCTTCCATCGCTCTCACACGCGCAAGCTGTGTTGCCATATCGGCTTTAATTTCTTCCACCATGGCCTGAAACTCAGGTTCGTCGCGGATAGGATCCAGGTTCAGATCGTGATCGAAGTAAAACCACCAGGATTCACGCCATCCCTGATCGATGACTTGCCTTAGTGCGTCCAATGCCGCTTGGGTTTTCCCTTGTTGAGCATAAATCAGGGCATCAGAGATTCTGTACCCATCCCCTTGCTGCCTGGGCGTTGGGAGAAACGTCAGAGTCCGGTCCAGTAACAGGTCCGCCCGTTCCTGCTCGCCGGTTTTGGTCAATACCAACGCCAGGTCAATTGCCGGTTCGTAATTGTCATCATCAATCGTTGGCTCGCCCTCCCGCAACAACGCAGGGTAGCCACGTTCGTACCGGGCACGTGCATCATTCTGGCGGCCCGCTGGCAAATCATCGTTACGCAGGTGGGCCAGTGTATATATGGATTCCGGGTCAATTGTCAGCAATTCGAGCCCGTATTCAAACGCCCTGGCTTTTTCACCGCGGTAGTAATGAAGTACCTCATTGGCCGCATTCGGCCAATAGGGGCCCTGCACCAGGTCCCGGGTTCGGTTGAACCAGAACTCTGCCTGTGAAGAGTCACCAAGGTCCAGGTAAATCATGGCAAGCCTGCTCGGCGCAGATGCCTGGGCGGGGTCGAGGGCGGCGGCCTTTCTGAACCACACAACGGCTTCGTCAAGTTGCCCCAGTGCCTGCCAATAAATTCGTCCACTGCCTTCATAAGGATTCGGAAACGCAGGATCGATTTCGATGACAATCCTGTACTGGGCCAGGGCCTCATCAAGCCGACCCATACCCTCGAGCGTCAGGCCAACGTCGTGATTGATTACCGCCGAGAGCGGGTCGAGCTCCTGGGCCTTCCTCTTTTGGGCCAACCCTTCTTCTGCCTGACCAATATTAACCAGGAGTGAGCCATACCACTGATGGGCGGTGGCATAGTTTGGATTCAGTTCCAGGGAACGTTTGAACGCCTTTTCGGCGGCGGCCAGATCGCTCTTTCGCCATTGGAGCGACGCTAATGATGTGAAAGCCTCGCCTGACTGTTCATCCAACTCCAACGCTTTTTCGACTGCCGCTTCTATTCTTGTAATCGTCTCTTCTTGGGGCAAGCTGGCATAAAGCGTTTGCAGAGAGTAACTATCTGCCAATCCAACATATGCCAGCGCAAATTTCGGATCGAGATCAACAGCCTGCTGAAAATATTCGACTGCCTCGGTCAACGTCTCTACGGTGCGTTTAGCCATGCGCTGTTTGCCATGAAAATACGCCTGGAGCGCTTCGAGGTTTTCGGTGGGCACGGTCTCCATTCTGGCTTGCTCTGATGGTGACAGCCTGGCCTTTAAAGTTTCCGTGATGACCCGGGTCACTTCATTTCGAATTTCAAACCAATTGCTGGCTGTCAGCTCACGATCATAGCTGCCGGCCCAGGTTTGCTGCTCCTTCTGTGCGTCGATCAGGATTACGTTAACTCTCACCCGATCCAGAACCCGTTCCACCGAACCCTTCATTATGTAGGCTGCTCCCAGCTTGAGGCCCATTTCGGGAAGCGACATGTCGCTATTAATTCTGTCCGTCGACTCGCGCGCAATAATCTTGAGATCCTGAAGATTTTGCAGCTGGGTTTGCAGGTCAACACGAATTCCGAAGCCAAACATGGCATTGTCAGGATCGTGCCCCGGATTCTCGAACGGCAAAATGGCAATTGATTTATCGACAGGGGCTGGGGTGTGGACATACAAAGTGGCTGCAAACCAGACCGCCGCCAGGGAAACAAATAACAAGTAGTCTCGCTTATGCAGCGATTTGTCGAACGAGGTGTCCAGGCCGATGGGTGGCGTCCGAACGATCCCTTGACGAGTGATGTCATAGGACCAGCTGACGATCAGTGCAATGGGAAAACCGAGGAATGCCGCGACAAATATGTCTCTGAGTGCCCAGCCCAACATGCCGGCTTCGATAGCCAAATCGGCCACCTGAATCGTGACCCAGGCTGCGACAATGTAAAGCGCTGCATTAGAGAGCACTCGCCGCCGTCTGGCGTCTTTTATGAATTTTCCAATCTTACCCATGAGAATGCCTGGATCACTGGAATATCATTTTGAGTACAGAAAGTCCATATCCGGCTTTTCGGTGGCATAGAAATGCACCCAAATGTAGGCGTGACTGAATGCTGCGACAGCGAGCGCTGCTGACGAATTAAAGCCAACGGCGATGGCCCAAAACAGAAGAAATGCGTAGAGGTACATCCCATTACTCGTAAAACGAAAAATACCCTCCCTCACAAAAGGCATGCTGCGGTATCGTGGATCAAAATGATCAGCGCCCGCCGCTCGCGCCATCCCAAAGAATCGCATGACACTGTACATGGCGTAGAACCCGAGCACAGCAAGGATCGTGGTTACAGCGATTTGCGGAAGAATCTGAAGCTGGAGGCTGCCACGGTCCATCCAGGCCAAAGCAAGTAATGAAAGGAAGCGGCCGCCAAATAGCAGGAAAAAACATGCGAGATATCCTCGAAAGCCAATGGTATTACTCACGGCTGAAGACAACAATTCGAACCGCCATGCGACCCAAACGAAAACCTGGTGCAAAACCGGAAAGGACACGGCGATCCAAAACCAGACCGGAAACGGCTCTCCCAGATAGGTCCAGATTACCCAAACAACGGCAATTAGAAATACCAAGCAAGCTGCGTGCAGTCCTTGTCCGGTCCAGATGCTGAGGGTTATTTTAGTATTTGTCATATCGATGCAAAACCATTTTGCCAAAAGGGGAAATTCAGTTAGGGGAAGGCTTAGCATTTTATCAGCCAAGTCTGATTATGACCGCAAGTGGATCTTGAATCGTCATGAGCGATTTGTTCTGCTTCGAGCCGTCAGCTGTATCAAGCACCCCAGCTTGGCTGATGGTTGCTTTGCGTTCAATAGCGGAACTCAGATGAGTATTGATTTCAGTGTTGGTTTGTTCGCCTAACGGCCAGGAGCAATGATTCACGCTAAGTCGCTAACGAATTAGACGTAAACCTTCGTCGGGTTTTTTTCAAGCTCGTCATTGACAAATTTGACGAATTCGGGTGGTAAGGTTTCGCGAATACTTTTCCATTCATCCACCATCAACGGATAGTTTCTAATCCAATATACTGTAACTCTAGCAACACCATGCGACCAGAACTCGTCAAGCAACCCCTCCTTTTGTTGATAGTACATATTCATACAATGACGCACATGTGCAATAAAGAACCCTTTCAATTTAAATAATTCGGCCTTGCTCAAAGACTCGGGATTTTCAACAGACGTCACCAATAGATCGGCGATATTGGACGTCCATCTAGCCGAAATGAGCTGAACGCCCAGGTCAGTGCGCGCTTGAGCAGTTGCTGCCCGGACAGCCTTCCTCGTCTCCTTAACCTGATAACCGACATATAGCAGCGAAACAATAACGCCAAATGCTGCGAGCAAATCGGCTACGACGGAATAATCAGTGAGGGTCATAGGATATTTCTCCATGGATATGGATAAAAGATGCTTGTTACTTTTTCATGAGCCGGTAGGCAATACCTACACGAAATACATAACGGCACATGAGTTCGTTGAATAAGAACAAGGCTGGCCTCTGGTTGGTTGTTAGTTAGTGTTTGCAAGCGTACTCGCATGTCTTGCGAATACCAACAATTGCGCGTCTAAGAGCAATATCTGGTAGAAGCTGAAGGGCTGCTTCGCAGACAGCTCATTCCAAACTCAATCCAGACCCTACGTTGTCTATCGAATATATGGGTGCAAAATGCTTTGGCGACGTACACCTTCAAGAAGAGGATTCCCCCGTTACCGACTAATTGGCAAATGTGTATGACGCTGAGATTCGGAGAATGTCACTGGCTGCAGCGCCTGGCCAGTCCTTATAAACCACATTGGTTCGGTATTCACCGTACATATTCCAGATCCCTCCCTTCTTGTCTTTGATTGTTTTGCCCAGGCGAAAGCCCAAGGGTACGAGGAACTCTTTTTTCTGCCAGTGATACGAGATGGGCGATTCGCCATTGCTGATGTACCAACTGTCCTTGAGTTGATAAACCACAATTGGCTGGACTGCCAGGGCCGAGGCGACCACCTTGTTGTTGTGCGGGTTTGTTTTACCCCAGACCTGGCGCAAAAGGACCCCCCACATCAAACGGCCTTCTAAACTATTCTCCAGGAAAACACCTGAAAAACCATAGCGCCAGACATTTGATCCAAATTGCTTGTCGTCGGCAGGGAGGTTGATGGCGGGTCCAATACCTACTTTACCCGTCTTCCAGGCCCACGGAATAAACAAGGATATGAACTCCGCATTGCCTGATCCACTGGTCCCGCCGGGTGCTTCCACATTGGCAAAGCTGAAGCGGTTGATGATCGGCCATGGCGATCCGAGCGTGCCTTTGGCCATTGGAATCACTATTCGTGAGTTGAAGTTATTGTTATTACCCGTCGGTCGCGTTTGCCCAGGAGCTATTTCATCTTCATGCCAATTATAGAATTCCCAACCAAAGGATACAGATATTGCCGCAGCCGTTGGGTCGTTGGTGTTTACCTCCTCTTCCTGTGCCGCCGTTGCGGGTACATCCTCGGCAGCTGCCTGCTCGGCTTCAGCGCCATGTTGATCAGATTCTTGCGTTTCCGCGCACACGCTTGCAGATAAAGACATAAGCGCTGACAACAAGCAGAGCAATGAAAGCTTGCAGGGCATGTTAGCGAATTCGGTTTTCTGTTCTGATATTAAGTTTCTTTTCACCATTATCCACCTGCAGTTACGCCAGCCAATTATAATTGAAATGGTGGTTAATGAATTCACATTTCCGACCTTTCATTGAGCATTTTCAGTAGCACAATTTGGACAGATATCAGGTCCGAGCCCAGCATGACCGAGATCCTGGGGCAACAGCGTTCCCACATCAGTGCTTTGTCTGTTTCGGTGTAATAAATCCGTGGTTTGCGGGGCATGGTGCAACACTCCTTCTATTACTCAAAGATAGTAGTGCGTTGCGTTGACCGGTTGAAATCGCAGCCAAAAGCGGACATAAGGATAGGAAGGAAATCGACCAAATTGCCGCCCAGACTAACTAAACAACTGGACCAATCAATGCGGGCAGGTCAAGCCCATTTGGTGTCTCCCTGATCATCAGATGTTTACTTTGCGCAGGCGTAGTGAGTTGGCTATCACAGACACTGAACTGAAACTCATCGCTGCGGCGGCAATCATGGGCGACAACAGTAGGCCGAACACCGGGTAGAGCAGGCCGGCGGCAATCGGTACACCCAGCGAGTTGTAAATAAAAGCGAAAAACAGATTCTGTTTGATGTTTCCCATAACAGACCGGCTCAATCGTCGTGCCCGCACGATGCCGCGCAAGTCACCTTTAACCAGCGTAACGCCGGCGCTTTCCATGGCCACATCCGTCCCGGTTCCCATTGCAATTCCCACATGGGCCTGGGCCAGCGCCGGAGCATCGTTGATACCATCGCCGGCCATGGCGACAATCCGACCCGCCGCCTGGAGTTTCTTCACAATCTCCGCCTTCTGGTCCGGTAGGACTTCAGCCTCCACCTGATCAATGCCCAGTTTGCCGGCAACAGCCAGTGCAGTTGTCCGGCTGTCGCCGGTCAGCATCACCACCTGCAGATTTTCTTTATGGAGATCTGCAATCGCTGCCGGGGTCGAATCCTTGATGGGGTCGGCAACACCGATCAACCCCGCAGCCTTGCCGTCAATCGCAACCAGCATGACCGTCTGGCCCTCTATTCGCCCGTTTTCTGCCAGTTGTGGCAATTCAGCCGAATCAATGGACAGGCTTTCCAGCAGCTTCAAGTTACCCAGCACCACAGCCCGCCCGTCAACCTCACCGGTCACACCCTTGCCGGTGACGGATTCGAAACCGTCGGTCGGCAACAGGGTAACATCCCTGTCCTCAGCCCCACGTACTATGGCCTCCGCAAGAGGGTGTTCGCTGGCCCGTTCCAGGCTAGCGCCCAGGCGCAGAATGTCCTGCTCGTCAAAGCCATCTACCGCAACAATCGACACCAGCCGGGGCTTGCCTTCGGTCAGGGTGCCGGTCTTGTCCACCACCAGCGTGTCCACCTTGCGCATAACCTCCAGGGCCTCGGCATTCTTGATCAATACGCCCATCATGGCGCCCTTGCCGGTGCCGACCATGATGGACATGGGCGTGGCCAGACCCAGCGCACAGGGACAGGCGATGATCAGCACCGCAACAGCGTTGATCACAGCGTAAGCCAGGGCTGGTTCAGGCCCCCAGTTCCACCAGACGAAGAAGGTGATGATGGCGATCACGATCACAGCCGGTACAAAATAAGCGGCCACAATATCCACCAGTTTCTGGATCGGCGCACGGGAGCGTTGTGCCTCAGCCACCATTTGTACGATCTGCGCCAGCAAGGTGTCTGCACCCACCTTTTGTGCACGCATCAACATGCTGCCGGTACCATTGACCGTCGCGCCAATGAGCTTTTCACCGGGTGTTTTTTCCACCGGAATGGGCTCACCGGTAACCATGGATTCATCCACATTGCTTTCACCCTCCTGGACGATACCATCCACCGGTACTTTCTCTCCAGGGCGTACCCTCAGAATATCCCCAACTATCACGTGCTCCATGGGAATATCTTCTTCAGTACCATCGTCGCGGACGATACGTGCGGTCTTGGGCGCCAGTCCCAGCAACATTTTGATCGCCGCGTTGGTTTGACTGCGGGCGCGCAACTCCAACACCTGACCCAGCAACACCAGGGTCGTGATGACCGCAGCCGCCTCAAAATACACAGGAATAACGCCCATGTCGTTTTGTATCGATGCCGGGAAAATTCCTGGAAACACCGTTCCAATTACACTGTAAGTCCAGGCAATTCCAACGCCGATTCCAATCAAGGTAAACATATTGAGATTGCGGGTAACAAGCGACTGCCAGCAACGAACGAAGAATACCCACCCGCCCCACCAAACCACCGGTGTGGCCAGGACCAGTTCAAACCATTGGCGGCTATGGGGCTTGACGATGGCTGCCACCGCCTCCGGCCAGAATTCTGCCGCCATTGCACTGAAAAATACCGGAATGGCGAGGCAGGCGCTGACCCAGAAACGCCGGGTCATATCATCCAATTCACTGGTATCCTCTTCCAGTTCCACGGTTTGCGGCTCCAGTGCCATGCCGCACTTGGGACAGGCCCCCGGTCCCGCCTGTTGAATCTCCGGGTGCATCGGGCAGGTGTACAGAGATGCGTCAGATGCTACTGAAACAGGATCTACCAGCTGTGCCCCGGTGTCCGGTGATTCATCATTATGGTTTGTCATTGTTGTTCCTCTTTGTCAGGTCCTGATAACATTTACCGGATCATCGTCTGGGTGCTGTTGCTGGCGCGATTTGTGACCTGACCTAACTTCGGCGCGAATTACGCCTTCATGTTACTGCTTTTCACAATCAAACCCTTATTCATTTCCCTTTTGGCCGAAAGTAAAGATAAGGATGTGATTGCTGTTCAGTTCCGCTCTGGGTCGGAAGCAGAAATAACCCGATCTGAAAGTTGTATTCCGCTTTCCGCCCGAAAGCAGAACTCATACGAGCTTAGATTTCAGTGCCAGTTTGTTCGCCTTTCGGCCAGAAGCGGACAGGGTGATTGCGGCTCTTGAGCACTGTCTCCCGGAGGCATTTGGGCATCTTTAAGCAGTTGTTTTACTAAGCTAGCTGGAGACGCCCGTGGATGTATGTTCCTAACAAGTCATAACGAGCCCGGACTGATTCCGGACAGACGTATAAATTATTTTCTTACTGATAGTTGCGCAGGTCCGACCCCTAAGCCTAAGCTATCGAAGAATCGATCTATATTCCTTGACCACGTCTGAGACGGGGGAGGTGTGAGGTGAAGAGTTTTTTCGTTGCGTTTCTGGGGGCCCTGCTTGCGATCATCGTACTCGTATTGCTCGTCGGCAGTATCGGAGGTTATATGGCGGGCAAGCAACCCGCGATCGAAGACCGTTCCTGGCTGATCGTCGAAATGTACGGAGACCTGCTGGAGTATGACCCCCCGGGCGGGATCATGAGCCAGCTCCTCGACAGTGATGTCGAGACACTGCAACGAATCCTGGATAACCTGGAGAAAGCCGCAGTGGACGACCGGATCGAAGGCGTGATCTTCAAAGTCGCGGCAGGCAACTCGGTGGGAACCGCGATGCTCCAGGAGATCCGAGGAGCAATCAGGCGCGTGCAAGACACGGACAAGAAGGTCCTAGTCTGGGCCGAGTCCTTCGATCGGCAAGACTATCTGTTACTCGCCGCTGGCGACGAGGTGCTCGTGCCTCCCACGGCATACATCGGGTTTACCGGCTTCTCCAGCGAAACCTTTACACGTGAAGAGAGCCTTCGATAAGCTGGGAATCAAGCCGAACATCCACAAGATCAAGGACTACAAGTCCGCGGCCGAGACGGTCATTCGCGAGGACATGTCAGAGCCGGCGCGGGAGATGCGCGGATGGATCATGGACGAGATGTGGGAGACGCTCCTCGAGACGCTGGCGGCGGATCGCGGGTTTGACGAGGAGAAGATCGTCGAGCTGATGCAACACGCCTATTTCACCGCAGACGAAGCACTGGACAGTGGTCTGATCGACCGCATAGCCTACTGGGACGAGCTGGAAACGGAGCTCAAGGGCGCAGATGAGGATGCGCTGCGCTCAGTGTCGCAGGGACGCTACGCCGAGGTGCTTCGTTCGAAGCTCGACCTCGACGGCGACAAGACGATCGCGGTGATCCACGCCCAAGGCACGATTATCGGGACGCCGGAACGATGTCAATCCGTTGCTGGGGCTGACGATGGGACATGAGTCGATTATCGCCGAGTTCCGCCGCGCGCGCCTGGACGAGGACGTAGCCGCCATCGTCTTCCGCGTAGATAGCCGAGGCGGCGATGCCCTCGGCAGTGACCTGATGGGCCACGAAGTAGAGATCACTGTGGGCGTCAAACCGGTGGTGGTGTCGATGGTAGATGTCGCAGCATCCGGCGGTTATCACATCAGTTACCGGGCCAGCAAGATTGTCGCGGATCCAATGACAATCACCGGTTCCATCGGATCAATCAGCGGCAAGATCAATATGAAGGACTTCTACAACAAGCTGGGCATCACTTTTGATCACGTAGAACGTGGTCCCATGGCAACCATCGAGTCCGATCTGCGGGACTTCACCCCAGAGGAACGGGCGCGCTTCGAGGAGAATCATTGGAACGGTTTCAACGCTTGGCTCCGAGACGTGGCCGAGCACCGCGACATGAGCTTCGAAGATGCCGAGAAGCTGGCTCACGGACGTGTTTGGACCGGCCGTCAGGCCGTCGCGAACGGCCTCGTGGATGAGATCGGCGATCTAAAGCACGCGATCGAACTGGCCGGGCAACTGGCCGGTATTCCGGCCGACGAGCAGGTTACCGTCGAACATTTCCCGAAACAGAAAGGGCTGCTGGAGAGCCTCATGAGTGGCGACAGTGCGGCTGCCACGGCGGCGCACTGGATCGTCTACCGCACGATCCGCGAGGACGTTGCGGAAACCCTGGATTTCGTTGTCCAGCACCCGGACCTGGCGGTGCAAGCAATTGAGGACTGAAACGCGTCGGAATTCTTGCGTAGTTATTTAATGTCCGCTTGGGGTCGGTAGCGGCCCCTCAGAACTCTACCACCCCAATGGCCGCTATCGGGTGTAAAGCAGACCTTTCACTTTTGTTTTCATAGCAGCGGTACAAGCGAAATATAAGCCACGGCCCCACCTAGACAAGGCACCGGCGGCCTGATCTGCTTTTCCACAGTCTCCCCACAATCCCGGCATCTGAATCGGGCCTCGGTCACGGACTTGTCGCCGTGGCCGATTTGAATTAGCCAGTCCAAGTCGGCCTTGCCCCAGCGGTCACAGGAGATGCAGTAGAGGGCCAAGATGTGGTTCTGTTCTCTAAGTTTCTCAATTGTCCCCATGCTGATCATAGGGACAGATTAGCCCAGGTGGGGAGAAACCAAGCAGAAATTCGCACGAATGAGATAATTTTGCACCCCGGAGCACTTAGCGAAGTATTACAATCAATGCTAGGGGTAACGGATGGTTATTACTCACCGCTTCAACAACGAGCGCGACCTTGAAGAGGGCGGGATGTGGTTTGGTGACGACGGGGAGCTTATATGCAAATGGAATTGGGACAGAAAATTCAGAAAGCTGGATGTACGCTGCGGTTCTTGGCGCTCGGCCATAGATTTAAGCAGATTTAGAGATCGTGATATGACGGACGAAAAGCTCAAGGAAAAACTACCAAAAATGGCAATCAAGAAAGCTGAAAGATTGAATGCCACGAAGTACGACGGATAGCAGCTTAACTTATCAAGTCGACTGGCGAGGCCATAACATATAGCGCCGGAGATCTTTCGACATGTGTGTCAGAGTTTGAGATCGATATGCACGAAGGCAAATTCGGCGAGCCATAGAGTTGAGCGCCTCAGATGGCGCCTGAAAAACAGTCGTTTCGGCCCCTTTTCAACCCTACGAATCCCAGTCAAGCACGGTATCGAAAAATCAGAGTTTGCTCCACATAGGCTATAATTTGGTCATGACTGACCACGACAAAACGCGGGATAAAGTTTTAGAACGGATGCTCAGGACGCCGCCAAAGCCACACAAGGACAATAAGAAAACGGTGAGGCCGGTGACGCGAAGAAGGGGCGGCCAGCGTCATAAGTAACTATAATGGTTTCGCGCTTGGGAAGGTGGAGCGGAGGGCAATCGAACCCCAGGGTGCTTGGATAGAAAGCCGGCACTGTTAGCAAACCCGCCCCATCTGTAGTGCCTTACCGGGCTCATCAGGTAAAACCCATCTCGACAATGGGCCTGATGAGCCCTTCTCTCTTTTCCAAATCCGGCCCCGGCAGGGCTTTCTGGTACGACAGGCCGGGAGTCCGTTATCTCATGGCCGCATGGACCCGATCAGCCAGTTCTTCATTAACCAGCAGGGCCTCGATGCAGATTTCGGTGAGCATGGCCCGAGCATGGCCTGAGGGTGGCTCGATCATGGACTTATTGCTTGGCTAAGCGTACTGCGGTCGATAGCGTGCATTTGCAAGCTATTCATGGCCCGGCTGCTCCAGCGATTTTTGATCAGCCAATCTGCCGCCTAATTAGCACACCTTGTGCCACCAGAAACCCATAATCTATTGATTCAATCACCTCGGAACCATCCGTATATTCTTCGTTTCGATCCTTTTCTGGAATCATGGCTTTCTCAAGACAAACCAAACTAAGCCTGAGCCACAGTGATGGCGATTGACTTTTTGAAAAAGCGTTAATCGA
>PVMK01123724.1_pt1 | contig 54814 bp, 40 predicted proteins | sample 1853481 | NCBI WGS metagenome assembly PVMK01 (sample SAMN08533507, study PRJNA380276) | Marine sediment metagenome, whole genome shotgun sequencing project.
ATTGCTCACCTGCTTTCATCTGATGATGGAATTCATTGGCAGCGCCTCGGTGATTTGGATATAAGAAAGGTAGATGGCCTGCCCATTGATCCAGGGGCTTACGGTACGCCGACTCTATGGATTGAAGAGGATATCTGGTACTTGTTCTATGAGCGTGGAGACATGGGTATCTGGCTGGCCGTTTCAACTGATCACCAAACTTGGACTAACATTCAAGATGACCCGGTGATCGGATTGGGTCCAGGAAAGTATGACATCCATGGAGTTGCCGTAAATCAAATCATCAAATACCAGGGGAAGTATTATGCCTATTATCACGGGACCCCAGATGAAGATTGGGCTACCTGGAATTCCAATGTGGCAGTATCGGATAATTTAATCCATTGGACAAAATATGACAAAAACCCCATTATGAGCACCGTTGGTAGTGATACCAATATTTCCAGTCCTATTCTGGTGCATGACGGCAAGCAATATCGGTTATACACCATGCATGAAAATGTAAGGGTGTATTATCATAAGCAAGCTGATTGAACAACGCCAACCCAAATACCTCCGAGCCTATACAGACTGCTTAATCAAGCAGTCTAAAATAATAGGGAACCAGCCTCAACCGTAAACAGGCCTACCCTACTTTTATTTCATTACTTCAAGCAAGTTTTCAAACCGGTCTTCAAATAAATCATACAATACAGACATATCTTCGGTGCTTACAGAAACAATATTTTTAATATTGGCTATGGCCTGCTCCGGTGTTTTTATTCCTGGAATAACTATTGAAACCTCAGGATGGCTAGGATAAAACTCAAGGCAAAAGAGGCTAAACTAATAGGGTATTTTTCAGCGATTGACCAGACTGGTTCAAGATCATCAAGTGATTGCTTTAAGATTCCGGGTGTAAGACGGAAATTCCGGTGATCGGTAACTGGAAATGTCGAATCCTTACTAAATTTTCCGGTCAATAGTCCAAATTGCAGCGGCATACGGGCGATGACCCCCATACCCTTTGCTGATGCATTTTTAATAATTGGAAGCGATTTTTGATTAATTATGTTAAAAACCAATTGAAGCCCATTCCCAAGGCTATTGCTCAACATATATTCAGCTTCAGGCTCGGGATCGTAAGTGTCTAGTGACAAGCCCCAATACCTGATTTTTCCTTGGTTCTGCAATAATTGCATGGCCTTAATACATCCGCCCTGTTCCAGGTGCCCGATTTTTGCGGTATGTAATTGATAATAATCGATGGTGTCCCGCTTCAATCTTTTCAGGCTGGTCTCACAAGCTTCAATAATATAATCACCAGTATAGTCAACATAGATATTGTTATTCTGGTCCAGGCGATGGCCAACTTTTGTCGCCACAATGATGTCATCGCGATTACCCCAAAGTTCACCAATTAGTTCCTCCGAATGTCCTAGTCCATAAAAGTCAGCGGTATCATAAAAATTAATTCCAAGATCAAAGGCCTGCTCCAGCGCCCTGGTGGAAGTTTTGTCATCTACATCACCCCATCCTATGGGTATATTTCCCGCCATGGCCGGACCACCAATGGCCCAGGCTCCAAATCCAATCTCACTAACATTCAGGTCTGTTTTGCCAAATTTACGGTACTTCATTTATCAAAATTTTAGTATAGCACCTATAAATTTATAGAACGATTACAATTATCAAGTATCATCATGAAGGTAATTCAAATAGATCAGCTAATTTTGACAGAATAGCTAGTAAATTAAAAATCAATGAGCACAACCTTTACCACTTCAAGCAATATAACCGGGCATCTCATCGGCGGGCAAACGTTTCAGGATAGCAATAACGGATACATTGAGGTTATCAGCCCACTTGATGGCTCAATACTTGGAAAAGTACCCAGAGGAGGAGCTGATGATATAAGTCAGGCTGTTTCCAAAGCTGAGGCCGCTTTTCTTGAATGGGGCGCACAAACCGTAAAGGAAAGAGTACAGGTGCTCTTTAGATTCAAACAATTGCTTGAAAATAATATTGACGAAATTTCTGATCTTGTAAGTCAGGAAAATGGCAAGACCCATGCCGAATCCAAAGCTGAAGTAGCTAAGGGGATAGAAGTCACTGAATTTGCCACTTCTCTGCCTCAGATCATGCAACAGGAAACTCTGGAAGTTAGCCGCGGGGTTTATTGTGAACAAAAACGCTTCCCATTGGGCGTTGTTGCCGGTATCACGCCATTCAATTTTCCTGCTATGGTACCCCTGTGGATGATTCCTATTGCACTGGCCACCGGTAATACCTTCATATTAAAACCGTCTGAACAAGTCCCTCTGTCAGCCAACGTGTTAGGTGATTATCTTAGCCAGGCCGGTTTGCCAGATGGGGCATTCAACGTGGTCCACGGTGGCAAAGAGGCGGTGGAAGCCATTACAGATCACCCGGAAATTAAAGCCGTTGGTTTTGTGGGATCATCTAAGGTAGCCAAAATAGTATATGACCGGTCAACCCTGAAGGGAAAACGCGCTCTGGCATTGGGAGGAGCCAAGAATCACTTGATCGTGATGCCAGACGCTGACCCTGAAATAACCGCGTCCAATGTAGTAGCCAGCGCTTACGGGTGCGCCGGTCAGCGCTGCATGGCGGCAAGTGTACTGATATTGGTCGGGAAAACCGATCATATCCTGGAGCATATCATCCATGAAGGTCAAAAAATTAAGGCCGGGGAAAACCTGGGCTCTGTGATCAGTAAACAAGCCCAGGAAAGAATTGAATCATACATCAATGATGCTGAGAAAGCTGGTGGTAATATTCTGTTAGATGGCCGCAACGCCGTGGTTCCTGGTAAAGAAAATGGGACTTATGTTAACCCTACCATTATTGAGGGCCTGGCCCCCACAGACAAAAGCGCATGCGATGAGATATTTGGACCAGTATTGACGGTACTCAGGGCAGAAACGTTGGATGATGCGCTGGAAATTGAAAATGCCAGTTCATATGGAAATGCAGCAGCTATCTACACCACCAATGGCGGCACCGCCAGATATTTTAGTGATAGAGCCAGTGCGGGTATGATTGGGGTAAATATTGGCGTTCCTGTTCCCAGGGAACCTTTCAGTTTTGGAGGTTGGAATAGTTCAAGGTTTGGCTACGGTGATATCACCGGAATGGATGGAGTCAGATTCTGGACCAACCTGAAAAAAACCACCACCAAATGGAATGCTTCAGCAGCTAAAAACTGGATGAGCTAATTTAAAACCAAATCTTAAGAGTAACATGAAAGCAGCAGTTTATCAGGGAAAAGAACAGTTGATCGTACAGGATGTCCCGGAACCTTCCCTTAATGAAGGAGAGGTTCTAGTCGAGATCGATGCCTGCAGTGTATGTGGCACCGATATGCGCACTTATAAGTTTGGTGATAAAAAGATCATACCGCCCAGGGTTTTGGGTCATGAATTTTGTGGAAAAGTAGTGGAAAGCGCTGCCAAAGATGCCAATGTGGAAGTTGGAGATCGCATTGTCATGTACATAGTAATGAGCTGTGGTGAGTGTAAATATTGTGTGGCGGGCAGACAAAATCTTTGTATCCATAGAACTACCATGTCCTATCACTACGATGGAGCTTTTGCACCCTTGGTAAAGATCCCGGCCAAAGCGGTGCGTGAAGGAAACCTAATAAAAGTAGAAAACCATGAAATATCCAGTCAACATCTTAGTTTGTCGGAACCACTGGGATGTGTGATGAATGCGGCCACTCGTCTGGACATAGGTTTCGAAGATACTGTTGCAGTGATTGGCGCCGGACCCATAGGCACCATGCACGCAATATTGGCCAGACTGGCCGGCGCACAGAAAGTCTGGATGTTAGACATTTCTGAAAACCGCCTGGCCATGATGGATCAATTTGATGTGGATGGTGTAATTCAGGTCAAACCAGACAACGCACACCTTGAAGAAATGAAGCAACTCACTGATGGTCTGGGTGCTTCGGTAGTCATTGTAGCAAATTCTGTGGCACAATCACAGGCTGAGGCCCTGGAAATTGCCGGTAAAGGGGCGAAAGTTGAATTCTTTGGCGGCCTTCCCAAGAGCAAGCCGGAAGCCTTGCTCAATACCAATCATCTGCACTACAAGGAACTTATGGTGTCAGGTAGCTATTCTGAGAAAATGAGCGATTTTCAAGCTGCCTATGCACTTATAAATAGTGGTCGTTTCCCTTCGGATAAAATCATCACCCACGTGCTCCCTTTAGAACGAATTACCGAGTCTTTTGATTTGATGTCCACAGGTGAATCGTTAAAGGTGTGTATCGATCCGAGACTGAATTAAATAAAAACCAATTATGAGTGAACAAGTTAATATTTCAGAATTAGTAGGACAGGAATGGGGAATATACATTGATGGCAAGTTTCAAAAGGCTTCAACCGACAAAACGGTGGATCTCTTATCACCGGCCAATGGTGAAAAAATAGGCTCAGTAGCAGCCGGATCTGCGGAGGACGTGGATACTGCAGTAAAGAGTGCCCACATAGCCTTCAAGGAATGGAGCACCATCACTGCTTTTGAAAGGGAGAAAATAATAAAAAAAGCCCTGGATTACGTCAGGACCCAGGCCGATAGACTGGGCATGCTGATGGCACTGGAACAGGGAAAACCATATGCCCAAAGCAGGACGGAGATATTTGCCAGTTGTGATACCATAGACTATTATGCATCTGAGGGTCCACGGATCGAAGGGTATATTAATCCTGTTGAGAAAAGCAATTATCGCTCGCTGGTTATGTACCAGCCAATTGGAGTATGTGGCGTAATTACCCCATGGAACTATCCTGTATCACTTCTAAGTTGGAAGCTAGGGCCTGCCCTAGCTACTGGATGTACTTTGGTGGTTAAGCCAACCATGGTCACACCACTTTCTCCCACAGCATTTTGTATGGCCCTGATTGAGGGCGGAATCCCACCTGGAGTAATTAATGTGGTAACCGGTTCCGGAAGTGTGGTAGGAGAAGCACTGGTAAAGCACCCCATGGTAAAAAAGATCGCCATGACCGGGTCATCTGATACCGGGAAGAGGATAATGCAAACTGCCGCGCCATACCTTAAGAATGTTTCGCTGGAACTGGGTGGTCAATGTCCGGCAATTGTATGTGAGGATGCCGATCTGGATAATGCCGCCTATGTCATTGCCTATAAAGGATTCAGAAACTGCGGTCAATCATGTAGCTCAGTTAATAGGGTTTATGTGCATGAATCAATTCACCAACAATTCCTGGAGAAGCTAAAAAACGAGGCTGAAAAACTCTCGCTTGGAGATGGAGTCATCGAGCAAGATGTAGACCTGGGTCCTATGGCCACTGTAGACGGGTTGCAGGTAGTCAAAGATCATGTGGAAGATGCCCTGTCAAAGGGCGCAAACCTGATCACCGGTGGAAACCCTCCTGAGGACGTCCAATTCCAAAAAGGCAACTATTATTTACCTACCATACTTGACAAAGCCAAAGACGATATGCTGGTTATGAGGGATGAAACTTTTGGTCCAGTGGTTCCTATTCAAGTCTTCAAGGATTTAGAAGATGCAGTTGAGAAAGCCAATAACACCCCTTACGGACTGGTGTCTTACTTATTTACTAAGGATTTAAAAACTGCCCATGAAACCAGCGAACTGCTTGAAGCAGGAACCATTGCTATAAATTGTGGTTCGGTAAACACCAACTATGCTCCCTATCAGGGCTGGAAAGACAGCGGATTTGGCCTGGAGTTATCAAGAAAATCAGTATTTGAATACCTGAAAACCAAGCATATTAAAATTGAACTGGTTTAAAAAAATAATATCTAATGCTCTGTAACGCCAAACAATCGAAGCAAGTTCTAAAACATGCACTTGACAATCAATATGCGATCCTGGCTATCAACGCAGACAGCCATGCGGCCATTTATGATTGTCTGGAAGCAGCACTGCAGATGGATGCACCGGTAATTATTGAATCCAGTCTGTGGCAGTTAAAAGGTAAGAGCTTTGGTGCCGGAGATTCAATTCTGGGAATGTCCAGATATATTTCAACTTTGGCAATTTTGGCTAATAGTGAAAGATTCAAAGATATACCTGTAATCTACCACACAGATCACATCAAAGGTCCGGAAACCATGGAAATTCTGGGAGCTGCCATTCGAGGTATCAATTATCAATTTAATGGCCACCAGATTGTACAGCGAGCTTCCACAATTTCACTTGATGCCTCTGAATTTACCGAAGAACAAAATGTAGAACACATGCTCAATTTATGTCAAATCGCCCAAGAGTCAGAGGTTGAGGTTACCCTGGAAATGGAAAGCGCGGTAGATGACCGCATTACTTCTGCGGAAGAAACCAAGCAGTTACTTGGAAGTGTGGAAGAACGGTTTCCTGATCACATCCATCTATGGGCACCTGGAGTAGGAACAAAGCATGGATTTGGTCACGATATGGATTTCGACCCAGCAAACATAGAAATCCAACAACAATTGACCAAAGAGATAACCGGAAGGGAAATAGGGATTGCTTTACACGGTAGTACCGGCATGTCCTCCCAGGACTTGACTAGAGCCGCTACGGCAGGTGTGGTGAAGGTAAATTGGAGCACAGAATCTCTTTTAATCAGATCGGAAGCAGCCAGGGTGTACTACAGTCATTCGGAAAAATTTGATAAGCAGCATCCCGATTGGAAAAACACCGTTATGGATAATGGCGTAAATACTTATATTTCAAAGCTATACATACCAAAAGTTCAAGAACGAATTAAGATACTGAATGGAGATGGAAAAGCTTCTGGAATGATCTCAGGTCTCAGATCTCAGATCTAAGATCATAGATCGATAAGGAGCAGACCCATGAGTCCTACTATCACCAGATAGTAGATGGTCGGTAAAATTGTCCGGCGAAGTACCATTCCTTCTTTACCTAAAAACCCCACCGTAGCAGATGCCGCCACGATATTGTGGATAGCGATCATATTACCGGCCGCTGCACCAACCGCCTGCAACGCTACAATAAAGAACGTGGGCATTGACAACTTTATAGCAACTCCCAATTGAAAGAGGCTGAACATCAGGTTACTGACTGTGTTACTGCCAGCAATAAATGCCCCAAGAGCTCCAATGCATGCCGCAAATAATGGGTAGATATCGCCCACATTTGTTGCCACAAATTCCGCCATGGCAATGGGCATGCCAGGTAAATCTGCAGGATTGGTGCCGGAATTTATATATATCCTTACCATTGGCACGGTAAATATCAGGACAAACCCTGCTCCCAATAACATTTTAGCACTATCTGAGAAGGCAGTTCTAACTTTTTTCAAGTCCATTTTGTGGGCTACAATGGTGATAATGCCCACCAAGAGCAGTATGGTACCCGGTAAATATAGAGGTGTGCTTACAGCAGAGATTGAGGTACCCAATATTTCATTCCAGCTTATTTTTATACCGGTTAACCATCCTTTTATGGGCAACTGTGTGAGCCTGGTTAATACTAATATAAAAGCCAGCATCAGATAGGGTGACCAGGCTTTAGCCAACGACATTCCTGAACCAGCTAACCCTTTATTTTGTGTCACCGACAATGTGCCAAACCACTCTGATGGCCAGTTTTTTTCTTCATCAAACCTCCAAATGTTCTTGGGCATCAAAAACCCCTTTTTCGCAGCAATAACAACAATGGTAATGCCAATTAACGAACCAAGTAGAGATGGAAACTCGGGGCCTAAAAACTTGCCTGTAAGTGCGTAAGGAATGGTAAATGCCAATCCTCCAAAAATAGAGAAAGGCAGAATTTCCAGGCCTTCCTTCCATGACTTGTTCTTACCAAAAAATCGAGTCATCATGCACACCATAACCGTAGGCATAGTGGTCCCTGTAATGCCATGCAGCACCACCACATTGGAAGTGACCAATTGAATATAATCTGCAAATTCCAGACCCGAGCTCACCAGCTCAGCAGTCAACTCGGCACTTTGGATGCCACCCGATACGCCCACCAGAATCGGTGTGCCAACAGCACCGAAAGTTACCGCAGTACTCTGAACCATCATGCCCAGCATAACTGCACAGAAAGCAGGAAATCCCATGCCAACCAGTAAGGGAGCAACAATAGCAGCTGGTGTACCAAAACCTGCGGCGCCTTCAATAAAGGAGCCGAATAGCCAGACCAGGATGATGACTTGTACTCTGCGGTCTTCACTAATATCCATAAACCCTTCCCGAATTACTCCCAGGGCACCGGAATAGTTTAGTAAATTCAACAATACAATGGCACCAAAAATGATATAGAGAATATCAAAAGTTATAAAAAGGCCCTGAATGGTTGAAGCCAGCAAATAAGTTGATGGAATATCCCAAACTGCAAAGGCTATTACCAGGGTAATCAGGAAAGAAATTGGCATGGCTTTCTTTGCCGGAACCCTGAACCCCACCAACAACACTGCTGCGGTAATTATTGGTGAAATCGCCAATAACGCTAATACTGAAGTTGACATGGCTGTGTAATTATGCTAATCATTTCTATATTCTGGATTATGTAAAGTCGGCACCGGGGCATTTCTCTGGTTTCTCCAGACAACAAGTTCGTTAAATAGTTCTTGCGTTTTTTGTTTTTCCTTTGCTGCCAGGTTTTCTGTTTCAGAAATATCTTCCTTTAAGTTAAAAAGTTCTATATCTCCTGTCTCGAAATACTCAATAAGTTTCCAGTCTCCTTTTCTAATGACACTGCAAGGGGTTGACCGCCAATACGGGCCATCATGCGCCTCAGATTTTGCCCGATTTCTCTCACTCATCTGGAGATAAACCGGTGAATGCCAGAACAGGGCTCGCTCCTGGATGCTGTTACCTTGAAGCAATGGTACCAGACTTAGACCGTCTAAACCTGTTGGTGCATCTGATCCAATCAGTTCCATCAAGGTTGGAAACAGGTCAGAGCCAATGACAGGAACATCCAGGGTCTTAACCTCACGGTCTGCCTCATTCCATTTTATGAGAAAAGGAATACGAATGCCTCCTTCATAATACATCCCTTTTGCACCTCTTAAGGGATCAGCAACAGACACCACTCCATGTGGTCCGTTGTCAGAAGTAAAGATTATTATGGTTTCGTCTTCAATTTTTTGTTTTTTCAGCTCCTTCAGAACTTGGCCTATGGCTTGATCCATGGATTCGATCATGGCCGCATAAGTAGCATGATCATGAACCATACCCTTACTTTTTCCTTGGTATTTTTCTATTAAATCCAGGCGACCCTGGATGGGTGTATGCACAGCATAGAATGGATAGTAAAGAAAAAATGGATTGCCTGCTCTGGCGGCAATCCAGTTACTAACCTCATCGGCCAAACGACTGGTTAGATGCTCACCTGTAGGTCCATCGGTGAGATTTGGATTTGAGTATGGAGAAAAATATGATTTGGGGTGACCCTGGTGATTACCTCCAAAATTTACATCAAATCCAAAATCCTTTGGATCGGACGACAGATGCCATTTGCCGGCTATACAAGTGGCATATCCAGCTTCTTTAAGTTTTTTGGGTAGGGTTATAAATTTTGAATCAAGAGTTACTTTATTTTCAATGGGTATTATTCGACGGTTTTCGGATTTTCCCCTGGCAGATTCACCAACCGTAAATATTCCATGACGTGGCGTATACAAACCGGTCATTAAACACGCTCTTGATGGAGCACAATTGGCTGCATTTGCATAAGCATTGGTAAATATTACCGACTCGCTGGCCAGTTGATCAAGCCGGGGGGTTTCATAAAAATCTGACCCCTGAAATCCTACATCTGTCCACCCAAGATCGTCGGCGTAGAATATAATGACATTTGGAAGTCTTCCGGTTGACTGTGAACTACACACAATTGAGCTCCCTAAGAATATGAAAAGTAATATTTTAACTAGAATTTTCGGCATTGTGGAATAGTAGCCAGTTAAAAGCTCACACTAACGGATCTAATCAGGGCAATAAGCTGAGAGGGAAAAACACCGAACCAAATCACCATTAGTCCAAGCACCGACAATACAGCAAAACCCAGTTTGGAAAATCCGGCGCTGGCAGTTCTTGGGATTGGTTCTTCAATGGGTGAAAGCATGGTTTTAATTACTCTCAGATAATAATAAAGACCAATTACACTGCTGATAACCAATGTGATAACTAACAACCATAAACCATTACTTATAGCAGCCCAAACGACGTAGAACTTCCCAATAAAACCAGCAGTAAGTGGAATACCTACCAATGAGAAAAACATGGCGCTGAATATAATAGAGAGTGCCGGGTGGGTCCAAAACATGCCCCTAAGGTCCTCAATGTTATCTATTTCACCATCGGTGGAAGAAAATATCGCAAGCGTCCCGAATGCCCCGATAATTGAAATGAAGTAGGCCACCAGATAAAAATTTACCGCTTCCAGAGCCAGGTTTGTCCCTGCAATTATGGCCATGAGCAAGTAACCAAGGTGCGCAATGCTTGAATAAGCAAGAAGTCTTTTGATATTATCTTGACGCAAAGCCAAAAGACTACCAATGAGCATTGAGGCAATAGCCATTATACTCAGGGCCCAGGTAAACCATAATATTTCCAAGCCTTTAGTGGCATAAATGAATCGTATCAAGACCGCTACCATACTGCCCTTTGAAATGGAAGCAATAAGGGCGCTAACTGGTGCCGGAGCTCCCTGATATATGTCGGGAGTCCAGGTATGAAATGGTACTAACGCCAGCTTGAAGCCTATGCCTACTAGCATCATTGCCAGGCCAGCAGTAGACAATGACCCTATGCTTTGTAATGCTTGTCCAAGCTTTGAGAATGTCAGAGTACCTGTTTCGATATAGATCAACGCCATTCCAAACAGCAGGAAAGCTGAAGATGCCGCAGCCAAAACAAGATACTTCAATCCACCTTCTATAGAAGTTTCCCGGGTCCGGGTATAAGCGATCAGGGAGTATAGGCTGATACTGAGAATTTCCAATCCCAGAAAAAGAGAGGCAAAATGTACACTGATCACCAACACTGATGCACCAAATAGGGCAGTTTGGAACAGTACATAATATTCTTCCCTAACCTCGGTATGCTGGGCCAGGTAAGGATAGGATATAATCATGATCAGTAATCCAGCACTACCCAATAACATCAAGTAGAAGAGAGAAAAGCTATCAATCACCAATAGTTCAGCTACATAATGAGCTGTATTAAGGTGAGACCATTGCTGTATAGTGCAGGCCAAAAAAATGACCATGGATACCACTGCCAGGGAGCATGTTATAATATGGCTTCTATATACTGAAATGGCTATCAATGACAGCACAGGTGCACAGGCCAATATGATAAGAGGGGTCAAGTAGCTAAAATCAAGGATTTCCATGGGCAGATTCTGCTTTTATTTCATTATCTGGAAATTGATAAACTTCACCAATCTGAATTGCTTCTGTATTGGAAATAATCTCTTGAACGGACGGCGCTACCACCCTGGTTACCGGACTTGGATACAAGCCCAAGAATAAAAGCAAGAATACCACCGAAGCAATAATAAATGTCTCCATTGGGGTGAGGTCCTTGATTGATGCTTGTGATTTTTCTGCTCCGAAAAATACTTTCTGCATGATGCGTAAAGAATAGATTGCTGCGGCAATCAGTCCTATAGCCGCAATAGCTGCTACCATCTTGGAGGCGGCAAAGGTTCCCGCCAGTATCATAAACTCCGCCACAAAATTGGCTAACCCCGGCATTCCCAAGGAAGCCAAAACCAGTATTAATCCAGCTACACCCATTCGGGGTACGCTGGCCCATAATCCTCCCAATTTTTCCAGGTCCCTGGTTCCCGTTCTCTCGTATAGTATTCCGGCTAAAACAAACAACGCCCCAGTGCTGAGCCCATGAGCTACCAATTGCATAATAACCCCTTGCAAGGCCAGGGTATTAAAGGCAAATATGCCTATAAGCACAAACCCCATGTGCGAAACACTGGTATAGGCAACCAGCCTTTTGATATCCGTTTGGGCAAATGCCAATTTGGCTCCATAAAGGATTCCACAAACTCCTAAGATCATGGCGGGTAGCGCAAATGACTGAGCGGCTTCAGGAAAAAACGGTATCACAAATCGAAGCAGCCCATAAGCTCCGGTTTTCAATAATAACCCCGCTAAAATCACACTTCCCGCAGTAGGAGCCTCACTATGCGCATCTGGTAGCCAATTGTGAAAAGGCAGTACCGGCAGCTTAATGAAAAAAGCGATGATAAATCCATACATCAACCAGGAAGCCTGGACCGGACCCATGGGTGTCTCCTGTAACTGCCAATAATCAAATGTATAGGTTCCACTCTGGGACCCATGAATGAAATACAGTCCTAAGAGGGCAAGCAACATCAGTAAGCCACCAAGCTGAGTAAAAATAAAAAACTTATATGCGGCGTAGGTTCTATTGGTATGTCCCCATATACTGATCAAGAAATACATAGGAACCAGCATAACCTCCCAAAACAGATAAAACAAGAAAAGGTCAAAGGCCAGGAATACCCCCATAATGCCAGCCAAGGTCCATAGAAGATTGAAATAGTAGAAGCCAACCCGTTGGGAGACCTGATTCCAGGAAACCAACACCGAAATCAGGCCCAGGAAACCAGTCAACATAACCATTACCAGACTCAAGCCATCCAATTCCAGGTGAAACTCAATACCAAATTCCGGTATCCAGGCTTTTCTTAGCACCAGGTACATTTTTTCACTGGTCCCAACCAGGAAATTGCTGGAATAGTCAAGCCAAATCAGAATAAGCAGAACGATATTAATCAACAGGGCCAGCAGGCTTATCCATTTAGCTATTCCTCTGAACCTGCGTTCCAGCAGGCCGGCAAATAGCCCGCCAATAAGTAACGTAAATATGAGCCCCGCCAAAATCATAGCAAAATTGAAATAGTTAAGGTCAATATAGCCCCCAAGGTGATGGCTGCCATATACCAACGAAGCTTCCCATTTTGGGTGTAAACCAATAGTTTATTGAAAATGACCATGATCTTTGCAAGACCAAGGGAAATGTGATCCATAAAATCATTCTTATTGATTTGTGACAGGTTCACCACCGGCCGTACCAACAGTGCATCATAGGCGGTATCAAAACCCCAACCTCCGTTCCAAAAACGGTGTAGTAAAGACCCCAGAGTAGATTTTTTAATTCCAGCTGTCCAACTGCTTTTTTGGACAAATAAAACATAGGCTGCTGCTACGGCTAACAGGCTGGTCAAACCGGTGATGATCTGTAGTATTAGCTCGCTATTTTCAGAAACTTGTCTGAGCTCCACTTGGGGTAATGATTGGTGGATAACCCCTGAAAACAATTGAATATGGCCCATGGTATGAGGCAGTTCAATGAAACCACCGGCAAACGAGAACAATGCAAGGATTACCAATGGAATAGCGATAGCCAAACCTGGACGCTGGGTGGGTTCTATTCCGGTGGGACCAAAAAAAGTTACGAATACCATGCGAGCGGTATACAGTGCGGTAATAAAGGCCCCGATGAAACCAAGAAACCACAGTGTAGTACTTCCCGAGGAGCTAGCAAATGTCTCCCAAAGAATCAGGTCCTTGCTATAAAAACCCGCCGAAATCAGCGGAAGTGCAGCTAATGATGCAGAAGCTATAAGAAAGGTCCAGAAAATTACAGGCAACTTTTTATACAAGCCACCCATTTTAAACATATTATGTTCATGATGAAGGACCATAATTATGGCACCTGCGCCAAGGAATAACAGAGCCTTAAAAAAGGCATGGATCATGAAATGAAAAAACCGCAGTGGACCAGGCGCCTACTCCCAGGGCCAGAAACATATACCCAATTTGGCTCATAGTAGAATAGGCGAGCACTCTTTTGATGTCTTTCTGTACCAAAGCACTAAATCCAGCTAATAATAGGGTAGCTGTGCCAATTATCGCTACTGCACATTGCGCCATAGGAGCCAGTTCAAAAATTGTATGCGTTCGAGCAATCAAATAAACGCCTGCAGTTACCATGGTGGCCGCATGAATTAAAGCACTGACTGGAGAGGGACCGGCCATGGCATCAGGCAGCCAGGTCTGTAACGGCAACTGCGCTGATTTACCCACGGCCCCTCCTAGTAACAGAAAAGCCGCCAGCCTGGCAGTAGGATCCCCGGAAGCCCACTTCTCCGGAGCGGCAGATAATATTTCTGCGATATTCAAAGTGCCAAATTCAGTAAAAAGCAAAAACAGTCCAATTATTAGCGCTGTGTCCCCTATTCGGGTCATAATGAAAGCTTTACGGGCCGCGTAACCATTGGCCGGATCTTTATACCAAAAACCGATCAACAAGTAACTGCATAGACCTACCCCCTCCCAACCCAGATAGAGTAAAAGAAGATTATCTGCTAGCACCAATATCAGCATGGAGCAAATAAAAAGGTTCATATATGCGAAGAAGCGGGCATATCCTTCTTCATTCTTCATGAACTCGGTGGAATAAACCTGAATAAGGAAACCGACAAAAGTGATCACAAAAATAAAAACCAATGACAGCGCATCCAGACGCAGGGACATGGCAGTAGTTAACCCTCCGGCATTCATCCATTCCCAAAGCTGTGAACTTTGGCTGTATCCTGCTGGTGGTGAGCTCAGAAAAGACCAGCCTAATATAATTGTCAGTAAAGCAGATATTCCGGTACCCGCCGGAGCAATGACAGCAACCAAATTCGTTGGCAGTGATTTTCCCAGAAATGCAAGTACCATAAATATGACAAATGGCATTGCAACGATGATCCATAATAATTCTGCCATGTTCATCCTTTCATAGTACTTGCTGCATCTGCATCAAGCGTATTAAACTTCTTATAAAACTGAAGAATCAGTGCCAGTCCCACCGCTACTTCCGCAGCTGCCATGGACAGGATGAAAATATACATTAACTGACCATCCGGTTGGGCCCATCGAGATGAACCTATAATGAATGCCAAACCGGCAGCATTAAGCATGATCTCCACCGACATCAGCATGAATAGAATGTTTCTTCTTGTCAGCAAACCCACTAAGCCCAGTAGAAAAAGGACCACTGCCAACACAATTCCATGTATCAAAGGAATCTCAGCCATCATTCTCTTCTTTTAAGAACCGATGTAAAATCTTGGTCTTTTCTTTTCCCAAATAATAAGCGCCAACAATACCGGCCATCAACAATATGGCCGCTAGTTCTACCGCAATGATATAAGGTCCGTATAGTGCCATGCCCACTTGTTTCGCATCCACTACTATTCCCGCTCCATATTCAAGATTTTGGGTGGAAATTAAGTACAGGATTTCAACCAGAAGAATAAATGCCAGCAAGGCCGGACCTATCCACATTGATAATTTCAGCCACTGACGTTCCAGTTTCTCAGATTCCTCACCTACATTCAGCATCATCACTACAAATATGAAAAGCACCATAATGGCTCCAGCATAGATGATTACTTCTAAAGCAGCTGCAAATGGGGCCCCCAACAAAAAGAAAAGCACTGCCACAGATAATAGTGATACCACCAGGTAAATAAGTGCGTGAACCGCATTGATATGGGTAATCACCATTACTGTAGAAAAAACTGCTATGGCAGCGGCTATGTAGAAGGCCACAATCATTTTATGGTATTAAGCTTTTAATGTCAATCGGAGGATTTTCATTATCTCCTTCACCCTTTTCCTTACCTTTTATGGCTAACCCTGCCTCCCGGTAAAAATTGTATCCATGATATTTTCCTTCCCCATCTATAGTAAGGTCTTCTTTCTCATATACCATATGCTGCCGGTCATATTCTGCCATCTCCACATCGGGGATCAACTGAATAGCATAAGTTGGACAAGCCTCTTCACAATAACCACAGAAAATGCATCGGGAAAAATTGATCCGGAAAAACTCGGGATACCTTCTGCCATGTTCGTCCTCTGCGGCCTGTAGAGATATACAATCAACAGGACAGGCGACGGCACATAAGTAGCAGCCGACGCATCGTTCTTCATGATCGGGGTCCCTGGTTAAAACAATTCTACCCCGGTACCTCGGTGGTAGTTCAACTTTTACCTCAGGGTATTCAATAGTTACGTTCTTTTGGAACAGATGTAGAAACGTCAACCACATGGTTCTTAAACTACTTAACATAGGCCTGTCATTAAACTTTATCTAAATATAATACCAGTGCACCGGTCACCAGAATGTTTATCAATGTAAGGGGCAACAAGATCTTCCATCCATAGGCCAGCAATTGGTCGTATCGCGGTCTTGGAAGCGACGCCCTCAGTAATATGAAAAACAGCAGAAATACAAATGTTTTCAGGGTAAACCAAACAACAGGTGGAAGAAAGTCCGGTCCCAGCCAACCACCAAAAAACAGAGCCACAATTAATACAGAAACCAGTGTGATCCCCAAGTATTCTCCCAGGAAAAATAGCCCAAATTTCATACTTGAATACTCCATGTGATATCCAGCAACCAGTTCACTTTCAGATTCAGGAATATCGAATGGCAAACGGTGCGTTTCAGCAATACCGGCAATGAGAAAAATGACAAATCCCACAAATTGAGGAACCACAAACCACATTTCTTGTTGTGCCAGCACGATTGAATTCAAATTAAAACTGCCACTTAGCATCACCACGCCCATAATAGACAAGCCCATAAATACTTCGTAAGTGATCATCTGAGATGCCCCTCGCATGGCTCCAAGCAAGGCAAACTTATTATTAGATGCCCACCCGCCTAAAATAACACTGTAAGCGCCAAGTGAGGACATGGCGAGAAAAAAGAGAATCCCGATATTCAGGTCCGCTATTAAAATACCGGGAGCAAAGGGAACAATAGCAAAACTCACCAGAGTAGTAAATACAATAATTCCAGGTGCTACAATAAAGATCTTTTTATCTGCAAATGAAGGCACCCAATCTTCTTTAAAAAAAATCTTGATCATATCTGCTACAGGCTGCAAAAGACCAGCCGGCCCTACCCTGTTGGGACCCAACCTGTCCTGCCATAGCCCTAACACCCTACGTTCCAGCCAAATGAGAAACATTGCCAGTACCTGCAATACCACGATTACCAGCACAATGATCAATATAGCGGATAGTTCAACCATCATTTGTTTCGGTTTTTTCCAAACGAGCCATCAAGTTTAGATCAATTGATAGTGTGTTCTTATATCCAACAGAAATACCCAGATGATCTATTGGCCAATCCGATTGGGTTATTACCGGCAAAGTAATTTCATCGCTGCCGGATATCACCATTATCTGCTGGCCCTCATCAATTTTTAGCTTCCCTGCCTGTTCTTCATTCATTATTAAGGAAGGTCCTGGACTTCTATCTGAAATAGCTGTGGATTTTGCGCCAACTCCTCAGTGCCAAAAATGTGGTGTATCGGCACTAATTTCCATTCTCCCGGCTCTGGGTGGTCTTCCGGGAGGCACTCCAGATACTGGTATTTTTCTTCACCTGATGTGTGCTCGATCAAACGCACACCCGGGCTTCCCTGCTGTCTCCCACTAGCGATCTCGTTCCTGAACTTATTAATGGCCTGGGCTGAATTCCATCCGGGACTCCAGTAGAATGAAGTTGCCGACTCAGGCGGTATTCCCTGGTAACCCTCCATGGTAAAGCTTAGCGGACTGTCCGGGTCTTGCGGGGGTCTTGGTTCATTTACCTGAAGATCGGCAAACATGGCGGTGCGTCCGCTGTATCGATGTGGCGCCCTGCTTATTTTCTGACCATTAATTCTATATCCGGAAAGAGGTCCAGCTTTGGAAATTCCCTTAAACTGTTCGAGTTCGTTCTCTATGCTGCCAATCAGCTCGTCTAGTCCATTCACACCTTTAAGTAGCTCATTATTAAGTAGTTTACCAGCCTGAAGTATCCATCTCCAACCTTCCTGTACCGCTTCATCTGCCGCTTGTACTTGAAAAAATCGTTGGGCCCTGCCCTCATTGTTTACCATGGTACCATCGGCTTCGGCAAATGTACCGGCTGCCAATAGCAGATCTGCTCTGGAGGTAGTCTGGCTCTGAGTATGATCAAGGACAATAATATTTTTGAACCTATCTAAAAAATTGTTTATGAGGGTCTGAGTTTGTCGTCGATACAGGTCGTTCTCTAGAACAATCAGTGTATCATATTGACTTTCAGATTGTATAGCATCTTCCAAGCCTTTTGTTTCCATCATTCCAACGCCCACGCTATTGCATTCAGAAAAGATGAAACTAATGCAAGCTTTACTATTACCCTGATGTAAGGCATTCGCCAGGTTGATTGCAGAATTCAACAAAGTGGTACTACCCAGACTTGTTCCGGCAATTACCAATGGTCGTTGGGCCTGTACCAATACTTTGGCAATTTCTTTTAAAATCCCTGGTTCGGGTATGCCCTCAACCGGTATAGCGGCATCCAGTTGACCGGCGATTGCAGTCACCATTCGTGCAAGTTCCCGGGGAGAATCTCTAAAACACTTGGTAGCAATTTTATCCAATTTGGTTTCCTGGGGAGTGAAAATATAAAGAGGCCCTTTTTCATCTTGAATATAGTCTCTTGCCGCTGAATCATTCCATGGGGGTACTCCGATCTTATCAAGTTTTTCCAAAGGCTGTACCCGCACCGATTGTTTTAAAGCGAGATCTATTAAAGGGGCAGTATTGGTCAAATCCTCCCCGATGACGATCACGGCATCACAGTTTTCTATTTCTTTTAATGAAGGGGTTTTGACAGGGCCGCGCTGTAAAAAATCAAGCGCTTGTTGAAGCAACTGGTTTTCCTTATGAGCGATGCCATTAAAAAAATTATTTTCGCCAACCAGTTTCCTTAAAGCGTAATTAGATTCCAAGGATGCTCTGGGGGATCCAACGCCCATAACTTTCCTCTTTTCGACTATCTTGCTTAAGTGATTAAGTGCATCAGCTTTTTCCAGATGCCGCCACGCACCATCTTCTTTAGAGGCAGCGCTGCGAATCCTTTCTTCTCCATTGACAAAGTCATAGCCAAATCGTCCGCGGTCACAAATAAAATAGCCGTTTACCTCCGCATTAAAGCGGGTTAGGATCCTTCGCAGTGAGCCGTAACGTTCACCTGCCAATATGTTACATCCCAAACTACAATGTTGGCAAACTGTTGGAGCGGATGTAAGGTCCCATTTTCTAGTGTAATGTTCTTTGAGCGTTTTGTCGGTAAATACACCGGTCGGACATACTTCCACCAGATTGCCACTAAATTCACTTTCCAGGGTACCATCCTCATGGCGCCCAAAATAGACATGATCATGGGCTGCGAATACTTGCAAATCATCTCCTCCGGCATAATCGTTGTAGAACCGGACACACCGGTAGCACTGTATACAGCGATTCATCTCATGATTGATACAAGGACCAAGGTCCTGGTTGTTATGTGTGCGCTTTTTATAATGGGACCTTCGGTAATTATGGCCAGCCATTACTGTCATATCTTGCAGGTGGCATTCGCCGCCTTCGTCACAGATCGGACAGTCATGTGGATGGTTAACCATTAGCCATTCGATTACGTTCTTTCTGAAATCGGCAACCTCTTTTTCTTCAATTGAAATATAAAGATCGTCTAATACGGGCTCCATACAGGCCATTACGATTTGTCCTTTTTGGTCTTCTTTGTCCTGATATTTTCGGACCGCGCACTGTCGGCACGAGCCCACTGATCCCAGAGCTGGATGCCAACAAAAATAAGGAAGATCAAAACCCAGGGAGAGAATTGTCTCCAACAGATTTTTGTCTTTTTCTACCTTAAATGCTTTACCGTCTACCCAAATTTGTGACATCAGTTTTGCCCATAGGGGCATTTTTTTTCTTTAATATGTAATTTAAAGTCTTCTTCAAAATATTTTAAAGCGCTCTGAAGCGGTGCCATGGCCCCCGGTGCCAGTGCACAAAACGTCATGCCCGGACCCAAACCGTAAGTGTGCTCACGGAGTAATTCAAGATCACCTTCCCTCCCTTCGCCTTCTTCTATGGATTTTAGAATCCGCTCCACCCAGGGTAATCCTTCTCGGCACGGTGTGCACCACCCGCATGACTCTTGTGCGAAGAAATGCTCGAGGTTGTGGGTAAAACCAACCGGGCAAGTCCGGTCATCCAACACGATGATGGTTCCTGTACCTAACCGGCTGCCACATTCACTGACCGATTTAAAATCCATTTTCACATCTAAATGATCTGTGGTCAAAAAATCAGTGGAAGCGCCCCCGGGCAATGCGGCCCGGAACTGGTATCCATCTTGCATACCTCCGGCATGCTCCTCAACTAGTTCCCTCAATGGTACCCCTAAAGGCAATTCATATATGCCTGGAGTTTTAACTCTACCACTGGCACCATAGAGTTTGGTGCCTCCCCCATCACCATTGCTTAAACCCTTGAACCAGTCTGCCCCTTTTTCAATAATATGAGGTACACAGCACAGTGTTTCTACATTATTAACAATGGATGGCTTTCCGAATAATCCACTGGTTTGGGGAAATGGAGGTTTGGCACGGGGTATTGCCCTTTTACCTTCCAAAGCAGTCAACAATGCAGTTTCTTCACCGCACATATACCGCCCTACACTGGTGTGGAGTACTAATTCAATATTAAATCCGCTATTCAGTATATTTTCTCCAATATAACCTGCACTCTTGGCTTCTTCAATGGCAATTAACAATCGCTTGGCAGAGGCTTTATAGGCCCATCGAAGAAAAACAATGGCTTTTTTGGCTTGAATGGCATAAGCGCTTATGATGACTCCCTCAATTAATTGATGCGGGTTGCCCTCCAGCAATAGCCGGTCCTTGAAGGTCCCGGGCTCCATTTCATCCCCATTCACAATTAAATACTTAATCTCGGAAGCACCTTCCCCCATGGGAACAAAACTCCATTTGGTACCTGTCGAAAAACCTGCCCCCCCACGTCCTTGCAAATCAGCTGCTTTTACCTGCTGTGTTACTTCCTCAGGACTCATCCGCAGCGCTATTTTTATGGCGCTATACCCCCCCAGTTTTTCGTATTCACTCAAACTGAGTGGTTGCCCATCGGGTCGGATCATGTGAGTTGAGGGCTTATTCATTTATTTATATTGGTCCAAAATTTCATCAAGTTTTTCTTCAGTTAAATCCCGGTGCAAATCATTGTCAATCATCATTGCCGGAGCGTGGTCACAAGTCCCTAGACAAGGGATGGGCAACAATGTAAACCGTTTATCAGCAGTGGTTGCGCCCCATTCCAGGTCAAGTTTCTGTTTTAAATGCGTAAGTATCTTCTCGTAACCCAGAACCCAACAACTAATGCTATCGCACAAAAGAATTACATGTCTGCCCACCGGTCTTCTGAATATTAAGTTGTAAAAAGTGGCCACACTATCGACCTCTTCTGCAGACATCTCCAGGTAATCCGCTATATATTTTACGCTATCATCAGATACCCAACCCCGTTCTTCCTGTACCACCTTCAATGCCTCAATGCAAGCTGCGCTACGATATGGCACATGATCGATTTCCTGGTTTAGTTTTTCTCTTTCTTTTTCTGTTAGCATGTCATCTGTCTATATCTGCAAGCACGAAATCTACGCTACCAATTATGACCAGTAGATCAGCCACGGTATAACCCTTACTGATATAAGGTACCATCTGCATGTGTGGGAAAGAAGGAGCCCGGATACGGGCCCGGTAGGGAGCTGTACCCCCGTCGCTTATGAGATAATAACCATTATTACCTTTTGTTGCCTCTATACCAACAAATGCTTCCCCTTTGGGAATTACAGGTCCCCAACTCACGTTCAAAAAATGAGTGATGAGTGTTTCAATATCTTTCATGGTATGGGCCTTATCCGGGGGTGTGGCCCTGGGATGATCAGATTTGTAAGACCCGCCCGGCATATTCTTTATACACTGTTCAATGATCCTCAGGCTTTGGCGCATTTCTTCTACCCTGACCAGGGCCCTGTCATAACAATCGCCATTGGCAGCCACCGGGATCTCAAAGTCGAATTGGTCATAGCCAGAATAAGGCCTTTTCTTTCGAAAGTCCCATTCATACCCGCATGCTCTTAGTCCCGGACCGGTAACGCCCCATTCGATAGCTTCCTCTTTAGTATATATTCCAATTCCTTTGGTACGAGCCTTGAATATCCTGTTACCAAGCACCATTTTGTCGTACTCAGTTATTCTCCTGTACATATATTGAATGAAATCATGAAAAAGAGATTCCCATCCGTCCGGCAAGTCCTGAGCTACCCCACCAATACGAAACCAGTTAGGGTGCATCCTGGCGCCACAAATAGCGCTGACAATATCAAAAGCCTTTTCTCTATCCGAAAACATATAAAATACCGGGGAAAGCTGCCCTAAATCCTGAGCAAAGGTGGCGTACCAAACCAGATGGCTGGCGATACGGAACAATTCACACATCATCACCCGGATTACCTGTGCCCGATCAGGAACATTTATGTCTCCAAGTTTTTCAACCGCCATTACATAAGGCAAATTGTTCATGACGCCTCCCAGATAATCAATCCGGTCAGTGTAGGGAATAAAAGTATGCCAGGTCTGGCGCTCGGCCATTTTCTCTGCACCGCGATGATGAAAGCCAATGTCCGGGACTATATCCACGATATCCTCGCCTTCCAATTGAACCACCAGACGCAGCACTCCGTGCGTTCCCGGATGCTGGGGGCCTATATTCAGAAACATATAATCAGTGTCTTTCCCGACCCGTTCCATTCCCCAATCCTCAGGCTTAAATTCATAGCTCTCCACCTGTTCCAACAGATAGTCATCAGTGTACTCAAAGGGCTCCATCTCGGTGGCCCTCGCAGGATGCTCCTTTCGTAAGGGATGCCCTTTCCAATTTTGAGGCATTAGAATTCGACGGAGATGAGGGTGCCCGGTAAAAGTAATTCCAAACATATCATAGACCTCCCTTTCATACCAATTGGCCATGGGCCATAATTTAGTAATTGAGGGATGAGAGGGAAACTCTTCCTTGAGATCAACCTTTATTCTAATATCCTGGTTACGATCGAAGGAAAGTAGGTGATATACTATGGTGAAGGAATGATCAGATTCTCCGTTGTTGCTTTTACGATTCCTCTCGTCAATAGCCGTTAGATCGTAAAGCATGGAATAAGGTTTGGCAATTCCTGTTTTCAGAAAAGTCAAAACATCGCCTGCCAGTTCCTGGTTGGTGTGTAGGGTAAGGATGTTATCGGCTGTTTCTTCCTTCCGAAAACTATCTTCGCCAAATTTGTCGTTCAATTCTTTCACCATTTATCCTAAATATTCAGGAATTCTTAATTTGGTCCGGCGAAGTAATTTGTTTCATACCCATACGGTGGTTTTTATTTAAATCTTTCTGTGAGACCTTTTCGGGTTGATAAACCCCCTGTGGGCCAATGGTCCAGCTAAGCGGTCTCTTTTCATTGCCAATCATCTCTGTAAGCATCACCAATCCCTGCATAAAAGCATCCGGTCGTGGAGGGCATCCCGGTACATAAACATCTACTGGCAATATGCTATCTACTCCTTGAACTACACTATATATGTCATACATGCCACCGGAATTGGAACAAGAGCCCATTGAGATCACCCACTTAGGCTCCATCATTTGATCATATAACCGCTTGATCACCGGTGCCATTTTGAGAAATACTGTCCCAGCAACAATCATAACATCCGCCTGTCGTGGGGAGCCCCTTATCACTTCAGCCCCAAATCTGGCAATATCGTATTTACTAGTGAGGCTGGTGGCCATCTCCACAAAGCAACAGGACAAACCAAAACCGAAAGGCCAGGCTGAGCTTTTTCGTGACCATGCCACCAAATCCTGTAATTTTGCCAATGCAATATTTTTCTGTAGCGCCTCCTCATAGGAACTGGTTCCCCTTATTTTTCTCTCCGTAGAACGGGCATCACTAAGCCACCACTTCATTTATTTAATTTTTTATACGCCTGTAAAATTTTCTTGCCCGAAGGTCCAAAATCCAATGCCCCAGTACGCCATTCGTAGACCAAAACCACCGCCAGTATCAATATAAATACCAGAACGGTAAGATATCCAGCCCAACCCACTTCACGAAACGCTATGGCCCAGGCAAATAGAAATACTACTTCCAAGTCAAAAATCACAAAGAACATTGCCACTAAATAAAAACGGGAAGGAAAACGCAAACGAGCAGAATCCGTTACTGGAATGCCTGATTCATATGGATCAGCCTTAGAGGGGTTTTGATCTTTTTGACCGAGTACCCAGGATAAAATGATGGTACCTACAGGAATTGTTACTACCATGATTGCGTAAATCAGCAAGAGCAACAATGACCCCATAAAAACACCTTTACTTGTCTGTGTGAAATAAGTGTCTGGCTAGGACACAATAATTTAAGAAAAAAATCCGCATTATAAAAAGATCTCAAATCTATCATCTCAGAACTGAGATCTGAGAACTGAGATCAGAGATGATAGATCGGCTCTACCAGGTAGTATTATTCATTTCAGCAATTGCCCTTAAGACATCTCTTCGGCTCACCTGACCAACCAGGGTTTCCCGATACACTACTGGGAATTTCCTGTAATTTGTGGTAAGAAACTCATTTGCGACATCCAGAAGGTCATGCTCTGTAGTAACAGTCTTTACTACAGGCGACATATAAACACCTACTGTCTTATCTGAAAAAGGCATGTTGTGATATGCGCTGTCAATAAGTACACGTAGGCAATCTTTTTCGGTGATCATTCCTACTATTTTCCTGTTCTTATCCAAAACCGGCGCCCCAGTGACCTTGTTGTCCAGCAAAATAGTAATGGCATCATTGATCGGCTGATCGGGGGTTAAGGTAATTTCATCCCTGGCCATGATCTTCTCAATGGAAGGGAACTTCATAGCTCGAGATTCGGTAGTTTCTTTTTTTCTGCCGGCAAAATTCATAGTAATTGGTTTTTGGTGATTAGGATGAAATCTTAGCAATTGCCACTATAAAAGGTACGATTAATTTGTCATTTTATCAATTGACCTGTCTAAATCAACAACTGCTTGAGTTCTCTTTTATAATACACGGGTTACTCCTAGTGTCGGGATAGCACAAAATCGATCCTTAAGTTATAATGCGATCTAAATTTTATTTATAATACATCATACAAAATTATGTGAAATGGACACTAAGTAAGCAATTAATCCATTGAATTACCTTAAACCAACTCTTGATCACGAGTAAGCGCATGTTAAGAAGTAAAATTTTGGGAAAGATAATAGAAACCGGAGTGGTTTCTATTATCAGAATGAAGACCTCCAATCATATCATGAATGTGCTTGAATCTTTGCAGGCTGGAGGAGTTAATACCTGGGAAATAACCCTGAATACACCTAATGCTTTACAATTTATAGAAAGGATTGCAACTGAAGATAGTGCCAATCTGATTGGTGCAGGTACTGTACTGGATGCTGCTATGGCCAACAAAGCTATTGATGCAGGGGCAAAGTTTTTGGTAACCCCTGTAGTAAAACCGGATATTGTGGTGGTCGCCCACAAGCATGAGGTGCCGGTTTTCATGGGTGCATTTTCGCCAACTGAGATTTTAACGGCCCATGAATGCGGGGCCGATATGGTCAAGCTGTTTCCGGCCGGAATTCATGGACTCCCCTACTTTCGTGCTGTTCAGGGCCCACTAGCAGGAATCAAACTAATTCCAACGGGTGGAGTTACTCCCGACAATGCCGGTGAATGGATTCTCGCCGGTGCATATGCCGTCGGCATTGGTTCCTCATTGATTCTCCCGGATGCGGTACAATCCGGGAATTTTTCACAGATTACAGACCTCTCAAAGAGGCTAGTAAAGAACATATTGAATGCAAGAGCGGTCCTTATCAATAGCTGAGTGGTGAGTTCAGACAGTTATTTCTTGGGTTGTGATTGGGGTACCTCCTCCTTCAGGCTAAAACTAGTGCATAAAAATACCGGAAGTATTGAGGGCCATTTCTTTTCCGAAATGGGTATTAAGAAAATGTTCTCACAATGGAATTCAAAAACCAATAACATCCACAGAATAGTATTTTTTCAACAGTACCTGCAAGAGGCCATTACTCATATTGAGGATGATTTTAATTTAAAACTTCAAAATGTCCCAGTGATCATTTCAGGGATGGCTTCCTCATCTATAGGAATGGAGGAATTGCCCTATGCCCTTGTGCCCTTTAGTAACGGGGGAGAAGATTTAATATATAAGGAAATCCCCTCAAGCAATGATTTTCCACATGATCTAATGCTTATTTCAGGTTTGACCAACCATAAAGACATTATGCGAGGAGAAGAGGTCCAAATTATCGGCCTAGCCAGCAAGGTCAACCTTAATTATTGCATTTGTATTTTACCAGGGACACATTCCAAGCATATTTTTATTGAGTCTGAAGTGATTCACAACTTCAAATCATACATGACAGGTGAAGTTTTTGAAATTATCAGGCAGTACAGTATATTAAAGGAGTCCGTGGCTACCGGAGATTTTTCGGACGCTAACAAAAAAGCTTTCATTGAGGGAATTATTCTCGGCCGGAACGATAATTTTCTGCATATTCTATTCGGCATTAGGGCCAAACAGGTCCTTCAGAAAAGCAGAAAAGATTATAATTTTTACCTCTTGAGCGGTATGTGCATTGGAACGGAGCTTACCGACCTGGAGCAACATAAAAATCAGCAAAAGGTGGTATGTGCTGCCGGCAAATTAAAGCGGCTATACGAATTGGGTATGAGCGAATTTGGTTGGTCAGATTCCACAATATTTGTAGATAAAAACACTCTGGAAAATCTCTCTTGGCTGGGTCAACGGCAATTTTTAAAGAAATTCTACCGTCCTGTTTGATAATTTTCACAATATAGGTTGTTCCTGCCGTACTACTATTGATATATCCATTTACTAACCCAGGGATCTGAGGTACGAATCTGAAATTCCTTAAGTTTTTCTATATACTGCTCCAATACTTCAGCAAAAGCAGGGTCGTAGGCCAAATTCATTGCTTCATAGGGGTCTTTTTCAATGTCAAATAATTCAAATTCATCCCGAAAGATATATTGATGTACAGTCCTTGGCCCATAATTGCTGTCGGGGCCCTGTCGGTACATTCTCTGCCAAGTACCAGATGCCCAGAGGTCAGTGGAAAAAGGGAAAGGTAACCCGTTAGCAATATTCCAGATGAGTTTGTATTTCTTATCACGCACCACCCGCATGGGGTAGTACATTTGGATTTCATGAAAAGTGTGTGATGCATAAACGGTTTCAAAACCTGATTCATCTGCTCCATTTAGCACAGAGAGAAAAGATTTTCCATGCAATCCATGACTGCTGGGAAAATCAAACTGTTCCCTGATTGAGGGTGCCCCGATGTGTTGGTCATAAACTGGTTCATCCACCCCTGCAATCTCCAGTAAGGTGGGGGTAATGTCAGGCCAGTGTACCATGGCTTCGGTGATCCTGGACTCAGTTTGACCCGGCATCTTAACAATCAACGGTGTTCGAAGACCCGGCTCATAAACAGTGGTCTTGGCTCCCGCGAATGCAGGACCATGGTCAGACATGTAAATAATCACTGAATTGTCATAATTGCCAGTTTCTTTAAGCACTTCAATTAAATGGCCCACTCCAAAGTCCACCCTGGAAACAGACTGATAGTATTGTGACAATTCAAGTTTTGTAGTTGAGTTTTCAGGAAGCCAACCCGGTACGGTAATATTCGTGGTATCGTAGATGGTTTCTTTGATGCCTTCATAACCTTCATCGGTATTACCAAACCGGTTGATTGCCCCAAATTCTTGCCGATTTAGATCACCACCAGCCATTAAGCCACCGCCACGATGCGGATCGGAAGTAGCAAAATAAAGCAAGAATGGCTGGTCTCCACTTTCTTCAATAAACTTTCTGGAAGTTTCTGCCATTTTAACCGGGTTACGTGTATCACCAGGTGCTTCTACGTCAAAATCATATACACTTTTTGGCTCAACATGCTTTTTGCCAATACAGGCAGTTCTGTAACCAGCACTACGCAACAGCACCGGCAGGCTCTTTATTTCCGGGTAACTGGAAAAATGGTGATAATCATGAGTGTGCCCATATTGAGCATTCCTATGGTTGTATAGACCGGTAAGAATTACCGACCTGCTGGCGGAGCAACTGGCGGTGGTAGCAAATGCATTAGTAAACAGGGTACCATGGGCTGCCAACTGGTCGATGTTAGGGGTTTTAATTATTGGATGCCCATAACTACCCAATTCCCGACCATGGTCATCGGAGATGATTACGATAATGTTAGGGACTTTTTCCGGAGTGTGAGTTTCTTCTGATTGTTGCTGACATTGCAACAATATAAAAACTAACATCAATATGGATAACTTGTTAAAGTAACTATGCATAGAGAAAAATTAATTATGTTTATTTCAAATCAATAAGTTTAGTTTGCTTTGACAGCAAAGAAGCAGATTCCAATATAGTTTAATCCCAAAATAAAGTAAGGTAAAAACCATGAAACAAACCATAGCACCAACGGATTTGGAATTAAAATATATGCTACCCGTTGGGGATTCAAAGGGAGCCCCGATGACTTCTGTAAACAGGTAAAAACAGATGGGTTTGACGGTGTAGAAGACTGGATTCCCAATGACTCAATAGAGGAAAATGCATTATTTGAAGCACTTGATAAATATAACCTATCCTTTGGGGCCTTAGCCGGGAGCAGCGGGACAGGATTTAAAGAACATCTGGATGGTTACACAAAAAGCCTTCAAAAGGCGGCGTCCAAAAATCCGACTGGTTAGCCAAATAAATCATGAACTACCTTCCCATGAACATCAGTAAGCCTGTAATATCTGCCCTGATGCTTAAAGGTCAATCGTTTATGATCTATTCCTAGAAGGTGCAATAAGGTAGCCTGAAAATCATGAACATGGACGGGATTTGAAACGTTATTGTATCCAAATTCATCTGTTTGTCCGTAGGTAAACCCTGATTTTACCCCGGCACCAGCCATCCATAGGGTAAAACAATTAGGGTGATGGTCCCGCCCATAATCATTCTTAGTTAACTTTCCCTGAGAATATGCGGTCCGCCCAAATTCTCCTCCCCATATAACTAAGGTCTCTTCCAAAAGTCCTCTTTGCTTCAGGTCCTTGACCAATGCCGCCGAGGCCTGATCAGTTTCCTTGGCCTGTACCTTGATGTTCTCGGGCAACTTCAAATGCTGGTCCCATCCCTGATGATAAAGTTGTATGAACTTAACCCCACTTTCAGCTAATCTCCTGGCCATCAGACAATTTGCTGCGAATGTTCCAGGCTCTCTGGCATCCGGTCCGTATAAGTCAAAAACCCATTCCGGTTCGTTTGATAAATCGAGCGCTTCAGGCACCGAGGTCTGCATACGATAGGCCATCTCATATTGTGAAATTCTATTGTTTATTTCAGGATCACCAATAGATTCAAATTCCAATTCGTGAAGACGTTTCAAGTAGTTAAGCATTACACGTCTGTCGCTGCCATCTAATCCATCCGGGTTATTTAGAAACAACACCGGGTCCTTACCAGACCGGAACTGTACCCCTTGATGTCTTGATGGTAGGAATCCATTACCCCACAGTCGCGCATACAATGGTTGACCTCCCTTATTTTTGGTGACCAAGACGATAAATGATGGCAGATTTTCGTTGTCACTGCCTAAGCCATAGTGCAACCATGAACCAATGCTTGGCCGGCCGGCAATCTGTGAACCAGTTTGCATGAAGGTGATAGCCGGGTCATGATTTATGGCTTCAGTATACATTGACTTCACGAAGCATAGCTCGTCCACAACCGCTGCAGTATGGGGCATTAGTTCGCTTACCCATGCCCTGCTGTTACCATACTGATTAAAGGAAAACTGGGACCCAGCCAGGGCCAGAGAAGACTGTCCTGCACTCATTCCGGTCAGCCTTTGCCCTTGACGGACTGAATCTGGTAATTGTTCGCCATTCAGTTTATTTAATAAAGGCTTGTAGTCGAAAAGGTCCAATTGAGATGGAGCGCCGCTCTGATGAAGAAAAATTATTCTTTTGGCCTTGGGAGGGAAATGTGGGTTACCCATAATTCCTTTCCCGGATTCACCGGGCAATGAGGCTGAGTTAGCGAATATTTCACCTGGGTTGAGTAAAGACCCCAGGGCAGCAGCTCCCAGTCCCATGCCCGTTCTTGCTAGGAACTCCCTCCTGGTAAAATAATGATTAAAATTTTGACAACAGGTCATAACTCATCTTTTCATGGTGGTAGCATCAAAATTCATAATGGTCGACATGACTTGGCTATAAGCAGCAAGTTCCGTCTTATCAATCAACTTATTAATGGGAAATTCGCCAATGGCTATCAAATCTGAGGCCTTATTTCGGTTTTCACCGTATAAAGTCCATGCATCCTGATATTGCTCAGTGAGCAGCTTGATTTCCTGTGTACCGGGATATCTACCGGTCAGCAAACGATACCCTAAAGCAATTTTGTTTTCTACAGAACTACCCCCTTCGTTAATAATGCGCTCCCCCAGCACCCTGGATGCTTCCAAAAACTGGGGGTCATTCATCAGCACCAACGCCTGTAGCGGTGTAGCGGTTTTTTCGCGCTTTACCACACAATAAGCCCGTGAGGGAGCATCAAAAATATTCATGGAGGGTGGAGGGTTGGTTCGTTTCCAAAAAGTATAAAGGCTTCGTCGATATAGGTTGTCTCCATGATCCTGTTCATACTTACCACTGAAGGCATTGAAAGCCCACAAACCATCCGGTTGATAGGGTTTGACAGAGGGCCCGCCTATTTTTCTGATCAAAAGTCCACTGGCGGCAAGGGCCAGGTCTCGTATCATCTCTGCAGATAATCTGGCACTTGGACCCCTGGCAATCAACTGGTTTTCAGGATCCAGCGAAAGTAAGGCGGAATTTGTCAGAGATGATTGGCGATAACTGGCTGACATCACCAGCATCTTTTGCATATGTTTTATGTCCCAATCTGATTCGATAAATTCTGTAGCCAACCAATCCAGTAAATAAGGGTGACTTGGACGTTCACCCTGACTTCCGAAATCATCTGCGGTCCGTACCAACCCGATACCAAAATAGTGTTGCCAGAACCGGTTTACAGTTACTCTGGCGGGTAATGGATTCTCCGGAGTAAATAGCCATTGTGCCAATCCTAGTCGATTGGGTTTTCGGTTTGCCTGGAATGACATGATCCTGGCTGGTGTTCCTGGCTTAACGGATTCCAGTTTCTGGTCATAAACCCCTCTTTGCAGAATGAATGCCGGCCGGGCTTCAACCATTTCGTCCATTACCATTACCTCAAAAATCGATTCTGCCAATAAGTTTTGTTGGTTACGCAGGTCCTCAAGCTCCTGCAATTTGGTGGTAACCCGTGAATCGTAATTCATCGCATAGTATTGGTAGCGCTCTTTCTGTTGTGTTTCAGTTAATTCAGACGATTCTTTATCCTGTATTTTTTGCTGAAATGTTCCTGAAATTACTTTTACCTCCAGAGTGGTCAATTCACGGTCAAAAACCATAATCTCATCTACCTCACCATTGGTAAATCCCTTTCCCCGCCATCGGGCGCCTACTTTTAGATGTGTGTCTATCGGGGATTTTCCTGACCCGTCCACTGGATGAAACACAATGTCCTTATACAAATGGTCTTGCCGAACCTTCATTTCTTGTTCTTCCCCATCAATATACAGCCTGGTACCTGCAGCTTTTGATGAACCATCATAGGTCAACATGAGGTGAACCCATATATTCCGTGGGGCTCGATTATGTGACAGCAGATGAATGCTGTTATAAGGGAAATTGTGAGCAATTCTCACCTCAAAAAAACCATCTTCTACTGATACCTGATAGCCCTTATAGGTATACAGCGCTGATCCCTTGTTGCTATGGAAGATGACTCCATGTTCAAGTTCATTAGGGATTTTCACCCATAGGCCAATAGAAAAGGGTTCAGACCGGGTGAATCTACCTACACCTGGAAATGACAAAGCATCATCTCCATTTAGCTGCAAACCTTTGGCGACTTTACCCTGTACGATATTTGGTGGGTCCTTAGCGATGGTGCCAAACACAGGATCAATGATTTGTCCGGATTTACTGGAGGAAACCCTATTTGAAATTCTGTCATTCCTTGTACTTTCTAAGGGATAGTGAGCAATCAGGCCTTTTATCTTGTCATCAACAGCCGGAATGAGAGCTGGCTGCTTTACGAATTGAGCGTATGATTGCCTCTGGTATTCATCAATTTCTTTTTCCTTAGCCAGGGTTAACCGTTCAACATAGGCAATTTGTTCTTCCATGCCCTCTTCAGGGAGTAGTAATGTAGGCCCGGGAAGATCAGGTTGATAAAATGTGGTCTGTCCCGATTCAGCTTGGTTATTAAAAAAAGCAAAAAGTTGATAAAACTCCTTTTGGCTAATTGGATCGAATTTATGATCATGACAACGGGCGCATTGCATAGTGAGACCCAGGAAAGCGGTACTAAAAGTTTGTGTACGGTCAGCGACATACTCTACCCGAAACTCCTCCTCCACTATTCCTCCTTCATTATTTTGAGGATGGTTACGGTTAAAGCCAGTAGCCAGAATCTGATCCCGGGTAGGATTTGGCATCAAATCTCCTGCCAGCTGCCAAGTAACAAAATCGTCAAATGGCATGTTTTTGTTAAATGCATCAATCACCCAATCCCTCCAGGGCCAATGGGGACGGTAAAAATCGGACTGGTAACCGTGGGTATCAGCATATCGCGCCAGGTCCAACCAGTCTACTGCTATGTTTTCTCCATACTGTGGAGAGGCCAGTAACCGGTCCACAACCTTCTCATAAGCATCTGGCGAATTGTCTCCCAGAAAACCATCAATTTCCGCTACCGATGGCGGCAGTCCCGTAAGATCCAGGGTAACCCGTCGCAAAAGAATATCCTTGTCAGCGGACGGACTGGGCTTGAGTCCTGCGTTTTCTAGCCTGGCCAGTACAAAATAGTCTATATCATTTTTCGGCCAATCAGTTTGTTGAACCTCTGGAAGGTCTGGCTTCTCCGGTGGGATAAACGACCAATGCGGTTTCCATGGTGCCCCCTGCTCTATCCATTTTGCCAGTATGGCAATCTCAGTTTCATCGAGGGACAACTTCGACTCCGCTGGCGGCATTTTGTATTCAGGATCATCACTGGTAATGCGACTAAGCATTTCACTTTTATTTGGCTTCCCAGGATGTACAGGCTTTCGATTTGACTTGGTTCCGGCTTCTTTGAATAATCCATCCCTAGTGTCCAATCGCAAGTCTGCCTTACGGGCATTCTTATCAGGTCCGTGACAGCGGTAGCATCGATCGGAAAGAATGGGTTTGACATGTAGGTTATAATCAATGGTTTCTGGTAATTGACTCAATATCTCATCATCAGGAGCATAACCTGACTGACAGCTACCAAACAGTCCAATATAAAAAACTGTTAAAATCCTGATTGACCGAAGTACATCGCCACGCATCTGATGGTGTTTCAATTAACTTTGTAAAGGCTTTGATAATATTACAAAAATTTATTTTAGCTTGGGAAAACGAAAGTAGTTTCTCTAAATAAAAAATCATGGACTTATTATTTACCACAATACTGGAATTCTGGTACATCATGCTGGTAGTGTTTATCCTTGGACGATTCATTTACTATCCTAACAGGGTAAACGCGAATTTCTTTTTACCTATCAGCTGCTAGCGGCCATTATTTCAATTCTTTGCATTATGATCAGTCGTGTTGAATTTGGCATAGGATTCGCCCTGGGAATTTTCGCGGTATTCAGCATTGTACGTTATCGCACTGAACCCATTTCCCCCAGGGAAATGACTTACATCTTTTTAGCTGCCGGGATAGCAGCAAAGAACTCACTGGTGCTGGACGAGATATTATTTTATAGAATGATTTTGGCTGATGTTTTTATATTAGTGACCGCTTGGGTTGCAGAATATTTCTTATTTAGGAAGCAACCTACCACAAAACTATTGATTTACGACAATTTGGAATTAATTCATCCGGACAAACGTCTGGAGTTAACGAATGACTTGGATCAAAGATTTGGGATCTCAGGAGTTGAAAAGATCCAGGTAGGAAAAGTCGATGCCGTTAAAAACTCAGCCCGGTTACTGATAGCATATCAAGATCCGGATAATAATAATTTCGATGACAAGTAATGGTATGCGTTTTTCCTGGGCACCACTACAACTTTGTATTTAAAAACTGATATTCACCGCTTTCCACCTTATAAACCGCATATCCCTCTTCTAGTCCAATGAAGTCAATATACTCTGATCCTGTCACCGGACCTCCTAACTCCATTACATCCTGATCACTCTTCGCCGGCAAATAAACCGTCGCAGTGCTTCCAACTGGCACCGTCACATTCATATGAAAGCCATCCTTTCCTTTTTCCCAATGTATGCCAGCTGTTCCGTAGGTTGTTTCATTGAAATACTTCACGAAAGACATTTCATCAATCAGTTGTGGTTTGAATATTATATGCTTATACCCGGGGTTTTCAGAGTCCGTTTGCATGCCTGCAAGCTTTCGATAAAACCAGGTCAACCCTCCACCAAACATAGGATGATTGTGAGAACCTTCATTATTCCAAAATTCCCTGGTAGTGGTAGCTCCGTCAGCCAGCCAAAAGCCAAAACTCGGTTCGGATTTTTTGTTTAGCGCGTTATAAGCGATCTCGTGCAAACCATTTTCTGAGAGCACCTCAAACAATAATTGGGTACCAAAGATCCCGGTGTCCCAATGACCGTCATTTTCTTTAAAGCTTTCCTTAAGCTCCGCTACTATGCGCAAACGATGGTCCTCAGGAACCCCCATCTCAAGTGCAAATACATTTGCGCCGTTCTTTCCATAGGTCCCTTTGGGCTCATCATAAAATCGTTTGTGAAAAGCCATTCTTGTTTGCTCATACAATTCAGCGTATATTTTTGATTCCTCCTCATTGCCTAAAGCCTTTGCAGCCATGGCGGTAATCTGAGCACACCTCCAGAAAAAATATGTATGAACCATCTCATCCGGAGGACATTTTCCATCTATGCAGCCCCATTCTCCCAGATTAAACCACTTCAATATTTTGCCGTCTCTTCCTTTTCTCCTGGAAAACATGATCCCGTCCTCATCCAGCCATGTTTTCATATACGCTACATACCCCTTCATTGCAGTATAGTTGTCACCAAGTGCATCCAGGGCACCGTAATGTAAATAAAACTCCCATGGGATGATACACATTGCCGCTCCCCAGGCCACACCTCCCCCACAACCCGGTTCCCATGGTGCACAGTTTGGCACATACCCGGTACTGACAATTTGGGCCCCCCGTATATCACCGATCCATTTGTCATAAAATGATCGTGCATCAAAGTTATGCATTACGGTAGCTGCGGCAACCTGCCCATCGCCGGTATAAGGTGAACGTTCTCGGTGCGGGCAGTCGCTGGCAATTCCTCCATGCATATTATCAAGCTGGCTCCTTTTCCAGATCTTGTTAATATCATTGAAAAGTGCATTGGAAGTTTCAAAGTGAGCTGTTTCCTCAATATAGGTGTTTACAGCTTCCGCGATGATGTCTTCTTTATTTAACTCTCCAGGCCAGTTGATGATCTCAACCGCACTGAAAACAAACCAATTAAACCGGGGTGCATATGACTCATCACCTTTGCCGCTTAAAATGTAGGTATTGTCTCCCGAAGGCGTATTACTAATGAATTTGATATCGATCTGATGTCCTTCAGGTCCATTTAGATTGTTTAGTCTCACCCAACCTGAGATCTCAATACCAAAGTTTATATAATAATTGCCGTTTTCCAGTTTTTGAATGGAGACTGGTTCAAGTTGCTCGGTTATCTTGTCAGGATATGGCGTATGTGCTACCAACTTACCAAATGGTTTTTCCCTGGTGGCTGCACTGGCCCAACCGGAATCGTCAAAGTCAGGCTCACTCCATCCCAGTTGTTCCAGCCTGGCATCATAGGTTTCTCCATAGTATACCATGTCCATCAAAATGGGCCCTTGTGAGGTTTTCCAACTGTCATCGCTAGCAATGGTTTCCTTGGTGCCATCGGTATAGGTAATATGAACCTGACCAATAAAACGTGGCGAACCATAAGAACCTGACCAGTATTTAGAAGCATTGTAAAACCCATTTCCAAGAATTGCTCCCAGAGTATTTTTTCCCTGAACCAGCTGATTGGTTATATCATATGCCAGGTACATTATTTTGTATTCTTGAAAATCGTCCGGTAGAGGAATATTTGTTTCCAGTAAGTAGTCGCGCTTTCCGTAGTTAGTTTGATTTGGTACCAACACCTCATCTCCTTGTTTCGCTCCATTTACGTAAAATTCGAAATACCCAAGTCCTGTAACATAGGCTTTAGCAGAAGTAATTTCTTTGGTAATATTAAAGTCCTTGCGAAAATATGGGGCGGGTGGAGGCCATTCTTCTACCGGTGCATTGGGCCAGCCAGGTTCCGGCAGCGCTTCCTCTCCTTGCCAGGGGGCCCCAATCCATTCTGCCTGCCACTCTGATTGATCCAATAATCCCATACTCCATTTGCCAGCTTCACTCCAACTGGAAATCGCACCATCTTTATCCCAAATGCGCACTTGCCACCAGCAATCCTGGCGGGAATGAAGTGGCACACCCCCATAAATTATCCCATTGGACTGATCCGAATTAACTTTTCCGCTGTCCCACAGATCAGCAGAGTCTGCTAACTCTTTTTTACTGGATACCCTGATCTGGTAAGCTGTTTGCCGTTGGCCCCTGAAATCAGCGGTAGTGGTATTAACCCAGGCGAGTCTTGGCTGTAACCGGTCAACTACTGAAGGGTTTTTTACATATTCACAAGTTAGTTTTGAGGGCAGCAATGGACTTTGGCCATCTTGACAACCAATAGCCGACAGCAACAGAATACCAATAAGGATTGATTTCATAGAAAACATATTATAATATTAATCCTTAATTTAAGAAATTTGAAAATACACATTAACAAGTGGTGTCAGGTTTTCTTAAATTCCAGAACAAATAAATCGAAAACTCATGAAAAAGTTTACCATACCTTTGATAGTGGCCATGCTCTGTCTACCAGTTTGGAGCTTTGCACAAAGTGAAACCACCAATGCCGATATCCTGAAAATGTATCAAGGACTGCGGGTAGCAGATGTATCTGATGGACTGGATATGGTGGGATTACGAGACGTTGGCCTGTTGGATACAAAAATAGAGGCGCTTTGGAAAAACACTGAAGATATGTCTCATATTTTTTGTGGTATTGCGGTAACCGCTCGCTACGTCCCTACCAACAAGATCGTTAAAAACCCCATGGATAAAGAAGAATTTCAACAATGGGAAGGAAAATGGTATGGGGATATATCCAGTGAGCCCTTTGTAGAATTCATAAAGCCCGGAACAGCCATCATATTAGATGTTCAAGGGGATGGAGATACCGGTTCGGTGGGTTCTTTCAATTCACTATATTGGTTTAGCCTTGGGGCCCGTGGAATAATTTCCAATGGAGGGATCCGGGATACTGATGAGATCATCAAACAGAGAATCCCGGTATATTTAGATCATGAAAATCGCGGTAGGGGTATTAGACCCGGCCGCAATGAGATAGAGTCGGTTAATAAACCGGTCACCATAGGTGGCGTACTGATTAAACCCGGTGATGTAGTAGTGGCTGATGGTGATGGGGTGGTTGTAGTGCCGCGTATCCATGCAGAAACGGTGGCTACCTACGCCCGGGAAATATTGAATAATGACAAAAAGGGACGGAAAGGTCTGTATGAAAAGTTAAATATGCCTATGGACAACACCGTGGAAATTGATAAATAACCGTGACTGAATGATAAAAATTAAAATAATTCGATTGCCGGTTATAATTTCAGTCCTGGTCATGGGTTCAGGCCTTTCTAATTGTCTGGCCCAATCAGAATCTGCTACTTTTGAAGATGTTACGGTCAATTCCGGGATTGATTTTGAATATACCTTTGGCGACGACAGTTATGAAAATATTATGGAAAGCAGCGGTTCCGGAATATCCATCCTTGATTACAATAATGACGGGTTTTATGATATCTACTTACTAAATGGGACTTACCTGGAGGGTATTAGCCGGCCGGATGGAATTGAGAATATTAATTCATCCAATAAACTGTATCGTAATAACGGAGACGGCTCTTTCACCGAGGTGAGCCGACAAGCCGGTGTAGATAACCGGCAATGGAGCATGGCTGCCGGGGTAGTTGACTTCGATGCGGATGGAGATACCGATATTTATTTAGCCAACTACGGTCCAAATGTATTTTACCTTAACAATGGCGATGGTACTTTTAGTGATGTTACTGAGGAATTAATGCTAGCAGGACCGGAAAAGTTGAACGGTTTTACTAAATGGAGTGTAAGTATAGCTTTTGGGGACTATAATCAGGACAAACTGATGGACATCCTGGTGGGAAACTTCCTGGCATTTGACCCTGAACATCGATCAACTCCGGACCCGTCAATGATGCCTCATCCTTCTGAATATAAAGGTCAACTAACCATGCTCTACCGGCAGCAAAAAGACGGTACTTTTAAGGATGTCACTAGGGCCTCTGGTTTATTTTTCCCTGAATCAAAATGTATGGGGCTTACGGTGTTTGATGTCAACAATGATGGAACAATAGACATATTTCAAAGCAATGACCATCAGCCTAATTTCCTGTTTACCAATTCAGGTGGTGTATTCAAAGAAACTGGCGTACTTAACGGGGTGGCAGTAAACAGTGAAGGCCATGCTACTGGCTCCATGCATGGTACCATAGGAGATGTCAATGGTGATGGATTGGTAGATATCTTGGTTACCGATCTCAAATATGGCTCTTTGTATCAAAACACCGGAGGAGGAGTCTTTAAGGATGTAACTAATTTTAGTGGAATTGGCACTCATTTCAAAGGAAAAGGAGGCTGGGCAGCATCTTTATTTGACTTTGATAATGACGGAGATCTGGATATTTTTTCGGCCAACGGAACTGCGGAAGAACTCATTCTTCAGCCACCCTTACTGCTGGAAAATAACGGAAAGGGTCGCTTCACTAACATTGGTAAAAATAGAGGACAATACTTCACCGAAAAACATTCTGGAAGAGGTGCTTCAGTTCTGGATTTTGATAATGACGGAGATCTTGATATTATTGTTTCTCATATCGAGCCAGGGGTCAAAGCGACGTTATTAGAAAATAAAGGAGGAAATAACAATCACTGGATCGGTATTGATTTGAAACCTGCCAAAGATGGCGTTTCAACTATTGGCACCAAAATAACCTTGACTGCCGGTGATCTTAAACTTGTCCGCATCAATCAGTGGTCAACCAGTTACCTTTCCAGCCATGACCCCAGAATTCATTTTGGGATTGGAAAGCAACAACAAATAGATCGCATTGAAATTCAATGGCCAGATGGAGAAAAAGAAATTCTGGAAAATATTGCCAGTGATCAGTATCTTTCCGTACAAAAAGGACAAGGAATATAAATATGAATCAAGAATATATTGCAAACGTAGTGGATTTGACGGATCCTGAAAAAAACCTCATATACAATATGAGTGTTGATGAAGCCCGAAAAGTGATCATGACGGACAATCCGCAACAAATAAGAAAGATTGACGGTCAGTTTGCCCTGGCGGCCATTGAAGGTAAAACAGTAAGAATAGCCCGTTCAATTGGACGGCCCATCCGGTATTTTATTGCCAAACTAACCGCAGGGCCTTGTTTGGTGCTGGCTGAGCGTATTGATACCATTTACAACTACCTTAAACAAGAAGGATTGGATGATCAATTCCACCCGTCCTACACCCGAATGGCCCCGGCTCATTACCTTACAAAAATCGAACTTTTGGGATGCCCTGACCCAAATCCAATCTACACCCGGTTTTTTACACCCAAACGTAACCAACATGATACCCATAGCAAACAAGAAATCGGTAAATTATACATGGGCCGTTTATATGATGAAATTAAAAAATGGCTCAAGAACATAGCGACTAAGGGACCGATCGGGGTCAGCTTTTCTGCGGGAATTGACAGTGGATCGGTGTTCCTACTAACCTATCATGCCCTATTGGAATTGGGTGAAAGCCCCTCCCGACTAAAGGCTTTCACTCTGAGTGTTGATAGCCATGGAGCCGACCTGCATCAGGCCCGGGAATTCCTGGATTCACTAGGGCTTGGGATATTTCTGGAAGCCATTGAAATAACTCCCTCCGATTTGGACTGGAAAAAAACACTAAAGATAGTTGAAGACTATAAACCCCTGGATATTCAATCGGCTACCATGAATTTAGCGCTGCTTAATGCCATTAGAATTAAGTACCCTGATTGGAAATACATGATAGACGGTGACGGCGGAGATGAGAACTTGAAAGATTATCCCATTGAAGAAAACCCTGAACTGACCATCAAAAGTGTACTCAACAATCTAATGCTTTATCAGGAAGGCTGGGGTGTTGATTCAATGAAGCACTCCCTGACCTATAGCGGTGGATTAAGCAGAGGATATATGCGCTCTTATGCCCCTGCAGACCAACTGGGTTTTAAAGGGTTTAGTCCATATACCCTGCCAAATGTAATTGAAGTGGCAGAAGGCATTCCCTTTATTGAGATGACCGGTTGGGATCATCAGCAGTTGTACCGGCTAAAAGGCGAGATCGTATCCGCAGGAGTCAAAGCCATCACTGGCTTGGATATGCCTGTTTATACCAAAAGACGATTTCAGCACGGAGTAACAGATTCAAAATCCTTTACAGATTTATTCCCTGACCAGGACATCACTTACCGAAGAGCTTTTCAGGCTATTTATGAAAACGCCGGCTGATCTGAAAATTAATGACCATTGGATCAGGTCTTTAAGGGGACCCAGGAACAAGGTTGATTTTCGCAAGCCCAGTGCATTTTATATTGAAAAGGAAAGAGCAGTTAATGGCGAGATCAATACCATTGCCACCATCTTTCTGACTAATAAAGAATGTCCGTTTCAATGTCTTATGTGTGATCTTTGGAAGAACACCACTCCAGAATCCGTAAAAGCTGGGGACATACCTGCTCAAATCGAATGGGCGCTCAATAGGTTTTCCAAAGCCAACCAAGTCAAGCTGTACAATAGCGGTAATTTTTTTGATAACAAGGCCATACTTCCCCTGGACTACCCGGCAATAGCCTCATTAGTACAGGAATTTGATACCGTCATTGTGGAGAACCATCCTAAACTCATAAATGATTTAACCTTTAAGTTTCAGGAATTGCTGACACCAAATTTGGAGATTGCCATGGGACTGGAAACAGTGCATCCTGAAGTCCTGAAACGACTGAACAAGAAAATGACCTTAGAGGATTTTGAAAGGGCAGTTTACAAATTAAAGAAACATGACATCCCTACCAGGGCTTTTATTCTCCTGCGACCTCCTTTCTTAAGTGAATTGGAAGGAATAATTTGGGCCAAGCGCTCTATAGATTTTGCCTTTAAGGCAGGTGTACAAAGCTGTGTGGTCATTCCCACTAGATTTGGAAATGGAGCGCTTAATCAATTGGGGGAGATGGGTTATTTTTCACCACCACAGATCGATTCCCTTGAAAAGGTTTTGGAATACGGTATCGGCCTGGGTACAGGCAATGTATTTGCCGATTTATGGGATATTGAGTTGTTCGCCAAATGCTCAAATTGCTTGAGCAAACGGAAAGAAAGACTTACAGATATGAACCTTCACCAAATTATATTACCTAAGATCATCTGTGACTGTCAAGACAAATTTATGGTTACGGCATCTTCAGCTGGTCCCGGAACCTAAAAGGAGTTACAAACCGGGTGTTATACTCTTGGTAATACGCTTTATTTTCTTCAAAGGGATATTGGTAGTTTTCAGGGTAAGGATAAGAAGGCATGCCATGAAAAGGAAGTGGAGCTACTGTTTGTCCAAAGGCAGTATTCAGGTCGCCGTCTTTGACCCAACCTACGCTATAGATCACAAAATCTCTTTTCCAGCCATCAGGCAACTCCGGCAATTGGTCTGCGGCATAACTAATGGACACCGCATCCCCTGCATTATAAATAATGTATTGATTATCCGCACTATCCAATAATGGCGAAACATCCCCATAACGGGTATAGAACCCTTCAAGGTCCATCCACCGTGGCTCTGTGGTGGTAGTGGTGTAATTAAACCAGTGTGGTCCGTTTGGACCTCCCAGCCTATATTCAGCCGAGAATCCCCGATATTGTAAGTCTGTCTTGCCCAGTTTCATGGGCGTTACTGAGTTTATGAATGGTTCATTCACATAATCATAGAATATATGGTCCCAGTAGATCTGCATAGAGGTGCGAATGCGAATTCTTCGATCGTCAGTTTTAAAAACTTGACTTAGGTCAGAAATAATGGTCTTGTTCTTACCCAGAGGAAACCCGAGATTTTGAATGGCCGTTTCCCAATGACCTTTTTCATTAATCACCTGTAAATAAGGAGGAGTGGCAGTGATTTCATCAGACTGAGAGACTGCCATATTGATACTGGCATCTGATGGAAATATCCAGCCGTTCATAAACAGGTGCAGGCCTTCAGTGGCAATTCCCTTGCCCAAGTCAATGATCAGGTCCCTTGGCTCAATAATGCCCTGAAATTTTGATTTCTTTAAATCGGCAATATACTGGTGGTCTTTTCCGGAAACTAAATTTAAAAGGTCCTTCTTACCATCTGTTACAGAAACAGGTAGATATTGGTGTCTGGTTGGGTAAAACTTCAGTTCGGGAAATGGTGGCGGCACAAACTTTTCATCCAATCGAAAGTCCACCTCGGTGGGATGGTCCACGGCATATAAAACCAGTTCATCCAGATAAATGGTTTCCCAAAGTTCCCCGGTAATTTTGATATGATAGTGGCCTTCTCTGGTTTTCAGGGCATCGCCGGGGATCATAATGTATTCCCGGGAAGCATGGGGAAAAGCATAAGATCTTGACTCATCGGAGGTCATAATTCCCATGGGCATCCCCAACGCGCTTCTCCACATAATATCTTTTACAAAGGCGAATTGCTCACCATTCCAAGTGTACAAGAACGGGCAAGATCCTTTAAGTCTCTCTTGTTCTATCAATTCAAGGCTGCTTTTTGGTGAAAATATGTCCTGGGGAACCCCATTTGTCCAGCGTATACGGAGAATGTCCGCTCGATCGTAGCTTCCAAGGCCAAAATATTCATTTGGGGAGGTAATGGTGCGCATTTGATACAATGGCCCAGCACGCATCTCCACCTTCGACCCAATACCAAAATAGTTGTTTTTTCCGCTGCCTTCACGAAGGCCTACCAGCTGTATTTTTAATTGGTGATTTTCATTGCCCCCATCGTTCCTTAATAATCCGATACTACCATCGCTATAGGTTAAGAACACATCCTGATCACCATCTTCATTATAGTCGGCAATAGCCAGGGACCTTCCGGGCTTTACATCTTCCGGTAAGATCCAGGAAACATCTTCAAATTGATGCTCCGAGTTATTGTGCAGTAATATAATCCCCTTATCATCCGCTGAAAGGGGATCTCCGGCAATAATCAGGTCCAAAAAACCATCATTGTCAAAATCAAAAAAAGCATGATCATGGGCTTTAAAGGTTTGAATGCTTTTTATTTTCCCAAATTCAGGATCCTTCAGAAAACCGCCTCCTTCCTGGTTGGTATAAAGACTGTAGTTTCCATTTTGGTCAGAAACAAACAAATCCAAAAATCCGTCATTATTGTAATCACCTGAGCTCACGGAACTGGAACCCTCGGATAGTGGCAGGCCGCTGGCTTGGGTTATATCATGGAATTTTCCCAGTCTTTGGTTTGCGTATAACCTGTTTCCATACTCATTTGCAACATACAGATCTATATCACCATCATCGTCGAAATCTCCAAAAGCTGCGTCCATGGTAGCGCCTTGAGCGCCTAAAATCTCCATTTGCTCAGATAAGTCAGAGAAACTATCGTTACCATTATTTCGGAAGAACCGGTCAAGTCCTTGTGCGCCAACAAACAGATCAAGATCTCCGTCATGGTCCGCATCAAAAAAAAGCGAGACCCTACCATCCCTTATTTGCTCCAAGCCTGATGCAGGCACCTCCGAATAGGTTAATTCATCTACATTTTTGTGCAAACTTCCAGTATCATCACTTAATACCAGCAAGTCGAGATAGCCGTCGTTATTGTAGTCAGAAAAAACTCCAGTGGTTCCCGAATCTGGTATGTCTGTTTTATTAATAAGGTGGTTAAATCGCCCCAGATCGTTTATTAGCAAGTATAATTTATGTTCCCCTTCGACATTTGAACCAAACAACAAATCCTGATCACCATCATTATCAAGATCATTGGCAACCACAAAAGAGCGGGTATTTTCATCCACTTGTGACGATTTACTATTGGCAATTTGAGTGAGCCCCGCTTGTTCCGTTACATTGGCAAATCTTATGTTTTTGTATACCAGGTTATTATCACTATCTCCATAAAAGCGAATGTTACTGAAGGATATAATAGGATTACCTACTTTTGAAGCTTTACCTCCCATTAACCTCTGAATATCTGTCTGGTACCGACTAGACAATTTCATATGATTATGGAATTTCACCATCTCGGTGTAAGACGCCTCAAGCTGTTGCTGTCTCAATAATTCAACTGCCTGGTCATAATATTCTTTAGAATCTTCATTGAGTTGCTCAAATTTACTGTTGATATCCTCAAATTGTTTCATGGCTTTTGTTTGCTGGCCATTTTGCAGATAATGCTCAAGCAAGTAGATACGGGGAACTATATTGAGGGGAGCAGATTCTATGATTTTCAATAAATATTCCTCCAGGGCCATCAATGAATTATCATCTGGAGACATCTGGACTTTTTCTGACATCCTGTGCAGCGCAAACAAGTTATTGGGGTCATTTTCCAGAATCTTCTTTAATTGTTGATTAGCCTGCTCATTATTATCCATCAATTCGTATAGCTGAACTAAATTCTCTCTGTTGGTTAGGTTACTTTCATCCAGGGTCAAGGCCCTTTCGAAGTACTCTTCGGCATCCTCAAACCGGTCCTGTCTTAAATACACAATCCCCAGGTTGGCATATCCCAGGGCCTCATTGGGAGCCAGTTCGATCAGTTTTAGGAATTCGTCTTCCGCTTCTTCAAGCTTGTTTTCCTGAAGGTAAGACAGGCCGGCAGTCCGGGCAGAGGCGGCTTTCATGAATTGATCCTGCTCAAGCGTTTCAATGGTTGAGCCCTCACCTTCATGGGCATTTTTAGTTTTGCAGCTACTAGCTAAACCAAAACATAAGAAGGTGAAAATGAGAAAATACGCGTTGCTGGCAGTCATTCCTGCAAAGATAATCAAGCGATGATAAATCCCTAGTAGTCACTATTCATCCTTGGGGATAATCTGTGATTTATTTAACTTTGACGGTTTGATCATACAATTCTTAGGCAGTTGCTATTAATGAATAATATCAAAATTACAGTCGTTTGTTTTATGCTAATTTGGGGAGCGGCATGTACTGCTGTAGAACAGGCTGAAACCGTTTCAGAAATTAGTTATGGACCTTTGTTTCAGTTGCTTGACCCTGAAAATACCGGGATTGACTTTAGAAATGATGTGGTGGATGGTGAACACTTCAACAGTATTACCTATCGAAACTTTTACAATGGTGGTGGGGTAGCTATCGGTGATATCAACAATGACTCATTACCAGATATATACTTTACTTCCAACCAGGGGCCCAATAAACTTTACTTAAATAAGGGAAACCTAACGTTTACGGATATAACGGAACAGGCAGGAGTCGGCGGAACAAAACCCTGGTGTACCGGAGTAACCATGGCCGATGTAAACGGCGACGGTCTGTTGGACATTTATGTTTGCAATTCGGGAGATTTAAAAGGAGCTGATAAGGAAAATGAACTTTTTATTAACAATGGGGACCTCACATTTACTGAACAGGCTGCTAACTACAATCTAAATAATTATGGTTATACTACTCACGCTGCTTTCTTTGATTATGATGCGGATGGTGACCTTGATTGTTATATTCTAAACAACAGTTTCAGGGACCCTGAAAAAATTGAGTTATACAAAAAGGTGCGGGAGCAGGAAAATGATCCGGGTGGAGATAAATTAATGCGCAATGATAATGGAGTATTTGTAGATGTGACCAAAGCAGCCGGCATTTTTAGCAGCGACATTGGATTTGGTCTGGGAGTGGCTGTTGGTGACCTCAATAACGATAATCTGCCGGATATTTATATTAGTAACGATTTTTGGGAAAGGGATTATCTCTATCTAAATCAAGGAAATGGCAACTATTCAGAAGAGTTAATAAATAGAATCGATTATTGCTCACTCTCCAGTATGGGCGCTGATATCGTAGATATTAACAATGATGGCAGTCCGGAGATCTTTACCACAGACATGCTGCCCGCTGACAACCACAGGCTTCAAACTACCATTGCTTTCGAACCATACCATTTGGAAGACCTCAAATACCGGGCGAATTTCCACTATCAAATTGCACAAAACTGTTTGCACTTAAATGACGGAGAAGCAAATTTTCAAGAGATTGCTCTACTGTCCGATGTAGCAGCCACGGACTGGAGTTGGGGAGCTTTAATTTTTGATTTCGAGAATGACGGCATCAAAGATCTGTTTGTTAGCAATGGTGTGGCACGGGATGTTATGTCCATGGATTACCTGGACTTTATGGCAGACAGTGAGCGCCGAAAAAGTATCGTTGAAGAAAAAGAAAGATTCGACCAACGTGACTTTATTCCGTACATGCCCTCAAATCCTTTGAGCAATTATGCTTTTATGGGTAATGGGCAACTGATTTTTGTGGACAGAGCAGACTCGCTGGGACTAGGCCGACCTTCGTTTAGTAATGGTTCTGCTTATGGTGATCTGGATAACGATGGTGATCTGGATCTGGTGGTCAATAATGTTAATCAAACCAGCTTCATCTATCGAAATGATGCCAGCAGGAATAACAAATTTCATTTTTTAAAAGTTGGATTTAAAGGGCAGGCCGGAAATCCTTTTGGAATCGGCGCTAAAGTGATCGCTAATGCCGGTGATCAAATATGGGTGTTAGAAAATTTCAATAACCGGGGTTTCCAGAGCAGCATCGAACCTTCCCTATTGTTTGGCTTGGGTGATATCAAAGTAGTTAATGAACTTAAGGTGGTCTGGCCGGATGGAAAGGTTGAAGTACAATGCAATATCAAGGTGGATCAAACCATCATTTTGAACTATGATCGAGCGGTACAAGCAAAGGTCGACCCTGCTCCGAAAAATACCAGCCCATTATTTGAACAAATGCCACTCCCGAAGGAGGTTCGACATGTAGAAAACCAGTACAATGACTTTGATTGGGAAATATTGCTTCCTCATATGCTGTCAACAGAAGGGCCCAGGCTGGTTGTTGGTGATGTGAACAATGATAAGAGGGACGATTTTATCCTGTTGGGGGCCACTGCAGATCCGGACAAATTATTCATCCAGACGGCCGATGGCGCTTTCCATTTCAAGAAAATCCCCTCACTATCGCGTGATGCAAGTTTTGAAAGCACCTGCGGAGTCTTGTTCGACCAGGATGGTGATGGGGATCTGGACCTGATGATTGGGTCAGGGGGTAATGAAATTGAGAAAGAACGAAGCAATTACCTGGTTCGTTTCTACAAAAATGATGGCAAAGGCAACTTTAGTGCTGACCCTACTGCAGTTCCTCAGGTGGTCGGAAATTTCTCTACACTTGAGGCGGCGGATTTTGATCAGGATGGTGCCATTGATGTATTCCTGGGAGCCCGGTCTGTTCCGGGAAACTATGGTTTACCGCCCCGTAGCTATTTACTACGAAATGTGAACGGCACCTTCATTGACAAGGCCCCGGAATCTTTAGGTAATATAGGGATGGTTACTGATGCCAGTTGGTCCGATATTGACAATGATGGCGATAAAGATCTGATAGTGGTGGGCAACTGGATGTCGATTGGTATTTTTAAGAACGAAAACGGGAAAATTGATAAGAGCATCACAATCCCCAACAGCCAGGGATGGTGGAACCGGATAGAGGCAGTGGATCTGGACAATGACGGGGATTTGGATTTCGTAATTGGCAACTGGGGGCTAAACACAAAGTTTAAAGCTTCTTCATCCCGGCCTTTGACCATGTTTGTAAATGATTTCGACAACAATGGTAAGAGTGAATTTATAATAAACTGGTATCCTCCTCTAGACAACCAGACCTACCCATTTGCCTCAAAGATGGAGCTAACCACACAGTTACCAGGTTTACGAAAGGAAATTCTTACCTATGAAGATTACGCCTTTAAAACCTATGACTCATTATTTACTCCGGCGATACGGGCAAAAGCCATTTCGTATGAAACAAATTTCCTGGAAAGTGCTGTACTTTGGAATGAAGGAGGCGATCAATTTATACTATCAGCCTTGCCTTTGGAGGCACAGGTGTCACCAGTTTTTGGAATTATTGCTGAAGATCTTTACGGCGATGAAAACGTGGACATTTGGCTCGGAGGCAATTTCTATGCTTTGAAACCTCAGGTAGGCAGGCGTGATGCCAGCAGAGGTGTATTTCTTAAAGGCCGCCCCGACAGGATTTTTACATTTGTACCTCCTAAGAATTCTGGGCTATATGTAGAAGGGGAAGTAAGGGATGCGGTGGTTATAAAAACCAAGGGTGCTAATAGAATCTTAGTGGCCAGGAATAATGATACCGCGTTGTTATTTGGAAGGAAATAAGCATCTGGATAGGGACATTGATCGGTTCATTCCTTCTCTAAGGCTCCTGTTAGCAATCGTATCCAATTTTGATGAAATACATTTTTTATGTCTTGCTCGGTATATCCACGATCATTTAAAATTGCTTGAAATTTTTGAATATCAGCAATGGTATCCATATCGTATGGTGTCTGCTCTAAGCCAAACAGTCCATCCAAGTCGGTCCCTAATCCAATATGAAGACTGTTTCCGGCCATTTGGCATATATGATCGAAATGATCAACCAGTTTTTCCAGATCGATACCCAAATCCTTAGGGCTGTCAATTGCCATTCGAAAATCTTTGTGTAACATCCAGGTATCCAGGCAGCCGCCAATGACACCATCTCTTTCAATAATCCTTTGCATCTGGCTATCACTAAACTGTCTCTCTCCGGGAACAAGACTTCTACAATTCTGGTGGCTGGCAATTACCGGGCCTTCAAAGATATCAATGGCCTCAAAAAAGCCCTTGTCAGTAAGATGAGTTAGATCCAAAAGGATATCCAACTTATTCATCTCTTTTAACAGATCAACCCCTAGCCTGGTTAGGCCGCTGTTATCCGAATGCGTTCCGGCAGCGTATCTTCCCGGACCATAGTGAGATAACCCAATGGACCGCAATCCCTGATCATAATATTTATACAAATAGTCCAGGTTAATAATTGAGTCGGCACCTTCCAGTGTCAATATATAACCCACCGGTTTTTTATGGGAAGTGGAGGACTGATCTTGCCAAACTTGGATGTGATTATTGAGCCCTGATTTGGTAGTGATTTGTACCATTTCTCCAACATCTTCCATAGTTCTATACCAGGCCAATTGTGCTTGACCATTGGCAAACGCCTGTTGAGGAGATTGCCAACCTGGCAGGCTCATTGTTTCCAATGGCCCCCCTTTTTCGTCAACCCTGGAAATAATTGTAGTAAAAACCAAGCCAATGTTTCCAGCTCTCAATTCTGGTAGGGCAACGGTTCCACTACCTCTGTCCTGATAATCATTCCAATTAAGTTTTCTTTCCTTGTCTCTAATGCTATGAACCGGCTGGGTCAGGTCTCTGTTCAGGGTCATGGCATTAGTTGCCAGATCAAGATGACTGTCTACGGTGAATAGATACTTATTTTTCATATTGATTTTCTTCATTGGCACGCCATTAATCAATTTAATTTAGGACAATCTGGCAATCACGTCAATTTCAACTTTAATCCCTTCCGCAAGCGTAGATTGGACTGTTGTTCGCGCAGGTTTAACACCTTCAAAGTAAGTAGCATAAATCGTATTGAACTGATCAAAATCATTGATGTCTGAAAGATGCACAGTGCATTTAAGCACATCTTTCATGCTGCCTCCCGCTTTCTCAATAATAGCTTTGATATTGTCTAAAGTTTTAATGGTTTCTTCTTCAACCGATCCCAAAACAAACTTTGAGGTGGTAAAATCCACAGAAGCTTGCCCGCTTACAAAGAGTAGATCTCCGGAAACAACGCCATCAGAGTATGCCCCTGTACTAAATCCAGGATCTCTTTCAGGGTGAACTATTTTCTTCTTTTCCATATGTTTTAATTTCAACTATAAAAATTTAGCCAGCTGCCTTTTGAACCGGTTCGATTTTATTATATTATTAGTTTTTTCTTTGCCTTTCGTCAATTGGAAAAATACCATTACCATCCGTACCCATATAGGCTCCCCATATCACCGGTTGCTTCATTTTAATCGGGGTACCGATGCGCTTAACGCTCATCCCCAGATATCGCTGTATTTGGTTGGGATGATTGTAGGCGCTATACACGATATCCAAATAGCCATCATCATCCAGGTCACCTAACCATGGGGTTGAAAATATATTTCTAAAGCCTTCCATATAATCAATTATCTGATGGCTTTTTTGCTGAAAATCAATGGCAATGAGCTGATAGGTTATGGCCGGAGGATTCGGAAGATTATCTATTATTTCAACATCACACTGGTAGTCATTTATGTTTAGGATGGCTTCATCCAGTCCATCATGGTCTATATCATAGACTATAGGCGAAGAAACCACAAAACACCCCAAACTGTCATGGTATAGAATTGATCCGCTGGCACCATCCAGCAGCACCTGATGGGCACTGGTATATTGTGGCCAGATCCCTCTATCCATAATTGCCAGGATATCGATCCGATCTTTTGATGTGAAGTGACCCACTGCAAAACTATTACTGGACTCCATACCGGGAAAAGCTTGTTTCCACAACAAATCATTACTTTTGCCATCAATGGCAAATATGGTACCTGCATGCGAGATGGCTATGATATCCAGGTTGCCATCCTGATTGAGATCGGCCAATACTGGTGGAGCTATAAAGCCATGGTCCTGTTCGGAGGCAATGATCCTGGCAGAGACAATGTTTTGGTTAAGTAAATCCTTCAGCGTACACACATACAACGAACCGCTCATGGTCTCTCCTCCAGTGCCAAACACAATGTTCCATTCATCACTGTCAGAGCTTTGGAAGCTAAGTGGAGACATATATGATTCATGGCCATCAGGCATGGTATCCGCGGCCAGAATATTGCCGGTTTTACTATCGAAAAGCATCAATACTCCGGGGTATCGGTTCTCCGCCGATCCGGCTTGAGCGCCAAAATTACCTCCATTGACGGTTAACAATTCTTTTAAGCCGTCTCCGTTCTGATCGGGCACCCAAACACTGTTATAAAAATTGTACCAGGCATACTGCAAAATGGAATCATTTGAGTAAACATATTGGTATTTCCAGATTTCTACTCCGGTTTTGCCATCCAGGGCAGTAAGAAAGCTGCCGCGGCCCCCAATGAATACATCAGGCACTCCATCACCGTTCACATCTTGAAATGAGGCTGAACCCACCACACTGGCGTTAGCAGCCTGCTGCCAGAGTAATTCACCATTTTGGCCATCGATTGCCAGTACTCCCTGATCCGTCGGTGACATTTCTCCATTTCCGGCGGCACCCATAACAATATCTAAAACTCCGTCACCGTTGAGATCTGCAGCCCGCGGAGAGGACTGGGACCCAATTCGAAAAAAAGATTGGTTCCATACCAGTTCAGATTGTTTTTTCTCACAGGCAAAGAAACCAACAACAGTTAAAAGAATGAGTATATATTTCCTCATGTCAAACACATTGTTTAAAATAAATTATTCAGTAGTCTATTTTGGAAAGTGTTCAAAAAAGATGTGCAAGTTTACTAATCAAGACTGATAACGTCAATTGCAAGGAATGCTGTTAAGTGTTAGAATATTGATTTTCCATATTGTTCGAACCAAGTTTGGGATTTTAGTCGTTGTAACTTGGAGCTTATTTGTAATTTGGGATTTATTTTTTTGCCCTATCACCATAAAAAAAGGGCTGTCTCAACAAGAGGCAGCCCTTTTAATTTATTAGATGGTAATCATATTAATTCACATCCCACCACACTCTGGTCATAACATCATCAGGCGAAGTACCACCTGAAACCAGGTTGTCTTCATTATTCGCTATTTCCACAGTACTATATTCAATTCTCCTGAATATTTGTCCTCCTGAATAATTACCGGGGTAATTAGTTGGAGTCAATACCGGGAATCCAGTCCTGCGCCAGTTAGCATAGGCTTCAAACCACTGCAAGAAGTTAGCAGCCCAATGCTGAGTGGCTAGCATTTCCTCAGAGCCATCGAATGGATGGGCTGCCAGGTATGTATCCACTTCAGCGGAGGTAATAACCTTGGAAGGATTGAATATACCCCACTGCAGCATAGAACCCCGAACTCCATTGTTGTAGTGCTCTACAGGATCACCAGTGTGCCATCCTTTCATAGCAGCTTCAGCCAGCAAAAACTCAACTTCAGCATAAGTCATAAAGATAAACGGATCGGCGTCATCTAATAGCTCAGGATTCAATCGAGAAAACTGACCTTCCCTGTCTACCGGTTCAGTCTGTCCAAGCCAAACTCTCATCATTTCCTCATCCAATCCGTTAGGCATACCTACCTGATTGGCAGGAGTGAAATCCCAAGGACCATCCCATGGACCCCTTGCTGAATAAACTTCCAGCCGTGGGTCATTGTTCTGAAACAGCCAATCCACCAGAGTCTCGCTTATCATGTTATTGGCACCCCAATCACTGGGATTAAGGGCCCTGGACATTCCGTTTTTGTTGAACCAATCTGAAGGTCCATCCGCCATTTGGATCCATGCCATATCATCATTGCTCTCCATTACACCGCCAGAAATAGCTGCCTGAACGAATGTTTGGGCAGTTCCTGGATCTACGTTGGAAATTCGCATGGCCAGACGTAGCATCAAGGAATTGGCAAACTTTTTCCACTTCTGAAGATCGCCGCCGTAAATCACATCTGCAGTTCCAATCTCATCGGCACCTGTACCAATAGCATTAGCTGCATTTTGCAAGGTGGCTAGTAACGACTTGTATATAGATTCCTGGGTATCATACTTTGGGAAAAATATTCCGCCAATCCCCTTATTCAACTCAGTATAAGGAATATTACCATGCATATCCGTAAGCAGATGAACAGGCAGGGCTTTCACAACCTGAGCCACATGATACAAATTAGTTGAACCAGGACTTTCACCTTCGGGTCCGGTCTGGCGAATTACTTCCTCAATGGTTTTTAACACTAGGGTTGGATATCTATCCCACAAAGCATTAAAACTATCCAGGTGATACATATATTTATCCCCAGATCCTCTTTCTCCACCAATCTGCATGGTAGCCATTTGCTGAATCAAACCGCCGGCCAGATTCAGATGTACTCGTCCATTAGAATAACGATTTTCTGCTGCCTGTACCTGTGCGGTAGTGAGCATGAATCGCCAATCCACCACATTGGCCTGCGTCGGATTTACATTCAAATCCGTCAAATCCTCATTATCACACCCACTTATCGATACTAACATGATGGATGCGACAATAAAATACTTATATAATTTATTCATAATTTTACTTTCTTTAATAGTCACACATTAAAATGTTACAACCAAGTTAAATCCATAAGACCTGGTTTGTGGTAATGCAAAGTAATCCAGTCCCTGCGCATTTGAATTGTTGTAGGTTGATTCAGCATCAACATTCTCAATGTCATCAAATAAAACCGCAAGATTTCTTCCTACGAACGACAGACTGGCAGATTCGATAGGCGTATTTTCTAATAAATGCCTTGGGAATCGATACCCGATACTTATCTGTCTCAATTTTGCAAAAGATGCATCCCGCATGAAGCGATCAGAAAGGTTACCATATGCACCCCAGAAACCGTCAGTTTGGGTTTTATCCAAAGTCATGGTCAATGGGTTGCCTTCAGGTGTTACGCCATTGATGGTAATTGATTCTCGTCCTTGAGATTCAAAGCCTATACCGCTGGTAGGCGTGACTGTCTGCTGGTGCATACCCCACTGGGTCATGCGTACGTTGGTACCAGAATAAATTTGACCACCAGATTTCCAATCAATCAGGAAGTCACCGTAGAAATTCTTCCAACTGAAGGTATTTGTAATACCACCAGTAAATTTATGTACTCCCTGGCCTAAAACAGAGGTTCCAGCGCTACGAACCGGCTGACCATTGTCAGGATTGAACACTGGCTCACCATTGATCATTTCCTGGGTAAACCCTTTGATAGTACCAAATGGCTCACCTACTACATGAAAAATAAATGCCTGACGAGTACGGGGTTCGCCCAGTCCTCCAGCAACCCTAATCTCATCCAATCCTTCATTTAAGGCAACTACCTCACTATCGTTCCACGCCATATTCAAGCTGACATCCCAGCTAAAATTAGGGTTGTGAATGGGAGTTCCGGTTAGTAATAACTCAATTCCATTATTGTTAATTTCTCCAACATTTATAACAGTTGAGCCAAACCCTGAACTTTGTGAAATAGTAGCACTTAGGATGTCATCAGTGGTGGTTTGGTCATAGT
>PVMK01115775.1_pt1 | contig 54813 bp, 44 predicted proteins | sample 1853481 | NCBI WGS metagenome assembly PVMK01 (sample SAMN08533507, study PRJNA380276) | Marine sediment metagenome, whole genome shotgun sequencing project.
CTGCGACGCCGACCGCGACTCCAACGGCCACTCCGACGGCCACTTCGACCGCGACTCCAACTGCGACGCCGACGGCGACTCCGACCGCCACTCCTACTGCGACGCCGACCGCGACTCCAACTGCGACGCCGACCGCGACTCCAACTGCGACGCCGACTGCGACTCCAACTGCGACGCCGACCGCTACTCCGACTGCGACTCCCACAGCGACGCCAACTGCGACTCCGACCGCCACGCCATCTGCGACGCCGACCGCGACGCCAACCGCCACTCCGACGACCACTCCAACGGCGACGCCGACTGCGACTCCGACCGCCACGCCAACCGCCACGCCGACTGCGACGCCAACCGCGACTCCAACTGCCACACCGACCACGGTGCCAACGCCCACAGCAACATCGACACCGACGCCCACACCGCCCGGGGCGATACCGATCGTGGACGACGAGGACGCCAATGACGAGATCGGAACCGCTGGAATTCAGATTGCCCGCGGAGCCAACGACCCGGGCGTCTACGTGGGCACTTTCAGTCTCACCAGCAGCGACGTCGACTTCATTGGAATTGGCCCACTCGTCGCGGGTGACGTGATCACTGCGGTGACCACTCCGCTAGAGGATGGCGCCTTCAGCGCCCCAGACACGGTTCTCGGCGTCTTCAACGCCGCGGGCTTCCGACTCGCCTTCAACGACGACGCAAACGGATTTGGCTCCGTGATCCGGTATGTGGCAGCAGCGGACGGGGATTACTTCATCGCGGTCAGTGGTCTGGATGACCCCACTTTCCAGGGGCTTCATAACGAGCAGGGGAGTTACCTCCTCACGATCAGTGTGCCGGCCGGTGCGGCGTCGATCGTGGACGACGAGAACGCCAATGACGGGATCGGAACCGCCGGAATCCAGATCGCCCGCGAGACCGATCCGAGCGCCTATGTGGGTGACTTCAGTCTCACCAGCGGTGACGTCGACTTCCTCGGGCTCGGCGCACTCCTCGTGGGTGATGTGATCACGGTAGCGACGACCCCGCTAGAGGATGGCGCCTTCGGGGTTCCCGACACGATTCTCGGCGTCTTCGATGCCGCGGGTACCCGCCTCGCCTTCAATGACGATGACGACGCCGGTGGGTTCGCCTCTACGATCCGGTTCCTGGTGCCATCGGCCGGGAATTACTTTGTGGCGGCCAGCGGTTTCGGGGACAACCTTTTCGAGGGGCTTCACGACAAGGAAGGGGCTTACATCTTCACGGTCAGCCTCGACCCCGATACTTCCGCACCAACCCCTACACCCACAGCGACGCCGACCCCCACAACGACCGCCACACCGACCGCAGAACCGACTGCTACAGCGACGCCGACACCGACATCGACGCCAAACATTTGTTTGGAGCCGCCGGCTGTATGCAAGAAGAACAACGACTGTTGTTCGAATATCTGCTCGGGGCCAGGGCAGGGACAGGCTAAGACCTGCCAGCCAGGGCCGACGCCAACGGCTACGGCGACCGCGACGCCAACGGCGACCGCGACGCCAACGTCCACGCCAACTGCGACGCCGACGTCCACGCCGATCGTGACACCGACAGCTACGCCGACCCCGCCCCCGGGCGTCCCCGCAGCCTCGATCTGGGGTCGTGCGCTGCTCGGCCTGCTCATGGTGGCGGGGGGCGCGTTGGCGCGCCGCAGCCGTCAAATCGGCACTGGGGACTAGCGGTGGTGCCCGGCGGAGCCTAGAGGGCAGATTGTGGAATCGACGTCGACGGGGCAGTCGCCGGCATGGTGGTCGACAAGAACGAGATCCGGAATCCCGTCGACGGCGGCATCGATATCAGCGGCGTCGGAGTGGTCGTCAGTCGAAATCGACTTCGGACGGGCGGCGGCGATACGAGTGACGAATCGATCGACGTGGTCGGCACCGATCATCGGATCGAGGGAAACTCGGTCTCCGATTGGATGGGGATGAGAATTGACGTCAGTGGATCGAATTATGTCATCATCGACAACAAGGTCTCCGGAAACTCGCAGCGATGGATCCGGGTCACGAACGGCGCCACTAACAACACCGTCAGCGATAACAAGATCACCGACATATTGAAAACGATGTAATGGGAGGGCTAACTCGTAGCCGATCGCTCCTCCGCGCGTTGGGTGATGAAATCGCCGCAGAATCAATGAGGCACGCTCGACCCCTTCCAACTCCGACTCGCGATCGCATGCACTCCACCGTCCGAAGCACGTCCCGACAATGAACTGATCCAGGCGGTTGGCATGGATGAGAGTTGTTCGTGCAACCGATGCCCTATATGCGGCTGAGCACGCTCGAGAAACGCTACCTCTGCCTCCGCAGTCTCGACCCCGACGTCGTGGACCCCGAACCCGTTCGCGTGACGGCGCTGCGTACGATCGAGAAGATGCTGTCTCTCTTAGAAGCAGACTCTGCCTTCGCAAGACCGAGGCGACGGAATCACAGTTGGTGTAGGATGCGAGCGATGTTGTCAGGGCGCCTCATCGTTCCGTTCCTCGGGTTGCTGGTAGCTCTGGGGTGTGCCAACGCGCGACTGATCTCCGCCGATCGCACACTTGAATTGAGGCCCAATCAGGGCATTCTGGTCGTGCACGTCGATAGCGATTTCCCGATTCGAAAACTTCAATTCGGCGCTCACTACGAGGTGGCAACCTCTATACTCGCCGGAGAGTACCTCGTGATGGCCGTGGTTCCCGCCGGGGATTACCACTGGACGACGATTGAAGTGCCAGGCGGCTACGGCCGTTACTACCGCTTTCGCATCAAACCCGATGGCGATTGGAGTTTCGTCGTCAAGCCCGGCGCGATCAATTATCCCGGGCAGATTTTCGTGAAGGGCAGCAAGGATACGCTGGACGCAAGCGGACTCATGCGTGCGTGGACCGAGAATCGATCCGCGGTCATACTCGAAAAACTGCGTGCGACCTATCCGAAGCTGCTCGCGCAACACCCGCTCGAATATGCGAGAACTGAGCGCGACGACTACCTCGAGGTCTATCAAGGGCTCGTACCGTTCGGAGTGAGCGACCCGGGGAACGTCTCGAAATGAGCGCCGGATACACTTCGACAGCTCGTTGGTTCCGGGTCGTAACGACGGCGATCGCGGTGGCCGCGTCGATCGCCATGCGTGGAAGCGGGGAAGCGTCCGACTCGTTGACGGTACACGACTACTTTCGCAATCGGATCCTGACCGACGCACTCGTGAGCCCAACGGGGAAATTTCTCGGACTGTTCGGACAGCATTGGACCGGCGAGCCGCTGTATAGTTCGTCAACCGGAAACGAATACCAGAGAAACAGCACGATCTCGGTTCGGCACAACGAGACCAAAACGACGGAAGTCGTGTTCGATTTCTCGGGGCCTATTCGATATTTCGCCTGGATCGACGACGATACCCTGTTCATCAGTTACGAAGACACCTTCGGAACCTACAATCGCTTTGTCGACGTCTCCTTTTCCGATGGTGAGCTTGTCTTCGTCCGGCGCTACGCGCGGACGCCAGGAGCGCTGGTCGATGGGATTCCGGATCGAAAAGACGAAGTTCTGTGGTCGTTCTACACCGAAACAAAAAGCATCATCTACAGGACGCCGATTTCGAATCTCGTGGGTTACCAACCCGAGACGCGCGACGAGGTGTGGCAGGGACTCAGCAATAAGTACGTTGTCGCGAGGCTGAAAGGGTTCATCCCCTGGTGGATCACCGATCGGGACGGTGTCGTACGGGCTGCAGTCGGCTTCGACAATCCAGACGAGCTGGAACTCACGCTGTGGTATCGGGAGTCTCGCAAGTCGCCATGGAGGGAGCTCTATCGAACCTCAGACCTCGACGAGGCGATCGTGCCGATCGGGATCGCGCCGGACAATCGAAACCTACTCGTATTGAGTGATAAGGATCGCGATACCAAGGCACTCGTGGAATTCCAGGTCGATCGCGCCGAGCTCGGTCGAACACTCTTCGAGCATCCGAGAGCCGACGTACTCGACATTCTCTATGACTTCAACGGAATGGAGGTGTTGACAGCCGTATACGAAGAAGGGGGAATTCGCAGATATCAACACCTGGACAGCTTCAATGATCGGTTCCAGCGCTCGCTCGAGCACGCCTTTTCCGGGCAGAGCGTCGCGATCACCTCGATGAGCCGCGATTCCCGATATCTGTCCGTATTGGTTTCGAGTTCGACGAACCCGGGAGTCTTCTATCTCGTCGACACCGAGACGCGAACTGCTTCGGTCGTAGGTCAGACCATGCCCTGGCTGCATCCCGATGCCATGTCGGGCGCGCGGTTACTCGAAGTTACCTCGTTCGACGGCACGAAAATCGAGGCATTCCTGACCATGCCGCCCCAAGCCAGCCGCGAACCACCTCCGCTGCTGGTTTTGCCACACGGAGGCCCGCTGGGGGTTCGCGACAACCGCGATTTCGATCCACTGGTGCAGTACATCGCCGCGCGGGATATTGCCGTACTGCAAGTGAACTTCCGCGGTTCTGGGGGCTACGGCAAGAAGTTCCTGGAAGCTGGATTTCGACAGTTCGCGAAGGGTATCGAGGACGACATCGATGCAGCCGTCGATCTCGTCGTCGACCAAGGGTTCGTTGACGACAGCCGGATCTGCATCGCGGGCATGAGTTACGGGGGATATTCGGCAGTCATGAGTGTTATCCGAGATCCCAAGCGATATCTCTGTGCGGTGACCGTGGCCGGATTGTCGGATCTTCCCCTTTTTCTCCACTCGAGAGGAATCGCCAACGACCCCGAGGCCCGGAAGAAACTCGCGGAAATGATTGGCGATCCCGACGCGGAGTACGAGGAACTCATCGAAATCTCCCCCGCCTTTCGCGCCGACGCGATCCAGACGCCGATCTTGATCGTTCACGGTACTGAAGATCGGCGCGTCGACATTGAGCACGCCTATCGGCTCAAGGCGATGCTCGACGCGCACGGCAAGACCTACAACTGGCGTACGCTGGAAGGTGCGGGGCACTCGTTGAACTCGAAGCAATGGATCGAAGTGGCCGAAGCCCTGTTCACCTTCGTTGACGGATTCCTGCACCCGCTGACTGTCGAGTTCCACCCGCGTCGCGAGAATTGAGGTGAGGAATCGCCTGTCACTCGGGCGATATGTATTTCGATTTCTGTTACCGAAACGACATTCCGCGGGTGTTGACGGTATTGGCGACCCTCGGCGGAGATCGCCAGAAATTCCTGAAGGCCTTCTACGCTCGCCGAAAGCCAGACGGCGATAGCCACACCCTGATGTTCCTCGCGATGGCGGCCTTTTACGATCCCGACCCGAAGGCGCCGGCAGTTTTGCCCCGAATGAAGCCAACTTAACGGAATGCCTGTTATCAGACATTGCCGAAAACGCAGCTTGAAATTCTTGAGTTCGGGTCGCCTTTTTCCTTCTCTTCTACCGGGGGCGCAGTGTAGGTTGAGGAAGCTCTCGCATAGAGCTGGCTGCCATCTTGCCATTGGAGCGACATGGACCAGGATCACGAGCGCCTTCATGAGCAGATCGATCAGCTGAGACGCGAGGTGGGGGAACTCCGCTCCCGTCTCGACAAGCTCGAGGGAGGGGAGGGGGCCACCGCCGACGCGCCGGGTGCTGCAGAGCCTCTGGCCGAGTTGGCGGCGGCAATGCGGGGAGCCACCCGAGAAGCCGAGATCGGAAAACTTTCCACCGGAACCATCACCCTGGTGGGGCGAACGCTGATCGTGCTGGGCGGTGCTTACTTGTTTCGCGCGATCAGCGACACCGGGGTGGTGCCCGCACAGCTGGGCGCCATCGTTGCCCTTCTTTACGCAGCCTGGTGGCTCGTGCAGGCCGACCGCAGCGCGAGCGCCGGCAAGCCGCTCAGCGCCACTTTTCACGGAGCTGCGGGAGCGCTGATCGCCTATCCGCTGATCTGGGAGACAACCATCCGCTTCCAACTGTTCAGTTCGACCGCGGCCGCGGCCGCGCTGGTGGCGTTCGTTGCACTCGGTCTGATGGTGGCTTGGCGGCGCGAGTTGAGAGGACTCGCCTGGATCATCGTACTCTTCGATCTGGCGGCGGCGGTCGCGCTGATGGTGGGCACCCTCGACTTCCTGTCTTTCACCGTGGCCCTGTTGCTCGCCGCAGCGGCGGTGGAGATCCTTGCGGTTCGCGAAGAGTGGCTCCCCCTGCGCTGGCCCGCAGCTTTGGGGGTCGACCTGGCCGGCCTGATGATCGTTTCTGCCAGCCTGCGCCCGGAGAGCGCGTCGGCGGGCCATCCAGCGCTGCCGGTCGGGGGCGTGATCGCCGTCGTGCTGGCGCTCCCCACGCTCTACCTGGTCAGCATCGGTGTGCGAACGCTGCTGCGTCAGAAGCGGATCTCGATCTTCGGGATTGCGCAGGCGGCGGTTGCGATGATGGTGGGCTTTGGCGGTGCGGTGCGCTTGATTGCGTACCAAGGGATGAATCCGATCGTGATCGGCCTCGTCTCCCTACTTTTGGGTGCGGGCTGCTACGTGGTGGCCTTCACCTCCATCGACCGACGCTTGGGACGCGGAAGGAACTTTTATACGTACACCACCTTTGCCGGCCTGATGATTTTGATCGGGAGCACTCTGGTGTTCGATGGCGCGTGGTTGGCGGTGCTCTGGTTCGCGCTGGCGCTGGCGGCCGTCGGGCTGGGTGGGCGCTTCGACCGGATTGCCCTCAAGTTCCACGGTGCGGTGTATGGTCTCTCGGGAGCGATGGCAGCGGGCCTCGTTACCTGTGCTGCCGACGCTCTTCTCGCCGATCCGGTCGGCGACTGGCGCCCCTTCACTCCGCTCGCCATCGGCGCAACGGTGGCAGCGGCTGCCTGCTACGGGCTGCTGGTGACGATGCGTCGACCAGCGGACCGCGCCTGGTACAAACTTCTTCCGCAAGCAATTCTGGGCGCGCTGGTGGTGTGGTCCGTGGCGGGGATGGCCGCAGGCTGGCTCGGTCGCTCCGGCATTGCGGCATCGGCATTCGGGTCGGGAGCGGCCTTCGTTGCGTCCAGCCGAACCGGGCTGATCGCGCTGGTGGCGGTGGCGCTGGCCTGGGCGGGCAGGCGCTGGTCTCTTCCGGAACTTCTCTGGCTGGTCTACCCGTTGCTGATCGCCGGCGGTTTCAAGCTGATATTGGAGGATTTTCATCTCGACGAGCCGATCGCCCTCTTCGTGGCGCTGGCGGCCTACGGCGGCGCACTGATCTTGGCGCCGAGGCTGATGAGAAAAGAGGCGTAGTTTCTCGGCTGTTCGACGGAACGCCTGTTGTCGGGTGTTGCCGAACATTGTTGATTGCGAATCCGGTCAGTATTCGACGCCCTCCATCACTCGGCGCGACTCGCTACCTGACATAACCCAGGGTCACCGGACGGAGAAACTGCGCAATTGCAAGCGCCTGTCCTCCACTTCCGAATGCACGGCTTGATTTTCCTATTAGCCTTCTAGCCCGCTAGCACGCCGAGGGATATTTTCGCACTACGCGAGGCAGAAGGTGCTGATTCGAAGTTGTCGGTTCGGATGTTTGCCTGACCGAGTCCAGTGGCCCTGCTCGCGGTTCGCTCCGAGCGAGTGTTTTTGGTCCGCAAACTCGTTTTTCGTTTCGAATCCTGGAACTCGCTCCTGGTTCACTGACCCATTGAGCCACACCTGGTTTGCGACTCGCAAATACTTGAGTTCGATGCGTTGATTTTCTTTCAGTGCTCTGTACCGTGGTGGGTTGTCAGGTGCGACTCATCCGCACCGGGTGTCGAGCGTCTGATGCACACTGATCTCACATTTAGCAAGGAGAGTCCCCGTGAAGAGAACGATGCACGCCCTGTTTGTGCTTGTGCTGGGTCTCATGACCTCAATGGCCTGGGCGGACGCCAAGATTCCAGGAAGCATGTCCGATGCGACCGAGGAGTGTCTGGATTGCCACGCCGATGACAACCCAGGCATCTACCAGCAATGGGGTGCCAGTAAACATTACGGCGCCAACGTAGGTTGTTACGAGTGCCATGCCGCCAAGAAGGGCGACGTAGACGTACTCCGTGACGACACCCACGACGACTTCGTCATCTCGACGATCGTCAGTCCTGCCGACTGTGCTCGTTGCCACGACAAAGAGGTCGAGGAGTTCATCAATTCACATCACGCCAAGGCCGGTCGCATCATGGGCTCCTTGGACAATCTTCTGGCAGAAGTTGTTGAAGGCAATAACGGCTTTGTCACTCCGGCCTTCCCCAACGGTGTTTCTGCCGCTGCGGTCAACGGCTGCTGGCAGTGCCATGGTTCCGTGATCAAGGTCGATTCAAAGACTGGCAAGCTGGATCCTGCCACCTGGCCAAACTCCGGTATCGGCCGTGTGAATCCCGATGGAACCGAAGGTTCCTGTACCGCCTGCCATCAGCGTCACGAGTTTTCTGCAGAGCAGGCGCGTTATCCCGACAACTGCGGCAAGTGTCACCTTGGTCCGGATCACCCCCAGAAGGAGATCTATGAAGAGTCCAAGCACGGGATTGCCTTCAGGGCCAACATCGACAAGATGAACCTGCAGTCCTCCAAGTGGATCGTCGGTGAGGACTACACCGCCGCTCCGACTTGTGCGACTTGCCACATGAGTGCAACCAAGACCCAGGACATCAGCCACAACATTGGTCTTCGGATCAAGTGGAACAACCGTCCGGTCCACTCCAAACTCGCTCACGAGACAGACAAGAAATGGGGCTTGAAATCTTCAGGGATTCACGCCGACACGCGTCGTGAAAAGATGGAAGACGTTTGCGTGGCCTGTCACCAGGACACATTTGTGAAGAACTTCTTCATTCAATATGAGGCGCTGATTACTCTTTACGATGAGAAGTACGCCACGCCAGGCGAGGCGCTCTACAAGGCCGCGTCAAAGGTCCTGACGACAGATCCCGACTACGCGAAGTTCAGCCATCCGGTTGACTTCACCTGGTTTGAGCTCTGGCATCATGAAGGACGTCGTGCGCGTCACGCCGCCTCCATGCAGGCCCCGGACTACACCCACTGGCACGGTACCTACGACCTGGCCAAGAACTGGCAGACCAAGTACATCCCTGAACTCCGTGACATCATTCACGAGTACAAGGATTCTGCACCTGCCGAGGTTGCCGAACTCGAGAAACTCCTCGATGAGATTCTCCACAGCGACAACCACAAGTGGTCCATCAACAAAGAAAGTGATGCTGTGAAGGACGCGCGTAAGGAGCGTCAGAAAGAATTCGAGGCGCGCTATCAATAGAAGAGGGCTCCAGGGATTCCAATGAGGGGGCAGGGCGAAAGCCCTGCCTCTTTTTTGTGTTGAATTCGGCGCAGTTGAGCCGCGGAGCTGCTCCTGTCGGGCGATCAACGGCTCACGAGCCGAAGCGCACACCGAGTTCGATCCCCGCGGCGGCGGCGGCGAGTTTGCCTCCCTCACTCCGCCGGATTTTCGAGACCGCAATGCGAGAGCGACCGGCGGCGATCACCAGTTCGTCCCCCTCGCCGCCCATCACCGTTCCGGCGGGTGCGTCGGAATCCCCTTCGAGCAGCCGCGAACCGAAAAGACGCACGATTTCACCCGTGTTATCCGCGATCGCGCCGGGCCCTGGCGTACACCCGCGGATCAAGCGGTCGATCTCCTCTGCCGGCCGGGACCAGTCGATGCGCGCGACCGCATCGGTGACGAGACCCTGGGAACTCGCTCCCATCTTCGCTCTGAGCGGAAAATTTCACCGTTCCGTCGGCAACACGGCTCACCGCCTCGACCATCGCCTCTACACCCAGCGGGTAGAGCTTGTCGAAGTAAAGCGACGCCGTGGTGTCAGTGCTGGAGATTGTGACTCCACGTTTCTGCACCGCGATTGGACCCGCGTCGACACCACCCTCCACCCGGAAAACCGACACACCGCTTTCCGTCGCACCCAGGATGATCTGCCACGCGAGCGCAGCACCGCCTCGATATGCGGGCAGGACGGACGGGTGGAAGCAAAGCGATCCGTGTGTGGGATGGTCGACGATTGACTCGGGAAGAATGGCCGTCGTGAAGGGCAACACGTTGAGCTCGGCACCGAGGCTTCGATACTCATCCACCAGCTCGGGGATCGCGCTGCCCTTGCGGCGGAAGCGCTCGTACCGGAAGACCCGCCAACCGCGTTGATTGGCCAACTCGGCCAGCGGGATCCGGCCGCGATCCCCTCGGGCGGTGCGTAGACACCGACGACCTCGTGCCCAGCGTCTGCGAGGCGCTCACTGACTTCGCGGCCAAAGAGCGCTTGTCCGAAAATTGCGATGCGAAGGCCCATGGGTTCCGATCCAGATTACTTCAGCGGTCTGCCAGGTTGCCGATCCGAGGCTCGACGACCCGATAGCGCCGAACATTCTACTCCCATCGATCGCGAACGGGCGACCCGCACCGGGAAGAGTGGGTTACACGTCCGCGGTATTGGGAAGCGCTGCGCGACCTGGTCGGGAAGCTCGCCTTCAATCGTCTCAGGTTGAAGTCTTGATCTCTGACTTGCGGCGCGCCATGAACTCCTGGAGTTCCTCGTCGATCGCCTCGTCCAGGCCTGGGTCTTCGTAGTTCGCGACCATCTGCTTGTAGCGCTCGTTCGCTCGAACCTGTGTGTCCTTGGCTCCCCGCTCGTTCCAGAGGTTCACGTCCTCGAGAGAGGCCAGTTCGCTTCGGTACAGCGCGCTGCGGAAGTGGGTCAGCGTGTGTGTCGCTGAGAGAAACATCCCGCCGGGCCCGGTTTCGGCGCTGGCTTCGAACGCGAGCGTTTCTTCGTTCACGGGAAGGCCGGGGTCGAGCATCCACTCGAACATCCGCAGGACTTCGAAGTCCATGATCATCTTCTCCGCGGAGATGATCATGGTGCTCTCGAGTGCGCCCGCAGCGTGCAGCATGAAGTTGGTGCCCGAGAGCAGCGCGGGCCAGAGGCCCATCACGGTTTCGTAGCCGGACTGCGCGTCGACGGTCTTGGCTGACGACCAGCCTCCACCCCCGCGGAAGGGCAGGTCGTAGTACCGCGCCATCTGCCCTCCGGCCAGGATGCTCATCGACCATTCCGGGCTGCCCAGCGTCGGCTGGCCGAGGGCCATGTCGGTGGCGGTGAGGTAGCCGCCGAAGACGGTCGGGCATCCCGGCCTGATGGTTTGGAGGATGGCGATACCGGCGAGGTTCTCCGCGCACCAATGCGCCATGCCCCCGGCCATCGTCACGGGCGCCGAGGTACCCGCCATCAGGAAGGGGGTGACGATCACGGGCTGGTTCGCGTTCGCCAGCGCGTGCATCGAGCCGAGCATGCGATCGTCCCAGACGAGTGGGCTCACGGGGTTCACGACGCCGATCACGCTCGGTGTCTTTTCGATCGCTCCCGCACTGCCAAAGAGGATCGCCGCCATCTCCATCGCGTCCTTGGATGTCTCGTAGGACGTGCCGCCGGTCATCAGCGGCTTGTCGGAGTAGCGCATCACCAGGTAGTCCATGTCGAGGTGCCTCGTTTCCACGGGCAGATCCATCGTCTCGACGATGCCGGAGTCGATGCAGTGGATCTGCGGCGACATGTGCGCGGCCTTCACGAGCTTGATGTAGTCCTCGACGTTCCCGGGCCGCCGTCCGCCGTCGAGGTCCGAAAGAAACGGGGCGCCTCCGGTCGGGCTGTTCACCATGTGGTTGCCACCGACCACGCAATTCATCTCGGGATTTCGCGCTCGCAGCTCGAAGCTCGAAGGCGCCCGGGCGAGCGCCTCGCGCACGAAGCCCCGATCGAAGTGCACGATGTCGCCGTCGATCTTCAAGCCTGCGCCGCGCAGCAGCTCCAGCGTGGGCTCGTAGGTGACGCGGTGGCCGATCTCTTCGAGTATCCGGAGCGCAGCAGCGTCAATGGCTTCGACGCCCTCGGCGGAGACGAGTTCGAGCCGCGGCCAAGGGTTGGTCCACATGTTCACGGAGCGACGTTCTTTCGACATGGGCAGTGTCAGTTCACGTCTTCGAGGCCGACCTGGTCGAATAGTGCGGCGCGCTGGGCGCGCAGGTTCTCGTTCTCGGGTGACGCATCGATTTGCACCGAGAGCGAGTCGAGGGCGTCGTACCAGATGCCGGCCTCCGCGAGCGCGTAGTGGGTGTCGCCTTGCCGTGCGGCCGCGAGCTTGGCGTCGAGTTCCGCGGAGGGCTCGACGCGCTGGATGCCGCCGCCGACGACGCGGTCGTAGAGCCGCTGGTCGGGATTGGGGACGACGCGCACGAACCACTGGTAGTCGAGGCCGGGCAGCAGCTTCACGCCGTGATCGGCCAACTGAATGCGCTGGATGCCGGGCTCGAACGGGCCCTTCAGCGTGGCTTCGAGCATCGGATTGATCGGGTCGACTCCGATCAATGCGAAATCGATGCGCTCGTCGGTCTTTCCCGCGAGGTACCAGTAGAGAACGGGTTGGGCCTGAAGGGTGTGCCCGGCGACTTCGGGTACGAGCGCTTCGGTTCGCGGAACGGTCCCGGTCGCGCTTCGGGTGGCGCCACCCATCCGCGTCATCGGCGCCCCGAGATTGGTCGGCTTGAACATCGGCATCAACGACGCCTTCGCGGGCTCCGATTTTGCGGCGTCCGCTTTGGTGGCAGGCTTGTCGGCGGCAGCTTTTTCGTCCGCATACGCCATAGAGAAAGTCAGGGCGAAGCACAGGGCGATCACCGTAACGAGAACCTTCATCATGCACCTCCTGTCTTTTCTTCCGCTGTCCGCCCGTGAGGGCTGTTCGAAAACGCCACTTCGAGCGTGCCGATCGAGCCGTTCTGGATCAGCTGGATCGACAGTGGCATGGGCCGTCTATGACGTTCCCAAGACCCGATAGATTCGAGTCGTCTCGTGTTTTCCCTTTAGAGCGTGGCTGCCGAGATCCTCGGTGCGCAGTCTTTCGCCCAGATACTGCATCGTGGTGTCCCCAATCAGGATCCGCCAGTCACTGCGCTCGGTCTGCGAGCTGAAATCGTCTTTCGCAAAGCTCTCGAGCCTCGCGGCCGTATTAACGGTATCACCCACAGTCGTGTATTTCATGCTCTTGCGCCCGCCGAGGATTCCGACGACCGCGGGCCCGGTAAAGATGCCGACCCGAACGCGGCCGGTGGGCAGGCCGCGCGTTCGCCAATCTTCGTTGAGACGGTCCATTGCCGCTCCCATTGCGAGTGCGCAATTCACGGCGTTCTGGGCGTCTGTGCCGATCGCATCCTCGCCCGTGCTCGGGATCGGGAAACCGAAGTTGGCCTTGATTCCGTCTCCCGCGTAATCATCGACCACTCCACCGTGGTCGCCCACCAGGTTGGCCATGACGACCATGTAGTCGTTGATCCAGTTCATCAACGCCTCGGGATCCATCGACTCCGACGCCGTCGTGTAGCCCCTGTAGGTCCGACATCAGGGAGGTCAGAACGATGCGTTGTGCGACTGGCCGATCGTCCGGGCCGATGAATTGGTCGCGTTGATCCCAGATCGCCTTCGCGACTTCGGGGCGCAAGAACTTGGAGAACAGCCCGGTGACCTCGCTGCGCTCGGCGTGTTCGCGGAAGGCGCGATAGGCGGTCACCAACCCCGCCGCGGTGCCGCTCGCGAGCACGGGAGGGACGAGCGGAACCCAGAGGGAGCTGGCGATCGCCAGCTTGCTCGCGCCGACGAGCGCGAGCAGTCCCCCGAGGCCCGCAATCGCGGTGAACCAACCCGACCGATTCCAAACGCCGAGTGCGCCACCGAGTGCGCACCAAAGCAGTATCCAGACGAACTCTTCGCGTTGGCTCCAGCTCCTGATGGGGTCCGACTCACCATGCGCGAATCGGATCAACTGGCTCACCGCGTGGGCGTGAATCTCCATGCCGAGCATCAAGGGGTCATTGGGTCGGCCTGCGCTGTGTGGGGTGGAGAAGTGATCCTTGACGGTGGGCGAGTCTGTGCCCAGCAGCACAATCTTTCCGCGCACGGCTTCTGTTGGAATCGAATCCGTGTAGAGCTCTTCGAGTGTGTAAGACGGAAAGCCACCGGGGCCCAATGCGAAGTCCAGCAGGTACTGATAGCCACCGGCTTCTTCGGCGTGGTAACCGCCGTCAAAGGGCTGGAAGATCGGAACGGCCGTCTCACCGATGCGGATCAGTTCGGGTTGGTCGGGGTCGTTGGCTGGATAGATTTCCCGCTCTCGTAGGTAACGCAGGACGAGTTGCAGGCTCAGCGAATAATAGGTGACGTCTTCATCGGTGTAATAGATGAAAGCGCGGTGAACGATCCCGTTCGCGTCCACATCCAGATCGGGAACGGCGATCTGACTGGTCCCCTCTAGGAATTTTGGCGGTGCAATCGGGGGAATCTCGAGCGGCTTGGCGAGCATCACGACCCGATCGTCGCGCAGCGCGGCCTCAGCGAGATCGGGGTCTGCTTCGGAAAGGCCCTGGTCGCCAACTTGTCCAGTGCAGGTTGGAATCGGGATGTCGCGGTAGATGTCGATTCCGATCCCGACCGCGCCAAGTTCTCGCAGCTTTTCGATCGCGATGGCCATGCGGGCGTCGCACAAGGGCTGGCCGTATTTCTGGATCTCGTCTTCGCGCAGCTTGATGAGGACAACCGGGTTGTCCTCCAGCTCGATCAACGGCTGCGATCGAAGTAGCCAGTCAAAGGCGACCAGTTCGAGTTCTTCGAGCCAGCCGACGGATCTTACGCCGGCGGTGGTGGCGAAGACGGCAGCGGTGATCAGCGCCGAAACGACAACCCGTGAGCGGGCGAGCTTTCGCGCGACTCCCATCACCGGGTGGCTCCCCCTGCGAAATCACGGCTCTGGATTCCAGACCTCCCGGCACTCGCGATTGCACGGAGCTTGCCGCGTCCCATCCGCAGCTACAGGAGTTCGAGTACTTTTTCGGACGGGCGGCAGATCAGTGCGCGATCGTGCGCGACCAGCAGCGGCCGCTGCATCAATTCGGGATGTTCGAGGAGGAGATCGATGACCGCTTCGAGCGTCTTGTACCCATCGGGGTCGAGGCCGAGCTTTTCGAAATTGCGGTCTTTGCGGATCAGTTCTTCGGGAGGGTCCGGCAGCAGTTCCGCGATCCGTGTGAGGGTCTCCCGGCCGAGGGGCTGCTTCAGGTATTCGATGACATCGAACTCCGCGCCGCGTTCGCGCAGGATTTCCAGCGCTCCGCGCGACTTGCTGCAGCCCGGATTGTGGTAGAGCCCCCAAACGCCCCATGACGACCTCCGCCGCGCAGCATAGCCCGAGTCAGCGCAATCGGGCCTCGATGAGGTGGTCTTCGCGGTCGAACTGAAGCAGCGTCCAGACGTATCCCTGAGGCCCGATCGGCCGCGCCTGGAGGACCGAGTAGGCGGCGAGCCCGGTTTCGAAGCGGAGCCATTCCCATGGAACCGGCCGAATGTCGAGCAGGTGGGTGAGGATGACCGCATTGGTTCCCATGTGGGCGACGATCGCGATCGACGGTTTCTCTTCGGGGAGATTCCAGACCGTGAAGTCGTGCTCGCGATAGGAACGGCACGCGTGTCGTAGAAGGATGTCGGTGATGCCCGATGTGACGCGCGCGTGGAAATCGTGGAAGGTCTCCGCGCCCGGCCAACCATTCCAGTGTTCTCCGAGTGGACGCCGGGAGCCCTCTACGAAGTAGCGAACGACTTCCTCCGAGCTGAATCCCTCGACTTCGACGCCGACCTCCGCGAGTTGATCGACCGTCACCGGCTCGAGCCCAGTCTCCTTGACGAGGGGATCGGCGGTCTCGCGGGCGCGTCGGTGGGGGCTGACGTAGAGCGCGTCGAATCGGTGCTCTGCGGCGAGAATACGGGCGCTCGCTTTAGCCTGCCAGGCGCCGAAGGGGGTGAGGGTGGGATCGTTCACCGCTGGGCCGTCATCCAGCGACCACTGAGGTTCTCCGTGGCGCAATAGGACGATCTGCGCGTGGGGTTCGGCGCGATCTTTCAATTCCCGTTCTGCGGTGGCACCGCGCGGAGGCGGAGCCTCAGACTGTTCTCGGCTCATTCCCGTCACTCGCCTCGTTGGCGTCACTTCTCACGATTTCGCTTCTTGCGGCGCGGAACATACAGGTCTGTGATCGTTCCTTCGAACATTTCAGCCGTGAAATTCAAGGTCTCCGAGAGCGTCGGGTGGGGGTGGATGGTGAGGGCGAGGTCCTCGGCGTCGGCACCCATTTCCAGCGCGAGCACAGCCTCGGCGATCAGCTCGCCCGCGTTGCGACCGACGATGCCCGCCCCCAGCAGGCGGCGGTCTTCCGCGCCGAAGATCAGCTTGGTGACTCCTTCGGCGCGGCCGATTCCCTGTGCGCGGCCGCTGGCCGCCCAGGGGAACGACACCTTTTTGAACGCGATGCCCTCGGCTTTGGCTTCCGCCTCGGAGAGGCCCGTCCACGCGACTTCGGGATCCGTGTAGGCGACCGAAGGGATCGCCTTCGGGTCGAAGGCCGCGGGCAGTCCCGCGATGACTTCGGCCGCGGTCTTGCCCTCGTGGGTTGCTTTGTGGGCGAGCATCGGTTGGCCGACGATGTCGCCGATCGCGTAGATGTGAGGGACGTTGGTGCGCATTTGGTTGTCGACGGTGATGAATCCGCGATCGTCAACGTTGACGCCGGCCGTGTCGGCGTCGATCGCGTGGTTGTTCGGGCGTCGGCCCACCGCCACCAGAACGCGGTCGAATCGATTGGATTCGGGGGCCTCGCCGCCTTCGAAGAAGACCTCCAACGCGTCCGGCCGCGGTTCGATCTTCGTGACCTTCGCCGCCAGGAGGATGCGCTCGTAGCGTTTTGCGATGCGCGCTTGCAGCGGCTTCACGAGGTCGCGGTCACAGCCCGGGATCAGTTCATCCGTCATTTCGACGACCGTGATCTTTGACCCCAATGCGTCGTAGACTGCGGCCATCTCGAGGCCGATGATGCCGCCACCGATCACGAGCAGGCGGACGGGGATCGCTTCGAGCTGCAAGGCGTCGGTCGAGTCCATCACGCGCGGATCATCGTGGGGGATGCCGGGGAGTTCGATCGAATGGGACCCAGCGGCGATGATGCAGTCGTCAAAGGATACGGTCGTCGTTCCCTCGCTGGTCTCTACCGAAACCTGATCGGCCGCGCTGAATCGGCCGCGGCCCCGAAGCACGCTGACTTTGCGTCGATCCGCGAGTCCAGCCAGGCCGTTCGTGAGGTTGCCGACGACGCGGTCCTTGAAGGCGCGCATCCGGTCGAGGTCGAAGCTCGGCTCGCCGAAATCGACGCCGCGTTCGCGCAGTTCGCGGGCTTCGCTCACGACCTCCGCGATGTGCAGCAGTGCCTTCGATGGGATGCACCCGACGTTGAGGCAGACGCCGCCGAGCTGCTCGTAGCGTTCGATCAAGACAACCTGTTTGCCGAGATCCGCAGCCCGGAATGCGGCCGTGTAGCCGCCAGGCCCGCCGCCGATGACGACGACCTCGGCGTGTCGATCGGACGGCGTAAAACTACGCGGTGTCTCCTCGGCAGGCGCCTCGGCCGCCGGAGCCTCTGTGGTCCGCGACTGTTGGGAGGGCTCGTGATCGGTCGACTCGATTGGAGCGGCATCGGTCGAAGTCATCGGCTCGGTGGGGGAGGACTGGGGCGAATCCTCCGCCTCGAGCTGTAGGATCACGGATCCCTCCGAGACTCGGCTACCGAGTTCGATGCAGAGCTCCCGAATCACGCCGGCCCGCGGAGACGGAATCTCCATCGAAGCCTTGTCGCTCTCGATGGTAATCAGCGAATCGTCCCGGTCGACTCGATCGCCGGCAGATACCAGGACTTCGATCACCTCGACGTTCTCGAAGTCGCCGATGTCGGGAATCACAATTTCGACGATCGAACTCATCTTGCGCCTAGAGGATCAGATTGCGGACATCCGAGAGGACGTCTCTGAGCTTGGTGGTAAAACGAGCAGCAGCGGCTCCGTCGATCACCCGATGATCGTACGAAAGACTGAGGGGCAGCGTCAGTCTTGCGACGAATTGATCGTCTCGATAAACCGGTTTCAGATAGTGCCGAGAGACCCCGAGAATTGCGACTTCGGGTCCATTTACGACCGGTGTGAATGCCGTCCCGCCGATTCCTCCGAGACTCGAGATGCTGAAGCAGCCGCCGGAAAGGTCAGCCTGGGTGAGTTTGCGGTTGCGGGCCCGCTCGCTGACTTCGGCGAGTTCAGCGGCGAGATCGAAGAGTCCCTTCCGGTCTACATCGCGCACGACTGGCACCATCAATCCGTTGGGGGTATCGACGGCGATGCCGATGTGGAAATAGCGCTTGAGGATCAGGTTTTCGCCGGTCTCATCGAGAGAGGCACAAAACTCCGGGAACTCTTTCAATGTGCTCACGACGGCCTTCATCACGAATGTGAGCGCCGTGAGTTTGATGTTGCGCTGCTCAGCCTCGGCTTGCTGGGACTTCCGATAGGCCTCGAGTTCTGTTATGTCCGCCTCATCGAACTGAGTGACGTGAGGGATCGTGACCCACGAGCGGTGCAGGGATTTTCCAGCGATTCTGCGAATGTTATTCAGAGGGGTGATTTCGATCTCGCCAAACTCCGAAAAATCGACCGCGCGCGCGGGCGCGACCTGCAAGACGTTTTCAAGATGCGGTGGCGCACTGCCTTGCTGTAGCGCCCGCTTGATGAAGTTCTGGATGTCCTCTTTGGTGATCCGGCCCTTGCGGCCCGATCCCTGGATGAGGTCGAGATTCGCTCCGAGTTCGCGCGCAAACCTGCGCGCGGAGGGGCTTGCGTGGGCGGTTCGCGCGGTCGGCGCCGCGGCTGCGGAGTCGGGCGGAGGGGAGGGTGGTGGGGCGGTCTTCTGCGCGGGTTGGGCAGCGCTCGCAGGCGGTTCTTCGCGCTTCACGGGTTCGTCGTTTCCCGTGCGTTTGTCGTTTGAGTCGGGGTGGGCGGTTTTTTGCGGACTGGCGAGTGGCTCTGCATCGGGTTCGGTGTCCGACGTGGAGATGCGGGCGATCAGCGCCCCTTGACTGACGCGATCTCCCACCGAGACGGTAACCTCTCCGATCACGCCGTCGAAGGGACTCGGGATCTCCATCGAGGCTTTGTCACTCTCGATCGTCACGAGGGAGTCTTCCCGCTCGACCGAGTCGCCTGCGGCAACCAGAATCTCGATGACTTCGACGTCTTCGAAATCACCGATGTCCGGAATCCGGATCTCTTTTTCAACAGCCACCCTTGCTCTCCAACGGCCTGCGCTCTCGGCGAGTGAACTCCGCGTTACGCGTTAAACGGTCACCGGATTGGGCTTCTCTGGGTCGATGCCGTATCTCTTCATCGCATCCGCCACCCGCGATCGAGGAATCGCATCTCGATCGGCCAGCGCGCTCAAGGCAGAAATGGCTATGAAATATCGGCTGACCTCGAAGAAATAACGCAGGCGGCTTCGAGAATCGCTGCGTCCGAATCCATCGGTTCCGAGTGCGTAGTAGTCCGTTGGCACGTAGGGGCGGATCTGCTCTGCGTGTATCTTGATGTAGTCCGTCGCCGCGATGACCGGACCCCGGTCGCGATCGAGGCACTCTGCGACGTAGTTCGATCGGGGCTCATCGTTCGGGTGGAAGCGGTTCCAGCGCTCGGTGTCGAGGCCATCGCGTCGCAATTCGGTGAAGCTCGTCATGCTCCAGACATCAGCGGAAATCTCGAAGTCGCTCTTCAGCAGTTCTGCTGCCCCGAGTACTTCGCGCAGGATCGCGCCGCTACCGAGCAATTGAACCGAGAGTCTCGCGTCCGACTCGGCGGTGTGAACCCGATGCATGCCGCGAAGGATGCCCTCGCAGACGCCTTCGCGATCGGGCATCGGGGGCTGGAGGTAGTTTTCGTTCATGACTGTCACGTAGTAGAAAATGTTCTCCTGCTCAACGTGCATCCGCCGCATGCCGTCCTGGACGATCACCGCGAGTTCGTACGCATAGGCGGGGTCGTAGGCGACGCAATTCGGGATCGTCGAGGCGGCCACGTGGCTGTGGCCGTCCTGATGCTGGAGCCCCTCGCCGGACAGTGTGGTTCGACCGGCGGTGCCTCCGATCAGGAAGCCGCGCGCCTGCATGTCAGCCGCCGCCCACGCGAGATCCCCGATTCGCTGAAAACCGAACATCGAGTAGTAGATGTAGAAGGGGATCATCTGGATGCCGTGGTTGCTGTAGGAAGTCGCTGCGGCGGTCCAGGATGCGAAGGCCCCGGCTTCGCTGATGCCCTCCTGCAGAATCTGGCCCTGTTTGTCCTCGCGGTAGAACATCACCTGATCGGCGTCGGCGGGATCGTAGAGCTGCCCGAGTGAAGAGTAGATCCCGATGGTTCGGAACAGCCCCTCCATCCCGAAGGTCCGGGCTTCGTCGGGGACGATCGGCACGATGTGTCTTCCGATCTTCTTGTCCCGCAAAAGCAGCGTGAGAAGCCGCACGAATGCCATGGTGGTGGAGGTCTCTCTGTCTCCGAATCCCGCGAGCAGCGGCTCGAAGATCTCTAGACCCGGAATCGGAAGCGCCGGTGCGGTCTCGCGCCGGGTCGGCAGATAGCCGCCGAGTGCCGAACGTCGCTCGCGGAGGTATTTGATCTCTGCGCTGTCTTCCGGTGGGCGGTAGAATGGCGCGGAGTCGACCTCATCATCGGGAATCGGAATTCGATATCGGTCGCGGAACTTCCGGATCGATTCCCCCTGCATCTTTTTTGCGGAGTGGGTGGTCATCGCGCCTTCCCCGATCTCGCCGAGCCCATAACCCTTGACGGTCTTGGCGAGTACTACGGAAGGTTGATCGACTGTGTTGGCGGCGCGGTCGTAGGCGGCATAGACCTTGCGGGGATCGTGTCCGCCGCGGTTGAGCAGCCAGATTTCGTGGTCCGTCATGTGTTCGACCATCCGGCGCAGCTCCGGATCCTTGCCGAAGAATTTCTCGCGCGTATAGGCGCCGCCCTTGTTCTTGTAATTCTGGTAGTCGCCGTCGAGGGCTTCCTCCATCCTGCGCAACAACCGGCCGTCTTTATCCTTCGCGAGCAGCGGATCCCAGCGCTCGCCCCAGATGACCTTGATGACGTTCCAGCCCGCGCCGCGGAAGACCCCCTCGAGTTCCTGGATGATCTTCCCATTGCCGCGCACGGGTCCATCGAGGCGCTGGAGGTTGCAGTTGACGACGAAGATGAGATTGTCGAGTTGCTCGCGGGCCGCGAGCGAGATCGCGCCGAGCGACTCGGGCTCATCCATTTCGCCGTCGCCCACCAAAGCCCACACCTTGCGCCCCTTGGCTTCTAAAATTCCGCGGCTTTCGAGATATTTGAGAAAGCGCGCCTGGTAGATGGCGAGCAGGGGAGTGAGCCCCATGGACACCGTCGGAAATTGCCAGAAACTGGGCATTAGCCACGGGTGGGGATAAGAGGAAAGACCGTCGGTTTCGATCTCGCGACGGAAGTTGCTCAGCTGTTCCTCGCTCAATCGCCCTTCCAAAAATGCGCGGGCGTAGATGCCGGGCGAGGAGTGTCCCTGGATGTAGATGAGATCCCCCCCGCACTCGTGGCCCGGCGCGCGCCAGAAGTGATTGAAGCCGACGTCGTAGAGCGTCGCTGCTGAGGCGAAACTCGCGATGTGTCCGCCGTATTCGGCGCTGAGTTGGTTGGCCTGGACGACGAGCGCCAGCGCATTCCAGCGAATGATCGAACGAATCCGATATTCCAGCCCCGGTTCGCCGGGCACCTCCGGCTCTGCGCCCTCGTGGATCGTGTTGACGTAGGCCGTCGTTGCTTTGTAGGGCAGGTGGGCGCCAGAGCGTCGCATCTGATCGATGAGTCGTTCGATCAAATAATGGGCGCGTGCGATCCCTTCGTTCTGGTAGACCGAATCGAGTGCTTCCAACCACTCTTCGGTTTCTTCGGGATCGAGGTCGGGATTGACGTTGATGGATTTAAGCGGCATTCCGACCACTCTGTGTAGATTCTGTTTTCAACTGGAAGCGCCGAGCGCGCGCTCGCGCGCGGCGACGAGTTGCTGAAAATCTGCGTCGGCGTGATAGGAGGAGCGCGTCAGCGGAGACGACGAGACCATCAAGAACCCCTTTTCTCGCGCTGCGCGCGCGTAGTCGTCGAACTCGTCCGGTGTGACGTAGCGCTCCATCGGGAGGTGTTCCTGGGTGGGGCGCAGGTACTGGCCGATCGTGATGAAGTCGACGTCCGCCTCGCGCAGATCGTTCATCACGGAGAGGACTTCGTCGGGTGTTTCGCCGATCCCGACCATGATCCCGGATTTGGTGAAGATTGCGGGCACGTTCTGCTTGGCCCGTCGCAGGAGATCCAACGAGTGGCGGTAATCGGCGCCCAGGCGGGCGACCCGATACAGCCGCGGTGCCGTTTCCAGGTTGTGGTTGTAGACGTCCGGGCGGGCTGCCGCGACCCTTTCGATGGCTCCCGGCTTGCGCAGAAAGTCCGGCGTGAGGACTTCGATCGTCGTCGTCGGCGCTGCGGCCCGAACCTCCTGGATGCAGCGCTCGAATTGTTCGGCACCGCCATCGGGAAGATCGTCGCGATCGACCGACGTGATCACGATGTGGCGAAGGTCCAGCGCCGTGACCGCGCGCGCCAGACGCGCCGGCTCCTCCCGATCGAGCGGGTCTGGTCGACCCGTCTTGATGTTGCAGAAGCCGCATTTGCGGGTACAGACGCTGCCGAGAATCATGACCGTCGCGTGCTTTGCGGACCAGCACTCGTCGATGTTCGGGCAGGCCGCCTCCTCGCAAACCGTGTTGAGTTCGAGCGACCGCATCAGTTCGCGAGTTTCGCGATAGCCGGACGAATTCGAAGCCGCGCGGACCCGGATCCACGGTGGGCGCCGCTGGGCGCGCCGACTGGCATCGGCTCCTAGCTGGATCTGAACCAAATCTCGAGACATTGCCGGCTATTCCCCTCCGCTCGACACACGGCAGCACTAGAGTATTCCAAAGCAATCGGGATCCCCATCTATTCGACCGGAATCTCTGATTTGGACCCCTTTCAGACGGCGGCTCCGCGTGGCCGACAAGGAGTTGTTACGCTCTGGGCCTCCCCTCCAGTATCGCGCCGATTCGGGGTGCCGCCGGGTATCGGCGCGCAGGTCGAAATCAGGAGGCGTGATCGTCGCCCCAAGCGCCCGACACACACTCGGAGGGCGGAGACATGAGTCAGCCGATCGCCCCCGGCACATCCAGTCAAAATCGCCACCACGTGAACATTCCGCTCTACCTGATTCTCACGCTGGTGACGTTGTTCATCTTCAATCTCTATTGGAACTACCGGCAGATGGTCGCCTGCAACGAACTCCTCGGGCGGCGCGAGTTCAGCTGGACGGTCTGGATCCTGCTCACGATCCTGACCTGCGGGATCTATCACTTCTTCTACCAATACAAAATGGGCGCTGTGATCAACGAGATTCAGCACCAACGCGACCTCCCTGTGACAGAGGGGCTGCCGGTTCTGAGTGTCGTGAGCGCCTGAGGAATCCTTTCGAGCGGTCTGTTGCCAGCGCTGATCCGCCGCTGCCGGACCCGAACCCGGTCTTGAGGGCCGCGCTTTTCGCGATCCTCATGGTGATGTTGGTCTTGGGCTTCAGTGGGTGGTTTCTCGGCCTAAATCTGCTCGAGTTCATCGCCTGGTTGCCGGGCTGTGCGTTTCGCGCCTGGACGGGAATTCCGTGTCCTGGCTGCGGGATGGGGCACGCGTTGATCCACCTCTCCCGGCTCCAGTGGGTTGCCGCGGTCGGCGCGAATCCCGCGGCGCCTTTCCTCGCAGCCGCGGTATTGGTCGGCGCGTTCCGGCGGGCACCCGATCGAGCGGTCTGCGGGATACATCCCCGCTCGGCCGTTCTATGTCTGGTGGTGGTAGTGGCGGCCTGGCTCTGGCGGGTTCTGTCGCTGGAAGGCGTGTCGGTGGCGGTTCTCTAGAACAGCGACGATTGGGTCGCCTTTTCGGTGCGATCGGGCTTTTTCGCCTTGGGTCGCGCCTTCGCCTTGGTGCCGCCGCGTTGCTTGCACTTGACGCTCTTGACGGGTTTTGCGGCCAGCCGCACGCCGCGCGCAGTCGTTCCCGTCGTTTCGAGCTTCGCAAGATTGAATTTACCCGCCTTGACACGCTGGCGCGGCGCGGGGGCGAACTCGAAGGCGACCTCGCCAGCCTGATCGGGCGCCAACAGCAGGTCGATCTTGCCGGCCTTGTCTTTGATCAGCTGGTACTCGCGGTTGCGGATGAACTTGTCGATGTGGATCCGCTTGCCGTAGAGCATCTTCGCGCTGTCGCGGTAGACCACGGTGAACTCCGCGCCGCGGTCGGGATCGAAGATCGCATAGTGGATCAGTCGGCCGGTAAAGAGAATCTTCTCGGGCGGCGTCATGATCCGGTAGCTGCCGTCACTCGCGATTCCGAGGATCAGATCGTATTCGCCAACCGAAAGGGTGGGCTTGTCGGCTTTCACCGACGATCCGAAGAACCCCGTCTTGCGGTCGTAGTAGAGCTTGATGCTCTGCTGGGAAACGACCTTCTTGTCGATCGCGTCGAAACTCTGCGTCATGGTCCGGCGCGGGAAGTCCGCGCCAAAACGCTCGATGAAGCTCTCGATGGTTTCAATGATCGTACGGGTCAGGTGTTCGAGCTTCTCGACGACCTCGGCGAGCTTCCCGTCGATATCCTCGATTTCGCCCCGGTTCTTGGCCTTGTCGTAGGCAGAGATTCGCCGAATTCGCAGGCCGAGCAGGCTGGTGATGTCGTCGTCGACGAGCGGGCGGACGAGCAGGTCCGCGTATTCCTGCATGCCGTCTTTGACTTCCTTCCGCACCGCGCGATCCGTTTCGGCAGTTTCGATCCGGCGGTAGATTTTGTGCTCGACGAAGAGAGCCTCCAGGGTCAGCCAGTGTTTGCGCGCGAGCAGCTGCTTCTGTTCCCATTCGAGTTCGGCTCGGATCTGCTCGCGGAGATTTTCGGTGAGTTCGCGCAGCACCGCGGTCGCCGACAGCTGCACAGGGCGCCGATCGCGAATCAAAACGATGCTCGAAGTCACGGATACACTGCAATCCGTATACGCGTAGAGCTGTGGGATGACTTCCTTGGCCGTCGCGCCGCGTGACAAGACGAGTTCGATTTCGACCCGATCCGTCGTGTAGTCGTGAATCGTCGCGATCTTGACGCGGCCCTTCTGGACCGCGGCCTCGATCGATGCAATCAAGCTCTCCGTCGTTGTCGAGTACGCGAGTTCGGTGATGACGATGCGTTTTGGGTCCGGCGAGCGGAGTCGAGCCCGGATTTCGATCTTACCGCGACCGTCATCGTATTCCGAAACGTCTGCGATTCCGCCCTGGGGGAAGTCGGGTTCGAGTTCGATCTCCTCGCCGTGGAGAATGGCGACCTGTGCCTCCCAGAGTTCCACGAGATTGTGGGGCAGGATGCGCGTCGCCATCCCGACCGCGATGCCTTCGGAGCCGAGCATCAATGCGACCGGAATCTTTGCCGGAAAGACGATCGGCTCCCGGTTGCGGCCGTCGTAGCTGGGGCGGAATTCGGTGAGGTCTTCGTTGAAGATCGTCTCCAACGCGAGCGGGGTGAGGCGGCATTCGATGTAGCGCGGTGCCGCCGCCGGGTGACCGGTCAGGAGGCTTCCGAAATTTCCCTGCTTGTCGATGAAGTAGTCCTTGTTGGCCAACACGACCAGCGCATCGCCGATGGCCGCGTCGCCATGGGGGTGCAACTTCATGGTCTCGCCGACCACGTTGGCCACCTTGTGGTAGCGGCCATCGTGCATCTCGAAGAGGGTGTGGAGGATCCGGCGCTGAACGGGCTTCAGACCGTCGCGCAGGTCGGGAATCGCGCGATCGAGGATCGAGTAACTCGCGTAGTCGATGAAGTTTTTCCGCATCAGATCTTGAAGCTGAGACATCGCTAGCTCCTAGATCACTTCGGTCGCGAGGTTGTCGATGATGAACTGCTTGCGGTCGGGCGTGTTGCGTCCCATGAAGAAGTCGAGGCATTGCGTGACTTCACCCAGGTTGTGAATCATCACCGGTGAAATCTGCATGTCGGCGGAGATGAAGGGCGCGAATTCGTGGGGGCTAATCTCTCCCAACCCCTTGAAGCGAGTTGTCTCCGCTCCGCGCACGGCTTCGAGTGCCTCGTCGCGCTCGGCTTCGGAGTAGCAGTAGCGGGTTTCCTTCTTGTTCCGCACCCGAAACAACGGCGTCTCGAGGAAGTAGAGATGCCCTTTGACGACGAGATCCTCGAAGTAGCGCAAGAAGTAGGTGAGCAGCAGGTTGCGGATGTGCATGCCGTCGACATCCGCGTCGGTTGCGATCACGACCCGGTTGTAGCGAAGCCCTTCGAGGCCCTCCTCGATCCCGAGCGCCTTCATCAGGTTGTAGAGCTCTTCGTTCTTGTAGATGGCGTCGCGCTTGAGGCCGTGGCAGTTCAGGGGCTTGCCGCGCAGTGCAAAGATGGCCTGGGTGTAGACGTCTCGGCTTTGCACCATGACGCCAGCGGCCGAGTTTCCCTCGGTGATGAAGATCGTGGTCTCCTCGCGCCGCTTGGCGCGGGGTTGGTCATAGTGAAACTTGCAGTCCGTGAGTTTCGGAATCCGGATCGCAACCTTCTTGGCGCGCTCGCGCGCATCCTTCTTGATCGAAGCGAGTTCTTTGCGGATTCGCTCATTGGTCTTGATCTTCTCGATCAGAAGCTCGGCCGCCTTGGGGTTCTGGTGCAGCCAGAGAACCAGCTGTTCCTTGACGGCGGGTACGATCCAGCCACGCACCTCGGTGCTCCCGAGTTTGTTCTTGGTCTGGCTGTCGAAGACGGGATCCTGAATGCGAATGCTGACGGAGCCGACGATTCCGTCCCGGACGTCGTCTCCGGAAAAGCTCTGGTTGGCGAATTCGTTGACACCCTTCAAGATGCCCTCGCGGAAGGCCGCCTGGTGGGTTCCGCCGTCGTTCGTGTACTGGCCGTTCACGAAGCTGAAGTAGGTCTCGCCGTAACTGTGGGTGTGGGTGAACGCGAATTCGAGCCGCTCCTGACGGTTGTGGATGATCTGGTAGAGCGGCGGTTCGTCGCCGATTTCGTGGCCGAGGAGGTCCGCGAGTCCGTCGGCGCTGTGAAAGCGCCGGCCGTTGTATACGATGCTCAGGCCCGCGTTCAAGTAGGCGTAATAGCGGAGTCGGTTTTCGATGAACTCTTCATTCCACGAAAAAGTGTCGAAGATCTCGCGGTCGGGGGTAAAGCGAACCAGGGTGCCCGTTGGCGTTTGGGCGTCGCGCCCCTTCTTGTCCTTCTGGAGCACACCGCGTTCGAATTGGGCGGTGCGGTAGCGCCGTTCTCGCCAACTGGTGGCTTCGAAGCTGGACGAGAGAGCGTTGACGGCCTTGGTGCCCACGCCGTTGAGGCCGACCGAAAACTGGAAGACGTCGTCGTTGTACTTTCCACCGGTGTTGATCCGGCTCACGCAGTCGACCAGCTTACCCAGTGGAATCCCGCGCCCGAAGTCGCGCACGTTGATTTCATCGCCTTCGCGATCGACTTCGATGATCTTGCCTTCGCCCATGATGAATTCGTCGATTGCGTTGTCGAGCACCTCTTTGAGCATGACGTAGATGCCGTCGAGGGGGTGGCTGCCGTCGCCGAGGCGGCCGATGTACATCCCGCTGCGCAGGCGGATGTGCTCGAGCGCGTCGAGCGTCTGGATCGCGCTCTCGTCGTAGACGATTTTCTTGGAAACCATGGCCTCGGAATTTAACAGGGGGGGGGCGCGCGGAAGGTGGAGAATCTGTCGAAATCGTCAAGAGCGCAGCTCGGGAAACTTTCCATTGCGCCCGAAGCGCGAGTTTACCACTCTCCGTCGTGGCGCCGATTGCAGAAGTGGAGGGAACTCGGATGAGTCCGGATCTGATTGGGTATCTGGTTGCTGCGGGGCTCGCAGTGGCCGTCGTGGCGTTCTTGGTTGGGCGTCTGACGGGCGGAGGTGCGACCCGTCGCCGCGAGTTGGAAGAGCAGCTGGCGGACGCGCACGAAGAAAACTCCCGCGTCGCGGCAGAGATGGAGGATCTTCTCGAGCAACTCGCGGCTGCTCGAGATGAGCACGCCGCCTATCGGCTGAACGTCGTGGAGCACTTTTCGGGAACTTCGGATCTTCTGCGCGATCTGACCGTTCAGTATCGATCCGTATACGAGCATCTGACGAAGGGTGCGAGCACGTTGTGCCCCGAGGGATTCGTGGGGCTCACCGAGGGACTTCCCGTCCCGGAAATTGCGGAGTCCTCTGCGGAACTGGAGAGCGAGGAAGAGGCCGCGCCCTACGAGTCAGCGGAACCCGGCGCTGTCGATGACGACTCCGAAAGGGATGTGCCGCCGCTCTCGCTCTAACGCGCCTGTTGCGACTCAGCTCGCGCGTCGCTCGACGACTTCAGAAACCACCACGCCCGAACCCTCTTTCGAGCGGCCCGATTCGAGAATGCTGGGGAGCGTGCGGACCATTTCGTCCAGGCAGGCGCGGGCCGCCGGGCTCAGGTCGACGAAACGCAGCGCCATTCCGTCCGCTCCGTCATCGCGCGTGATTTCAGCCGACACCACCAAAGGTTGACCGTCGGCCCGGACGTGGACGGCGACCTTCAGGCGGTCCCCCAAGGCGAAGCCGGGAGTTGCGTCGATCCGCATTCCGCCGATCGAAAGGTCTCGCCCGATGAGTACGCGAGCGGCTTCGTCGCCCAGGGCGATGATACGACGCGTGATGGAGTGCCGTTCTTGGTCGCGCCGCTCGCTTGCCGGCTCGTCGGCGGGCTCGTCAGCGGGATCGTCGTGAGCCGGTGCTTGTGGCTCGTCGGCCTTGGGAGCGACCGGTACCGGATGGATTGCGCGCGAAACCGCTTCGTCGAGCACGGCGGGACCGTGGCTGTGAGCCGAGACGATCGCCTCGAGCCGTTTGCGCGCGGCTTCTCCGAGCAGCTCGAAGAGGACGGCGATCACGTCATCGCCCTCGTCTGCACTCGTGACACGCATGACGTGCCCTCGCAGTGAGAGAGGGCGTTTGTCATCGGTGACTTCGGGTGGCAGGACGATCTTCACCAATCGGTCGGGTACGGCGCGATGGCAATTCGGGGCCGCCATCATCTGACAGCCCCGGGTTGACAGCTCCGCCAGAACCGCCGTGTGGCGGCGCAGTCCGATGCGAAATCGAATCGGAGCGCCGATGCTGACACGGGTGGTGCGGCGCTTCTCGGGGCCGCGGTAGAGGGCGTGGAGGATCAACAGCCTGAATGCAGCGGAGTGCACCGGTTGGCGAACCAATAGATCCGTATCGACCCGGTACAGCATCTTGCGAAGTGTTTTCGAATCTCCATCGAGGACTGCGATTCGAACCGCCGAGGTGTCGGTTAGATGCTCGTGAAGCTCGAGCATGCGACTCGCGCTCGCGATGATGACATCCCAGGCCCTGCCGCGATCCAATTCGGTCGGATACCCGCGCCGATCGATCCCGCCGAGCGAATCGACGAGCTCGGTCAGGTTGGCCAACTCGCCATCGTGAAGCAGCAGGATTGAAGCTGTCTGTTCGTGGTATTCCATTGGGATCCGTGAAGTGTTGAGCGAACTCCGCCACCGTTGAATCGGCGGTTTTGCTGCGCCACTTGAAACACTTCTCGAGCCTCCCTCCTGGCCCTGTAACCTACTGTGGATGTTGGGTCTTTACGGAGCGCTGAGGGTGTGGTGAGAGCCGGGGGGCACTGTCATTCGCCAGGAATGCGGCGGTCGGGTCCGCCCCCGCCCCCCCCCGCTCGGCGTGCTCGCCCATGATTTCTCGGACGCTGCGCCCGATGGCGTGAAATTCCAGCTGCCTCGCCGCGGCATCCTCTGCAAAGTCCGGAGAAGCGCAGAGAAAAGCCTCATGCCCGCGCTCTCGGAATCGCTCTGCGAGTGCGAGCAGTGGGTCAATGTCGCCGCGCGTGCCTTCTGACGTCAGCGCGATTCGCAAGCTGCTCCTCTCCGCCGGTCTGGGTGCCGGATTTCTCGTATCGATGGGTGCGGGGGGGTGCTTGAGGCGCGCTCGGGGAATCTCGGCGCCTGCTCGATTCCGTCGGAGCGCGATACTACAGTTGGGTCAATCGCCGAAACGGGCGCTCGAGGACTGCCAACGATCATGCAACTTTCGCGACTCGAACGATTTCTGCGCCTGTTTACCGAAGTGCGCCCCGGCGAGGGCGTCACCGCAGTATTGATGTTCCTCAACGTATTCCTGCTGCTCTGCGCCTATTACTTCGTCAAGCCCCTGCGGGAAGCCTGGCTATCCGTCACGGACATATGGGGGTTTACGCCGAAAGAACTCAAGGCCTACTCGACGCTGGCGCAAGCCCTCTTGCTGCTGCCGATCGTCGCGTGGTACGGGCAACTCTCGGACCGCATGCATCGCAGCACGCTGATCACCCGGGCCACTCTGTTCTGCATGTCCAATTTGGTGATCTTCTTCATCTGGCGCCCCGGGGGGCCGTTCGACGCGATCCCGGGCAGCGCGCTCGCGTTCTACATCTGGGTGTCGATATTCGGATTGTTCGTCGTCGCGCAATTCTGGACCTTTGCGGCGGACATCTACACCGACGAGCGGGGGCGGCGCCTGATGCCGATGATCGCGATCGGAGCGACCGGCGGTGCCGCATTCGGGTCCTCGGTTGTGACGCCGATGATCAAGCAGGCCGAGGCCGGCGCCGACGTGCTGCTCCTCGCGGCCCTCGTGCCGTTGGCGCTCTCGATCGCGTTGACCCGCGTGGTGGATGCCACGGAAGGGGGAGGGGCGACCAAGGAGCCCGCTGGCAAGGCGAAGACTCCGCCCGCAGAAAAACCGCGGGGCGGACTCACGATGATCGCGACCAGCCGATTTCTGATCGCCGCGGCTGCGGTCACGCTGTTGCTGAATTGGGTCAACACCAATGGGGAATTCCTCCTCTACGGCGTCATCGTGGACTTCCTGCAGTCGGAGGTGGCCCAAAAGGGCCTCACCGATCCGGTCGCGGTCGATTCCTTTACGAAGGACGGTGTCGCGGCGTTTTACGGCAATTTCTTCACCTGGGTGAACGCGGTCGCGCTGATCCTCCAGGCGCTCGTCGCCTCGCGACTGCTCAAATACGGCGGCTTCGGTGTCATATTGCTGATGCTTCCCGTGATCTCCCTGCTCTCCTACGCAGCGATGGCCCTCGTGCCGATTCTGATCGTGATCAAAGTGATGAAGATCGCCGAGAATTCGACCGATTATTCGATCAACAACACGGCTCGAAACGTGTTGTGGCTTCCGACAACCAGCGAGATGAAGTTCAAATGCAAGCCGGCGATCGATACCATCTTTGTGCGTCTGGGCGACGCTCTTGCCACCGCGACCGTGTGGTTTGGCACGAACGTGATCATTCTCTCGAATCAGGGTTATTTCGCATTCAACGTCGTGCTCGTGCTGGTCTGGCTCGGGGCGGCGGTCGTCTTGATTCGCGAACACCGCAAGATGACGGAAGCCAACGCCGCGGCAGGGGGCGGTTAGCGGTGGCGTCGTGGTGGCTGATCGCGGTTCTCGCCTTCGTTCTTCCGTCTGCCGCAAGCGCCGATGACCTGGGTGACGTCGGAGACGATTACTGGGATGTGATCGAGACGACGAGCATCAAGGAGTTGATGGCGCTCGACGGCATCGCTCGCTTCGAAGACAACGCGCCGCTGTGGGATTACCAGGACGCTTCGCTTCAGCAGGGCGTCGATCAGGTGTTGACCGACCTCGGCCTGGATGACGAAGCGCGCAAGAAGCAGTTGAGTGTGGCGCTGGTCGACCTGTCGGGTCCGGGTCGACCCCGGGCGGCTTCGGTGAACGGCGACGTGATGATGTACGCCGCGAGTCTCCCCAAGATCGCTGTGTTGTTGGCGGCGTTCGAAAAGATCGCCCAGGGGAAGATGACCCTCGACGAGGCCACCGAGTTTCGCCTGACCCGGATGATCAAGGCCTCATCCAACCGCTACGCGACGGAGATGATGCACAAGGTCGGTAAGGAGTACATCGCGCGGGTGCTGCTCTCGCCCCGCTACCGCCTCTACGATCCGGAACACAACGGCGGGCTCTGGGTCGGAAAGGATTACGCGAAGGCCGGCTTGTGGCGGCGAGATCCGCTCAACAACCTCTCACACGGCGCGACGGCCATGCAGGTGGCCCGCTTCTACTACCTGCTGGTGACCGACAACCTCGTCACACCCGAGCACAGCCGGAAGATGCGGGAGATTCTCGCGGGCAGCGAGCTGAATCACAAATTCGTGCGAGCGCTCCGGCATATCGACCCCGATGCGGCCGTTTCGCGCAAGTCAGGCTCCTGGTCGACCTTTCACTCGGACAGCGTTCTCGTCGAGCGCGACGGGCATCGCTACATCGCCGTCGCGCTGAGCAACAACTCGAACGGATCGCAGTGGCTCGGGCGCATCATCACCAAGCTCGATGCGTTGCTGGATCCCGACGTATCGGCGGCCGATCAGCGCCCGGTCAGTGCGAACCAGGCCGCTCGCTGACGCCTATTCGTCCGAGTCGATTTCGTCGACCGGCGCGGCGGCCTTCCCCGAGCCGATCTCATCGATGGCGCGCTGAATCGCGGCTTCGTCGGATCCGTCGTCGAGGCTCGGCTTGCTGTCTGGCGACGCTTCCTGGATCGGGTGGTCGCGCTCCATGAGTTCGTGAATATCGGTCGCGAGCTGTTTGTGGATCTTGGCCGAATCCTTGCGCAGGACGTTCGAGAGCAGGACGACGATGTACTGCAGTCTGCGCCCGGGTTCGTTGGTTTCGACCATCGTGACCGAGTTCAAGAAGTTTCTCACGTTTCCCTTGTACTTCCCGCATTCAAAACCGGCTTCTTCCTTGCAGCTGTACAGCGATCCTGATTTAAAATAGAGCGCCGACCGGCGTAGGGCAGGTGACGACGCGTAGCGGATCCGGCCTTCCGAGAGGTAGACCAGGCGCTTGATGGCGAGGCTCGTGTAGGGATCGACAAGCGTCCCCTTTTCCATCTTGACGTAGTAGCGCAGCAATTCGAGCGGCGTCGCCGCGCTGTTGGTGCCCGGGATGCGCGCCTTGCCCTCCCGCGTGAAGAAACTCCCCTGGCGCAGCTTGCTGACGTCGAGGCCGTTGCGGGTGAGCGGGCTCTGGATCGCCTTGGTGTAGATGCTCGAGAGCTTCGATTTGGGGGTGTCGGCGAAGAACTTGGCGGCGGCTTCCGCAGAGATGGGGTACTCGGCGCCAAAGTGGGAGAGCAGCACGAGTTGCGACATCACCGTGCTGGCCGCGGCGTTGGAGCTGCTCGACATCATCCAGTCGAGCCAGGTCCAGAGGTTGCCGTCGTCGCCCTCCTGAATCGGGCGGTAGACGACGTCGTTATCCCCGGGCTGCCAGAACGGAACCTTGTGACCGTCCGAGCGGATGAACGCGTCCGCGACGTGGTGGGTCTTGTACAAGAGTGCGTCGCGCGCCGCGGTGTCGTCGGGGTAGACGTCGGCGAGAGCCTGGAAAAAGGCGAGACCGACCATCAGCTTGCCGACACTGCCGGGATTCTGGTTCTGCTCCGCGTTGTGGGCCGCATAGCGCGGTTTCTTGGGGTCCGTGAGGTCCAGCATGGCGATCGCGTAGCCATCGGCGTCCTCGCCGAGAAGCGAAAGGAGCTCGGCGTTGAGCGCGGGGTCCGGAGCCGGGATTTCGAAATCCGGCTGATCGATCAAGCGAAGCTCGATGTCCTCGCTCTTGAGCCGCCCTCCGGGCGGGAGCAGTCGGCCCTTGACCTTCCCGGTCTGGGCGAGCCGGTAGGCTTCCAGCCGCAGCATGCCCGTCTCCTCGTAGGCGTCGAGCGGATAGCCGAACGCAAGCTGCGGGAGTGCGACGAGCGTAAACGCGCTCAAGATGAGGATCGATGATTTCACGGTCAGGACTCCTTTGGGATGCCGGAGAGATCGACGGTTGCGGAGCTACGCAGCTCGAGTCCCGCATCGAGTTCGTTCAGGTATTGGTTCCGCTGGGCGCTCTTGTTTTCGACGAACGGTCGAATCTGGAGCAGGGCGAGCTTGCCGTTCTTGAACGCAAATTCGATGTCGGCGGGCAGCAGCCGTCCGTCTTCGTCCCGCAAGGTCGGAAAGCGGGTGACGTCTTTGGACATCGCAATCAACTGCTTGATTTCGCCCGGTTTGAGTACTTCAGACGTTCCGCTCGCGGGGGCCTTCGCGACCCCGCCGCTGAGCGGAACCAGCGTGCGAAGCGGTGCGGTGGCCTGGGCGAGAAACTGCACCTTGCCCGTGCGGGTGTCGATCAGCAGCGATTCCGCGGCCTGGCCCTCGACGGCACCGCCGACCCCCTCGTTGACCGCCACGGTCAGGATGTTCGTGTCGCCGGTTTCGACATCGGCGGTGACCATCACGCCCGATTTTTCGGCCTGGAAGCTGAGCTGGACGACGACCGCGGGGAAGACGTATTCCGGGTCGGTCATGTTGCCCTGGCGCCAACCGTACGAGCGATCCTCGAAGGGTGATGCCCAAACCTTCCGAATTGATTCGAAAATATTCTCGTACCCGACGATGTTCGCCAGGGTCAGATTGAGCCCGGCTCCCGTGAAGCCGGGCAGGTCCTCGACATTGGTGTCGCTGCGGATGAACACGCCGTAGGTGCCGTCGGCGCCGAAGTTCTCGTCGAGCGCCGTGCGCAGTTGAGCTTTGAACTGCGGCCCGGGATCGCACGTCTCGATCCAGTGGCGCAACTTGCCGAGAAACGCTCGCACCGCTTTCTGTTGTTGCTCGGACTTGCCTTCCAGTTTGGCGATCGCGTCGTAGCGCGCCTTCATCCACTCGAAGACCGAAGGACCACCGGCCTCGATCGGCTGGTCGAGCACCTTCCGGAAAGACGCGAAGGGGATCACGAAGCCCGGCGGTACGGCGTCGCCGAAGAAGTGCTTGAGTTCCCCGAGATTGGCGCCCTTGGGGCCCGAGGACCGGCCCGAATCCATCGCGCGCAAGTTGCTGAGCGAGATCATCTCGGCGCGGTTCAGATCGAGTTTCTCGAGGTCGGGGCGAATCACCAACTCGCCGCCCGCCGCCGCGCTCGCACCGAATACCGCGTCCCAGCGCGGTCCATCTTCGCTGAGTTGCACGACGCCGTTGGGGCTCACCGCGAGGACCGATGGCGTGCCGATGTGCTTGCGCACACTCGGCAGGAGTTCTTCTCCGACGACGACGTTGGGGACGCCGAGGTTGCGCGCGAGCAACTGAACGTGGGAAAGCGAGCTGCCTTCTCCGAGTGTCAGGATGCCCGACACCGGCGGCAGTTCGGAGAGCGTTTCGGGCAAGAGGTAGATGCCGTCCCGTTCGTATTCATCGCCGGTCGCCTCGCGCAGCACACCGCGCGAGAGGCCCGGGTTGAGCGCGCGCAGGCCAGCGCCGATCTTGCGGCCGAAGAGTTCGTGCTCGATCCCGGCGAGCTGGTTTGCGTCGAGCACCAGGCTGTCGATCACGGCTCCGTAGAAGAGCAGGGGGCTGCCGCGCATTCGATCCTGCGGATAGAGGTGCGCGAGCGGCTCGATCTCGGCGAGCTTTTCGACGGGGATCGAGAAGTCGAACGCGAGCCATCGAGCCGCCCACTCCGGCGCTCGCGCCAGGTAGCGCAGCGTTTCCCGGTACTCGTCGACGCTGAGTGAAGCGTTCGATGCGGCGCGTTTGACGCTCTCACGCAGCTCGCGTACGTGGCGGCCACTAATGAAACCGGCGCCGTAGAGTGCGTAACCCGTCTGATCGAGCCAGCGCAGGCGCTGCATGCGCGTGCTGGAATCCAGTCCTTTCAAGATCGCGGTGCCCGCGACGTACGCGTCTCCCTCGATGACGATGCTGCCGCGCAGCAGCGCGACCACGCCTTCTGCACTCGCAGCTTTCGAGAGGCCGGAGCGGAACTCGCTCAGCAGGCGCGCGGCGGTCTCGAAGCGCGCGGTGGGGCTCGCGGCATCGCCGAGCGCTTCGGCCGCGTCGCGCAGCTTGCGGTCTGCGTCAGGATCTTTCGTCTCGTCTGCAATGGCCAGCAGTGCGTCGGCGGCGCCGCGTGCGGCGTAGAGTTCGTCGATCGCAGCGGCGATCTTCTCGTACTCGGCGCTCAGCTCGGCCTTGCCGCTGGCCTTCGCGTAGTCGCGAACGCTCTTCGCATCACCCGCGTCCGGCGCGTTGTGGATCTTCGCGCGCAGCTTGGCGAATGATGCGTCTTTGTCGGCGATCACGACCGCGAGTTGGCGAATCTCGGTGGCGGTCGCCGATTTGGATTCGCGCGGGAACCAGCGGACCGCTTCTCGAAACAGCGCGTAACGGGCGGAGCTGAGCCAGATCGGATCCGCGGCCATCGCGAGCAGGATTGCGTTGGCGGAGGCCTCCTCGTCTTCGGACTGGAATGCGCCCCGGTAGGAGCGTGCCCCGCGGAAGATCCAACCGTCGTCCGCCTGCATCAGGAACTTCTCGATCAAGATCTGCTTGAGGGTGTCGAGGTCAGCGTCCTTTCCCGTGAACGCATCGGACGCGATCGGCGCGATCAGGTTGGCGATCGTGTAGCCGTCCGCGCGCATGCCCTGTACCCGCTCGGTCCAGAGGCCGTGCTGGATGCCGCCGCCGCGCTTCGAGCACGCGTAGGCCTTCGGGGGCTGGACGGATCCGTCCGCGCAAAACCAGCGGATCCCCTCGAAGGGACCTTTCGGAGAGTCCTTCATCTGCTGAACCCACTGCTGGAGTTCACTCGATTTCGCGTTGGCTGATGCCGCGGCGGGGGGTACGGAAAGGCTCACGACAAGCGGCGCGAGCAGCAGGGGGAGCCACGAGAGGGGTCTGAAATGTTCTGACATGCGGCGCAGGATACGGCAGATCCGCTTCAAAGGCGTCCAATTTTGGCCATTTGGGCGATCGATCTGCGTCTCGTGATATCGTGCGCTCGGCCGGAGGGGTGCGGTGATGCGAAAGCTCGGCATCGAGCCCGGTGAGGGGCGCTTGTTCTTCTGGGGGGCGGCGGCACTCGCTCTGGCCGGCTGGGCAGACGTGTCCGTCAAGAACGCTTCGGAGACGCTCTTCCTCAAGCGTGGGCCGGGCGTCGAGTACCTTCCGCTCGCATTCCTGCTCAACTCCATTTTGCTCGTAGGAACCACCTACGCCGTCGGGCGTGTGGCGGCGCGCTCCAATCGGCCGGTTTTGTTGCCGCGCGTCATGTTCAGCGTGTCGGTGCTGCTGTTGCCGCTCTGGTACCTCGTCAGCACCGATGCGATCAGTTCGTTCGTTCTACTGGTCCTCGCCTCCAAGCAATTCGAGTCCATTGCGCTGCTCGCGTTCTGGCTCGCCATGGGCGACCTGCTGGACGGCCGGCAGGCGAAGCGGTTGTTTGCGCCGATGATGGGTGGCTACACGCTCGGCAGCATCGTCGGGAGTTTTGCGTCCGATCCCATCGGCCGCGCGATCGGCGTCGAAGCGTTGCTCCCGGTCGGCGCCGCCGCTTTCGCGCTGAGCGGGCTGCTCACGCTTCCGTTGAGGCGGATCCTGCCGAGGGGTCTCGACCGGGGATCCTCGGGTGGCTCCGAGCGGAAATCGAGTGATTCTCGCGACACGGCAGCCGGCGTGTCGTTTCGCGAACTCTGGTCGGAGAACGAACTCTTCCGTCTGCTCTTCATCGGTGCGGCGGCCAGCGGGCTGCTCGGTCCGATGCTGTACTTCCAGTTTCAGTACGTCGCCGATCAGGCGTCGGCTGGAGAGGAGGGCCTGCTCGCGCTGTTCGCCGTGGTTCGCGGGTCGATCAACACCGTCGTGCTCGTGACCCAGGTCATCGTCACGACGAGTCTCTTCAAGCGAATCGGTATTCCGCTGTCCATCGTGCTGTCACCGATCGTCTACCTGATCGGTTTCTGCGGCATGAGCATTCGGCTCAATCTCGCCGCGGGTGTCGGTGCTCGCGCGGGAACGACGCTGCAGGACAACGCGATCTACGACCCTGCGATGCGGATCCTCTTTAACCTGTTTCCCGAGCGGGAGCGGTCGCGAGCCACGGGCTTGCTCGAGGGTCCGGTCAAGCGGGCCGGCGGTGCGATCGGGAACATTCTCAGCCTCGCGGCGGTTTATTTCGCAAGTGCGATCGCAGTGGGGTACGTCGCGATACCGATTGCGCTGGCGTGGTTGCTCACGTCGCTGTCCCTGTGGCGGCGCTATCCGGGGCTGCTCCTGCGCGCCGCGACACGGCGCGCCCGATACGGAGACGACCTGGACATCTCGGAGATGATCGATCCGAATACGGTGCGGGTTCTGTCGACGCATCTCGTGGGCCGCAATCCGGGACCTGCGATCGAGCTGGTTTCCGAAGCGCCGCCCGCGGACGCCGCGAGCGCTCTCGCCGAAGCGGCAAGGGCCGCGCCGGAGTCGACGCGGTCACAGCTGATCGGCGCTCTCGGTGGCGTCCTCTCGCGCACCGTGACGGAACCGGTATCGAGCCGCCAAGCCTCCGAAGATCTCGAGAACCTGCTGGTGGAATCCGTTGACTTGAGCGATCGCGACCGGGCAATTGTCGTGCAGGCCTACGGCCAGTTGACTCCGGGCGATGAGGCGGTCTCGGTTCTCGAGTTTGCGCTCGCGGATTCGTCTCCGGCGGTGCGCCTCGCGGCTGCCGCGGCTCTCGATCGACGCGGCCACCCGGTCGATGAGTTCGGGAATTTCTCCGAGGCGCTCGAGCGCGCAATTGCCAGCGAGGATCCGGTGGAGCGGCGAATCGCGCTCGAGGAACTGCGGGCTCATCTGCTCTGCTCGGAACCCGGGGCAGAGTGGGAGCGGGACCTCGAGCGGCTCACCCGACTGCTCGACATCGAAAGCGACCGCGGAAGCGCCGCCGAGGCGATCGCAGAAGCCGCTCGCAAACACGGCGCTGCAGCCGCGCCCGCGTGTGGGAAGATGCTCCAGCACCGGGATTCCGCGGGTTCGCGCGTGCGCGCCGCAATGTTGTGTTTCTGTGGCTACGCGGGAATCGTCGACCAGGCTCCCTGGATGATCGAGCAGGCCACCGGCGACGGAGGGCGTCTACGTGCGGTTCGGAAAGCTGCGCGAGAGGGCCTGATCGCACTGGGCCCTGAAGTGGTCGACGTCCTGCTCGTCGAACTCTCGTTTGGCAAGCGCAGTACCCGCAATGCGATCATGCCGGTTCTGCGCCGCCTCCGTGTGGAACGCGAGACGCTCCGGAGCCTCTACAATCGCGAACTCGAATCGGTTCGGCGCAAGTTGATCCAGCGACACGCACTCCGGCATGAACTCGCCGCAGCGATCGTTCTCGAGCGCCTGCGAGAGCGCACCGACGAGGCGCTGCACACCGCGCTGTTGCTCCTCTCCGCAATCTACGACGAGGATCGCATTGCGGAGCTGGGAGACAGGATCAAGCGCGGCGGAGGCGCGGGTGTCAACGCCATGTTGGTGGAAGCGTTGGACGCGTTGCTCGGCTCTCAAGAGAAGGCCGAGTTGATGCCGTTGATGGGGGACCGATCGCTCGAGCTGCGCGCGCGCTCCGCGGCGGCTTCGCTCGGCGTCCCGGTACCGGACGTGCAGCAGACGACGCTCGCGCTGCTCGACGGCTCCGATGAACTCACCCGCATGCTGGTCGCCGAAACGCTCGTGGAATCGATCGGGGCAGAGGGCCGTCTGGCCAGCGCGGACGATGTAGAGGATCATCGGCAGGTGCTGAACCCGGTTGAAATTGCGCTCCACCTGAAGAGCCTGCCGCTGTTCGAGGGCTTGACGACGCGTCAGCTGATGGATCTCGCGAACGAGGTTCACGAAGAGCAGCACGATGCTGAAACGATCGTCTTTCGAGAGGGCGAACCCGGGGACTGCCTCTATTTGATCGTAGAAGGGCAGGTTCGGGTTACGCGCGGAGAAACCCTGCTGCGCGATCAGGGACCCAAGAGTTTCTTCGGTGAGATTGCCGTCCTGGAGGATGTGAGCCGAACGGCCACGATCACGGCCACCTCTCGGGTGCGGTTTCTTCGCCTGGACCGCGACGACCTGCTGCGGTTGATGGAGGAGTTGCCGGCGATCGCGATCGGGATCTGCCAGAATCTCTCGCGGCGGGTCAGCGAGCTCACCGAGCGAGTCCGAGCGTAATCGAGGTTGGCCGCGGCCGCGGTCTGGGCAGAGCGAGAGGTGCCGCTCTCAGGCTGAGCTTGATCTCGGGAGCCGAACGGCCGACAATGAAGGGCGAGATCCGGATTGGAGTGGAGGGAAGGGGATGGAGTCGAACATCGGGCACAGGCGCACTGAGAGCCATCGGAAATCGCGCCGCAACGGCATGACGCGGCTACTCGCTACAGCAACCGCGCTCGCAATGCTGGCCGCCGCTTCTCCCGCCGCCGCCGACGAGGAATACGACGAAACCTACAGCGGCCACCCCCTTCGCATCGTCGCCTACGTCCTGCATCCGATTGGCGTGATTCTCGACACCTTGATCTTCAAGCCCTTCCACTGGATCGGCAGTCAAGAACCGATCAAGACGCTGGTGGGTCAAAAGGACTGATCGGCCGCCACACCCGTCCCACCATCCCGACGAAAGATTGCTTGTACCGGCAACCAGCCATTGGTATGGTTGTTGCATGTTGTTACTCCCCAATTCTGCTTCTCGTGACGGACTCCCACCGCAGCCTCTAAAACGCGCGGGGTGGACCCTCTCCTGATGCCCCGCTTCAACTTCACTCGGGCGCTCGCGATTGCGGCGGGCGGCATCCTGGTAGCTGGCCTGTCCGGCGCCGACGGGTCGCCCGGCCTGCGCGTCTCCGGCATGACGTTTGTCGGGAGCCGCGGAGACCAGAGTGAACTGGTGGTGCGTTCCGATACCGCCTTCTTTCGGCCGGACTCGGGTGTGGCAGATCTGGAGGTCGTACGCGCGCGGGTTTCGGATGCCAAGAAGGGCGAGAGCTTCCAGCTGAAATGTGATCGAGCCGAGCTCGACGTCGAGACGAACGATTTTATCGCGACCGGGAACGTGAAGGGCCTCACCGGAGATGGGCAGCGCTACAGCGCGCCCTGGGTTCGCTACGAGCACGCCTCGTCGACACTTTCGACGGACGCACCGGTCACGATGGTCGACGGCGGAGAACCTTTCGCGGGGATGGCTTTCGTTACCACATCGAAGAGCGTCGTTTCGAACTGCTCGGAAACGTGGTGATGGAGCAGACGCCGTGAGTCACTGGATCTCCTGTTTCGGCCTGCTTGGGGAATCCTTCGGCTTCCCTTTGCGGCGTCGCCCGATCCCATTCGGGATCGCGCTCCTGGCTGGGGAATCCTTCGGTTTCCCTTTGCGGCGTCGCCCGATCCCATTCGGGATCGCGCTCCTGGCGCTCGCGTTGTTGCTGCCCGCATTGGAACCCGCTGGCGCAGATGACGTGTCGGGTGCAGAATCTGAAGCCGCGCGGATCCGCGTCGGTGTAGCGCCCTTTCAAGTGGCGGCTCCGTTGGGTGTCGAGGTTCCCGATTTCGCGACGCTCCTCGCCGATCTGCTCGGAGCCCGTGGAGTCGGGCACATCGTTGGCCCCGGGGAGTTGGGGGCCCCGGCGAGCGCCGATGTCGACCCGAGCGCGGCGCGGTCGTTGGCCGAGGAGGCTGCCGTCGACGGTGTCGTGGTCGGGCGAACCACCCCAGCTCGGAAGTCGATTCAGCGTCGACGTACGGCTGCTCTCGGCGGATTCCGGAGAAGTGGTCGACACCTACATCGCCGAGATCCCGCGCAGTGACCAGACGACGTCGGCGGTCGCGGGCCTGGCCGACCAGGTGATTGCCGGGCTCCTCGCCCTCGTGGCTCCCTCGGACGACCCGGCCGCACCCGTCGCCCGCGACGCCGTGGGATCGCCGGCGAGTCCGCGCGTCTTCGACGGCTCGGCACCGATTTCGATCAAATCGCAATCCCTCGAGGCTGCGGAGGTCAACGGGGGCCGCAGGCTCGTGTTCATCGGCGACGTCAATGTCGTCCAGAGCGACATCACGATGACCTCGAATCGATTGACGGCCGACTACCCGAAGGGGGCGAGTGAGCCCACCCGGCTGATCGCCCAGGGTGCCGTCCGAGTCGTTCAGGGCGACCAGGAAGCGCGCTGCGATAACGGAACGTTTCAGCGCGCCGAGAAGTTGCTGACCTGCTGCGGCAACGCGGAACTCCGGGACGGTTCGAGTCGGGTGCGGGGCAAGTGCATCGAGTTCAATCTGGGCGACCAGACGGTTCGCGTCGAGGACGCCACCGTGAACATCATCCCCGCGTCTAACGACAGCGGCGTCGGCGAGTCGGGGGGGCACTAGCCGTGAGCACGCTGACCGGAATCGCGCTCACCAAACGCTACGGCCAGCGAGACGTGGTTCGGTCAGTTGATCTGGAGGTGAAGCCCGCTGAGGTCGTGGGGCTGCTGGGGCCGAACGGTGCTGGCAAGACCACCACCTTCAACATGGTGGCGGGCGGCGTGAAACCCTCTTCGGGCGAGGTCCTCCTCGGCGATACGCAAATTACGGACTTGCCGATGTACCGCCGCGCGCGCCTCGGCATTACGTATCTTCCGCAGGAACCCTCGATTTTTAGAAAGCTTTCCGTCGCCGACAACGTCAACGCCATCCTCGAAACCGTGGAGCCCAACCGAACGGTTCGGCGAGAAAGGCTGCGAGAGCTTTTGGCGGAACTCAGTCTGACCGAAAAGGCAGATTTAAGGGGAGACACGCTCTCCGGCGGCGAGAGGCGCCGTGTGGAGATAACGCGCGCTTTGGTGCTCGATCCGAAATTCATGCTGCTCGATGAACCGTTTGCGGGGATCGACCCGATCGCGGTCATCGACATCCAGAAGATCATCGAGCAACTCAAGGGCAAGGGGATCGGAATCATCATCACGGACCACAACGTCCGGGAGACGCTGTCGATTTGCGATCACGCCTACATCATCAAGGACGGAGAGATCATCCGGAAAGGGACACCCGAGGAGATCGCATCGGACGATCAGGTCCGGCAGATCTATCTCGGAGAGAATTTCCAGCTTTGAGAACTTCAATTTTCGGGATTCCGGCGCGGGCATCGCGCGTGGATCGCCGAGCGGAATGAGCGAATGGCCCTCGAGCTGAAACAGCAATTGCGCTTGACCCAGCAGCTGGTGATGACACCCCAGCTGCAGCAGGCCATCAAGCTGCTCCAGTTGAATCGGCTCGAACTCGTGGGCCTCGTCCAGCAAGAACTCGAGGAGAACCCGGTTCTCGAGGAGTTCGTCGAGATCGACGATGACGGCGAGGCCCCGGCCGAGGAATTAGAGCCGACGACGGACGTGGAGCCGGCTCCGGTCGAAGTGTCTCCCGCCGATGAGGTGGCTGCAGCGGATCTGCAGAAAACGAGTGAAGAGCTCACGGACGCCGAGAAGATTGCGGACCTGGAGTGGCAGGATTACCTCAACTCGAATCCACAGACGTCACAGGTTTCCGGCGGCGAGGAAGACCGGCCTTCGATCGACGCCACGCTCTCTCGCCGCGATACGCTGAGCGAGCACCTCGCGTGGCAGCTGCAGCTTACGGAGTTGCCGATCGAGGAAGAGGTCGCAGCTCGATTCATCATCGGCAATATCGACGAGCGCGGTTACCTGCAGGCCACGGTTGGCGAAATCGCCCGGCAGTCCGGCATGTCGGAAGCCACCGTCGAAGCCGCACTGGCTCGGGTTCAGCAACTGGATCCCGTCGGTGTGGGTGCGCGAGACCTGCAGGAGTGCCTGCTCCTCCAGGTCCGGATATTGAAGATCGACGATCCCCTGGTGTTGCGCATTCTCGAGGAGTGTCTCGATACGCTGATCAAGCGAGACTTCCGGGGGGTTGCTCGGGAACTCGACGTCTCCGTGACCGAGGTCGTCGCCGCTGCCGACATCATCGGCCAGCTCGAGCCGCGCCCGGGCCGCGCGTTTGGCGGCGACGAGCCGGTGTACATCGTTCCGGATATCTACGTTCACAAAGTCAACGATGACTTCCACATCGTCTTGAACGATGACGGAATGCCGCGGCTCCGAATCAACGGCCTCTACCGCGAGGTTCTCTCGCGCGGAAACGGCGCCTCGAAGGACACCAAGGACTACGTCCAGGAGAAAGTCCGATCCGCGCTCTGGCTCATCAAGTCGATCCATCAGCGCCAGCGCACCATCTACCGGGTGATGGAGAGCATCATCAAATACCAGCGGGAGTTTTTCGATCGGGGCATCAACCACCTCAAGCCCCTCAATCTGCGCGACGTCGCAGATGACATCGAAATGCACGAGTCGACGGTCAGCCGGGTCACGACCGCGAAATACGTCAATACGCCTCAGGGAATCTTCGAGTTGAAGTACTTCTTCAACTCCAGCATCAACCGGGTCGTGGGCGACGCCGTGGCGAGCGAGAGCGTCAAGGAGCGGATCCGCAAACTGATTTCGGCTGAGGACCCCCGCCGCCCCCTGTCCGATCAGCGGATCGCCGAGATGCTCAAAGTCGCCAATATCGACATCGCCCGCCGCACGGTCACGAAGTACCGAGAATCGCTGAATATTCTCTCATCGACGAAACGCCGCGAAGTCGGCTAGCCTCCCGCCCGCAATTTGAGGGAACTCCGATGAAGATCATGGACATCCTCGTGAACGATGCTGTGATCCTGAATCTGGGGATCGGCAGCAAGCGCGAGGTGCTCGCAGAAATGGCAGGCGCGTTGGCGAAGGTCGAGCCTCAGATCGAGGCCGATCGGCTGCTGGAGGTGCTCCTGGAGCGCGAGGCGCTACAGAGCACCGGGATTGGGGACGGCGTCGCAATCCCTCACGGGAAGATGCCCGGCCTCGACCGACTCGTCGCGACCTTTGCCCGGAGTCCGGAGGGGGTCGATTTCGAATCGATCGACCGCGAATCCACCCACCACTTCTTCCTGCTCGTCGTGCCCGAGCACTCCGGTGGTCAGTACCTGAAGGCTCTGGCGCGGATCTCGCGCTTCTTCCGAGACGCGGCGTTCCGCCAGCAGCTCACGAGTGCCGAGACGCAGAGTGACATCATCCGGGCGATCGCCGAAGAGGACACCAAGCTCTAGGAGCGTGGCCCGCTGGGCCACGCGACGCCGCAAAGCGAATCCGAAGGATTCGCCCGCTAGGAGTGTCACCCCAGAATGGGGTGAGGCGACGCCGCAAGCGAATCCGAGGGATTCGCCCGCTAGGCCCCTCGCCGCGCGACACCCGTTCAGCGGATTCGGAGACACCATGACGGTTTCGGTCCACGGGGCGCTCCTCGAGGTTCACGGCGTGGGGACCGCGTTGCTCGGCCCGAGTGGCGTCGGCAAGAGCGAGTGCGCGCTGGAGTTGCTCAGCCGCGGGCATCGGCTCGTAGCGGACGATGTGATCGAGCTGACACCCAAACCGGATGATGGCCTGATGGGGCGCGCGCCCGAGCGGATCCGGCACTACATGGAAATCCGCGGAATCGGGATCGTCTTCGTTCCGGACTTGTTTGGCGCAGATTCGGTCTGCGATGAAGTGAGTGTCGATCTGGTTTGCCGACTCGAGCGCTGGCGGGAGGGCGCCGCCTATGAACGCGTCGGGTTGGAGCGGCCGGAAGAGGAGTTTGCGGGTGTTCGGCTGCCGCGGCTGACGCTGCCCGCGCGGCCCGGCGGATCGATGGCGACGGTCGTGGAGCTGGCGGCCCGAGATCACCTGCAGCGCCAATCGGGTGTGAACGCGGCGAAGCGCCTCGACCAGCGCCTGCGGGACGAAATGGAGCGACGTTGAGATTTTCGCGCGCGCACATCGTATTCGTGAGTGGACTCTCCGGCAGCGGCAAGAGCACCGCGATGGCTGCGCTCGAGGACTTGAGCTTCTACTGCGTCGACAACCTCCCGGTTCAGCTCATCGAGCAGTTTTTGCACCTCTGCACCCAGGCCACGCCGCCGATCGAGAAGATCGGGTTGGCGGTCGATGCCCGCGAGGAGGTGTTTCTCCGCGAGCTGCCCACCGCAATCGAAGCGCTGCGGCGTTCGGGTGCGCAGATCGAGGTCATCTTCCTCGATTGTTCGAACGATGCTCTGCTCAACCGATATCGCGAGACGCGGCGGGTTCACCCGTTGTCGCCCGCCGGAAGCGTCGAGGAGGGCATCGAGAAGGAGCGGCGTCTGCTCATCGATGTTTCCGCACTCGCGGATCATCGGATCGAGACGTCGGCGCTCAACGTCCATCAGCTCAAGGCCAATGTCGTCCAACACATCGAGGGCGAGGCCCGCGCAACCGTCGTCAACCTGGTTTCCTTCGGCTTCCGCTACGGGACGCCGCCCTCCGTTGAACAACTCTTCGATGTGCGATTTCTCCCCAATCCGTATTTCGAAGAGCACTTGCGCGAGCGCTCCGGGAGCGACTCGGAGGTGGCCGACTACGTGTTGAAGAATTCGCTCGGGACGGCGTTGTTCGAGCGACTCTGCGATTTGTGCAACTTCCTGGTTCCCCTCTATGATCAGGAAGGCAAGGCGTACGTGACGATCGGCGTGGGGTGCACGGGTGGGAGACACCGATCCGTCGCGATCGTCGAGGCCCTGGCCGAATCCATCCGGAGCACGGGTCGCGAAGTCAACGTGGAGCATCGAGACGTGGAGCGAAGCTGATGAAGATCGGAGTGGTCCTCGTGACCCATTATCAGATCGGTAAGGAATTTCTCCACGCGCTGCGTTTGATCGTTCCGAACACGCCGGATTTCTTCACGGTGTCGATCGATCCGAAACAGAGCGTCGACGAAATGCGGCAGCTGATCGAGAGGGCGTTGAAGCAGGCGGATACCGGAGCTGGGGTGCTCGTGCTCACCGACATGTTCGGGGGGACGCCATCCAACATGAGCCTGTCCTTCGTGGAAGAGGCGGGAGTCGAAGTGGTGACCGGCCTGAATCTGCCGATGCTGATCAAGCTCGCGACGCTTTCAGAGGACCAGCCCCTCGAGGATCTCGCGAAGTTCATCAAGAGCTACGGGCAGCGCAATATTTCTGTCGCGAGCGAGATCCTCCCGGAAAAGAATCCGTGAACAAAAGCGTCGAACGCGGATTTACGGTCCGAAGCGAGCTGGGTCTGCACGCGCGACCCGCGGGTGAGTTCGTCATCATGGCGGGGCGCTTCGAATCCGAGATTTCGGTGGGCAACGGTCGCGAGTGGGTGGACGGGCGAAGCGTGCTGTCGCTGCTTTCGCTTGCCGCAGGCCGCGGTGTCGAGCTGCGGGTTCGGGCCATTGGCCCGGATGCAGAGGAAGCGGTCACGGCGCTAGGCGCACTGATCGAGCGCTCCCACACCGAAATCGAGAACTCCGCGGCCGGCTAAAAGCCCCTGCGGTCGACGGCGCGCGGGTGATCCCAGCGCGCCGCTCGAATTGAATCCGAAACGGCCCTCGACTAGAGTGCGAGACCACATTCAGGCCCATAGGAGTCACGGATCATGGCAAGAGGCGCTCTTTTTACTTCTGAATCGGTTTCGATGGGCCATCCCGACAAGATGTGCGATCAGATTTCGGACGCGGTTCTCGACGCGATGCTCGCCCAGGACCCGGCCTCGCGCGTCGCTTGTGAGACGCTCACCACGACCGGCCTGGTGATGTTGGCCGGTGAGGTCACCACCAACGCGACCGTCGAGCTCGCGCCGTTGGTTCGCCAGGTCGTTTCGGACATCGGCTACACGAGTTCCGACATGGGTTTCGACGCTGCGACCTGCGCGGTCACGATCGCGCTCGGCCGGCAGTCGGCGGACATCTCGCAGGGCGTTTCCGAAGGCGAGGGACTCCACAAAGAGCAGGGTGCCGGCGATCAGGGGATGATGTTCGGCTTCGCGTGCGACGAAACCCCCGAACTGATGCCCGCGCCGATCCGACTCGCCCACCAGCTGATCGAGGTCCACCGCGCCCATTTCGAGAGTGGCGAAATCGGGTACCTGCGGCCGGATGCGAAGTCGCAGGTCACGGTCGAGTACGACGGCGATCGACCCGTACGGATCCCCGCGGTGGTTCTCTCCACCCAGCACTCTCCCGGCGTCTCGTGGGACCAGCTCCGCAAGGACGTCATCGCGAAGATCATCAAGCCGACACTTCCCGCAGCCCTCCTCGACGACGACACCATCTACCACGTGAATCCGACCGGGCGATTCGTGGTGGGTGGACCGATGGGCGACGCCGGGCTCACGGGCCGCAAGATCATCGTCGACACCTATGGCGGCATGGGCCGCCACGGCGGCGGCGCGTTCTCGGGCAAGGATCCCTCGAAGGTCGACCGCAGTGCGGCCTACGCGGCGCGCTGGGTGGCGAAGAATCTCGTGGCCGCCAAAGTGGCCCGGCGCTGCGAGGTGCAGCTCGCCTACGCGATCGGCGTGCCGGAGCCGGTGTCGATTCGCGTGGAAACGTTCGGCACCGGCGAGTCGGATCACACGAAACTGGAGAAACTCGTTCGCAAGCACTTCGATTTGACGCCCAAGGGAATTGGCGAAGCGCTCGATTTGCGGCGGCCGATCTACCGCGCGACCTCCTACCACGGTCACTTCGGTCGGGAGGGAGAGGGGTTCCCCTGGGAGAAGACTGATCGCGCAGAGGCCATCGAGCGCGACGCGGGCTGAACCGAGCCGTCACCGCCTCAGAAAGTGTGCGCGCCGGGAGCGCGATCCCATTTGGGATCGGGCGACGCCGCAAAGGGAAGGCGAAGCCTTCCCCGGAGGCCAGGGGGCGCTCTTTCTACGCCGGATGGAGATGGAGGCCGTGAGGCGAACGTCCGCGCAGCGAAGATCGGCCTCCCGGAAGGTCTGTCGCCAGGCCCTTCGTCGCAGTGGGGGGCGCCGCAGGGCTTCGCTCGCGGTGATCGGCTGGCTTCTGGTGATCGGCACGGGGGTGGCGCGCGCCGATGACGTCGCGCCCACGCCGGAACCCGTCGCCATTCGCGTGCTTCTGATGGAGGCGAATGGGAAGGTGCGGGTGCGGGATGGGCGCGCGGGTGGAGAGACGGTCGTGAAACCCGGCCCGGGCGGTCTTCTCGCGGACCGTCGACCCGTGGGCAAGGTCTGGCGGATCGGGGGCAGCGGAATCGTTGCCGTGAATCAGATGCGATTCCGCGGAGAAATCGAATTTCGACGCATTTCCAATGGAATGCTGGTCATCAATGAAGTAGAACTCGAGGATTATGTGAACGGGATTCTGGGTCGGGAAATCTACCCGGATTGGCACCCTGAAACACTGAAGGCCCAGGCGGTGGTCGCGCGCACCTATGCGCTCCACCAGCGCGCTGAGGCCCGTGGCCAGGCATTTCACTTGGAGGCCGGAACCGGTAGCCAGGTCTATGGTGGGGTGGCCGCCGAGACCCGGTCGATTCGCGCAGCGGTCGCGGCGACCCGCGGCGAGTATCTCGCCTACGAGCGGAAGCCGATTCTGGCCGTTTACCACTCGGCGTCTGGTGGGCAGACCGCGAGTTCTGAGGAGGTCTGGGGGCGCGCGAAGCCCTATCTGGTGAGCCTCGAAGTCGAAGATGAGCAGGATTCCCCAGATACCTACTGGCGCGCGAGCATCTCAAAGACCAAACTGGGGCGCGCTCTCGACTCGCTCGGGATCCGGATCGGGTCACCTCGGGAGGTGCAGGTCGTGGACCGCTCGCGGAGTGGGCGGGCGCTGCGGGTGCGAATCCGTGGCGACAAGGGGCAACACATACTGGAGGCGCGCGCTTTGCGTGTGGCGCTAGGAGAATCGGTGATTCGCAGCACGCTATTCGAAATTCGCCCGGCCCAGGACGCTGTCGTGTTCGTCGGCTCGGGGCACGGACACGGAGTCGGGATGAGTCAGTGGGGTGCGCAAGCCATGGCGCAGCGTGGTTCGACGTACCGCGAGATCGTTCAGGCTTTTTATCCGGGAACCTCGTTGGTGGGAGGAACGCGCGATGAACTTTCTATTCGGTCTCGTACCTCTCCAGGCGCAACCCGATGGAGGGTCGCCGTTTGGCGCGTTCGTACCGATCATCCTGATCACGGGGATTTTCTACCTCCTGCTGATTCGGCCGCAGCAGAAGAAGCAGAAAAAACTGGAAGCCATGATCAAGGCGGTCGGCAAGGGCGACAACGTCGTGACGACCGGCGGATTGCACGGAAAGGTCATCGGCGTGACCGACGACGTGCTAACCCTCGACATCGGTGGAGTGAAGGGCGAGCGCATCAAGGTCAAGGTCGCGCGCGGGCGGATCGAGCAGGTGGACGCGGCGAGTAAGAAGGGTGACGAATCATGAGCTTGCGCTGGCGCGCGATCTGGGTCATCGCGACGGTTCTGCTCTTCGGTTATTACGCGGTCGCGAATTTCGCCTCTGAAGAGACCCGACTCGCTAGCCCGTGGATACCGGACAACTGACCTGCGCCTCGGGTTGGACCTGCGCGGCGGCATCCATTGGGTGATCGGGGTCAAGCTCGGCGCGACTGAAGAGCACGAACTCAGCTTCCTGAAGGGCCTGCTGGAAGACAGTCTCGAGCGCGACAATGTCGTGGTCGGAACGATCGACGTCGTCGACCAGCAGCTCCTCGTCGAAACGTTCACCAACGAGGCGCGCGACGCCGTTCGCACGTGGTTCGGTGACACGGACCAACTGGCCGAAGTCGGAAGCGATCCGGAGATGGTGACCTTCGAGCTTTCCGACCTGCGGCGGCAGCAGGTTCGCGAGCAGGGCATGTCGCAGGTCCTCGAGGTGTTGCGCCGCCGCATCGCCGATCCGATGAAGGGTATTCCGGACTCGGTGGTGACCCGGCAGGGTGACGATCGTGTGCTCGTGCAGATCCCGGGCGGTTCGGTCGATCGCGCCCGCGCTCGCGAGATGTTGCGGGTGACGGGCTTCCTCGAGTTCAAGATCGTGCAGGACACCGCGCAGACCGAGGAATTGTTGCGCGCCAAATTCCCGGAGGGCGAGCTGCCCGAAGACACGGAGATTGCGTTCGAGCGCGACAAGGAGACGGACCGGGTCCTCACCGCCTATCTGGTCGGCGAGGAGGCCGACCTCACCGGCGATTACCTCACGGACGCGCGGCCCGGTTTCGACAACCAGCAGCGCCCCCAGGTCGACTTCACCTTCAATCCGGCCGGCGGTGAGCTCTTTCAGACGATCACCGAAGAGAACATCGGAGCGCAGCTCGCCATCATCCTCGACGAGCGGGTCTACAGCGCGCCGACGATCCAGAGCCGGATTTCGAGTCGCGGGACGATCACCGGACGATTCACGGTGGCGGAGGTGTCGGACCTGTCGGTGGTCCTGCGCGCGGGCTCGCTCTCCGTTCCCGTGGTGATCGAAGAGGAGCGAACCGTCGGCCCCACCCTCGGAGCGGATTCGATCCGGCGGGGCGTGCAGGCCATGGTCGTGGGCCTCGCGTTGATCTTGCTGTTTACGTCGTTCTACTACCGACTTTCCGGCCTGTATGCGAGTGCGGCCCTCGCCGCGAACCTGCTGCTGCTGATCGGCGTGATGTCGATGTTCGAGGCGACGCTGACCCTGCCCGGGCTCGCGGGCATCGTGCTCACAGTCGGCATGGCGGTCGATGCGAACGTGATCATCTTCGAGCGCATCCGCGAGGAGCTGCGCGCGCACAAAACCCCCCGCGCGGCGATCTCGACGGGCTTCAACAAGGCGTTCTGGACCATCATGGACGCCAACATTACGACCTTGGGTACGGCCCTCGTGCTCTACAACTATGGAACGGGGCCGATCAAGGGCTTCGCGGTAACACTTTCGATCGGCGTCGTGACCAGTGTGTTCGCGGCGTTGATCATCACGCGGCTGATGTTCGCAGTCTTTCCCGGGGATCGTCACGTCGAGAGTCTGTCCATTTAGGAGCGCAACCCCAGAGTGGGGTTGCGCGACGACGCAAAGCGAATCCGTAGGATTTGCCAACTAGGAGTTCTCCTTCGTGCCGTTCGAACTCGTGCCTCCGGGCACCCACATCGATTTCATCGGCAAGCGCCGCATCGCGGTGACGGTCTCGATCGCCCTGCTGCTGGCGGGAGCCATCGCGGTTCCGATCAACGGCGTAAAGCTGGGGATCGATTTCCAGGGTGGCACCGAAATGCAAGTGCTCTTCGAGGATCAGGTGGACGTCGATGAGGGATCGATCCGAAACCTGATCGGCGCTTGCGGAATCGAGGATCCGAGCGTGGTCCGCTACGGCGAGACCGACCACCCGGAATTTCTGATCCGATTCCAGGTGGGCGCGGTCGCCAACGTCGAGGGGGACGCGTGCCCGCTCACCCCGGAGCAGACGGAGGCCCTCGAACGAGCCAAGCTCGCCGGCGGCGGGGGTGGCGATGAGGGAGAGAAGGGCGAGACGATCGACAAACTGACGTTCGCGCTCACCAACGAAATCGGGCCGCTCGAAGTTCAGCGCGTCGAGTTCGTCGGTCCGCGGGTCGGAAGTGAACTGCGCGCCAACGGCGTGAAGTCGCTGCTCGTGGCCTGCGTGCTGATCCTGATCTACATCGCGTTTCGCTTCAACACCCGGTTTGCGCCAGGAGCGATCGTCGCGTTGGTTCACGACATCGGGATCACAGCCGGCATCTTCGTGATCCTCGGACTGGAGTTCGACCTTCGCGTGCTGGCGGCGCTGCTGGCGATCCTGGGTTACAGCCTGAACGACACGATCATCATCTACGACCGGATCCGCGAAAATATGGAGCTGCGGACGAAGTTCGATCTGGTCGATGTTCTCAACCAAAGCGTCAATCAGACGCTGGCGCGCACCGTGCTCACCTCGGGCACCACGATGGTGGCGGTGCTCGCGCTGTGGATCCTCGGCGGCGAAGTCATCCGGCCGTTTGCGATCGCGATGGCGATCGGGAATCGTGGTCGGAACCTACTCGTCGGTGTTCATCGCATCGCCGACGCTGCTGTTCTTGGAGCGGCATTTCGGAGACAAAGCGGCACCAGCAGCGGCTGCCGGGGGAGTCGTCGCGCCGGACGCCGGCTACGCGGTTCGTCACGACGCGCCGCCGCCGCAGGGAGACTTCCGCCCGAGCAAGTCCAAGCGAAAAAAGAAGAAGAAGCGACGCTAGCGAGGAGCGCGACCCCGAATGGGATCGCGTGACGCCGCAAAGGGACGTTGAAGACTTCCGCAGCTAGCGGTGCATCCCCGCCAAAAGAAAGAGCGCCGCTCGGAGCGGCGCTCATGGGTCGGGCTCGGAATCGAGCCCGCTATTTCGGTTTGCGGCTCAGCCGACCTTGCGGACTTCAGGAGAGGTCGGTGCTCCGGTTTTCTCAGGGCTGGCGGATGCGGTTCGGTTGCCCTTCTGGCTCATCTGGATTGCGCCGTTGAGCTGAGCGCCTTCCGCGACGATGAGCTTGGGCGCCGTGACGTCGCCCTCGACCCGGCCGGTCGCCTGGATTTCAATGCGCTCGAGGCCGAATACGTTGCCGTCCACGTGGCCGACGACCACGATGGTCTTGGCGTGGATTTCAGCCTTCACCTTGCCGTTGGCGCCGACCGTGAGTTGGCTGTTCGGGAGGTCCACTTTTACCTCGACCTGGCCCTCGATCACCATGTCCGCGTTTTCCGTCAGGTCGCCCCGGATGGAGATCGATTTGCCGATGTTCGCCATGTTGCATTCCTCCCGATGGGTCTGTTGACGGCGAGCGTCGCTCGCACTCGGCGCCGGCGCGGGGGCCGGCGAGTGCGTTGCGCTGTTGGATTGATCGCGCTCTTCGCGCTTTCCGCTGAACAGACTCAAGATTCCCCCTGTCTGGCGCCGATCTTAGCAGGAACGGCGCGACTTCCCCGCGTCGGTTCGCGCGATCTGGCTACCGGACCGCGCTGATCTGGTCGATCGCGATGTTGTGGTTGGCCAGGATACTTCCCTGTGCGCGGCTGAGGCCGGTGACCGATGTGCGGTACAGCCGGATGGCTTCGATCTCGCGGCTCTCGGCCGTCACGAAGTCTTCCTCGCGCAGCAGCACCTCGAAGGGCGTGGACTCGCCGTACTCGAGCCGGATTCGCTCCGCGCGAAGCTGTTCGGCAGAGGCTGCCGAAGCCCGCTGCGCGGCTTCGATCCCCTCCTGCGAAGACTTGAGGTCGCGCACGGCCTTGCGGACTTCGAGGATGATGTCCTGCTCCAGTCGCCGCTTTTGCACGGTGGTTCGGCGCAGCTCGAGTTCGCCCTGAGAGACCTTCGAGCGCGCCGCGGTGTTGGTGAGCGGAATCGTGAGCAATGCGCGAGCCGAGATTTGATCGGCTGAATTGCTCGTCAGAAAGTCGTCGAGGGTGTCGCCAAAATTGCCTTCCTGCGCGGAGCTTGGCGCCGCCGGATTCTGCTTCCCGGCAAGTCCGCGATTGCCGTAATTGAACTGGATATCCAAAGCGGGCAGGCGTTCGTTCTTGGCGAACTTCAATTCGAGCTTCTGCCGCTCGATCGCGTCGTCCGCGATCTTGAGTTCGGGTCGCTGCTCGAAGGCCCGCTGCGTCGCCTGCTCGGCGTCGACGTGATAGGTCACGTAGTCCTTCGGGGGATCGGTGGGTTCGATGTGAAGCGTCGAGTCGGCGGTCAGGCCGGTGCCCAGAACGAGATTGATCAACCGATCCTGGGCGGTGCGGTAGCGATTCACGGCCACGATCAGGTTGAAATCGCGATCGGCGACGCCGGCTTCGGCTTCCACGACCTCGACCTTGGATACGACACCCACCTCGTACTGCGTCTCGGTCTGATCGAGCAGGGCTTGGGCGGTTTCGAGGCTCTTCTGGGCGACGCGCTTCTGCTCGCTGGTCGCGATCAGGTTCCAGTAGGAGTCTTCCACTTCCTGCACCG
>PVMK01136201.1_pt1 | contig 54802 bp, 55 predicted proteins | sample 1853481 | NCBI WGS metagenome assembly PVMK01 (sample SAMN08533507, study PRJNA380276) | Marine sediment metagenome, whole genome shotgun sequencing project.
TGGTGGGAATCATTAGGTGTGCAGATATCGATCACATCAATTTCTGGATCAATAAGCAGATCCTGATAGGCTGTGCTTCCATATTCGAAACCCCCCTCTTGGACTGCCAGGTCAATAGATTCCTGGGATCTGGCAGCTGCTCCTCTTAATATTATCCTGACGGGCAAATCTGGATAATAAAGATTCAAGTTACGCCAATTAGCTGTGTGAAATTTCCCAATACCTCCGTATCCCACCAGGCCAATTCCGAAAGAATCTCCTTCCCAGGTAGAATTTCCAGGGTCTGCCTTACTGACCATAAAATATCCTTTCAATTAGATAGCTATCTTAATATTTATTCTTCGTATCCGCAAATGGCCACTGCCCGGGGTCCGGTGTGTACCCCCAGAACTGGAGAGACGATGCTGGTTAAGATTTCCATGGGTTGGTATTCACCTTTAATCTTCTCTACAATTTGCTGGGCTGCTTCAGGGTCTGCATTGTGGAGAACTGCAACCCGGAAATCCTTGCTCCCGTCGATCTGGGAGAAAAAATCCTCATAAAGATCTGCCAGGGCTTTTTTCCTGGTCCGGGACCGCCTGCCAGCTTCAACTTGCCCGCTATGGTGATCGACCATTATCTGCGGTTTGAGGTTTAAGATGTTGCCGATAAAATGGCTGGCTCCCCCGATGCGCCCTCCTTTGTGAAGATACTCCAGCGTGTCGAGGCTGATCAGAAGGACCATGCTGGAACGGGCCTCATCGGCAGCTGCGATCATCGCGGCCAAATCCCCTCCCTTTTCGCGAGCTCTGGCAGCTGCCAGCGCCTGCCAGCCCAGACCCATGGAGTTTACTCGGGAATCCAGGACATGTACCGGGATATCCACCAACTCCGCAGCCTTCACAGCTGAAGTATAGGTACCGCTCATATCGCTGCTGATAGTGATGATTAGAATTTCCTCCGCCCCTGCAGATTGAGCTTTCTGGTAGGCGCTTACCATTTCCTGGGGCGTAGGCTGGGATGTTGTAGGAAGTACAGGATCTGAAACCAGGCGCTCATAAAAATCACCAGCTTCCAGGTTTCACCCCGTCCTGAAATTGTTCATCTCCCCAAATGATCGTTAATGGAACTACCTGGATTTGGTATTGATTTACCAGCTCCCGGGGAATATCACAGGTGCTGTCAGTGATCAAGGCACTGTTGTTTTTCATTTTTCTCCTAAATAAATACTTCTCCGTTCAGATCGAAGATATTACAATACTAATTTGATGCAGTCAATTATTTTCTCTATATCTCAGCCTGCACCAGTTTATCCATCGCCTCAATCAAATCTTCTTCCCTGCCGATATCAACAATCGTTGCAGCAGTATAGTCATGGCAGGCGTCAATGGAGCCGCCCACCTGCCTGGCCGCTTCGGGAACAAGATATGCCAATCCCGGCATGGTGCGGTTGACCAGTATCTTTCTCTCTAAAGACGTGGGTAAGCGCATAGAAACTTTGGTTTGAGACCAATCGAAGGTGCCTAAATCAGGAATCTCCGGGGACATATTTTGGAAGCCAACGAGGTATTTATCCGGGTTGACAAAATCCTCATTGCGGATATCCCAGCAGTATTCACCAATGATTTTCACGCCCATTGGCGAAAAGTCATCTCCGACCGTAAACCATTGGACGTGTTTTGTTTCTTGGAATCCGTCTCGCTTCAGCCGCGCGGTCGTTTCCTGGTAAGCTGTCTTCTGTGTTAAGCGAAGTTCCTCGAGCCGTTGCTGCGCTTCGGGGAAAAGACCTTCTAAACACACCTGCACGCCAAGATCAGGTCCGCCCGAATAATAGCCTACTCCACCCAGGGTCGTCAAAGATATCGCCAACGGTGCCATAGGTATCGAGTCGCCAAAACGTGTCAATGTATATTTTTCTTTCCCTTCGGCGTCCACTTCGATCTGGACATGACTTTGCTCAACGGCATCCATGAGGGCATCACGGTTCTCCCTGATCAAGCTTCCTTCCCGGTCGTGTTCATCCCCTACAGCGCCCAGCACACCCACATAAGCCAGATCGCGGTTGCCTGTATCCAGCTCTAAAGCGAAGAAATAGGCCGCAGTAGAGGCCGAGATATCCATATCTCCGGACAACCCAAAGAATTCAGTAGATATGTTAAGCACTTTTGGATCAGTAGGTTTATGAGGGCTGTGGTGATCCAGAATGAGGGTGGTGCACTTGCCGTTGTTGGCATCTGAAATTACTGGGGCGGCCTGCCCCCCAAGGTCTACATAAAAGATGGTGGAGGGGAACTCTTCGTGAATGCGGGCTACAATGGGGGGATGCACTCGCTCGATGCAAATCCGCCGCACAGCAAACTCCGCTCGTGATAGCGCGGTTTGCAGCACGGCTGCCGAAGTCAGGCCGTCGGCATCATTGTGGTGAATAAGCGTAACAGTTGAACCAGCCGCGCGCATTCGGGTGATACCCTTTCTGATTTCCCCGAGGAAGTCCTGTTTGCTCATGTTCTGCTCCGTGGACCGTGATTAGGTAATGATTATTCACCATTATCACCTAACACGTATCACTTATTTTCGCCTATCGTGGTCTGAATGACCTTGTACCCCTCTGCTTCCATGGCCGCTGCGATGGCACTTTGTACTTCTTTGTTGGGAGCTAAAGCATTCATGTACCCACCTCTGCCACCGCCGGTAACTTTTGCGCCGTGAGCACCCATCTCCAGGGCCATGTTGCACAGTTTGATCAATATCTCATGGGAAAGCCCCATTTTGATTAATATCTCGTGATTGTCCGTCATAATGGCGCCTACTTTTTCGAGATCTCCGACTTCGAGGGCAACACGCATCTCATGGACCTGGGCTGTGATCGCGTCTTTGCGGGATGTAAACAAAGTCAGGTTGTTATCTTTCATTTGTTCGATATGGTCATCTAACGAAGCTGTGTTTGAGGTGATACCGCTGTTGCCCAGCACGATGTGGAGCGGTTTTTTGGCGGCGATATTATCGAAATGCGTTTCTTTATCTTTAATCCAGTAAAGCAAAAGGCCGCCGTAGGTCGAAGCGGTATTATCTACGCCGCTAGGGATGCCGTGGTAGGCAAATTCTCCCTCCCATCCCACATGGTTGATCTGCTCGATGGAATATCCCAGGTCAAACTCGGCGTTTAAAGCTCGGGCTAGAGAGACGCAACTGGCTGCGCTGGCACCAACACCGCTTCCAGCTAACAGCGTACCTCCATAGGTGATCTTGAGGGGAGTTTTCTTGACATCGATATTCATCACTTTGAGGATTCTGTTGATTGAGACAACCTGCTGGTCTTTTTTCTTATCTTTGTAGCCAGGCACTTCGACCCGGTTGTCTTCCAACACCCAGCCATCGCCATCAATTCTCTCTACCTCTGCAACAGTCTCAAAAGGAATTGCAGAAACAATTGCTGGAACTTCTTCCAGTACGAATTGGTCGCCGATTAAGATTGTTTTTCCAAAAGCTGCTCCTTTAGACATATTGCTCTCCTAACTTATGGGTGCTTACCATCTTCTAGATAGGTCAAGGTCTGTTCTAAAGTCAGTCCTTCCAAGCCCATCTTCTTTAGATTTCTTCCTTCCTCCCAGCAATTAATTCCCATAATAGCGCCTCCAATATTTATTACAGCATCCATGATTGGAGTATTCACGCCCGCCAAATGACCTATGCTGGCCCAGGCAACCAGACTATAGGGAATATCTTCTGTGATGTATCTGCTTTCGAGAGAAGTCGGTCCTTTGACAGGCGTAAGGCCTGCACTGCCATTGAGCGATTCCCAGAGCGTTCCCTGGGGGCCATATTTGGATTCGACCATCATCTCCACACCAGTCGGAAATCGAATCCCAAGTTTTTCTCCAATCTCCAGCCTTTCTCGATCCATTTCTTCGATCACTTTAACCACCGAAGGTGTCATCCCCTCTTCGTAGATGTAGAACTCTCCGTGGGACCTCTCAATTCGTCCGGCATTGAGTAAAGACCCTAGCGGGTGAAGAAGAGGAGTCAGGTGACTGAACGCAGGCTCGATCACGGTCTTCCGCAGCGCAAATGGGTACAACTCTTTCACTTTGTCATATACTAGGTTGCCCTTATTTCCTGGAATGGTTGCCAGAGCGACAATCGCTCTGACATGGAAAGTCTTTACTTGCCCAGGAGCAATGACACGGGCGGCAAAAGGCATCCCGCCTGTTTCGCCAACGATCACATTTTTTTGGCATCCACTCGACCAAAGCATCCACCGGAACTCAAGCGCCCCCAGGGTTCCGGGGATGATCAACACGATTTGGCCTTCCTCTAGGTGAGGGGCCAAAATCTGTGCGTAAGGGGTGATTGCAAACCCGGGTAAGGGGATGAAGATGATCTCTACATCCGCAATCGCCTCTCGGATATCGCTGGTTACGAGGTTCAACCTGGCTTTTCCGGTTACGGCCACCCCGGACATTTCGATCTCACGAGTCTCGAAAACGGTTCTCATGGCGTGTGCGAATTTCTCCATCTCAAACATGTTGACCGTCAAACCTTTGAGGGTTAGATCTGCTGCTATGGTGTGAGATGCGTTACCACCCCCCATCACGGCTACCTTCATAGAACTCATAACGTCCTCCGCTAAAATTGGTTCATTTCCCGCAAGAGCAGTTACAAAAATGTTCTTTTCTAGACAATTGACGGTTGTTTCATTGTTTCCGGAATGGGGATACCTAACAACTTGCACACTGTAGGCGCGATTTGGAGTTGGGAAAGCACTTCTCCGGTATCCCCCTCTCCAGGCACGCCGGGGCGAATGAGATACAGCGGTACTTCACGCATATCGGGAGTTGTGCCGCCGTGTGCATGGTCTGCATCCATTCCGTGGTCGCCGGTGACAAGGATATTGTAGCCTCGCTCCATCCATTCGGGAATCAGGTTGACCAACATCATATCCTGGAGAACGGCATGGTTGCGATACTCTCGGGAATCCGCGCCATATTTATGACCTAAGATGTCCATCCCCATCGGGTGAATAAGTAAGTAATCGGGCATAAACTTCCGCACCAACGCCCCAGCCATGTTAAATAACTCGGCGTCCGGGTAATCCCCCTCAACGTAGAAGCGCCCGTGCTGGATAAGCAATGATTCGTCGTCCACTTCACGGTCATCTATCGGGTCGTAAGGGGCACTATTATAGAGCTCTGAGACCCAATAATAGGCCGCTGCCGCGGTGGTTTTCCCGGCATCTCTTGCGGCCTGGAAGATATTGGGCACTTCGGAGCAACGCACCACCTGGTTGGAGACCACGCCGTGTTCTGTGACCGGCAGTCCGGTGTGCACCGTTTCATACATTGGGCGCGAGACGGACGGCAGTTCGCCTATCACCTTGTAGAGGCTGGCAGTTTTGATCTCGACTAAATGCCCCAGAAAGCCCATACCAGCTACGGCTGTGTCGTAGCGCAAGGCGTCGGAAAGGACTAAAACAACTTTATCACCCATTTTAAGAAATCTCCTTTATGTTGTTTTCAAGATATAGGGTCGCCAGCCAGTGCATTTCTGCCAGCAAGCGCCTGATAAAATATACCTGGTTGCTCGCCCAGCGTCTTTCGTTCAATAATATCCTATTGTCATCTGCTTCATTATAAGGGGTTTCGCTGGGTTCTCTATGCGGAATAAACGGATTTTCGCCTTCATCCGGATAACGATAAGCTGGGGCATAATAGTTCACCTCTTGCTCCAATACAAAACAGATAATTTGTGGTTTTGTCTCCCCCAGCATCAGCAGTTCATACAACATCCGCGCGTAGGGCATTTCGTCTTCGACCGAACCCTGCACCACCCCCACTTGCCCGTAACCCTTTCCCTCCTTGATTGTTTTTGCGCCTTTTAAATGAGCTTGACGAGTATAGGGAGCCATTATTCTTAGGGCGTGTAAGGGCTGCTCGTAAGCGTTGATCATATTCGTGAAATCGAACAAGGCATTGATGCGGGGATGATCAACTTCTTTCAACATTTGCACGATATCCGCAGACTTGAACTCCTCGTGCTGTTCAAAATCGAAAAACAAGTCGTAGCTGTCCGCCTGTTCAGACATGTAAACAAGATCAGAAACCGTCTGCTCCATGATCTGCGATAAAGTGCCCTCATAGCGGGAATAGACCCGAATATTTTGCACATCCAATGTTCTGGCTAGCTGAATAACCTTGTCAATGTCCGCTTTCTGGGTGCTGCTCGTTTCCAGGTGGATGGTTAAGTTGAGCCTTTGGGCATCCACTTTAAACTGGGCTAATTGTTTTAGGGAGCTGTGAGTAAGACTATGTTTTCCCCCATCATCCACGTGTATGTTCAGGCCGTTTAATTCATACTGGTAAGCAAATTCTAGGGCGTTGGTTGGTTTGAGCGATCCGTGTGTCAGGTTGTGGATGAGAGCATAGGTATGGGCGTGCAGCTGGATGCTGGCAATGCGATTACACAGTTTCTGAGCGATTACAGCGTCAAAAACGATCGGCTCAGTTTTTGGCAAATTAATATTGATAAACTGCGAGAATTTACTTAATGGATTAATGCTCATGTGACGAGTCAGGATTTATGCGGATTAAGGAGAAAATACAAAATAAAGGGTGTGGCAATTCAACGTTCGCACCCTTTTTCAACCCTTCTTTTTCTAAACGCATAAGGCCTAATATTATCCCTTGGGGTTAATCAGCATAACGGGAATATCCACCCGCTGCATGACTTTTTCAGCAATGTCGCCAAAGAAGAAACGCAGCATTCCCACCCGCGCGCGGGTAGACATGGCCACCAAATCAATCTTATCACGTTTCACAATACGCACAATTTCGTCTACAACATCCTCCCCAAAACAAACCTGGGTAGAGACATCGTATCCCTGTTTCTTTAGTTTTTTAGTAATAGAAAGCAAAGATATTTCCACATCAGATTGTAAGCTGTCTTCCTCTTGACTGGAGAAAACCGGATGGGCTTCAGGCCCCAAGGGCTCCCCTGCGGATTCAAGCACATAGTCGGAGCGGTAATCCGGGGCAGCGAACCCCATCCCTTTAGGCGGTTTTGTTACGTAAAATAAAATAAGCTTACTGTCTTCACAAAGCATGAATTTCCCAATGTGATTTAAGATTATTTTACTGGATTCCGATTTCGTAAGCGGAATTAGAATGTTTTTCTTAGTCATTGAACGCTCTCTCCAATTTTATATATTATCAGGTCACGCTGTGTCAACTAAAGTTTTCAGAGAATCAACCCCTTTCAAGGTTAACGTGTCGGCAAAATGACAGGCTACGAATCGTCCTTTTTCTATTTCCTGCCACTGCGTCAGATCTGTTTTACACAGATCTTGTACATAAGGGCAGCGGGTATGGAAACGGCAGCCAGACGGCGGGTTTACTGGGCTTGGAATTTCGCCTTCCAGGTGAACAGGAACCATTTCCTGATCTGGATCCATTTCGGGAATCGCTGACATCAGAGCCTCGGTATAAGGGTGCTTCGGCGCATAGAAGAGTTCCTTCGTAGGAGCCAATTCAACGAACTGCCCCAGATACATGACGGCTACCCGCTTGGAAATGTGCGCCACCACGCTCAAATCATGGGCTATGAATAAATATGTAAGCCCAAATTCCTTCTGCAAGTCCATCAATAAATTGAGAATTTCTGCCTGAATAGACACATCAAGCGCAGACACAGACTCGTCACAGACAATAAACTGTGGCTGGGAAATGAGCGCGCGGGCAATCCCAATTCGCTGCCGCTGCCCACCGCTGAACGCGTGGGGAAAACGACGCAGGTACTCCAGGTTAAGCTTGCAAAGCGCGGCTGTGTCGCGCACTCGTTCATCCACTTCTTTGCCCGCGGCTAGTTTTTGCGCGACCAGGGGTTCAGCAATAATGTCTCTCACCGTCATGCGCGGATTCAATGAAGAGTAGGGATCCTGAAAGATCAACTGCATATGCTTGCGGAACCCCCGCATTTCTTTGTCTGAGAGGTGGGCTAAATCCAACATTTGACCGTCAATATTAAATGAGACCTGTCCTTCTGTCGGATCAATCGCACGTAGAATGGAACGACCCACGGTGGTTTTTCCAGAGCCGCTTTCACCTACAAGACCCAACGTTTCGCCTTTTTCGACATAAAAACTTACACCGTCAACTGCTCTCACGTACTTCGTGACTGTGCGTAGAAGACTCCTGCTGCGAATGGGAAAGTATACTTTCAGATCCTTGATTTCAAGTAAGATATCAGACATCTCTCTCCTCGTGTAAGAAGCAATGCACAGTATGGGTGCTGCCAAGCTGGGTGAGCCCCGGGTTTTGAATATCACAAAGACCAGGAATCACTTGTTCGCATCTGGTATGAAAGGGACATCCTGTCGGGCGTTCCAACGGGTTGGGAATATCGCCTCCGATTGCCGTCAAGCGCTCCCCGAGACGATCCAGATGCGGGATGGCCTTTAATAAGGCTTGCGTATAAGGATGCTTCGGCTGGTGAATAATCTCTTTTGCCGTTCCTCGCTCCAGAATTTTCCCCAGGTACATCACCTCTACCTCATCTGCTATCTGGGCAATAACACCCAAGTTATGGGTGATGAAGATAATTGCCATCCCAAGCTCATCTTGCAGCTGATTCATCAGTTCCAAGATTTGCGCCTGAATAGTCACATCTAACGAGGTGGTTGGTTCATCAGCAATAAGCAGTGCCGGGTTCATAGACAACGCTACAGCAATCATAGCCCGCTGCCGCATCCCGCCGGACAATTCAAATGAGTATTGATCGACGCGCACCGACGGATTGGAAATCCCCACTTTATCTAACATCTCAATGGCAATTTCACGAGCCTCCAGCTTGCTGACCGGGCGATGTTCCAAAACCGCCTCGATGATCTGGTTGCCAATTGTATGTACAGGCGAAAAAGAACTCATGGGTTCCTGAAAGATCATCCCGATTTCCCCGCCGCGAATACGGCGCATCTCGTGGCCTGATTTATGCAGCTTGGTGATCTCAGTAATTTCGCCATTATCTCTATGCCACTCGATTGAGGAATCCTCGTCGATGATGGCTGATTTAGGCAGCAGCTGCATAACAGATTTCACGCTTACACTCTTACCCGAGCCGCTTTCACCTACAATTCCCAGCGTTTGCCCACGCTTGACAGAGAAAGTAATCCCGTCAATCGCAAGGATAATTCCTTCATCCGTTTTGAAGGAAACTCTGAGGTTTTTGATATCCAATAAGGCATCTTGCTCTATTTGTTCTACTGCATTGCTCATAGAATTTTCCTGTCTCTATTAACTATATGGATCCGCTGCATCACGCAGGCCGTCACCCAAAAAGGTGAAACCTAACACCGCAAATACCACAAATACGACCGGGATAAAAAGCCACGGTGCCATCTCAATCGCCTGGATATTTTGTGCCCCCTGGAGTAGCACTCCCCAACTGATAACCGGCGGTCGAAGCCCTAAACCGACAAAGCTCAAGGCCGTTTCCGCCAGGATCATATAGGGGAAGGAAACCACAATATCCACGATGATATAGCTGGTGAAGGCGGGTAACATATGGCGGCCGATAATGCGGGCATTGCTGGCGCCCGCCAACTGAGCGGCGATGACGTAGTCCTCGTTGCGCAGCGATAACAATTTGCCTCGAATGCGTCGGGCGAGCGTTGTCCATCCTAAAAATCCAAGAATGAGCGTTATCATCAGGTACACTCGCTCCGAAGGCCACTCCCTGGGTAAAGCTGCTGCCAGCCCCATAAAGAGTGGGATGTCGGGCACAGAACGGATTAACTCGATCAGGCGTTGGGTGAAGAAATCTATCTTGCCTCCCAGGTACCCGGACATCCCCCCCAAGACAAGGCCCATCACAAAGGCTATTAATACTCCCATTACCCCCAACGTCAGCGAGGTGCGGGTGGCATACATGGTACGGGAAAACAGGTCTCTTCCCAGGCGATCAGTGCCAAAGAGGTGGATGGTGCCCTCGGTCACACCGAACAAGTGTAAATCGCTGACAATCAAATTGCCATTCCAATATTTATATTCTTCACCCCGCACAAAGAATTGAAGGTATCGTCGTTGGGAAGTATCGACCGTGGGCACCATTGCCAGTGTCACCGGATCGCGCTCGGTGCTCACAGCGTAGACAAAGGGGCGCAGGGAGAAACCACTCTCGTCCCACATTCGGACAGTCTGAGGAGGTCCAAGAACGTACTTGATATCAATCTTCATGCCGCCATAAGGGGCTAGAAAATCTGCAAAGATTAGGACAAGGATATAGATGAACAATATACCAGCGCCGATCAGCCCCAGCCGGTTTCGGCGGAAGCGCCACCACACCAGTTGCAATTGGCTGGCGGTGAAATATTTGAGTTTTTCCTCATCGGACGTTGAAACCACGCCGGTCAGTTTGTCTTCAGGGATCGTCGTTGCGGTCATTTACGTCTCTCCTAAGCGAATGCGGGGGTCTAGGGCAGCAAGCATCAGATCAGAGATAAAAACTCCGATTACGATCATGGTGCTGATCATCAGCAAGATGGCCCCGCCGAGGAACATGTCCTGCTGAAGCAATGCATTCAGTAACAATTGTCCCGCATCCGGCAGGGACAACACCAATGCCACTACCGGCGCACCGGCGACGAGCTTTCCCAGGTCAAAGCCCAGGTAGCTGACGATGGGGTTCAACGCGATGCGCACCGGATATTTCATGATAACTTTCCATTCCGGGATACCCCGGGCGCGGGCAGCATCCACATAGAGTTGATTCAGCTCATCGAGCATCGTGGCGCGCATGGTCTGCAGGTGAAAAGCTGTATTTGCTGTCCCCAGAACCACTGCTGGTACCCACAAGTGTTTGATCAAATCTACAAACTTGGCCCAACTCCAGGCAGCTTCCTGGAACTCGGCTGAGAAAAGGCCGCCCGCGGAACTGCCGAGTACCGTCACACTGAAATACAACAATACCAGCGCCAACATAAAGTTGGGTAGTGACAACCCTATATAACCAATAAAAGTAGCCAGGTAGTCACCGAAGGAATGGCGATACAGCGCCGAAAAGATGCCGATGGGAATGGCCAGGGCATAGGTCAACAAAATGGCGGTCAATGCTATAGCCATCGTCAACCAGATACGTGCCCCTACCACATTTCGGACGGGCACGTTGTAGAGAAACGAGTCGCCAAAATCGCCGTGCAGCACAATGTCGCTGATCCATCTAAAGTAGCGCTGAATGGGCGGCTTGTCCAGTCCAAACTCGTGGCGTATGGTTCTCATGTCTTCCTCGGTCACCTTCTCGCCGACAGAAGCAAGTTTGCGGTAAGCGTAGCGGTCGGCATAATCACCCGGGGGCAACTCGATGACGATAAAGATGACTACCGACACTAGCCACAAAGTGACTATCATGAAAAGGAAACGTTGCAAAAAATAACGGAGCATAGGTTTTCTCCTTATAGATACCGGGGGTTGGAGATTTTGTATATTCCTAGTTTCTAATCTCCAATCCCCATCATCTGTAAAGCATGAGAGGTAGAGGCACAACTTTGCACCTCTACCTCTCAGAAATGCTCGTTAATGCCTACTCTTTGATGAACCACTGGGTGGGTCGGAAGGGGTAAGCCCAGTAGTAGTTGTACGATTTGATCGTGAACTCGATACCATTACCAACACGGTTATTGAGATACACAGGCGATGGAACATCCCCAATGACACCGATGGATAGCAGGTTATCGGCATGGATCTTGACGATCTCAGCGCCAACACGGCTGTTATCTTCGGAACCAAGCGGGTAGGTCTTCCACTCGGCAGCCAGATCCCAGAGCTTCTTGATATCCTCTGGGGGTTCGATCCCTTCGGCGCCGTCACTCAACATCCACTCGGACCATTGAACGCCGGTGCGAATCTGGAGATAGTCGCCGAATGGCGGGAACATCACCACATCGTTGATTGCCGTAGCGCCGCTGGCACCACGCCAGGTGGCGAGGTCGTGCTCATTAGCGCTGCTGGTGGAGCGGTAAAAGTCCGAGCTGACTTCTTTAGCCAGGACCCGAACACCTACTGCTTCCCAGTACGATTTCACCAATTCGTGAGTCTCGACTGGACCACCCTGCGGTGCGAACTGGAGCAGGATGACAAAAGGTTTCCCATCGAAGCGCAGTCGGAAGCCATCTGCATCGCGCTCAGTCAAACCCATGTCATCCAAAAGCGCATTGGCTGCAGCAGGATCATATTGGGTGAACTGGTACTTCGCTTCATCGGAAATGAAGTCTACTGTCGATGCATCTACCGGTAATTCCTGTTGGGGGTCACCTTGACCGAGATAGACAATCTCCTTTATCTCCTCGCGGTTCATTGCCAACGACATAGCCTGGCGGAAGCGGACGTCGCCATATATCTTAGCCATTTCGGGGTCCAGGTGGGTGATATTGAAAGCAAAAAACACGGTCTCGCCCACAGCTGGCGGCAGGAATACGCGGTAACCGTTGGCCTCGTTTTGCTTCAGTTCGGTGAAATTCGCCAATTCGAGGGTTTGGTTCCGGTAGTCTATTTCGCCATTGATGAGCTTGAGGATCTGGACTTCGAGATCTTCACTGTAGATCTCGTAAGATTCATTGTAGTAGGGCAACTGGTTGCCGGCCGTATCCACCATGAAGAAATAGGGATTGGTGACATAGAGGCGGAACTCAGGTGTTTCCTCAACTAGAATGTGTGACTCGAGATGAGGAACGACAAATTGCGTGCCCTCGGGACCATCGAATGGATGATAGGTGTCTTTCCAGTCGTGGTAGTAGAGTTTGAACTGCCCTTTCCAATTATCAAAGCCATTAGCTTGAGCATTGGCATTGGCCTCCGGGTTGTAATCCGGATGGAACTGGCTCAAGAAATGCTTCGGCTGGAAGGGCTGTCTGTAGGTAGTGGCCAAAAACGTGACAAAGTTCGGGGCCGGGGCATTGAATGAGAACTTGACCGTGGTGGCATCAATCGCTTCAACTACCATAGGTTCGCCACCGTATACCCAGACACTGGAAGGTGCCTCAAAATACTCGGTATTGAGGTGAATGTCGTTGAACCAGAACTCGATATCTGCAGCGGTGAAGGGTTCGCCGTCCGACCATTTGTGACCCTCGCGCAGGAAGACAGTCAGTTCGGTGTAATCATCGTTGAATTCCCATCCTTTGGCGACTTCGGGGACAATGGTCAGTAGGTCGTCGCTGAAGCGGAACAGGTTCACATGACGGGTGCTCAGGAAGTCCGACGTGCCGCTTTCGGGAGATTTGGAGATGCCGCGCAGACGGCCGCCGTATGTGCCAATTTCGATGTAGGGTTGAATGACCAGCGGTTCAGAGGGCAACCGCTCTTCAACGGGCGGCAAAGCTGCATCCGCGCCGTTCAGCTCGGCATTCAACGCGGCGATGTCCGGGTTTTCGCTGTAGGTTAGAACGCAGTCTGCCTTCTCTTCGAACTCAGCTAACTCGAACTGGTAAGGATACTCGCCTTCCAGTCCCATCATGTCAGCCACTGTTGAAGCGGGGCATCCAGCTTCTTCGGCTGGCGCTGCATCTTCTTCGGCTGGCGCTGCATCTTCTTCGACTGTCGCCTCAGGGGCGCATGCGCCCAACATTAGAGCCAAGAGCAGCACTAATGTGATGAGCCACAGTCCTTTTTTATTAGACATTTTCTTCTCCTTTTAGTTTTTTTGATAGAAGAACAGATAGTTTTTACTTGGAAATATCGCGGGATGCCCACTTTTGTTAACTTGTATAGAACCACCTCCTAAAAAATTGGCAAAATAATTAGAATGAAAACGCCGAATTCAAGAAGTTTGCAGTTGCTCTCAATAAAACATCTCGCAAGCCGTTTAATTGAACAGCGATATCCTAACCCCCTCAACCTAGGTATTCCTTTACTTACTGGATCAATTTATGACAAATGATGAGATTGTTCACTAATATTATCATAATAAAGCGAAACCCTGCATACATACATATATAAAACCCTTTTCTCCAAGTTTGTAGTCTTTGTACTAGTCGAGGGCCCGGTTGATACGCAGTTTGTTCAGGTCAGGCGCTATTTCGAAAAATAATCCATCAACTGCTCAAGACGCAACACACCGTCATATTTGAGGTCTTCACCTCCTTGTTTCAGCTCGCCCTTTTCACCATCCGCATCCCCGAGGCAGGTGACAATAATTTGGGCATCGGAAAGATTCTCGCTCGCAGTGTAGATATTGGTGGTAGCTACGATGTTCAATCCGGCGGCTGCGGCTGCGAGGACACCGTTCCGTGAATCCTCGATCACTACGGATTCTTCCGGTTTTATCCCAGACTTTTCGAGGGCTAAATTATAGATTTCGGGATCAGGCTTTTTGTTATCAACGATATCGCCAGCCAAGACAAATTCGAATTTAATCTCCTTGAGCATCCCGCCAACAACAGCTTGAGCCGCACGTTCATTGGATGTTGTGCAGATACCCAGAATCAAGCCCGCGTCGTTAACCTCTTTCATCAGCCTTTTAACACCGGGGCGCAGCGGCAAATCTCCGCTTTCTATTAATTTGACAAAGACAGCCGTTTTGTGTTTGTGCATTTTTATTATGAGCTCATCTACTTCTTCAGGTTTAACTTCAACGCCAAATCCCTTGGTGAGCAGGTGATGTTTCATGCGCTCTTTGCCACCCGCAACTTGCAGCAGCTCGTGGTAATATTCCACGTCCCATTCAAAATCGTAGCCAAAATCTTTAAAGGTTTGATTGAATGCGACCCGGTGCCCGTCTCGTTCGGTATCGATAATGACGCCATCCTGATCAAAAAAAACTGCTTTAATTTTTGTCATTGTAATTTTCCTCTCTTTTCAAAACCGGATAGGGCGGTTATTCACCATCCGGTTTCTTGTCTGATGACTAGGCGTAGAACTCGCGAATTACTGCAACTGCCATGCGATTTTCATCTTGGGTGCCCAAGGTCAGGCGGAACCAACCGTTCCGTCCATACAAATGGGATTGCGGGCGGAGAATAATGCCCTTCTCTTGAGCAAAGGCGACCAAATCATCCCCTGTTTTTCCTGTATCCGTCCCGTCAAAAAGAATGTAATTAGAGGCAGAGTTGAAGATAATAAAACCAGGGATGCCGCTGAGCGCGTCCTCAATATATGCCACTTCGCGGTTGTTGAATTCGATTCGTTCTGTCAACCCTTCGATATCTTCCAGTGCCGCCAACGCAGCCCACATCGGAATCGTCCCGACATTCCAGGGCAGTAATGCCGCAGAGATTTGACCGATTACTTCCTCGTGCCCTAGCGCATATCCGAAGCGCATTCCGGCTAGGCCGTAAGCTTTGGAAAGTGTGCGCGTGACCAGCACATTCTTATATTTCTTGACCAGGCCAACCTGCGATTTTTCAAGGCCAGAAAATTCAATGTAGGCTTCATCAACAATGAAGGGGATGCCCGTCTCAGCGATTTTGACGAAGTCTTCGCTGGTCATGAAATTACCGGTGGGGTTGTTCGGGTTGGCAACGACGATGATCTTGGTTTTATTAGTGATCGCGGCCAGAATAGCATCTATATCGAATTTTATTTGTTTGTCCTCGTAGACCATCGGAACAGAGACAAGTTCACCCCCAAGAATATTGCAGCGTAATTTATAGATGCCAAAGCACGGTGTGTGCTGAATGACCTCTTCTCCAACCTGGAGGAAGCTCCTGAATATATTATCGAAAACCTCACTTGATCCATTTCCGATCATCACATTCTCGGATCCGCCCATTCCGTTGATCTCAGCGATCTTTGAACGCACAACCAAACCCTGATCAGGGTAACGGTTGGCGAAATCACCATACTTTTGAATGGCTTCTTGCACTCTCTTCGATGGGGGATGCGGATTCTCATTAGACATCATACGATGCAGTTCTGGCTGTTTCCAGGCCAACTCAATATGCTCCGAAACGTACATGGGGATGCCCTTCACCCAGGGGACGAAGTAGTCTTGGATCGGTTTCATTGTGTCATTTCTCCTTTACGCTTTTCCTGTGCTTCCTAATATGTCAATCCACCTTGCAACAACCTGCCGGATGGCATCCTTGACAACAACATCAATCTTGCCGGGGTTGTACTGTTCCCGGTTTTCTGAGATATAGTTGTAAGTAGCATCAATCATAGTGTGCTTTAATTCGGTAGAGACATTAAATTTCGCGCCACCCATTTCAATAAGTTTGACAGCATATTCTTTGCTCAAACCAGTGCCGCCATGCACTACCAGCGGCGTTTTAATCCCATTGCCGTTGAGCATTTGATTGATCGTTCCCATGCGTTCAAAGTCTACTTTTGGGTTTTTCGTCTTGTAAACACCATGCGCTGTTCCAATCGCTGGAGCAAAAATGTCTACACCAGTGCGTTCGACGAACTCAACGGCTTGCACCGGGTTACAAAGGGCGGCTTCATCTTCCGCCACCTTTACCTGATCCTCCACCCCTGAAACCGTACCCAATTCACCCTCGACAGAAATACCTCCAATGCCATGGCAATATTCCACCACCTCCCTGGTCTGACGGATATTCTCATCGTAGGCTTGCTTGGAGGCATCAATCATGATATTGGTGTAACCGGCGTCGGCGCATTGTTTGCAATATTCCATACTGGTGCTGTGATCCAGATGCAAACAAATCGGGATAGGGGCAGACTCGGCCAAGGTCTTGTAGATGGACACGAGAACATCTCGACCCAAGAATTTGGAGGGCGTGACCGAAGTCTGTATAATGAGCGGTGCCTTCTTTTCCACAGCAGCCTCAACAACGGCCTCCATTTGTATCAGATTCGTAATGTTAAACGCCCCAACAGCATATTTGCCTTCGGCAGCTTCTAACATAATTTCTTTTGCGGTGACAATTGACATAATAATCTCCTATTATAATATTTGCCAATATTTTTAGGTTTTCCAGTGATTGCATAAGGCACTGCTTTTCGCCGTACACATGCGCCGCACTGCAAGTGCAGGTAGCGCCACCAACGTTAACAAAGTATACAAGTGAAGAAATTTTAGGATTTTAGGCATTAGGAAAATCTCTTACTCTTGTCTATCATAAAATATTATGCCCGGTATGCTTTGCTGTCTTAACAAACATCTTTGAGCCATTGCTGCCACTTCTCCCCCTGCATTCCCTGTGCTGTGCGAGAAAAATATGTGTCGGCATAAGCACGAAAGTCAAAATCAAGTTTTGAGATACCAATCTGTACCATCGCCCACATACTCTCTCGGAAATCAGAAATGACCTTCAGCAACTTAATCCGCGCCCAATTTGCTGCAGTGACTTCACCAAAATAGAATTCCAGCAGCCAGCGATCTTGTTCATCTGAGAATTCATGGTGGACAGAGAAATTGGCAAGATCAAAAACAGGATCGCCCATACCAGCATATTCCCAGTCCAAAATACGGATTTGACCATCGTCGAGGAAATTTGCATTGAGCAAATCATTGTGGCAAAGCCGTGGAGTAAAAGGGATTTTCAGCAAAGCTGTTTCAGCAGCGTTCATCCGCTCAAGAAGCCAGCTGAATTTATCAGGAAAGTCAACATTGAATCGGTGGGCAATTTCAGCCGAATCTTCGACTACCCGGAAAGGAGAAAACCTTTCCGGGATCGGATCCATTTCGTGGATTCGGCTGATTGTGTCAGCTACGCGGCGAATGTTATTTAATTGACCAAGCTCCTCAGGCGAAGGCTGGTGCCCCTCAATAAAACTCGTGACGAGGTATCCCTCTGGCTCGATAACGTAAAAGATTTCGGGCCCGATGCCAATTTCCCCCGCAGCTTTGCTGACAGTACATTCGGCTGAGCGAACAATTCCTAATAATTCGGTATCTGCCCCCGGGATACGGAGAACAAAAATATCCCCGTTCACTTCTATGCGGAAGTTCGCATTGGTAATACCGCCGGTAAGAGGAAAGGTTTTCAGGTCTGTAGCATTAGCCCATTGCGGGACACGAGCAATTGCTTCATCAATAGTCAAAGTCATAATTTGGCTTCAATTATATTTTTTTTACGTTACAATAATTAACCAAAATATTGAAAGTAGAATGACATCGGCATTATATCTATAAACGAGGAAGTTTGCAAATATTTTCAAAATCTGCTACAATTTTACCACTAACATCTCAAATTCTGTCATTTTACAGTATAAACACCCAAAAAGCCGATTGTTTTTATGAGCAAATCTTTAATACCAGCTCAAAGACGCGAGCGAATTCAAGAATATTTGACAACCCAAAAAGTGGCACGCCTTGCTGATTTGAGCAAAATGTTAAATACTTCAGAAGCTACTATTCGACGTGATCTTGAAAAACTCGAGGAGACGGGCTTTCTTGAGCGCACTCATGGTGGTGCGGTACTCAGCCAACGATTATCACGGGAACCAGAATATCAACAGCGGCTGCTGGATTGTCCCGACGAGAAGCGTTTGATAGGTCAGTTAGCTGCCACTTTAATTGAAGATGGGGATGTTGTCTTTATCAATGGGGGCACGACCACGACAGAAATTATTCGCCATATACGCCCAAACGCCGATATTACCGTTATCACCAATAATTTATTTGCTGCTTTGGAGATCGATATCATTGGCTTTGAGATGATCCTGCTGGGTGGGATATATCAGCCGGTCTCTCTTTCGGTAGGCGGATATTTTTCTATTGATAACCTTAAACAAGTCTATGCCGATAAAACTTTCATTGGTATTGATGGTATGAGTCTCAAATATGGCTGCACTTTCCCGACCAGCGATGAGGCTGAAGTAGTGCGCACCATGATGGGACGTACCCGCGGTCCGGTCTACATTGTGGCAGATCACAGCAAGTGGGGAACGGTTTCAAATTACGTGGTTGGCAATATTGAAAAAATCCACAGCCTGATAACAGATGATGCCTTTGATATAGCCGCTCGTGAATCTTTATCAGCTCAATCTGTGGAAGTTCTCATCGCAGGGAAAAACACTTGATAATACAGGATATCAATTAAATGAAGCCTTCTCCAAAAACCCAAGAAACCGCTTTTAATATCCGCGCAAGTGTTGGAAAGGTGCGTTTTTCCCCCACGCTTGAGATCAATGAGCGCGTCCGGTCTGCGCGTGAACGAGGTAAAGAACTGCTTCATATGGGTTTTGGGCAATCCCCCTTTCCTGTGCACCCGTTAATCCGGGAAGCCTTAGCGGTCAATGCGGGTCAGAATATGTACTTGCCCTCAGCAGGCCTTCCTGAATTGAGAGAACTTTCCTGTCACTATTTATCCGAGAAATTTGGATTTGATGCCAATGAATTCAAGACTATCGTTGGGCCTGGAAGCAAAGAGCTGATCTATGATATTCAATTGGCCGTTGAAGGAGATTTGCTGCTTCCGGTCCCTTCATGGGTAAGTTATGCACCACAAGCTGTGCTCATCGACGATCCAATAATAAAAATCCCCACCACCATGGCAGATAATTACCATATCACAGCTGAAAGTTTGGAGAAAGCCATTGTGGTCGCCAGGCAGAAAGGGATGAATCCAAAAAAACTGATCATCAATTACCCTAACAACCCTTCCGGTTTGACCATGTCCCAGAGCAGATTGGAACAAATAGCCCGGATATGCAGAAAACAAGGCATTCTTGTTATTTCGGACGAAATCTACGGGCTGGTAAATTACCAGCAAAACCACATCAGCATCGCAAAGTTTTACCCGGAGGGAACCATTGTCACCAGCGGTCTGTCGAAGCATGTATCATTGGGGGGATACAGGCTAGGAGTCGCGTTCGTTCCAAAGGTACTTAATTCAATATACGAGGCGATGATCGGTATCGCCGGGGTAACCTGGTCTACTGTATCTGCCCCGATACAATTTGCGGCACTTAAAGCCTTTGAAAGCGAACGGTCAATTGAAGATTATATTAAAACCTGCAATGATATCCACAATATGATTTCATCCTACGTGCGCGATGGTCTTATTTCTCTGGGTATTAAGTACCCTGTTCTAGATGGGGCATTTTACCTTTACCCAAACTTCGGTGCCTTTCGGGATCAGCTTTTTGCCAGAGACGTTAAAACGAGTGAGCAATTGGCAATTCATATGCTCGACAAGATTCAGGTTGCCACATTGCCCGGAACAGCTTTCGGGGATGCCCCAGAAAATCTAACACTGCGGCTTGCCAACTGTGATTTTGATGGGCAGATAGCGCTGAATTATTACAACGAACATCCTGGCTGTACGCCAGAATCGTTTGTTAATGCTTGTTGCTCCAATATCAAACTCGCGCGTCAGAGGTTGGGGGAATATTTTAGCGACCTCTAATGGCGGCCATTTGCTTGTGAAGTTGGCGTTTCTTCCTGGTGACATGAATGCCCTTTCTAGTACGGCGACCCCTAAAAACATTAGTGTGACATATTAAAGTGTACATCGCAGTCTTGACAACCCAATATCGCTATGTTATCTTTTTGGTGACCGACTAATGGTCTATACCATATAACCAGTACGACTGCGGGACGCTTCCGGAATTTCGCCCAATATTGCTAGCTGCGCCCATCAGCTAATATAATCGCGCCTCCCATTTACTCTATGGCAATTCCCATCTATGTCCAAATTGCTGAGAGTTTGCTCGAGAGGATTTCAACGGGTGAACTAGCGCCTGATGAACGTTTGCCCTCCGAGCGAGAGTTGAGCAAAACGCTGAACGTCAGTCGCATGACATTACGGGCGGCTTTGCGTGTGCTTGACAACAAAGGTCTGCTGGTCCGCCGTCGAGGGGATGGAACATATATCGCGAAACCCAAGATCGAACGACAGGCGGGAAAATTAGTACCCTTCACTGAAGGCATGCGCTTTCGCGGCTACCAAACGGGCGCAAAAATCATCACACTCGAACAACGGCTGGCCAAGGTGTCAGTTGCCAACCAATTAAGAATCACCGTTTCGTCGCCAATTTATTATATTCAACGCTTGCGTCTTATCAATCGAGTTCCAGTGATGCTAGAAAAATTCATCGTGCCGGTTTCTCGCTTCCCCAATCTTGATGTGTACGATTTGGAGACACGCTCATTTTACGAAATAGCGGAAACTGAATATGGCATCACAATACATCAGGCGCAACAAAGCTTGGAGGCAGTCTTGGCCACAGAATTCGAGGCTGAGTTATTAAAAGTTGTTCAGGGTGCGCCTCTGATGTTAGAACGACGCCAGGCCTTTGACCCAGACAATCATCCTGTGGAATATGGCCAGGATTTATATCGAGGAGATCGTTTTCGTTTCATCACTGAAATTGCTCCAAAGGAGAAGCTGCCATGAAGGAGCAAGATCGAGAAGATGGTATCCAGCTGCGGTTGTGTACCCTGGCCCTGGACGACAACACCTGTTTCATCTACGGTGGAGAAGCAATTTATACCAAAGATAAATTCGTAGGGCATGTGTGCAGCAGGGGCTACAGATACACCGCTGGAAAAATATTGCCGTCTCTTTCCTGCCGCTCGAATTGGCAACTCAGGGGACTCAGGTTAAAGTAGATATTGGTGAGCGTTTGCGCGCCTAAGCCAACGAAAATAAGGAAATTAACAGACACACTAGAAAACCAGTGGTTACGGAAGTCTTATGAGCTCAGTAGAAAAAAACACTGAAGATTTCAGTAGGATACAACAGAAATACCTGTTGCGGGAAAAAACATTTATATCCCCGCAGACAAGTTTAGGGTTTGGATTGTGCCTCCCTTGATTGTCACAAGAGAAGAGATGGATTTCCTTGTGTTGGCTATTGATAATGTTTTGAAATTCGCAGCTCTTTAAGGTTGAAAAATGGATTCATTTAGCAATAAATCAGAAGGTGATATAAACATCTCCCGCCGCCGGTATGAGTGGCAGGCGGCCAATATTGATGCTAAAACACGCACCCTATTGGATGAGGATGCGCGCTACTTCTTGCACCAGTCACTCTCCACCCCTTGCCTCAACGTCATGCGTTCCTGCGATGGTATCTATATTGAAGACTTGCAAGGGCGTCGTTATATGGATTTTCACGGCAATAACGTCCATCAGGTTGGCTTCAGCAACCCAGCTGTGATCGAGGCCATCAAAACTCAACTCGATGAACTGTCTTTCTGCACCCGGCGCTACACTAACCGTGTCGCCGTTGATCTAGCCAAAAAGCTGGTTGAGATCGCACCTGGCGATTTGAATAAGGTATTGCTCTGTCCTGGCGGTACCAGCGCAGTGGGTATCGCTCTAAAACTAGCGCGATTAGCCACCGGGAGACACAAGACGATTTCAATGTGGGATTCCTTCCACGGCGCTTCGCTGGATACCATCTCCATCGGGGGCGAGGCCATCTTCCGGCAGGGAATCGGACCCCTACTCCCTGGAGCTGAGCATGTCCCTCCTTCAGACGAATATCGCTGTTTGTGGGATTGCCATCAGCGGGGAGGCTGCGATTTAAAGTGTGCCCGCTACATCGAGTATGTGCTGGAGAAAGAGGGAGATATCGCCGCAGTGATTGCCGAACCGGTTCGTAGTACACCGCACATTCCCAAACCAGAATACTGGCAGACCATTCGGCAGGCTTGTGACCGTCACGGCACGCTACTCATCTTCGATGAGATTCCCCACGCGCTAGGTCGCACCGGGAAAATGTTCACGTGCGAGAACTTTGGAGTGGTGCCCGATATTTTGGTGATCGGCAAGGGACTGGGAGGTGGGGTTTTCCCCCTGGCTGCCGTCATCGCCCGCGAGGATCTGGATGTGGCTTCTGACCGCGCTCTTGGTCACTACACACACGAGAAAAACCCGGTCGCTTGTGCGGCTGCACTGGCAACCATTGAATACATTGAAACGCACAATCTTGCCGAACACGCTCACGAATTGGGCCGCTATGCTTTGGAACGCATGAAAGCGATGATGGCTGATCACTCCCTCATCGGCGATGTGCGCGGGCTGGGTTTACTGATGGGTATGGAACTTGTTCGAGATCGAACCACCCGCGAGCGCGCTACTGATGAGACTGAAGCGGTCATGTACAGTGCATTGAGTAAGGGCCTAAGTTTCAAGATAACTATGGGTAATATTTTGACACTTACGCCACCGCTGACGATCACACATACCGAGATGGCTCAGGCTTTGGATATTCTTGAGCAAAGCTTGATTGAAATTCAACATGTTCTGAATGACGATACCTTCACTAACAAGGAATAATATGGATACTAATCCTGCAATCTCCAACTGGAAAGATAAAATATTGTTCACCCCCGGACCTCTGACTACCAGCCGAACGGTCAAACAGGCCATGTTGTGCGATCTGGGATCGCGAGATTATACATTCATTGAATTGGTTAGAGATATTCGCAATCGGCTGCTTGAGATAGGGCAGGTCCGCAAAGGGGATTATGAAGCCATCATCATGCAAGGCAGTGGCACTTTTGGCCTTGAAGCGGTGGTTTCGTCCACTGTGCCACCGGAGGGGAAATTGCTGGTCATCGTCAACGGGGCCTACGGACGACGAATAGCGTTGATTGCCGAGACGCTCAATATTGGTGTGGGAACTTTGGTTTATCCAGAGAACAGCACACCCGATTTGGCAGAGATTGAGTCCACCCTGGCTGCGGATGATGTGATCACCCATGTCGTGGTGGTGCACTGCGAAACCACAACCGGCATCATTAATCCCATCAAGGAAATTGGCGCTATCGTCAAACAGTTTGGCAAAATATATTTCGTTGATGCCATGAGCAGCTTTGGCGCGATCCCATTCAATCTGGCCAAGTGTGAGATCGATTATATGGTTTCTTCAGCAAATAAATGTATCGAAGGTGTGCCAGGCTTCTCAATTATCATGGCAAAACAAAAGACACTGCTTGCCACTGAGGGCTATGCCCGCAGCATGAGTTTTAACTTGCTGGCTCAATGGCAGGGATTGGAGAAAAATGGTCAATTTCGTTTTACGCCGCCCACCCATTCGCTGCTCGCCTTTCACCAAGCTTTGCTCGAACTAGAAACTGAGGGCGGCGTCGAAGGTCGTGCCGATCGCTATCGGACCAATTACGAAACGCTGATCACAGGAATGCGCGCCATGGGTTTCAAAGAATACATCAGACCTGATGATCAAGGCTATATCATTACCTCGTATCCTTACCCCGATCACCCCAACTTCGATTTTGAGGAGTTCTATCAGTTGTTGAACGAGAATAACTACGTTATCTACCCTGGTAAAGTCAGCAAAGCGAATTGTTTCCGTATCGGCAGCATCGGGCGCATTTTCCCAACTGACGTACGCGCACTATTAGCAGCTATCCGGGAGACACTGAAGGAAATGGAGGTAACGTTTTGAGATTGCAGGCTGCCGCCAGTCAAGAAAAAACCAAAATCAGCACTGAAAATCTAATAAAGGAGATATTTGATTATGGGTAGAAATCCACTGTTCAAAAGGAAAACAGCAATCGCCTACAAAACAGAAGAAAAGACCGTCTTGAGAGGCTACAATTTGAGCGATCTGGCCGAAGAGGGTTATTCTTTCTACGATGCGATGTTCATTTTGTTTCAAGGGAGAATCCCTTCTCTCCCTGAAGAAAAAATGCTGAAGTACGAGATGGGCGAATTCATGGAGCATTCCATGTCGCCGTCGGCTGCTTCGGCTATTTCCGTGATCGCGGGCAGACCCAATTTGCCCGTTGCTGTCGCGGCATCCATCATGACCTTTGGTGGTGTCCATGGTCCTGGAGCTGCTCACGGGTATATGATGAACAAATACCTGGAACAAGGTCAGAAAGATGGTAAAACTGCGGAAGAGATGGGCAAAACCCTGGTGGACGATTATATGGATGCCGGAGAGAAAGTCATGGGGATGGGCCAGCCTCAGCACCGCGATGGCGACCCGCGCGCCGAACCAACTCACCTTAAACAGGAAGAGTTGGAGATTGACGGTGTATACCTTAAACTCCAACGATCTGTTGAAAAATACTTCCATGAGCGACGCGCCAGGGATGGACGTTCTTATGTGGGCGTGAATGTTGTTGGCGCAGGGAACACTGCCCTCATGGATATCGGATTTTCTCCCAACGCCGGATGGTGCATCGGCAGCGTCAGTCGCGGCTACAGTTGCGCAGCCCATGCCCTCTACAATATGAAAAAGGGGCGCGCCTGGGCTGCATCCAAAAACGAGCCGATGGTACAAATGTTAGACCTCTCGATGATCAAATATATCGGACCGGATGATCGGGAAGTCCCCAGTCAGGAAGAACGTCAGGAATATGCACAGGCACAAAAAGAAGAAGGAGAGTATAAAAAATGGGTGATCTAAAGAATAAAAAGGTCATTGGCAATTTAGGTGATCCTAAACTTCCCTATGATTATGGGAGCAGACCCTACGGCACCGAGCCAACAGACACAACCCGCCCAGGTTTTCAGTGGTTGTCAGAAGTGGCTTATAAAAATAAGCACCGCATCGTTGCTCGAGGATATGACACAACCGAATTAATGGAAGCTGGCTACGGCCTTGTAGATATGCAGTTCATTGATTTCCAGTCGAGAATTCCACTGATAGAAGAAGAGAAGATGTTAAATTACATCATGATCTTGTCACTGGAGGATGGGCTATCTTTACCTGCCATTTTATCCCGAACTGTTGCCCGCTCGAAGACCTTCCTGACTCAGGCGTGTGGTGCATCCATTCTTGCCTTTGGCCACGCTTACGGCGCATATTCAGCCTTTGGAAATATGCTGATAGATGCCCTGGACGAAATAGAGCAAGAAGGAAGGCCGATAGAGGAAGTCGCTCTGGAATTTACCCAGGATCATTTAGGAGATCCGGCGCTGGGTGTTTCCGACCTGATGATTAATGACCCGGCTGCCAAGCGGATGTTTGCACGAGCCGAGAAACTTGGCGTATCGGGTAAGCATATTGCATTGACCAAAGAAATCGTCATAGCGGCACAGCAAATTAGCGACAGACCAGTTGATCTGGACATGCTCGGAGCGATTGGCGCCACAATGATGGACTTGGGATTTTCACCCGAAGCAACTTGGGCTATCATTGCGATTACGCGCTCATTTGGAGCCGGTGCTCATTATATCGAAGAGGTCGAACGTGAGGAAATGACTGGGCTCGGCCAGGAACTCACCCCGAAGGAATTCTATGATGGACCAGAAGACAGGCCTGTTCCCTCGTTGGATGATCGGGATAAAATCACCAAAACCGCACAAACCTTTGACCTCGAGTCGTGGAAGCAGGCTTTCGAAGAAAGGAAAGAACTCCACGGCAGTGGGTTTGCCATCGTAGAAGAAGTAGAAGACCCAAGTGAAAAAACATAAAGGAGCGGGTTAACGAAATGTCAAAAAGTAAAGAATTAACACCCGAAGAAATTCAAGAAGTTGAAGAACTGTATCAACGGGCGAGGAAAGCCTTCGAAGAGATTGAATTCTGGCCCCAAGAAAAAGTAGACGAAATGGTCGCTGCGGTTGCCTGGGAGTGGCAAAAGCCAGAGGTAGCCCGCGAACTTGCCCGTCTCGCAGTAGATGAATCTGGAATTGGTGTTTATGACGATAAAGTTGCTAAAATTCAGAGCAAAACGAAAGGCACCTTATGGGATATGAAAGACGTGCAAACCTGCGGTCTGGTGGAGGAAGACAAAGAGAGGGGACTTCGGATCTACGCCAAGCCCATGGGTGTGGTCGCCAACGTAGTTCCCTCCACGAATCCCGAGTCCACGGTCTGCTGCATCGGGTTGAGTCTCCTGAAAACCCGTAACGCCATGGTCGTTTCACCCCACCCCAGCACCCAGGGCAGCTCTTCTCTTACAGTCGAATATGGACGCAAGGCGCTGCGTAAGATCGGTGCGCCTGAAGATCTGATGTTATGCCTCCCAAACACTAGTCGCCTCAAGGCTCGCGAGTTGATGTCTAAGTGCGACTTCGTCGTAGCGACGGGTGGTGCAGCGTTGGTAGAGGTGGTTTACTCTGCCGGCAAACCGTCTCACACCGTCAGTTCAGGAAACGTGATATCCATCATCGATGAAACGGCTGATTTGAAGGCCACGGCTGCCAAGATCATCAAATCGAAGATCGCCAATAACTCTGCCTCCTGCTCGTCAGAAAACGCCGTCGCTCTGGAAACCAGCATCTTCGATGAAATGGTCGAATGCTTGAAAGCTGAAGGCGGTTATATGTGCAGCACGGAGGAGCGCGAGAAACTGCGCAAACTCATGTGGCCCGACGGAAAAAACCTAAACCGCAAGATCGTTGCCCGGACAGCGCTTCACATTGCAGAGATGGCAGAGCTTGATGTGCCAGAGAACACCCTCTTCCTGATGGTGTTAGGCGAAAAGGCCGGCTCTGAAGACCGTTTCTCCGGTGAGAAGATTTCCCCCGTACTCACAGTCTGGAAATGGGATGACTTTAGCGAGATGGTCGAACGCATGAAGGTGATGCTCCGCTTCTCTGGTGAAGGTCACTCCTCTTCCATCCACTCTGAACGTGACGACCGAAAAGTTGAACTTGCAATCAAAGCTAACGTCGGCAGAGTCAATTGCAATATGCCTCATGCCATGGCTAATAGTGGCAGTTGGTTCAACGCCAATCCCTTCACAGACACACTGGGTGGAGGAAGTTGGGCTGGAAATATGACCAGTGAGAACATAAACTGGAAGCACTTCCTCAACTACACCTGGCTGTCCGAGCCGTTCCCGGAGCACGTCCCAACCGAGGAAGACCTGTTTGGAGATTATATTGCCAAATGGGGCAAAGATTAATAAGTGCCTGTAGAACTTGCGCGTAAAGATTGACTGCCTGGTGGGGAAAAGTCCCGCCAGGCAGTCGAAAAAATGACAATGACAAAAGCAATAATCTTCGATTTTGGTCAAACCCTCGCCGATTCGGCCGAGGGTTTTCGCTTGGCTGAAAAGCAGGCTGAGACCAGGATTTTCCAAGACCTGGGGCTGAGATCCTGGTCTGGTTTTCTGACCGATTACCGCCTGCTGCGAAAAAATTTCCACTCAAAGTCCAACTTTTCCAGAAAGGCTCTCTGGCAAGCGGTCTACCGGAACTACGACCGGGAGCCGAACACTACTCTCATTTCCGCAGAGGAAGATGACTATTGGGAGACGATCAATTCCAAAACCAGTCTTTTCCCTGAGACCAAAGCGGTTTTAAGGCAACTGGCACCTGCATACCAACTGGCTCTAATCACCAATACCCAGGGACAGGAGTCTTCGGGAAGGCATCGCATCAGACTGTTTCCTGATCTTGAAAGCCTTTTCGAGGTCGTCATCATAGCAGGCGAGAATGATATTTCCCCCAAGCCGGATCCAATGCCTTTTCTCATCTGCCTGAAAAAACTGGGGGTTGATCCAACCGCTGCGATTTACATTGGGGACGATTGGATAATCGACGTTTGCGGTGCACAAGCGGTAGGAATACAACCCATTTGGCTCAAGCACCATTCGATATCTCGCAACTGGCCATTGATAGAAACACAGGTACCGATTATAACCAGCCTCGAGCCGCTGCTCGATTTGGAGAATCTTAGGTTTCCGTCCCATGGATGACATAAACTCCCGGTTGGCAAGCAGTGAGCGAAAGTAAGCCGGGGACATAGGTGTGAGAGGCTATTCAATGATAAAAAGACTAAAAATCTTGATCACAGGCGTTGATTGGCGATCGATACTAAAAGACTACTTGATGCTGACGGTTGGCGCATTCTTATTGATCGTCAGCATTGATATCTTCTTCGCCCCTTCCAATATTTCGCCAGGAGGTGGGGTGACAGGATCAGCAATCATCCTCAATAAATTCACCAACTGGCCAATTGGGCTGCTCATGCTCATCCTTAATATCCCTATGCTGATCCTGGGGTTTTACCATCTGGGGCGTTTTAACTTTCTCATCCGCACCCTCTATGTTGTCCTTCTATACAACCTGGGTGTAGATTTTCTGGCGGTCTGGCTTCCTGCCGGAATAACCGACGACTTGCTGCTCAATGCCTTGTATGGCGGTGTAGTGGGCGGAGTAGGTACAGGTCTAATCTATCGCGCGCGCAGCACAGCCGCCGGGTTGGGCATTGTCTCCCGGATTCTGCAGCTCAAAACCGGGGTTCCCATCAGCCAAATGTATATCTTAACTGATGGCGTCTTACTCGTGATCATTGGTCTGGTCTTCGGCTGGGACAGGGCACTGTATTCCCTGATGGCGCTATTTGTTTTTGGTCTGGCAGCAGATTATGTTTTGGAAGGACCAAGTGTTGTACGCACAACTTTTATTGTGACCAACTCGGCAGATGCAGTAGCGCAGGGATTGCTCGATCGCCTGGGCGTGGGAGTTACGGCCTGGTCTGCAAAGGGCATGTTCACCAAAGCTGAGCACGTGATCTTGTTTTGCACGGTGATCCGATCCGACGTAAATACACTCAAGGCAATCGTGTCCGAAATTGACCCGCACGCCTTCCTGGTGATTGGTCAGGGTCATCAGGCCATCGGTGGTGTGCTTCGGCAAACTTCAATGGATGAAGTGAATGCATAATTAAGGGACGTTTTCGTCAATTTCAAGCCAAAGTAGCATCGGTTGGTTTATGACCAGGCATATCCATTCGTCTCTGGGATATTTGACCCCAAATGAGTTTAAGATTACTTGGCAGGAAGAGAGGCGACCACAGCCTCTTCTATCCAATATTGTTGGTTTTTCTGGCCAATTGTGGGTCCACTACACATTACTTCCTATTCATCCGGGTAAGGAAAAAGGCATAATAGATGAAAGACCAAGCGCAAGTTGTTATCGTTGGCGGCTGCATCTTCAGTGTCAGAATAGCTTATCATCTTGCTTAATTGGGATGGGCAGATGTTATCTTGCTGGAGAAAGACGAGATTGTTAGTGGCGCTACTGCTCACGCGGCGGGCTTGGTGACCCAGTTTGCCACATCTCAAACCTTGATGAAATTCAGAAAGTACAGTATTGAGTTATACAGCGAATTGGGGCTCTTTAAGAATGAAGGCTGTCTTCGAGTTGCCTCTAGCGAAGTCCAACGCAAGATATTGCAGCGCGGCGTTAGCAATTCGTTGTGGAATCGGTAAATGACAATATCACCAACCTGGTATTAAAGGGAGGGTCACCCATGGAAAGAAAAGGAAGTGACCATTCCTGTGTCACAGATTGACCGCACCAAGGAATAGGATGTTTACCTGATAATAGACAAAAAACCATCGCCTGAATGCCAAATGTTCCTGTGAAACGGTGTTGAAAGTAGTTTTGTCTCTAGACCAAGGAGCAAAAAAAGTCTTTGCGTATATAAAACCGGAAAGACACTTTTTATTCATTTCTTGATCCTCCGAAGAATTAAAAAGAGTATGCACTCCTATATTTGTAATGTCCTGAGTGACTTCTTTTTTGCTCGCTGAACCGATACCAGGAACACGACAACAAAGATGCCTGCGCTCGATATATATAGACTTTTTATTCCAATCAATGGCATCAATGCGTAGGCCAGGGGCGGGCCGATGGCACTCGCAAAGTCGCCAAATGTAAACAGCATGCCTAGCCTACGGCTTTGTTTTTTCCCATTACCCAAATCGCCAGTTAATGCAGTGGACAGTCCTTGAGTACTGCCACTAGTCATGGCTATCAGTGGAATACCAAACAAAATGGTCAGCGGCAGGCCAAGAGCCATCAGGCCGAAACCAACTATGCCTGGTATCAAGCCGCCAGCTGCAACCTGCCAGCGGTTGCCTACGCGATCTGAAACTCCTCCCATCAGGGGAGCTGAGACCATTGCAATCAACGTAGACAAGCCTAACCCCAACCCTGTCAGCGTGGCTATGCCAAAGGAATGACCTGCAATATGAATCTGCTCCCCGATTTGATTTTTTAAGAAGATACTAATAGTGGACATCAAAATACCGGCCATTACTAACCGGTTAGCACTGAATAACGCAGTGATAGAGAGTATATCTACTTTCTCACTTGAACTTGAAGCTAAAGGTTGCTGTGGGTTTCCCGCCTCATGAGATGGATGCTTCTTCGAAACCCGGGTTTCTGGCAAGAATATCAGGGCGATGACGGCGCCAATGAACGTCAAGGCTGCGCCGACTATCATTGTTTGGTGGAAACCCAGCAAGTCTGTGAGTACACCACCAATCATTGCTCCGGCAGACGCTCCCAGGAAGAAGGAGAGCTGATAAATGCCAATCAAACGCCCCCGGTTTTCATCATCCACGATGTCAAGGACAATGGTGTTCCCACCGATCCAGATACCGGACCACGCCAACCCCCAAAGCAACCGCCCCAGTAAAAGGGGCCAAAAGCCCTGGGTAAGTCCATAGATCGCGGTGGAGCATGCCCCAATGAATAAGGCCGACACAAATAGAGGGCGGCGGGCCCAGCGATCATAAGCCATCCCTGCTGGGCCGTTGAGCACCAGCCGGATGAAACGGTTGGCGGAGAGCAGAATCCCCACACTGGCTACGGATACACCAGCGGCCGCTGTGTGCGTTGGTAAAACGGTGTAAAGCGACGAATCGCCAAGCAGCGATAGACAAGTTCCAATTCCTAGAGGGAGAAGGACGCGCCAGGGGGATAATGGTTTCATTTTTAAGTTCCTCTGTTGCCGGGGAGAGTGAAACTTGAAATTATCATTCACTTAAATGGAATTCCCGTCCCGGCATTGGTTGCTATTGATCGTTTGTTAAAGGAGTGGACGCGAGAATTTTAAGCTACGCTTGATAGGAAAACATTCATCAGTATAAAGCGAATCGTCTTCTCCGAGGTATCGATTTTGTTCAATTGTAATGACCATATGCGTGAACAGCCTCAATGGCGGCTTTGACATTCTCTACCGGGGTTGTTGCACCCAGGTTGCACAGGTAAAGCGCGAAACAACCGTTCTCCCCTCCCACTTCAACGTATTGCTTCACCCGCTGGTGAATTTCCTCTGGTGTGCTGGAAGCCATAAAGCTGGCTCCCACGCCTAATACCAATGGCACATCGTGTTCCTCGGCATAGGTTTTGTAAAACGCCGGACCAAGAGCAGCTACGTCGGGGTCTTGTCCCTCCAAAAAACCCGGGGAGACTTGTAACTTGAGCTCCAGCAAATCTTCTGGTTTCTTCAGGAGTTTTTCCCCCACCCAGTTGGGCACGTACACCTCGGAGCCGCAGATCTCTCGCAAGCGCAAGATGTAAGGTACGACCCACTCTTCGAGAATCTCCATGTTTAAAGTCGGCAGCGAAGCAAATGCATCAGAGCCGCTAATGCTGGTAGCAAGAGGGAAATGCTTCTTCTGGTACAAAATCCAGGGCGCGAGCACTTCTTCGACGATCGCGTCAAAAAGTCCCCTAGCGAAGTCCGGATTTAAGAGAATATCGAAAATTAAATTCTCGATACCTCTAATATTGGCCGCCATGCTGAACGGAGCACAAAATTGAAGAGATGGTGCCACACCGGTTAATTTTTCGTAGATAGTGTGCATCTCAATAACCTGGCTAAAGCGCCCTGCGGTATCAAAATCCGGCGTTCGAATTTTATCCAAGTCCTCGGGGCCAGCAATCAACGGGGCGCTGCGGTCAACATCAGGCATGTGATCCTCGAAAAAGAGCACTTTTTGCCCCAACCCTTCCACCTCGATATTGTAGACATCATAATCTAATAAACCGACATCAATCCCGTATCGTTCTGCGATCTCCAGGGTGGAGGGGGTGAGGATTTCAGGGGTTGTATAGAAGGTATTAGCCTGGATGCCCAGTTCATTCATAGCGAATTCGTGCATTTGGGCATATACCGGAACCCGGTCGGGGGTACCTTTCATGGCATCATCGAATCGTTTCGCGCCTTCTTGAAAACTATAATATTCTTTTTTGAAATTTGCTTTAATCATTTCTTTTGAAACACTCCCTTATCAATCCCTCATCACGCTGATGCTCAGGCTGTCAGCATGGTCGCTAATGCCGATCCAGGTTCCGCAAGATATCATTATATGTTTGGTCGGTCTCCGGGGAAACTTCTCCCGATTCGGTGCGTTTAGCATGTTTCATTCGCGCTTTCCAGGTTCACCCCGTCCCGAAATTGTTCATCTCCCCAAATGATCGTCAATGGCACTACCTGGATCTCGTATTGATTTACCAGCTCCCGGGGAATATCACAGGTGCTGTCAGTGATCAGGGGAATTTTATTTGTCATGGAATCTCCTCAGTTATTTAAGATATATTTTATCTGCCCTTAATCAGAAATACAACCAGAAGAATCAATCCTTAACCAAGATTCAGGATATTATGTTGACAAGTCCTATTATCTCATTTATAGTGGGTTGATAACAAGACAGGTATTATATCCGGCCAGTTCTAGACAGATTGTTGAAGGTAAAAAAATCCAGATGATTGAAAATCTACCTACTCAAAATCCACCTTTGGCGGACCAGGTTTACGATATTATCCTTAAGAGCATACTCAGCGGTGAATACCAACCAGGCAGCAGGTTGCCATCAGAGAATGAGTTGGCTATGCTCTATCAGAAAAATTTGAAGTAAGAAAGGGGATAAATTTATCAACAACATTGAATCAAATCAAGATGCCAACGGCGGATCAAACCCCAGATGTGATACCTGTTTTGGTGGAAGTCCCTCATCCGGGTGGCCCCCAGGGGGCGAAAGGTTTTGCCGAGGCACCCTCGTTGCCTACTGCGCCTGCCATCCTAAATGCCATTTATGATGCTGTTGGAATTCGCATCCGGGATCTGCCGGCTGATAAAAAAATAATCCTGGACGCTCTCAAAGAAAAAGCGATCCAGGATCAATAAATAACATTTTTAGTCTTTCCAATATTAGCCGGGTTTTATTCTCAGGTAAGTTTCATCACCACCATGCCCAGGATATCGACCAGCCCCCAAGGATCGGCCCAGCTCCGTTTCTTTCTTATCTAATTCTTACCTTTCCTGAATATAATAAAAGACCACTTTACTAGTTTCAGGTATACCTTGAGAGGTTTCCTTATGCCCAAATCAAAAACAATCAACCGATATCTAGTTGTAAGCATGCCCTTGTTTCTCCTGCTGGCCGCGGCCTGTTCCGCCCCGGCAACTCCTCTCCCTGCTGACACACCTGCCCACATTCCTTCCACCGCTCCTGCCGCCCTTCCATCCGCTGAGGTTCTGACACCGACCATACCTCCGACTGACGCGCCTGCCTCCACACCCACCGCCCCAAATGTGATCAAATTTCCCGACCCTGACGGATACAACTGGTCGGAGGTAATTTCCAACCTTAACCGGCCGGTTGGTCTGACTTCTGCCGGGGACAGCTCCGGGCGTTTGTTCATCATTGAACAACGAGGTCGGATCCTGATCTTTGATGGTGAGGTGCTCCTGGACACTCCATTCCTGGATATCCAGGGACGGGTGGGGTCCAACGGATCGGAGCAAGGCTTGCTCGGTCTTGCCTTCCATCCCGATTTTGAAAGCAATGGTTTTTTCTTTGTCAACTACACCGATAACAGCGGGAATACCGTGGTTTCCCGGTTTGTGGTTTCCTCCGATCCTGATCGCGGGGACGGTGGTTCTGAGTCCAAGGTGCTGAGGATTGTCCAGCCGTTCAAGAACCACAACGGGGGTCAGATCATCTTCGGACCTCAGGGTTATTTATGGATTGCCTCCGGGGACGGCGGGGGTGGCGGGGATCCTCGGGAAAATGCCCAGAAGCTGGATAATCTGTTGGGGAAACTGCTGCGGATCGATATTAACCAGCAGCCTTATGCCGTCCCCGCGGATAATCCTTTCGGAAATGAAATCTGGGCTTATGGGCTTCGTAATCCCTGGCGCTTCACTTTCGATCCCTCTAATGGCGACCTTTACATTGCCGATGTGGGTCAGAATCAATGGGAAGAGATCAACTACCTGGCTGCTGATGCTCCCGCCGGTGCTAATTTTAGCTGGGATTACCTGGAAGGAAGCCATCCTTATGAGGGTTCTCCCCCGGTGCAGCTTGAGTTAACTGATCCTATTTGGGAATATGACCATTCTCTGGGCTGTTCGATTTCTGGCGGTGCTGTATATCGGGGCTCCCTGTCAGAATGGCAGGGGATTTACCTGTACAGCGACTTCTGCTCCGGGTTGGTCTGGGGGTTGCTGCAAACCCCCGGCGGGGAGTGGCAGAACCAACAGCTCTTCCGTGTCGGCGGCCTAATCGCTGCAATTGACCAGGATGAAGCTGGAGAAGTCTATCTGGTGGACCTGGAAGGCTCGATCCTCAAGCTTACTCCACAATAATCTGGAAGCTAGGAAATTCGAAACAAGGGTTGAGGTAATTGATGAATAATGCAGGAATTGACCTGTAAAAGAAAGCTCCTTGATAAAGAATCGATTGATTTATAAAATGATCAAACAATAAAAAAAAGTGCGTCAGATGCAACTGGCGCACTTTTTTTATTACTATGCCTGTCTCGTCTAGGTAAGTTTCATCACCACCATGCCCAGGATATCGGCGGCCTTGTCCGCCTGGTCTGCCATGTTAGACACATGCCGGTAGATTTCCCTGCGGCGAAGCATGACCATTAAGGGACTGAAATCCTTGGCTTGTGTAAACAGCTCACCTATTGCTGCCCGATAAAGGTGCTCTACTTCATTTTCGATTTTTTTGGCACGTCTGGCGTGGTCACCTGCCACACGGGGGTTAGCAAATAAACGGTGAAATGCCATTTCTAGCTCTTCCGTCGCTTCTCTGGTTAGCTTTACCATCCGTATCAAATGTTCATCCGCGTCGATCCCCAGCAGCTGCATCTCCTCGACTGTTGTGTAGCAGTAATCGATAATATCATCGATATAAAGGGATATCATAAAGATATCTTCCCTGTCCAGCGGAGTGATGAATGTGTTGTGCAGCTCATCGATCAAGATGCGGCGCACTTCGTCCGCCTCGATTTCTTTCGCCCGCATCTGGTCGATAGCTTTATCTTTTAGCTCCGTTTTGCCGAGCCATTTTTCAAGCAGCCTAAGACCTTGCACTGTGATCTGGGTCTGCTCAATTAATAAACCAACAAATTTGTCTTCTCTTGGACCTCTTTTAAAAACACCTGCGATACCCATTATTTACCTCCATTTCTTAACCCTTCCCTTTTCTAGTATCCTCAAGGGATGAGGTATTCAACAAGAAAGTACAAAAGCGCCGCTAATCCTGCCGTTACCGGCACGGTCAGGAACCAGGCAATCAAAATGTCGCTCATCACTCCCCAACGAACCATGGATTTTCGGTGAGCGGCCCCGACACCGATAATAGACGAACTGACAACATGCGTTGTGCTTACCGGACCACCGAATAAAGAGGCACTGAGAATGACAATCATCGATGACAGCTGTGAGGTGAAGCTGTGTATGGGCCTGATCCTGTAAAATTTGCCGCCCAGGGTATGGATAATTCTCCATCCACCTAAAGCAGTACCAATCCCGATCGCAGCAGCACTGGACAGAATGACCCACCAGGGAACAATAAATACCTGCTGATAATCCAGCACAACCAGCCCCATGGTTATGATACCCATTGTTTTCTGAGCATCATTTGTTCCATGACTGAGCGCCAGTGTGAAGGCTGTAGGAATTTGAGCGTACTTAAAGAATAAATTGGCTTTGGGCGTCGCATTGCGAACAGCCCGCATGCTGACCCTCATGGTGATTTGCCCCAGGACATATCCCAGAACCGGTGATAAAAAGAGTGCCAGGCCAATCAGTGCCAGGCCATCAAATTTTAAGGCTTGCGCTCCGGATCCTACCATCACTGCGCCCACGATCCCGCCAATCAGGGCATGCGAAGAACTAGAAGGAATTCCAAAAAACCAGGTGACCAGGTTCCAGATGCTTGCGCTTAACAAAGCAGCCAACACGACCGCGATGGTGATTGAACTGAGCAGCGCCACATCCTGCCCAATGGTATTGGCCACTGCCACACCAAAAACAAATGGACCGATAAAATTTGCCGTACTGGCGATAAGCAGCGCAGCCGTAGGCGTCATCGCCCGGGATGAGATCATGGTCGCCACAACGTTGGCACTATCATGAAATCCATTCAGGAAATCAAAAATCAGAGCCAGGGCAATCAGGATGATGATAAGCAGATGGTCCATTAGATTAAATTCTTCCCGGTTTTTTTAATGATCCGGTGATTTCAGATCCACTATTATTATGGCATACAATTTCTCAAGAAGGTCAATATAACCAAAAACCGTTGGGATGTCAAGAACCGGGATTACTTGCCCTGTTCAATTCATCGTTCGTCAAGCAAGGGTAACCCGGAAGTTGCCAGTAAAAAATGTCTTTTGGTCAAAATATGTATTAACAGGGAAAAAGCAGCCTGAATTCGCTGCCCTGATCGGTTCCGGGGCTGGAAACAAAGATCTCCCCCCCGTGGGCTTGAATAAGCGCCTGAGTAATTGCCAGTCCCAGTCCTGAGCCGCCGGTTTTCCGATTTCGATCCTGGTCTACCCGGTAAAATCGATCAAATATAAACGGAAGATGTTCAGCCTCAATGCCTATTCCATCATCTTTGACGATCAATTGGATCTTTCCACCTTCCTGTAACAGACTTAAGGTGATCTTTCCCCCCCTGGTCGGTGTGCCGCATAGCATTATTGATCAAGTTATTTATACACTGTACAATACGGGCGCTATCTGCCTGGATCGGGTGGATTGATTCTGGCAAATCCAGCACAAGTGAAATGCCTTGATCTTCAAGAATTGGCTGGTAAATTGCCACTACATCCTGAATCGTTTCAATTAAGTTCAGTTCATTGAGGTTTAGAGAAAATTCTTTAGCTTCTAATAATGCCAGATCGTGCAGGTCATCCACCAGGCGAGAAAGCTGACGGGTCTGGTCATAAAGCCGGGCAACCTCAACTTTGTCAAGCTCATAAACATCATCAAGAATGGCTCTCAGGTTTCCCTGGAGAACAGTCAGCGGTGTTCTGAGTTCATGGGCAATATCTGCCAGCATATTAGCGCGAAGATTGTCGGCTTGCTCCAGGTCTTCAGCCATAGCATTAAAGGCAACCGCTACTTCTCTGATCTCGCTGCTGCCTTTGACGTCAATCCGCTGGGACAGATCTTGCGAACCAACCGCACGGGCGGCTTTGGCTAAATTATTAAGGGGAGCAGCCAGTCCCCGGCTGCTGATCACTCCTACCAGGATGCCTAAAAAGGATATTGACAGGAGGATGCGGCCCAGTCTAATAACAATTTCACTTTCACGGTACCCGATCAGCTTGGCTAAAAAGGATGATTGATCCTCCTCGGTGATTTGATCGCTGTGAACTCTATCAGGGTAGCCTAGATTAATTTCATCAGCCTGGATTGTTAAATATATTACAGAGGGAACTATGATCAGAAATAAGACGATTGCCACAAAGGTCAGGCTGATCCTCACCCAGAGTTGATTCATCAGGACAGATCCCTCAACCTGTAACCAATACCATGAACCGTTTGAATAAATGATTTTTCAGCACCAGGCTGGTCAATTTTTTTGCGAAGGTTTTTAATATGGGAGTCCAGCGTTCGCCCGATTCCTTCAGAACCATACCCCAGCGCCTTTTCCGCCAGTTCAGTCCTGGTAATCACAAAATCGGGGTTTTGCATTAGAACATTTAACAGTTCGAATTCTGAGGGAGTCAAGTCAATTAACTTTCCGAGGTTAGTGAGTTCCCGTTTTCCAATATCAAGGATTAAATCGCCTGTTTGTAATCTCAAAGGTGTTTTAGCGCCCTGCTGCAGCTGCGTCCGGCGCAACAGAGCTCTCACTCTGGCAACAACTTCCCGGGGGTTAAAGGGTTTGGTGATATAGTCATCTGCTCCAATTTCAAGTCCGACGATCTTATCAGTATCCTCCACGCGGGCGGTAAGCATTATGATCGGAGTTGCAGCGATCTGGGGGTCTGAACGAACCAGGCGCACGACATCCCAGCCATCTTTATCTGGAAGCATTAAATCCAAAATCAGCAGTTGGGGTTTTTCTGCTTTCAGGATTTTCAGGGCAGTTTCTCCATCATAGGCAGTCAAAATCTGATAGCCTGCTTTTTCCAGATAGGAACGAACCAGCCTGACGATATCCCTGTCGTCATCAACTACGAGAATTCTGTCCATATCTAATTCATTCTGCCTGATCTATAGTTAATCAACATTCCATAATCAGTTCTTTATTCACTGCGTAGGGCTTCGATGGGTTCTAGCTGGGCTGCCCGGCTGGCTGGATAAATGCCAAAGAATAACCCTACAGCCGCTGAAAATATAGTAGCCAGCAGGACTGCGTTTACTGTAACAACTGGGGTTAGCTGGAAATCACTGGCTGCTGCGATCCTGCCAACACCCAGGGATAACAACCATCCCAGTAGGATTCCAATTATGCCGCCGATAGCACTTAACAAGGATGACTCAATCAGAAATTGGGTCAATATATCAACCCTTTTGGCGCCAACTGCCTTTCTTAAGCCGATTTCCTTGGTCCTTTCAGTGACTGATACCAGCATGATATTCATGATGCCAATGCCACCGACCAAAAGGCTGATCCCTGCCACTCCGCCCAGAAAGATGGTGAAAACACCAGTGATCGTTGAGGCAAAATCCAGGAAGAGCTCCTGGGTCATAATTCTGAAATCATCCTCAGTCAATTTGATTTTATGCCGGTCCCGGAGGATAAGGGAAATTTCATCTTCAGCTTTTTTTACCGAGTCTGAGTTTATCGCTGAAACGTAGATCGTATCCACCTGGTTGCTAGATTTTCGAGGCAGTAATCTCATTTGGGCTGTAGTTAAGGGAACCAGGATCCGGTCATCTGTGCTGGAACCAAAATCTGAGCCTCCCTCTTTCTTGAGTATTCCTACGATCCTGAAGGGCTGACCATTAACCCTAACTGTTTCTCCTATCAGTCCCTCACTTCGTTTAAACAGGTCTTCCGCGATATTTGTGCCCAGTATGGCAGCCGATGCCAGTCCGTTGATCTGGGTAGAATTAAAAAATTCACCTTCTGATAATTCAACGGTCTGAACCAGGATGTAGTCTTCGGTTACCCCGACCAGGGAAGCCACCCTTATTTCTCCGGCATTGGTCAGTTCCGCCTGGCCCTGTACAACAGGAGCAGCAGCCGCAATTGATGGCGCAAAGATCGGATCATTCAAAGCTTCTGCATCCTGAATTGTTAATGGTTTGGGATTCTTGACATCTTCACGGTTGGTTGCCACAAATAATAGGTTGGTGCCAATGCCTTCTATTTCTCCAACGATCGCTTGTTGAGTCCCTGTACCGATGGCAAGCATGGCTATCACCGCGCCTACGCCTATGATAATACCCAGCATAGTTAAGGCTGTTCGTGCTTTATTTGAAGAGAGGCTTTCCAGCGCCTCCCACAAGGAAGATCCTAGATTCATTTTTTTCTTACTCCACTAATAGTCCATCCCGGATGGATACTATCCGGTTAGTCTGCTCTGCAACTTCAGGGTCGTGGGTAATGACAATTATAGTGGTTCCACGTTCCTTATTGAGGTTTTTCAACAAGGTCATGATTTCATCACCCGATTTTGTATCCAGGTTTCCGGTTGGCTCATCTGCCATGATGATAGCTGGATTATTGACCAGTGCCCGCGCAATCGCTACCCGCTGCATCTCTCCCCCGGACAGCTCATTAGGGCGGTGATGTATGCGATCTCCCAACCCAACGGCTTCCAGAGCCTGTTTGGCTACATCTTTTCGATTGCGTCCATTCAGGGTGGCATACCGCATAGGAAGTTCCACGTTGGCAAGGGCTGTTGCCCTGGGCAGCAGGTTAAAACTCTGAAATACAAAACCTACTCCCCGATTACGGATATCCGCCAGCTGATCATCTGACAGGGTGGCTACACTCTCTCCATTCAGACTGTATTCGCCGGAGGTCGGCCGGTCCAGGCATCCCAGAATATTCATCAAGGTTGATTTCCCGGATCCGGATGGTCCCATGATTGATAAGATCTCACCCGGGGCAATATTAATCGAGAGTCCTCTTAAAGCATGGACTTCGATTTCACCCATCTGGTAGACCTTGGTAATGTCTTTCGCTTCAACTACCCACTTACTCATATAAATCTCCTGCTAAATCAACCGCTAATTAGTGGATGGCCCCACCGGCCCCGCCGGGTCCCATTCCAGGAGGTCCCATTCCAGGTTCCATTTCGTCAAAGATGCTTACACTGGGTGGATTGAGAACGACATAATCGCCATCCTCCAGATCTCCCTCTAGAATTTCTGTAAATTCGTCAGAGGAAGCTCCCAGCGTGACGGGAACTCTTTTCAGGTTTTCCAAACTTGGCGCTTCTCCAGCTGTTGAGACATAAACCACCTGTTCTCCTCTTACCCAGCGCACAGCACGATTGGGGATCAACAGGGCATCTTCCACCTGGCGGACAACAATCTGTATGGCCGCAGTTAATCCAGGCCGAACTTCTTCATCTGCATCAAGTACTTTGATAGTAACCTCAAAGGAAACTAACCCCTGCTGCAAAATACCTACTGGAGACACGCTGACAACTTCTCCCTGATATTCTTTGCCAAGGATGGCGTCAAATGCCAATTTGGTTGGCTGTCCGATGCTGATCAGATTAATATCCACTTCAGAAACCGCTACATCCACCAGTAGGTTATTAAGATTGTCGATCCGAAAGGCCAGGCTATTGGGGGCTACCAGGTCTCCGGGAAGAACCTTCACTGCCGTAATGACGCCGTCAAAGGGCGCGGTAATAAAAGCCGCATCAAGCGAGGCCTGGGCTCCTGCGATCCTGGCTTCTGCCATCTTAATATCATCAGGGTCCGGTCCATCTTTTACCTTCTCGTACTGTCGTTCCGCGGATTCAAGGTTGGCAAGCGCTACCGAGACATTAGCATCAAGAATTGACATTTCAATATCATCTGCTCCCTCTTGGAGCCAATTGACATACCATCTAGCTTGTTGATATTGATTGATCGCAGCAGTAAGCAGTATTTGTGCGTGGGCTTTATTGGTTGCTCCAGCGGCGTTATCGTATCGGTCTTGTTTGCTATTCTTTTCAATCTGTGCCAGATGGAGCTTGGCTTTTGCAGATTTGAGTTCTTCGGGTGAATACCGATTGCCAGGTTGATTCAGTAGATAACGATAATCTGCCGTGTCTAATTGGTCCCGGGCTTGAGCTACCGCGGACTGAGCCTGAGCTGCCACATCAGCAGCATTTTCAAACATATCTTCCAGGGCCCGGGTGGCATTAATAAGTTCCTGCTGGGAAACGAAGTATGCCTGGGACATGGATCCTTCCCTCAAATCTGCCAGGACTTGACCCTCTGACACCTCATCTCCCAGAGATACGGAAACTACATCAACAACACCGGTTGTTTCCCAAAAAAGGTTGGCGCTTTGGTCAGCGCGAACCTCTCCTGTTTCGTCTACAACTGCGCTGAGATCCCCGTATCCAATCTGGTAGGTTTGCAGATCGCTGGTGGTAGTCAGGCTGCGCTGCCGGCCACTGACAATTCCGTATACAGAACCCGCCAGCACCAGGGCGACAACAACAATAATAATTATGGTTCTCTTTTTCATATCTGTTTTCCTTCTATTTAGAATTTACCTGGTTGATAAGTCCATTTGTTCTTAAATTTTTACTTATCCAACTATTTCTTCAAAACCTGCCTCATTGTAGCGTACGAATCTGGAGATTGTCTGGAGGAAGTATGTTTCCAATGAGGAAGTTGCCCTTACTCAGGGGGTTCTCAACAAAATTGTTAAGGAACATCTAATAACTCTCATCTGTGGCACAAATCCTGGATGCTCTTGGATGTACTTCCCGGTGAGTTTACTACTCCTGTTTCGCTTGGTATAATTCGTTTTTGTTAGAGGAGGGGTGCCAGAGTGGCCGATCGGGGCGGTCTCGAAAACCGTTGTGGGCTTTACGGTCCACCGTGGGTTCGAATCCCACCCCCTCCGCTTCATCAAAACCCGGGAACAAAATTTCTTGTTCCCGGGTTTGCATCGTTCTTTTTTGTTATCCCCTTTTTTCAATGCCCATACGCAAATCGATCAGGATCCTTTTTCTCCTGATTCCTTCATCTTCAAAATAAAACCCATCGCCAATAATCCCACCCCTATCAGCAGGATCAAAAACGACTGCCAGCGCAAGGGATTAAAAATGGGTGAAATGATCCGCGTGCTTGCTCCAATAAGCTCATGATATAAAAGTGAGGTTGGCGGGATCACCTCGGGCATGCGGTCCGTCAGTATGCCTGTCCAGAGGGGACGATACAGGAGGGCTGTGATCAAAGTGATTAAGCTACCTCCTACCAGGGGTATTCCCCACCATTGTCCCAGCCCTTCCATTGACCGTACTCCAAATATCAGGATCAAGAATAACAGTCCTATTGGCACCAATAAAGCCGTAGCCAGATTTAAGCGTATGGTGCGTAAACTCCATTTCGCTGTGTATGCACCCCCGATTTGATCGCCAGATTTTAGGAATGCCTGGGTTGCGTTATATTCCGGTGGAGTTGCCTCAACCACCATCTGCATCACATCGTTATAAACTTGTATTTGGTCCGAATGAGGAAAAGTGGAAAGCTTACACAGTTCTTTGACCATTTTTGCCCTGGGCAGCGGGGCTCCGGGCGGAGTTTGCATTTCCTCCATTTGGAGATCCGTGCAATCAGGCAGCGAATCATAAAAAGCCACCACTGCGGCTTTTCCTTCGGGTCCGTTCATTCTTTCAACCAGAGGGGCCATGTTCAAGGATATGAAGGGCAGTTGATCTTCAGAATCCAGCCATTGGAACAAACCTGTGACTGCTCCGGTAATCCAGTTCCCAAGTACCTGGTCTGAGAGCAGAGCTTGCTTGAAATTCTTCCAGTTTTCTTCTTCCATGGAATAAATCAAATTAAATAGATTTAACTGCTGTCCTTCGGGTTGGTCTGTATCCTCAATTTTGTTAGAAATGTCTTCAGCCTGTCGATTGGTGATAATTTCCAGGCTAGCCGGGATAATTTCCGAGTCTAGAATGACCGAACCGGTAATCTCTTTCACTTTTTCCTGGTCAAAGAATACTTGCCCTGCGTTATTAGCAAGCAGAGCAAGAGGCAGAGCAAGAATCAATAAACCTGCCAGAATAAAAGCAACAAATTTCATAATTGCGTTAAGAATTGTCTTCATCGATTTGCCTTCATGTATTCATCCCAGGGAAAATCCCTCAAGGAATCCAGCACTCTGTCCGGATTACCTCCATTTTCAAAAAATGGCAGTTGCCTGGTGATCTTGTTTGGTACAGCTATGCAGTATAATCCCGCCCTTTTTGCCGCCAGGACTCCATTAGGAGAGTCTTCAAATACAAGCACTTTTTCCGGAGAGCTCCCCATCTTTTCCAGACCAAGACGATACAGGGCTGGGTCGGGTTTTGCATCAACCACATCATCAGAACAGCTTGTATGGTCAAAGTATTGCAATATATCAAGGCGTCGGAGATGTGAATGAACCCACTTCCTGTCTGAACTGGATACTATTCCAAGTTTTATCCCATCCCCTTTGGCTTTCTTTATCAACTCTACGGCCCCCGGGAGAGGTTTTTGTTGTTTCACCAGATCCAGCTCTTTTTGAGACACCTCCTGGAAAATTTCCTGCTTCTTTTTTACATCTCCAATGGTTTCCAGAAAACTTTCAATTGGGCCAATATCCTTTCCTGATTTTCCAAGGATTTCCGCCCATTCCTCAATTATCAGTTCCTGTCCATATTCCCTGAACTTGTCCCCCCAGACTTGAAATATAGGTGTTTCTGTGTCAAGAATTAGTCCGTCAAAATCAAATAGTAAGCCATCCAGCGGTGTTGAAAGAGTCATATGTGTGATTATACAAGATATACAGACCTCGAGAACCTTACAGTAGTATAATTAAAATCTGTCAATTCCAGGTCTTTGGTAAAGAAAATGGTAAAACAGCTTCAGTTGATAATGCGCTTAATGAGGGACGAAAGAGTTCATCCCCTGGTTAAACTTCTCCCTTTTTTGTCATTGATTTATCTCGTCCTTCCTGATCTGATTCCTGGTCCATTTGACGATGCGGTGGTGATAACTCTCTTTCTGCAATTCTTCCTGTCCCTGGTTCCAGACGATTTAGTTGATGAACTACGATTAGATCAAGAGCTTCAGGATGCTAGGGTGTCCGAAGAAGATACTATCATTGAAGGGGAATTCTGGAAAGAATAACATAACCCCTTAAATAAGAAACTCCCCTGGCGGGGAGTTTTTTTCTGTTTTCACTCTTTAAAAATAGTCTTCCCCATCATCACCGTCATCAAATTTCAGCTCAAACTCAACATCCTCGCGTGGCTGGCGAACCCAAAGCTGGATCATGTCGCCATCTTCAGTTTTCTCCAAGTGCGCGGCAATGATGGTGATTTCATCAACGAGTCCTGCTTCCGTTCGGTACTCAAGGACAATGGTCTCGTTTTTGCCCCAGGCTGTGCTACAACGTTCAACCAGAGATAAGCCATCAAAAGCCCTCAGTTCAGCGAAATAGGTATCATATTGTTCAGGGCTTTCCGCAACTCCTTGAATCCATAAACCGCTTACTTCCCTGAATTCTGGCGTTGGTCCTTCAATAATAGTAATTTTTTCTGTCATTCTTTTTCCGGATCGCGTGATCCAGCACCTCCGCTTAGGCCTATCTTACCATATTTTTTATCCAGGAAAACCTTACGGATATTAAAGTTTCTGCCAGCCCGGGAATAAGGGTTTTTTGCATACCCACCGATACCTATGCGAAGCCGGAGAGTTGTTTGTTATGTTTCCACCTCTTCTCTTTCATCACATCCAACCTGTTGTATAATTGGAAAACAATCCGGGATAATTTTTTCAGGCAGACATATTATGTATTCCATTATTATTCTTTGTTTATCATCAAAGTCATCCTTTTTTAAGAAAATCAAGAGCCTGTTAACAACTGCCAAAGGGGTAGGCTTCCCGAATCAGACAGTAAAAGTCCATCATTATTCATCAATCTCTGATAACATCCCATCCAAATTAATCCACTCCTGCCAGGTTGTGATTTTCGACTGTAATTCACTTGATTCGAAGTTGGACGAACTGCTTCCGGAATTATCCTCCAAATTTAATACCCATTCCCTGGTTTTGGTTGCTGATAATATCTCCACTATTCCCCATCTGGCAGAACAGGCGATTTACAATATAAATTCCCAGGATATCGAAAGCCCGTTATTTCTTAATTTCATATCTTGCCTGGTATCCCATTCGGACCTCATTCGATCTAATCTGGCTGTACAGGATAATCTGAATAATCGTTTAAACGAACTTCTTTCTATCAGGAAAGCCAGTTTACATTTAACCATGAACTTGTCTCTCGACGCAGTGCTGGAAGCGATCTTGGAGAGCGCGATGGAGCTGGTATCAGCTGATGATACCCATGTCTTTTTATACGAGCACGGCGCTTTGTCCTTTGCCGCAGCTCTATTTGACGGAAACCAGCAAAACGAGCCTTTTATGCATCCCCGTCCCGATGGATTGACCTACCGCGTTGCCAAGGAGGGTAAATTAAAAGTTGTCGATGACGCTATATCCGATCCGATTTTTGAAGATCGTCCCTGGGATGGATCTATTATCAGCCTTCCACTGAAGATCGGCAGAAAGGTTTTAGGAGTAATGAACGTAGCTTTGAAGAGAGCTCACAAATTCACAGAAAACGAAATCCGGGCCCTGGAATTTCTGGGAGACCAGGCATCCATCGCCATCCAAAACGCTAAATTATATGAACAATCTCAACAGGAAATTGCTGATCGCAAAAAAGCCGAAAAAGCTATCAAACATCTTGCTAATCACGATTCCCTGACTGGTCTTCCCAATCGCAGGTTATTCAATGAAAGAATTGTCCTGGAAATATCCCGGGCAAAGCGCAATAATCAAAAAATTGGCGTGATACTGTTTGACCTTGATCATCTGAAGAAAGTTAATGATTCTTACGGGCATAATGTCGGGGACCTTTTACTCCAGGCGGTAGCACAAAGATTGCTGGGTTTGCTTCGGAAAAGTGATACCGTTGCCCGCATGGGTGGTGATGAGTTTTTGTTGATACTTCCAGAGATGAAGGAGAAACCTGATTCCATTCAAACAGCCGGACGGATTCTGGAGACCTTGAGTACTCCTTTCTTATTGGAAGGGTTTGAAGTAACTATCACCACCAGCATCGGGATTTCTTTTTTCCCAGACGATGGGGATAAGCCAGAGATGTTAATTAAGAATGCTGATATAGCCATGTATAAAGCCAAAGATAAAGGCGGCAATACCTATCATCTTTTTACTGCCTGATGATAATTGGCTGTGTAAATAAAAATTAACCAAAATAACTTCTTGAAATAATCTATGTATCAATTGATCATTCTCCTGCCTGCTGGATCCGATCTTCAATCATTTGATGAAGGTTGGCCTCAATTCCTGGAAATCGCTGAACAGCTGCCTGGTTTGATCCGAGAATCAATCACCAGATTTGATCAGGTTATTTATGGATCAGAAACCATACAGAGAATGTACACCTTTAGTTTTAAGGACAAGAAATCCCTTGAAAGTGCCCTGATCTCTGAAGCAGGCCAAAAAGCGGGGGATTTATTGCACAGCCTGTCTGGAGGAAATATCACCATTCTGACCGGGGATCATCAATCAGATACCTTGGAACGAATCCAATCTTATTCTCCACCCAAAGAAAATTGATGAGAGTTACCTCCAATCGTCCGCTCTTCAAATGGTTTATCATCCCCTTGACACTGATCCTGCTGACATCAGGTGTATATTTTCTCTATCAGACATTCAAAGGAAGTTCTGTTCGATCCAGGAGAATCATCATCTGGATCAGGAATCCATTATCAAACCCTGAATGGGCTTTGGAGGCATTAACTCGCTGCTCACCTACTTCTTCATTTTTATTCCCCACCAACGGTTATGTGGGGTATCTTTGGGATGATTCTTTTCGTCCCGGACATAAACACCAGGGAATTGATATCTTCACTAATAAAAAAAGCGGGGATACTCCTGTTTATGCTGTTTACGGAGGTTTTTTAACTCGCTTGCCCGAATGGAAATCTTCCTTGATAATTCGCATACCGGATGATCCTCTCCTACCTGGCCGTCAGATTTGGACCTACTACACCCATATGGCTGACACCAATGGTAATTCCTTTATTGTTGATGCTTTCCCCCCGGGGACATCCGAGTTATTTATCAGTGAGGGAACCTTGCTTGGATACCAGGGAAATTATTCAGGGACACCAGGACATCCTGTTGGAGTCCATCTTCATTTTTCGATTGTCAGGGATGATGGTAAAGGAAACTTCTTAAATGAGTTAAAAATTCAGAACACTCTTGACCCATCAGCTTATTTTGGTTTACCTTTAAACGGCAGAGCCAATCAAGACAATATTCCTTTATGTCCCCAGTAATAAACATCCTATCATTCATCCGTTGAGAGGAGAAAAAGCTAATGTCCGATTATCAGTATATACTCACCGAAATAACAGACCGGGTTGGATTGATCACGCTCAATCGTCCTGAATCGTATAACGCATTAAATTTGCAGCTCTTAGAAGAACTGATGAGCGCTCTGGAGAGTTTTGATAATCTCGACCATATTGGGGCCATGGTAATTACTGGAAATCAGAAAGCTTTTGCGGCTGGAGCTGATATCTCTCATATGTCAAATGCAACTGAGGATGAAATCAGAAACAATTCTTTTATCCCAACCTTCACTAAAATAAAAAAGATTAGAAAACCGGTGATTGCTGCAGTGGCCGGTTTTTGCCTGGGAGGAGGTCTTGAGTTGGCAATGTCTTGTGATCTAATCACTTCAGCTGAAAATTCAAAATTTGGTCAACCTGAAATTAACCTGGGCATAATTCCCGGGGCTGGAGGAACCCAGCGTTTAACCAGAGCTGTAGGAAAAGTCATTGCTATGGAAATGATCCTCACCAACAGGACTCTCTCTGCCCAGGAAGCCCTTGACTATGGACTGATAAATCATATTTATCCTACAGGTGAATATCTATCTCAAACCATTGACCTGGCTCAAAAAATCGCTGACCAGGCACCCTTGGCTATTTTGGCTGCCAAACAAGCTATCAACCATTCTTTCGAATCTCACCTGAAGAATGGACTTGAGCAAGAACGAGATCTATTTTATGGGTTATTTGCAAGCCAGGATCAAAAAGAAGGTATGGCTGCTTTCGTTGAAAAAAGAAAAGCAAAGTGGACAGGGAAATAAACAGTTTATGTGGGACAACGGATATTGTTATTTATCCCCCAATTTATTAAAGGTTATTTAATAGTAATAGTAGTAGGGACTGGGGATAAGTGGAAAACCTGTCTGATAAGGTTATTAATGATGAAATTTTCTATAGAACACCCCGTATATGGGGTGTTCTATGTTTACTAACCCCTCACATGGGATAAAGAATAAATTGAGTTAGCATAGTTTAATCCACAAGTCATTGGGGATAGAAATGACTAACTTAGAGGAATCCAGGGATAAACTCTTGGTAGCAGCAAAAAAATTTCTTCTTGTGGAAAAAGATGGGTTTTTGGTACTATTATCCCCTCAAAAAACCCCAAATTAATACGAAGTTATCCCCAATTAAGGCAGTTTATCCACATAATAACCATAGTTATCCACAGAAAACGGGTAAAATATTAATCTTTTGTAAATATGGAACAAGTCCTTCTCAAAGAAAAAATAAATCAATCTGGAATAATTTGAGTTCCGTCAGGAATGACAATGCTTTTGGGAATGACAACAATGCCGTCCCGGATAGACCACTTTTCCGAGTCGAATTCCGTTCCAGGGGGAAAAGGATGGATAATCACATTTGAACCGATGCGGGCATTCTTGTCTATGATAGCCCCATCAATCCGGGAATTTTTCCCGATCCCAATTGGGATAGGACCGGAGGTGTTTTTGTCCTCCTCATAATAATCTGCACCCATGACGACAGTATTCCTGACAACCGATCCATCCTGGATCTGGCTGCGAAGTCCAATCACACTGCATTCAATTTCCGCCTCGCCGATATAACATCCATCTGCCAGAGAGACATCTTTCAGCTTTGCACCGGCAATGATCGACCCGGGCAAGAAGCGGGCATGAGTATATATGGGCTGGTCGACATCATAAAAATTGAAAGGAGGAGAAGGCTGAGTAAGGGCAAGATTGGCGTGATAAAAAGATCGAATAGTACCAATGTCTTCCCAGTATCCTTCAAAATCATAACCGACAACCTTATGGGTATGTATGGCGTGGGGAATGATTTCTCGGCCGAAATCATCCACGTTCAATTCTTTGAGAAGCTCAGTAAGTACCGATGTTTTAAAAAGGTATATTCCCATTGATCCTAAAAGAGGAAGACCAGAATCGTCACGGCTGATGAAAGACCTCAGAAGGTCGGGATCTTTGGGTTTTTCAACAAAATCAGTGATTTGCTGTCCTTTTCCGCGCTTTAGAATTCCCAGGCGAGGAGCAGATTCTAGGGAAACGGGCTGCAGAGCAATGGAAATGTCCCCTCCGTTTTCCCACAGATGATGAGCCATTAGTTCATAATCCATCCTATATAAATGGTCGCCAGCCAGGATCAGGGTGTATTCTGCTCCTGTGCTGTGAATTTCAAACAGTTGCTGCCGGACGGCATCAGCTGTACCCTGGTACCAGGTGTCATTGAGTATAGTTCGCTCAGCTGCCCAGATCTGAACCCATCCCCGGTGAAAAGGATCAAAAGTATAGGTTCGAGTAATATGTCGGTGAAGGGACACTGAATTGAATTGGGTTAACAGGGCAATGCGGTCGATATTGGAATTGATGCAGTTGCTGATAGGGATATCAATTAGGCGATACTTGCCACCTATGGGAACGGCAGGTTTGGCCCTGACTTTAGTAAGGGGGAACAAACGAGTTCCCTGTCCACCGCCCATGATCACAGCCAGGATATCTTTCGTTGAAGGCATGCGAGAACTCCTTTTTGGTTATGACAAGTTAAATTATAATCCGTTGAGGACAGTGTACAGAGATGGGGAGATAAGTGATTGGAGGAATAATGAACCAACGCTTATCGAATATAACTTCAAGTGAGAGAGCCCAGATTTTTTCCAAGCTGGAAGGCTTGCTGCATTAGATAAGAGTTCTTTTCAGCGTCTCCAATATCCATTGCGGTTCCATGGACGATGCCATCGAAGTCCATACCAACGTAGCGGCAGATTGCTTCGAGGGTGCGGATAACGATTATTCCTCCCGAGGAATACAAATCCGAATCACCATAGACCATTAACAAAGATAACTTTTTCCCTTTCAATTCAAAATCAGATCCAGACTCAAGGGCATACCAGCGATCGATGCATAATTTCATCTGGGCGGTCATGTTGAACCAGTATACTGGCGTGGCTATAACAATTGTGTCAGAGGAAAGTAATTTTGGATAGATCTCCTGCATATCGTCACTGATCACACAACCGCTGCCATTTTCCTGGCAAAAATCACAGGCATCACACGGAAGAATTTCCAGATCGTTTAAGGTGATTATTTCAACATCCGCACTTGATTTTCCGGCTCCCGATTTAAGCTGTTTTATTAACACAGCGGTATTTCCATTTGCGCGCGGGCTGCCGTTTAATACCAGGATCTTTTTGTTCAAAGACTGCCTCCATGAATTGTTATTGAGTGGACATTTATTGAGTATAGAACATTATTAGAGAGGTGTCAATTTTATACAAAAACCGATCCTTAATTTCCGGGATCGGTTGATATAAATCCAATGCCGAAGGTGGGAATCGAACCCACAATCCTCAAGGGAACGCGAGTTTGAGTCGCGCGCGTCTGCCTATTCCGCCACTTCGGCAAGTGGAAATCTAGTATACCTAAAATAATAGGCTCGGTCAAGACAAGGCTGGTTTCCCCGAAAACGGCAGGAATCACCAGGATTGAGCCCAGGGCAAGGCCGTTCAAGAAAGGGATAGATGCTCCAATATCGGACATATTAAAGGAGAGAAAACAAGGTATAATTGGACGTGATACAATGATACAATTTAGCAGGAGGCTGTATCAGGGAGATATGGATATTACTATAGAATTTAAGAGCGGCATACCAATATACGAACAAATCGCCCACCAGGTTCTGGAATTGATAGAGGTCGGAGAATTGAAGTTTGGCGATCAGCTTCCAACTACCAGGGAACTGGCAGTTCAACTGGGAGTAAATTTTAATACGGTTGCCAGGGCTTACCGGATGTTAGACAAGGACTCAGTGATCTCAACCCAACACGGCCGGGGAACCTATATTCTGAAACCAAACTCTCGCAAACCAGGAAAGAAGAGAAACTCTGATACAATTGAGGACTTGACAAGATCTTACCTGCGAAAGGCAGCTTATCTGGGATATAAACCGGAAGAGATCCAGGATTGTTTTGATAAAATTGTCCGAGAGAATAAGCGGAAATAAATAAGGCCGAAGATAAGAGGATTTAAAGCGTGACGGAAGGGGTTTTTCCAGCCAATAAAGGTAAAATCCAGAATAAACCAAGGAGATGTTTCACGTGAAACAATTAATGACATGACAATTCCAGCCGTAATCACCCGATTGTTGAATGCAGTTTTAATGTTGGGAATTCCCTGCTTTCTGGCTCTAAAGTTGTATCGACGGGGAAAAGGAAGATTCAGGCCAATCTGGATCGGGGCAGCCGCCTTTATTCTTTCCCAGGTTGGGCACATTCCCTTTAATCAATTTGTGATGCTTCCACTGCTTGAATCGAACGGAATCTCTTCTTTGAGTCAGGAAGGAACCCCCCTGCTGATCCTGGGAATCGCTGCAGGATTATCAGCGGGAATGTTTGAGGAAACCACCCGTTATTTAGTAATGAAGTTTTGGCTTAAAAGAGACCATAATGATTTTCTGCCGGTAAAATATGGTGTGGGCCACGGAGGAGTTGAGGCTGTTTTGACTGGTTTATTAGTTTTGTATGCTTTCGTTCAAGTCATGGCTCTGGGAGGTGACGGAGCGCTTGCGTCTTTTGATCCCGAACAGATAACTTTGATCCAGTCCCAGCTGGAAGCCTATTGGGCGGTGCCCTGGCAGTATTCCTTGCTTGGCGCCTGGGAGCGGGTTTCTGCCATGTCTTTCCACGTCGGCGCATCAATCATGGTTTATAAGAGTATCCGGGAGAAAAAACCAGGTTGGCTTCTAATTGCCCTTCTAGGGCATACTGTATTCAACGCTTTTGCAGTTATCTTGGGGACCAAGATGGATTTAGTCTTATTAGAGGGTATATTGTTCCTGTTTGCTGCCGGATGGCTGGTCTGGGCCTGGTTGATTAGAGTCCGGGAACCTGATCTGCTGGATCCTGTCCAGGCTCCGCTGCCAGAAGTGCGTTTCAAGGCCCCTCAAATTACTTCAGACCAAATAGAAGAGAGTCGCTATGATGAATAATCAACCGATCATTGTCACAGAAGAGCTAACAAAGAGTTTTGGCGATATATTGGCTGTAGACCGCTTGACTCTTTCAATCAAGCAGGGAGAAGTGTTTGGATTCTTGGGTCCCAATGGCGCCGGGAAAACCACTATGGTGAGGATGCTGGCAGCATTGCTGGCTCCAACTAGAGGAAAGGCATCAGTAGCTGGGTTTAGGATTGGGCAGAACGATCAAGAAATCCGCAGAAAAATCGGCCTGCTGCCTGAGGCGCCAGGATTATATGATGGATTAACTGCTGAACAGAATCTGGCTTTTTTTGGAGCCATGTATGGTATTGAAAATATTGATTCTCAAAGCCAGCGCTACCTGGAATTGCTGGGGCTTTGGAACAGGCGCTTTGAGCCGGTGGGAACTTTCTCAAAGGGTATGCGCCAGAAACTCGCCATAGCCCGGGCATTACTTCATGAGCCAGAAGTTTTATTCCTGGATGAGCCAACCAGCGGATTAGACCCCCAGGCGTCACGGCTTGTGCGGGATTTTATTTCTGATTTAAAGGGCGAGGGGCGCACTATCGTTTTATGCACTCATAATCTGGAAGAGGCCGATCGTCTTTGTGACCGGGTGGCGGTAATAAGCAGCCATCTGTTAGCCTTGGATGCCCCGGGAGTTTTGAGAAGGAAGCTTTTTGGCCGGAAAGTAGTGTTTCATTAACAGAAATGAAACAGGAGCTAATTGACACCCTGATGGAGTTCGATTTTGTCAGCGATGTGCAACAAGTTGGTAAAAAGATTCTGGCATCGGTTGACGATCCTGAAGAAAATAACCCCCGCCTGATCCAAGCTCTGGTAGAAAAAGGGGCAGAGATCCAATTTGTTGGAGAGCTCAAGCGGCGGTTGGAAGATGTTTACCTGGAATTAATCGAAGCAGCCGAGGAAAATAATCATGGAAAGAATTAAAGCAATTATCGTAAAAGAATGGCGGGAAGTATTTAAGAACAAGTTTGTTTTGTTTACTGTGGCTTTTTTGCCTATAATGATAACGGCGCTTCCTCTGGTGGTCCTTTATTTTACGGGAAGGTCTGATGATTTTGGGGCTTTATCTTCAGCTGATTTGCCTCCCCAGTTTGAATCCCTCTGCGGTGACTTGAGCGGCGGAGATTGTATGCTCTATTACATTGTCACTCAGTTTATCCTGTTATTTATGATGGTGCCGATCATAGTCCCTATGACAGTGGCATCCTACAGTATAGTTGGCGAAAAAACAACCCGGACCCTGGAACCGCTGCTGGCCACTCCAGTATCAACTGTAGAGATCCTGATAGGAAAGGGATTGGCAGGAATCATACCGGCGGTATTGGCTACTTGGGGAGGATATCTTCTGTATGCGACCGGAGTGTACTTGATGGTCCCTAATCCGCTGGTT
>PVMK01126964.1_pt1 | contig 54785 bp, 46 predicted proteins | sample 1853481 | NCBI WGS metagenome assembly PVMK01 (sample SAMN08533507, study PRJNA380276) | Marine sediment metagenome, whole genome shotgun sequencing project.
CGGCCGCCGCGCGCGGGCTTTTACGCTTTTCTTCACATCCGACTCCCCCTTTGGCTTCCTGGCCTCCTCTATCGACACGCCAACTTTGACTGCGTTTTTGACGGCAGCTAATCGCTTCCGGCTATGCTGAATTTTCTGTGTGCGGCTCGCAATCGCCCTGTCAATTCGGGCCAGAGCCGGCTCGACCGAGATATCACCGGCATCGAGTTTTTCCAGGAGTTCGCGCCTTTGTTCCTGCAACTTCGCTAAGGTCGCCATCTCGGTGAAAATAAATACCAGGCGCCAGCCTTATTCGTCCGGCGTAGGCCTATAAGCTTCCCAGAGCAGCGGCCAATTCGTCTCAACCGAATTTCTTGCTTGGTCGACAGCAGTAAACAAATTATCGCCAGCCTTGTCTGCCTCGTGTTCGATCTGAGCTTGCATACCTTCCCGTTGACCAGTCAATAAACTTTTATAAATTTCCAGTTCTACCGTAAGTGGGGTGCGTTGATACGACTCTGGAAGTTTTTCTGAAAACGGCACCCTTGCGTCTACGTTTTTCACGAGTGACATAGAAAAAACGACGACGCAGTCTTGACTGGCCTCATAACCAAGTGCGGTTATCTGAATATCTGGTGTAAAGGGTGGCGCGTCATCAGGATCAACGATGCGAAATTCATTACGCCGAAGGGCCGCCGCGGCCGATACCAATACTGATTGTGGCCGAGGGAGACAGCCATCTTCGACCTGATCGCTAATTGAAATTGTGACGGTATGTATGTCAAAGAACAAATCATCATTCGTCAGTTCGATAGCAACAGAAAATTGCGGAGTAACAAGAAGTAACAAGAGAAAATATTGGCGAACACTCATCTTCATTCCTCATCTGCCGAAATCAGTGGTGGCGCGACCATTCCTCACGCCCAACAGTTTATTCATACGCAAGGGGGCTATTCCCAGACGGATATAATCGCATATCCCGCCTCGATTCGAGTGTCGGCTTCCAGGACACCGACTGTTAATCAATTGCCGCGGTCACCGGTAAAGCGAACGCCAATACATAGTCGCTGACTTTCTGCCGGTAATAGGCGTGATGACCGCCGGCCGAGACCACGACGTATTGGCGACCACCGGCCGTATAAGTCATCGGCGTTGCCATCGCCGCAGTCGGCAGGTTCACCTTCCAGAGCTCTTCGCCGGTATCGATATCAAAGGCACGAAATTTTTCGTCTGCCGTAGCGCCGATGAAAATCAACCCACCTGCCGTCACGATCGGACCACCGATGCCCGGTGCACCGAGTGCCAATGGCATCGCCACCGGCATCAGTTTGTCGAGCGTTCCCAGTGGCACCGACCATTTAATCGTTCCTTCGTCGAGATCGACTGCGGTCAATGTATACCAGGGTGGTTTGGTACACGGAGCGCCGAACGGCGAAAAAATCTGTGGCGTGCCCCGTTCAATCGCATACGGTGTTCCGACTATATACCCGGCCGGTCCGCCCGGCAGGCCGGCCATTGGTGCTTCGGCCAATCCGGGATCGACCTCGACATTCGGCACCAGCCGGATGTAAGCCGGAATACTTTGTGGATTGGTGACCAGCAAATTTCGCTCGGGATCAAAGGCGCCGCTTCCCCAATTACTGACCATGCCGGGCATGATAATCGTGCCCTGTGTAGACGGCGGCGTGAAAATTTCGCCGTAACGCAATCCCTCGATCATCTTTCGACAGGCACCTTTATCGTAAAAGGTGAATCCCCAGGCGTCATCGGGGGTGATGCCCTGCGCGGTCAATGGTGGTGGTGCAGTCGGAAATGGTTGAGTTGGAGACAGAACTTCACCGGGCACTCCATCGGTCGGCACCGGGCGCTCTTCTATCGGGAACAGCGGGTCACCGGTTTCCCGGTGGAATACGAAGACCAGTCCGTGCTTGGTCAATTGCACCACGGCAGGCAATGTTTCCTGGTCGCGACGTATATCGACCAGCATGGGTTGAGATGAAATATCCCAATCCCAGACATCGTGATGCACGATCTGGTAATGCCAGATCAGTTCACCGGTCGACGCGCGTAAGGCGACGATCGAATTCGCGTAACGGTTATCGCCCGGCCGGGTACCGCCAAAATAATTGGGCGACGCGCTCGAAGTAGGCAGGAACACCATATCCCGCTCACGATCGACCGACATCAGGCTCCAGACATTGGCACCACCCGTCTTGATCAAAGATTCAGGTGCCCAATTTGCCGCTTCAGGATCGCCAGGATTGCGTGGCACGGGATCGAACATCCATTTGAAGTCCCCGCTCCGCGCATCGAACGCCCGTATTGCACCGCTCGGCGCATCGGCGCGTTTGAACTTGGCGCCGACGGATGAACCGATTATCACTGTGTCCCCAACAATAACCGGAGGCATATAGGTCAACACGCCAGGTGTATCGGTGGACGGCTTGGTCGCATCTATGAAAGGCGTGAGCAAGACCAGCCCGGCGTTACCAAAATCAGGACAGGGATTTCCGGTTCGGCCATCCAGCGCATACAGGCGCTGATCGTAAGTGACGAGAAAAATTCGCCAGATGCAAGCATCCTTTACAGAGCCCGGTTCATCTTGCCCGCCGGACTTCGGCGGCTGCTGATCCTGCCATTGCGCTACGCCGCGACATTTATATTGGGTAGCAGGGTTATCGCGGGCAACTTCGGGATCAAAGCTCCAGCGCTCTATCCCATTGGTTGGGTCCAAGGCGATAACGCGGTTAAACGCACTGCAGAGAACCAGCGAGCCGCCCGCTTCCTCGGGTAACAGAATCGGGGTGCCCTGCAAACCATACGATCCGCCCGGCACGATCGGGCCTTCGCCATCGCCGGTTCGATAACTCCACGCGAGTTCCAATTGACCAACGTTTTCCCTGTTGATTTCAGTCAGGGATGAAAACCGGGAACCGCCCCAATCACCGCCATGATCCGGCCATCCCGTGAAATCCGCTGCGGCGAAAGCATACCCGCTACCTGCTATCAGCAGCAAAGCCAGCGCGCGCCTAAGGATTTCGCTGACTGAGTTCATCCAGACTCACCTGATCAATGTTATCTAAAAGGTACGCGTATAACCGCGTAGCTCTTTCCAGACCATTCTTATGAATGGTCTCCAGACGATCACCACTTGAATGAAACCAGAGATTTGCATCCAGAATCTGTACGACGATTTTTCCGGCCCGAAAAAAATCGAAAGCATCTCCATTGGGCCGTCGCTCCATCATCGCGCCGACGACGAGTCCGTAACGATCGATGCCTTCCTGGTAAATCGACACCAGCAACTTATTGCCGTTGGAGATCGTCACCGATCTCTCACCCTGGCTGGTGGTCGCTATCAATTGGCCCGGCAAAGTCCCGCGACTCAGCGCGAGGGGGCCGCGATAGTAGCTTTTGATCGATGACGGATGCTCGACATTAAAAACCAGCGTGGTTTTTTCGAGAATATCCGGATGCGCTGCAATGAACGCCCGGGCGCCATCGGAAAATTCGTGATGGGCACTGGTACCGACAAAAACCAGCGTTCGGTTCAGTTTCTCTGCGCCGGCGAAGTAACGAGCCAGCGCCAGAAGTGATGCCAGTCCGCCGGCGTTGTCGTTGGCCGACTCGAAGTAACCATCCAGGTGCGCTAGAATGATCAGATACTCGTCGGTCTTCCCGGGCAACGTTCCGACTACATTTTTACCTTCCCAAGCCTCCCTGATTTCCGAGTGCATGCTCATGCGCATCTGCGGCGGGTCAGTGGATCCAACCGCAGCCAGCACATCCTCGAGGAAGCGCCCATCATCACCACCAAGAATAAAACACGGTACGTGCAGCGAACCAATTTCCTCCAGTGCATATTGATGATTGCCCGGCGCGTCCACGATGACTATGACACCAACCGCGCCGGCGCTGGCGATGTCTTCAATATGGCCGCGAGCAGTCTGGAAAAAAGGATCCGGCAAAAATTCGGCACGTACAACAACAATTTTGCCGGCCACGTCCCGATTCAATAAATCTACAGGCTGACCGAGCCCGACATAAATCAGCTCCGCTTCCAGTTCATCAACCTGCAGCGCGCCAGTGCCCAGGTGCAACGCGGGGAACGCGGATTTGAAATGGTGGTCTCTGGTACCCGCGCCATAGGCCGGAGATGCGACGAGGCTCACCGACCAGTCCCGCGGCCACCATTGACTCTTACCGATTACGGGCTCAGTTTGCACGTTCGCAAGGCCAAATTGGCGAAGTTTGTCGGCCAGGAATTCCGCTGTCGCCTGCTCGGCCGCGCTACCGGCAATCCGTCCCCAGAACTTTTCCCCGGCCGGCCGTTGTGCGTTCGTGATGTCGATGATATCTGCGACATATTGATGAATCTCACTGCCATCTATGTCGGTATACGGATCCTCGGTCGCGGGCAGCCTGAGACTGAGTGGAGCAAAATCCGGTGTCCGATAGGCCGCACGATGACGATCTGAGCGCTGTTCGCGTTTATCGGGTAGGTCCAGGCCGAACCACGCCTCCGTCGTATATGCAGTAGCCGGTATGATCGCAGCACCAAGACCACCGAGCAGACTCAACAATGCTACGGAATTCTTATTACTCATTTGCAGATCCCACAACTCGCGCTACCCGACGGCCGCCAACGCGTGCTCCAGATCCGTCAACAAATCATCGACGTCCTCGATTCCCGATGACAGGCGGATCAGGTTATCGGGAATTCCCAGCGCCATACGCTTTTCCGGAGACAGATGGGAGTGGCTCATGCTGGCCGGGTGACCGGCGAGGCTTTCTACACCGCCGAGACTTTCGGCCAGCGTGAACACCTCGAGTCGATTCATAAAGTCGCCCACGGCACCGAGATCTCCGCGCAAACGAAACGTCACGATGCCACCAAAACCATCCATTTGCCGACGCGCAAGCTCATGCTGAGGGTGGCTTTCGAGGCCCGGATAATAAACCTGCTCAACTTTATCTTGCTGTTCCAGCCAGCGCGCCATAGCCATTGTGTTGCTTGCATGGCGCTCCATTCGCAGAGCCAGAGTTTTCACTCCACGCAAGGTCAGGTAAGCATCGAACGGACCGGCGACGCCGCCTACTGCGCTACGCATGGATACCATTTTTTTGCCCAATTTCTCGTCGGCAACGACGTTCAACCCCCCGAGCACATCTGAATGCCCGCCGAGATATTTTGTCGTTGAATGCATGACGATATCGCAGCCGAATTCCAGCGGACGCTGAAAACATGGAGTTGCAAACGTGTTGTCCACGGCAACCAGAATCTCGTGCTGACGTGCAATCGCGACGGCCGATGCGAGATCCATGATCTGCAACAACGGGTTTGTCGGTGTTTCTATCCAGAACAACCGAGTATTGGGCCGGATGGCATTCTCAACCTCGGCAAGATTGCAGAAATTTACAAACGAAAAATCCAATCCTGCCGTACGCGTACGAACTTCACCGAACAGACGCAAAGTACCGCCATAGATATCGGCCGGTGCAATGACATGCGCCCCGCTATCGAGCAATTCAAGAATCGTGGCTGTAGCAGCCATACCTGACGAAAATGCCAGACCACGGGTTCCGGATTCCAATTCCGCGACGCAGCGTTCCAGAGCATCTCGGGTCGGGTTTGCCACCCGCGAGTAGATATAGTCGCCGGGTTCGCCAAAAGCTGTTTGCCTGAATGTGGTGCTGGTAACAATCGGCGGCATGACCGCACCAGTGGCGGCATCGACCGTATCGCCGGCATGAATACAGCGAGTGGCCAATTTATGCCGTTTCTTGTCGCTTCCCATCGAGAATTTTGCTCATTAAGTTTGATTGGACTCGCCCATTCGGCCGTAAAACTGTATGTTATTCAACATATAGCGTGCCGGATAAGAACACTCAGGCTAACATAAGGCAGCATATGCACACAGATCCAAATACCCGGGAACTGACAATTGACAGTTTGCTGCGGCAAAGCGTGACGGAACTGAAGCCAGTCAGCACATCGGCGCGGCTGGACGTCGAATTACTGCTGGGCCACGTACTGCGCAAACGTCGGGTAGAGCTCTACACCGAGAGCACAAAAACAGTCGCGCCCGAGCAGGCCGCCTTGTTTATCAACCTTGTGCAAAAACGCCGCGAAGGCCGCCCGGTTGCACAGCTCATCGGTCTGCGCGAATTCTGGTCAATGGATTTCGCAATAACCGCAGACACCCTGATACCGAGACCGGAAACCGAACTGCTGGTGGAATGCGCGCTGACGCACATTGTTGCCAACCAACCGGCGGATGTGCTCGAGCTTGGCACCGGTAGCGGCGCCGCCGCCCTGGCTATCGCCCGTGAACGCCCGAATATTCATATCACAGCGACCGATATCAGCCCGGCCGCACTGAATATCGCCCGCTATAACGCCAAGGCACTAAAGCTCGAACAAGTCGAATTTCTGTTGGGCGACTGGTATCTGCCGGTAAGAGGCAGAAAGTTTTCGACCATCGTTTCAAACCCGCCGTACGTAACGGACATGGAAATGATCGTCCACAATTTCGAATTGAGCCATGAGCCGGAAGTGGCACTGCGTGGTGGAGAAGACGGACTGGCCGCGATCAAATCAGTTATTCAAAAAGCGCCTTACCATATGTTTTCCGGCGGTTGGCTGGCAATCGAACATGGGCCTCGTCAGGGTCCGGCAGTAGAAGTGTTATTGAAGGAAGCGGGCTTCGTATCAGTATACTCTTACACTGATCTACAGGGTCACTCGAGGGTGACTGAAGGAAAACTTCGCTACTGAACATCATCCCAATATGAGTGAGGACAGCGAACTTCGCTTCAGTCGTCAGCTCAGCCTACCCCAGATTGGTCCCACTGGTCAGGCGCGCCTGGAGAGTTCTACGGTGCTGGTCATCGGCCTGGGTGGCCTCGGCTCAACCGCCAGCCTGTATGCCGCCAATTCCGGCATCGGACATTTGCTGATTAATGATTTTGATCGCGTGGACGTCACCAACCTGCCGCGGCAGATTTTGTTCAGTCCGGTTAACGTCGGCGAATTTAAAACCGTAGCAACCGCGCGCGCGCTAAAAGTCCGAAATCCAGATCTTGATGTCACCGAGCTGAACCATCGCCTGGTGGAAGCGGAACTCAGTGAAGTGATCAGCCACTGCGATGCGGTGCTGGATTGTACGGATAACTTTGCGAGCCGAACGCGGATCAATAAAGTGTGCGTTGCAAGCTCAACGCCTTTAATCAGCGGTGCAGCGATTCGATTTGAGGGTCAGTTAGCAGTGTTCCGCGCGGATAAGGCGAAGGGCCCATGTTACAGCTGCCTGTACTCGGAAGAGGATGAAAACCTCGAAAACTGCGCCGGCCAGGGTATCCTTGCGCCGGTGGTGGGTACGGTCGGCTGCATGATGGCGACCGAGGCTGTAAAAGTGCTGGTCGGCCTCGACTCTGATCTTGAGGGTAAGCTCTGGGTTTATGACGGCCTGACCGGTTCGACGCGTACCCTGAAAATCAAGCGCCGGCCGGATTGTCCAGCCTGCAGTTGAAAGGTGATCCCGCGCCGACATTACCGGTCCGACCCGAGGACATTACTAAACGTTTATGACGCGGTTATCAGTAATTTTGCTGGCCAAAAAGTGCTATTTTTAGCGGACCGAGAGATCATTGCCCTGTTTGCTGAAATTGAGGTCTGACTTTTCTGCCAGCAACTTCATTGGGAGTACACCCTGGCCCGAAAGTCACGCTTGCGAGGAATCCCATGTCGACAATAGGCAACGTCGAACGAAAGATCCGCAGGATCGAGCATTTTGAAGTTCGGTTCCTGTATCTCAACGGAGCGGATATCAGAAGTGACAAAGAAGGCCTGCCGCAATACCCCTACGAAGTTGCAGCCGCCGCGGACATCACCGTTACAGCATGGAAGCGGGGCCGCTTTCTACCGGCTTTCCCCGGTTTCGATGTAAAGGTTTTGTCTGCGGGTGGAAAAAATGTACCGGGCAATACCCGGCTAGCTTCAATACGCGATACTTACGAGTATTGAACCGGGGAATCCGAGGATCAAACACGCTGGATAATTAAGTCAACTGTCCCCGGAAATTAAAGGTTCCAGCCTGTTTTAATTTAGCTGTTTTAGACAGTTTCATATTTATTCAATTAGTTCTATAATAAGATCTGACTGATTTAAGCGCGAACTTTAGTTAGTCAACGATAGGTCGTCGCCCGGCCCCCTTGCCGGAAAATATCGGCGATCCAAAGTACTGGCCCCGCTTCGGCGGGGCTTTTTTGTCGGGGAATTCTCATGGCCCATTTACACGTCAGGCCGCCCCTGCTTCGTAACCCAAATTCGAGGCCAGCCAGCGCTCGATGGTTGCGACCGGCAGTCCCTTGCGATGTGCATAGTCCTCCACCTGGTCACGTGCGATTTTCCCCACCTGGAAATATTTCGCGTCCGGATGAGCAAAATACCACCCACTAACCGATGCTGCCGGTAACATCGCAAATGACTCCGTCAATTGAATGCCGGCAGTACGCTCGACATCGAGTAAACGCCATAACGTCTCTTTTTCCATATGATCAGGACATGCCGGATAACCCGGCGCTGGTCGAATCCCGCGATACTTTTCAGCGATTAATTCGTCATTTCCCAGCTGCTCTTCCGCCGCGTAACCCCAAAGCTCCTTGCGGACCTGCGCATGCATATACTCGGCACATGCTTCCGCCAGACGGTCCGCCAGGGCTTTCAGGATGATTGAACTGTAATCATCATGCGCTCGCTCGAATTCAATGACCCGCCGATCAATTCCGAGACCCGCGGTCACGGCGAAGGCGCCAATGTAATCGGCCACGCCTGAATCACTTGGCGCTATGAAATCGGCCAGGCAGAGATTGGCTTGCTGATTCGGCTTGGCACGCTGCTGACGAAGCTGGTGAACTATCGCCACTTCCTCGCAGCGCCGCTCATCGGAAAATATAACTATGTCGTCGTGGTTCCGGGAGTTCGCCGGAAACAGTCCTACGACGGCTTTTGATGTCAGCCATCCTTCGCTGGTGATCTGCGCCAGCATTTCCCGCGCGTCCTTGTGCAAACTGCTGGCAGCTTCACCTACCACGGGATCATGGAGAATCTCCGGGAATTTACCGTGGAATTCCCAAGCATTGAAAAACGGCATCCAGTCTATGTATTTCTCCAATTCTGTCAGGGGAACATCATCGAATACCTTTATGCCCAGAAAGGTCGGCGCCACCGGGGGCGTGCTCCAGTCCGGCACAGCTTTATTCGCCCGGGCTGCCCGCAATGTCAGTTGCGGCGCCTGGCGAGATTTTTTTTCATGGCGTTCACGACGAATCACGCAATCTTGCTTTACTGACTCAATGTAACTGATCCGATCGGTTTTACTCATCAATTTCTGCACCACGCCAACAGCCCGTGACGCATCCTTCACGTAAACCACTACACCCTCATATTGCGGATCTATTTTCACCGAGGTGTGCGCCGGTGACGTCGTGGCGCCTCCAATCAATAACGGCACATCAAATTCCTGCCGTTTCATTTCACGCGCAACCTGCACCATCTCTTCCAGCGACGGCGTAATCAGACCGGACAAGCCGATCAGGTCCGCCTGCTCCCGGCGCGCCGCTTCGAGAATACGTTCGCGCGGCACCATGACACCGAGATCAATGACCTCAAAATTGTTACACTGGAGCACTACGCCAACGATGTTTTTGCCGATATCGTGGACATCTCCTTTTACCGTCGCCATGACGATCTTGGCTAACGCCCGCCTTTCGCCACCTTGTTCTGCCTCGATGTACGGCACGAGATGTGCAACCGCTTTTTTCATGACGCGTGCGGATTTCACGACCTGGGGCAAAAACATCTTCCCCGCACCGAACAGATCACCAACCACGTTCATGGCGTCCATCAATGGACCTTCAATAATCTCCAGTGGATGGTCGGCTTGCTTACGGGCTTCCTCCGTGTCGTCGACAATATACTGATCCATACCTTTGACGAGCGCGTGAGACAAGCGCTCTTCCAAAGGCCAGTCACGCCATTCCTGATCTGTTCTTTTAACCGCTTCACCGCCATCATCGCGATACTTGCCGGCCAATTCGAGTAATCGGTCCGTAGCGTCCGCGCGGCGATTCAATATAACGTCTTCACACGCCTCCCTGAGTTCTTTGGGGATCTCATCGTAAATCGCCAGCTGGCCCGCGTTGACAATACCCATGTCCATGCCGGCCTCGATGGCGTGATACAGGAACACGGCGTGCATCGCCTCGCGCACCGGATTGTTGCCGCGAAACGAGAATGAAATATTGCTGACTCCGCCACTGACCAGCGCATGTGGCAACTGCTCTTTAATCCTGCGCGTGGCTTCTATGAAGGCCCTGCCATAGTCATTGTGCTCTTCGATGCCCGTCGCCACAGCGAATACATTCGGGTCGAAGATAATATCCTCGGGCGGAAACCCGACTTTTTCCGTGAGCAAGTGGTAGGCGCGACCGCAAATTTCCAGTCGATGCTCAACGGTCTCAGCCTGACCCTGTTCATCGAAAGCCATTACTATCACGGCCGCACCATGCCGCCGAATGATCTGCGCCTGTTCAAGAAAAGGTTCTTCGCCCTCTTTCAGGCTGATCGAATTCACGATTGCCTTGCCCTGAATGCACTTTAAACCGGCATCGATGACATCCCAGCGGGATGAATCGACCATCACCGGGACCCTGGCGATATCGGGTTCGCCAGCGACCAGTTTCAAAAACCGGTCCATGGCCTCCACCGACTCCAGCATGCCCTCATCCATGTTCACGTCGATAACCTGGGCACCGTTATCCACCTGCTCCTGGGCGACATGCAATGCGCTGCCGTAATCACCTTCCGTAATCAGCCGCCGAAATTTCGCCGATCCGGCCACGTTAGTGCGCTCGCCAACGTTGACGAAAAGTGACTCGGGTCCGATGTTCATCGGCTCGAGACCGCTAAGCCTGAGCATGATGGGTAACTCGGGTACCAGCCGCGGTGATTTCGTCTCCAGCGCGGTGCGGATCGCACGAATATGCTCCGGCCTGGTGCCGCAGCATCCGCCGACCAGATTCACCAGGCCCAGATCAGCAAATTCACCGAGAATCCTGGACATGGATTCCGGGGTTTCATCGTACCCACCAAACTCATTTGGTAACCCGGCATTCGGATGCACGCTGATGCGCGTGTCCGCGACAGCGGATAGATCCGTCAAATATGGACGCAATTCTTCCGCGCCCAACGCACAGTTCAGGCCAACCATGAACGGCCTGGCGTGCCGCACGGAATTCCAGAAGGCCTCGGTCGTTTGTCCGGACAACGTCCGCCCTGAAGCATCGGTAATCGTTCCGGATATCATGAGCGGAATCTGGTGCTCCAGTTCATCCTCCAGCGATGCGATTGCAAATAGGGCCGCCTTGGCATTCAGGGTATCGAATATGGTTTCAACCAGGAGGAAATCCACACCCCCTTCGAGCAAAGCACGACTCGCCTCCATATACGTATCGACCAGCTCGTCGAAAGATATGTTGCGAAACCCGGGATCGTTGACATCCGGGGAAATAGACGCGGTCCGATTAGTTGGCCCCAGCGCACCTGCTACAAATCGGGGGATGCCAGACTCTTTCGCTACCGTATCCGCTACGGATCGTGCCAGTCTCGCCGACGCCAGGTTCAATTCGGCCACGCAGGATTCCAGACCGTAATCGGCCAGGGCTGGGGCGGTGCTGTTAAAGCTGTTCGTCTCTATGACGTCCGCACCTGCTGCAAAAAAAGCCCGGTGAATTTCCTGGATCACATCAGGCCGGGTAATGCTGAGCAGATCATGATTACCCTTGAGTTCTATGGCAGAGTCGGCGAAGCGCTCACCACGATAATCTTCTTCGGCCAGCTCATAGCTCTGCACCATCGTGCCCATGGCGCCGTCCAGGATTACGATCCGCTCATCGAGGAGTTTTTCCAGTTGTAGGAAATTAGTCATCGGTTTCTCGCCGGAATTAGTCCTGCGCCTCGCTCTGCGGGCGCACGCCAAGGGCATGACAGATTGCATACGTCAGTTCCGCCCGGTTCAGCGTGTAGAAATGAAATTCGTTGATACCTTCTGCCTGCATACGCTGCACCTGTTCGATCGCGACACTGGCCGCAATCATACGCCGCGTTTCCTCATCATCATCGAGACCGTCGAATCGTTCGTGCAACCATTGCGGAACTATCGCTCCGCACATCCGGGCAAAACGCAGCAGCTGGGGAAACTTGGTGATTGGCAGAATGCCCGGGACGATCGACGCAGTAATCCCGGCTGCGATGCATTCATCACGAAAACGAAGAAAATTATCCGTATTGAAGAAGAACTGCGTAATCGCACGTGTTGCGCCTGCATCAATCTTGCGTTTCAGATAATCGAGCTCGAACGCCGGATCCGGCGCTTCCGGATGGCCCTCGGGATAGGCGGCAACGGATATCTCAAAGTCGGCCACTTCCCGCAGCCCTTTCACGAGGTCGAGCGCATAGTGATAACCGCCCGGATGCGGTACATACCGCTCGGCGCCGGCCGGTGGATCACCGCGTAAAGCGACGATGTCACGAATGCCCTCGTCCCAATACATTTGCGCGATGGCCTGCACTTCTTCTTTGGCGGCGCCAACGCACGTCAAGTGCGGCGCACCGCGAAGACCGGTTTCTTCGATGACCCGCCGGACGATCCGGTGCGTGCGGTCGCGGGTTGAACCATCAGCGCCATAGGTCACTGAAATAAACCTCGGGTTCAGCGGTGCGAGCCGTTGTATGGATCGCCATAAGATGTCTTCCATTGCCGGTGAATTCGGCGGAAAGAATTCGAATGAAACCTGTGGCTGCAGGTTACGGTCAGTCATGCGTTCCTGTCCTCGGTTGACTGATATCCGGCACCGCGGAAAACAGCGCATACTCCATAACACGGCCCGGAAACCAGGTTCGATCAGAAATTCTGTAACCGAGTTCTGAAAGCAAAGCGGTTAATTGATTTTCAATGAGCACTCCGTTAATCACCGGCGCGGACAATCGTCTGGCGACGGGTTGAATCCGATCGACGATAATCAGCTGTCCATCCCGCTTCACGACTCTCGTTGCCTCGCGCAATCCGGGCAACGGTTGGTCGATGCTGCCCAATACTTCATCCAGCACCACGAGGTCGAAGGAATCATCGGCGAACGGGAGTTGCCGAACATCCGCATTGCGAACCGTGCAGTTCGCAAGACCCGACTGATGCGCTCGCGATCTGGCTAACAGGCGCATGCCTTTGGAGATATCCACGCCGACGACACGGCGGGCCCGCTCGCCGAGCATACACAGCAGCGTACCGGTGCCACTGCCAATATCGAGCGCATCACCGAAGCGGCGGTCGCCGACACACTCGTCGAGCGCTTCTAATAAACTCGACCGGGACGGGCGGTCGCCCGAATAAACCGCCTCGATGAATGGCTCTGATCCGTGCTTGGCGTAAGCATCCTTCTGGCGACTTCGTTTGACGGCCGCCAAGCTCGTATGGTCCTGCATCAGTTGCGGGTCATCCGTACCGGTCAGATCAATCAATTGCCGCACGAACGCCGCGACCGCAGCCGTAGTTGCGAGTCGGTAATAGACCCATTGGCCATCGCGAAATTTGTTAACGAGGCCGGCTTCATCGAGCAATCGCAGATGCCGGGAGACGCGTGGCTGGCTTTGCTCGAGAATTTCCTGTAACTCGCCCACCGTAGCCTCGCCACCGGCCAGCAGGGCCAGCAACCGCAGACGGGTTGGGTCGCCGGCCGCCTTGACGGCCCGCAATGCTGTATCGAAGGACATGGGAAGGAAATATAAAGGATTCTTTATATATTTGCCACGACTCAGTGAAAAATCCGCTGACTTACCTAAGTTCTGTAAACGAGTCGCTAAATGGACAGAAAATGGCCGTAAATGCGCCGATAAGCACGAAAAAGCAGCGGGTCATTCCGGGGACAGTTTACTTATTTTTCCGGCAGGCCGTTGATCGATCTATTGACACAGACCGGCTGTTGGGTGTCCCCGGAATAATCAGCCCAATTTGTTTTTCAGCAGTTCATTAACCTGTCCGGGATTGGCCTTGCCCTGGGTCGCTTTCATGATCTGTCCGACGAGGAAACCAATAACTTTGGTTTTACCGTCGCGGTATTGCTGCACCTGCTCGGGATGGTCGACTATGACCTGCTCGACGATTCTGTCCAGTTCGCCGATATCACTAATCTGCCGCAGACCGCGGCTTTCGATAATCTGATCCGCGTCACCCTCACCCTGCCACATAGCCGCGAAAACTTCCTTCGCTATTTTGCCAGAAATCGTATTGTCGCTGATGCGCCGGAGCAATCCCGCCAGGGCCTTGGCCGGCACTTTACTGTCTTCGATGCCGATACGTTCCCGGTTCAATACACCCGACAATTCACCGATAGTCCAATTGGCCGCCAATTTATGATCGTCGACGAGCGCTTTTGCAACGGCCTCATAGTAATCCGCCATTTCACGACTGGCCGTAAGCGTGATCACGTCACTTTCCTTGAGTCCATATTCGGCAACGAAGCGCGCCCGTTTCGCGTCAGGCAATTCCGGTAACTCGTCGCGCACTGAGTCGATAAACGCATCGTCCAACTCGATCGGGAGCAGGTCCGGATCCGGAAAATAGCGGTAGTCATTGGCTTCCTCTTTGCTGCGCATCGGTCGAGTTTCATCACGATCCGAGTCGTACAGGCGCGTCTCCTGGATTACTTTGCCGCCTTCTTCGAGTATGCCGATCTGGCGCTCGACCTCGATGTTGATAGCCTTTTCGACAAAGCGGAAAGAGTTCAGATTTTTCAGTTCAGTGCGGGTTCCAAGCTCCTCGTCGCCGGCCGGGCGCACGGAAACATTAGCGTCGCAGCGGAACGAACCTTCCTGCATATTGCCGTCCGAGACACCCAGATAGCGGACCAGCTGGTGGATTTTCCGCATGTAAGCCACAGCCTCGGTGGCGGAGCGCATATCGGGCTCCGAGACGATTTCCAGCAAGGGAGTACCGGCGCGGTTCAGGTCAATCCCGGTTTCGCCGTCGAAATTCTCGTGCACGGATTTCCCCGCGTCCTCCTCCATATGTGCGCGGGTAATACGCACGGTTTTTTCTGTTCCATCGTCAAGCAAAATCTTCACTTCGCCTTTGCCAACGATAGGTAACTCCAGCTGGCTGATCTGGTACCCTTTCGGCAGATCGGGATAAAAATAATTCTTGCGCGCGAAGATCGATCGATGCGCGATCTCGGCGCCGATGGCCAGGCCAAATTTCACCGCCAGCCGGACCACCTCACCGTTCAATACCGGCAACACGCCCGGATAACCCAAATCGACGATGCAGGCCTGCGTATTGGGTTCAGCGCCATACGCCGTCGATGCAGCGGAAAATATCTTACTGCGCGTCGCGAGCTGGACATGAACCTCCAGACCAATCACTGTTTCCCATTGCATGACGACTAATCTCTTCCCAAGTCCGGCGTCTGCAGGTGCCAATCAGTCTGAAGCTGGTACTGGTGCGCAAAATTCAACACCGTCGACTCACCGAAAGTCGGGCCGATCAACTGCAGACCGACCGGCAACCCCGCGACGGAACCGCACGGCACCGATATGCCCGGCAAGCCGGCCAGGTTCACACCGATTGTGTAAATATCATTCAGGTACATCTGCACCGGGTCATCGACCTTTTCGCCGAGACGAAAAGCTGGCGTTGGTGTTGTCGGCCCGATGATGATGTCCACACTTTCGAAACAATGCGCAAAATCCGCGGCTATCAGCTGTCTGGTCTTCTGTGCCTGGAGATAATAGGCATCAAAATATCCGGCGGACAGCACATAGGTTCCGATCATGATGCGGCGTTTAACCTCAGCACCGAAACCCTCTTTTCGACTCAATTTATACAGCGACTCGAGGCTGTCGGCGTCTTTATGCCGATGCCCGAAACGCACGCCATCAAAGCGCGAAAGGTTTGATGAGCACTCAGCTGGTGCGACGATGTAATAAGTCGGGACCGAGGCACCGATATGCGGCAGCGACACCTCTTCGACAGATGCCCCCAGGCCCTCCAGTACGTTAATCGCCGTACGGACATACTCGGCCGATTCCGGATCCAGGCCTTCATCAAAAAATTCCTGCGGCATCCCAATGCGCTTACCCACGATCGACGCATCGAGATCGGTGGCGTATTCCGGCACCGGGCGATCAGCACAAGTGGAGTCACGCGTATCGAATCCCGCCATGGACTGCATCAACAAGGCGGCGTCTTCAGCTGTCAGTGTCAGTGTTCCCGCCTGATCGAGGCTTGATGCAAAAGCGATCATTCCGTAACGGGATACCCGGCCATAAGTTGGCTTAAAACCGGTGATCCCGACCAGCGCTGCCGGCTGGCGTATTGATCCGCCCGTATCAGTGCCGGTGGCGGCCGGCACGAGTCCGGCGGCAACGGCTGCGGCCGAGCCACCTGACGAACCGCCCGGCGAGCGCTCCAAATCCCATGGATTGGCGACCGGGCCATAAAAACTTGTCTCGTTGGATGAGCCCATCGCGAATTCATCCATATTGGTCTTGCCAACCATGACAAGGCCAGCGGCCGCGAGGTTTTCGACGACCGCCGCATCATACGGCGAGACGAACGTAGACAGCATTTTCGACCCGCAGGTCGTCAACACGCCGCGGGTACAAAAAATATCCTTATGCGCCAGAGGAATACCGGCCAGGGGTCCGGCCTTGCCCTCCGCCAGAAGCCGGTCAGCGGCGTCAGCCGCCGCCAGCGCCTGATCCCCGGTGATAGTGATGAACGCATTGAGCAGCGGATTAAACTGCGCAATCCGCGTGAGACTCGCCTCGGTCAGCTCACGGCTGGTTACCGAACCCTCGTGCAGGGCCGTGGACAGCTGTGCCAGGGTCTGACGTTCCATGGGCTATTCGATGACCTTCGGCACCCGGTAAAAACCATCCGCCACGGCCTCGGAATTGGCTTGAAACAAGGCCCGCTGGTCCTTTTCGGTCACCTCGTCAGGCCGCAGCCGCTGGCTCATGTCCAGCGGATGCGCCATCGGCAGTACCCCGGCCGTGTCGACTTCGCGGAGCTGGGCTACCAGATCGATAATATTGGACAACTTGTCGACATAGTCGGCAATTTCATCGTCACTGACCTCCAAACGCGCCAAATGCGCGATGTACTCAACATCACGTTTTGATAGAGCCATACGGGGCCTTTTAAAGCAGCTTGTGACCGTTTTAAAGAATGATACATCTGCAGTTGCCCAAAATCCTACTCGTTGCTAGAGTAGCCAACGTTTTACGGGGTCTTTTTCGTGGGAAGCCTTAAATGCTGAAAGCGCTGCTCGGCTATTTTTCCAACGATCTTTCCATCGATCTTGGTACGGCCAATACTCTTATATATCTCCGCGGTCAAGGCATCGTGCTCGACGAACCGTCCGTTGTGGCTATCCGCGAGGACCCCGGCCGCGGCGGCAAAAGTGTCGAGGCAGTGGGCATGGAAGCAAAGAACATGCTTGGCCGAACACCCGGGCACATTACAGCGATCCGACCGCTCAAGGACGGTGTTATTGCCGACTTCACGATTACCGAGAAGATGCTGCAGCATTTTATCCGCAAGGCCCATCCAGGGCGGTATTTCCGCCCGAGTCCGCGCGTACTGGTGTGTGTACCGTACGGATCGACGCAGGTCGAACGGCGCGCGATTCGGGAATCCGCGGAAGGCGCCGGCGCGCGCAAGGTTTTTCTGCTCGAGGAGCCGATGGCAGCGGCGATTGGCGCGGGCCTGCCGGTACATGAAGCACGCGGTTCTATGGTATTGGATATCGGTGGCGGCACATCGGAAGTCGCAATCATCTCCTTGAACGGCATCGTCTATGCAGCCTCGGTAAGAGTCGGCGGCGACCGCTTCGATGAAGCGATAATTAATTACGTGCGGCGCAACTATGGCATTCTGATCGGCGAAGCGACAGCTGAACGCATTAAGCATGAGATCGGTTCGGCGTATCCGGGCGAGGAAGTTCGTGAATTGTCCGTCAAGGGACGCAACCTGTCGGAAGGTGTGCCACGCAGTTTCAGCCTGAATAGCAATGAAATACTTGAGGCCTTGCAGGAACCACTGCAGGGTATCGTCGGTGCAGTCAAAGGTGCGCTGGAACAGACACCACCCGAACTTGGCGCGGACGTCGCGGATCGTGGCATCGTGTTGACCGGCGGCGGTGCGCTATTACGTGATATTGACAAGTTACTCATGGAAGAGACCGGCTTGCCGGTCGTGATTGCCGATGACCCAATGACGTGTGTTGCGCGCGGTGGCGGACGCGTTATTGAATTAATGGACGAGCACGGACCCTCGGTGTTTGGTCTGGACTGAACGCAGATCAGCCCAAAACCCTAACCGAACAGGTCATACCGCCGTGCCACAAATGCCTATAACGCATGGCGCTCAGTACACCTGACAGCGACCAAAGAGATTTTCGCGACACCAGCCCCGGTCTGCGACTGGTTCTTCTGTGCTTCTTCTCAATATCCCTGATGGTCCTCGATAACCAGAATCAGCATATTCAGGATGTTCGGCGCATCCTGTCGGCCGCAATCTACCCGATCCGTTTACTGGTCGACGCACCGTTCTCGCTGGGGCACTGGATTGGCGACAGTCTGTCGACCCAGACCACGCTGCGCACCGAAAATCGTGAACTACACGAACAAATCCTGACTCAGGATGCGCACTTGCAACGCATGGCGGCACTCGAGGCGGAAAACGCGCGTTTGCGGGCGTTGCTGGAATCAACCGCCAAGATAGGTGATCGCGTACTGATCGCGGAAATCATGTCGGTGGACATGAATCCGTTCCGCCATCAGATCATCTTGAACAAGGGCAGCATGCATGATGTCTATGTCGGCCAGGCATTAATCGATGCCCAGGGGATTGTCGGTCAGGTCATCCGCGACAATATTTTTTCAGCAGAAGCTCTGTTGATTACCGACGTGGATCACGCGCTGCCCGTCGAATTAGTCCGCAACCGCCTGCGGACCATCGCGGTCGGCAGCGGCGACCTGGAGCGTTTGACGATGCCGTTCTTGCCGCGCAATGCTGATGTGCTTGAGGGCGATCTGCTGGTGACCTCGGGGCTCGGCGGTACCTTTCCACCGGGCTATCCGGTCGGCATTGTGTCGCAGATTTCCAGTGAGATCGGGCAACCGTTTCTGACAATTACCGCGACCCCTGCCGCGGCTCTGAACCGTATTCGTGAAGTATTGCTGATCTGGCCGGAACCCATCGAATCCGACACAGAAGCGACGGAAGACGACGCAGAATACGCCACCACGGCGGATTATCCGGCCGCAGAACAAGGCGACGGCAGCATACCCGAAACGGCCGATGAGACCGACACGGGCACAGTCTCCGATCTTAGCGAAGCTGGTTCTGCTGAAACAGCGGACGACGCCGGCGAGAATATCGCGGTACAGACTTCGGAGAATCCAGACGAATGAGTAGCCGCCGCACTTCGCACTGGCCGGTCTGGATCGTGCTGCTGATCGCAACCGCGCTGGTCAGTCTGCCCTTGCCCGATTCGTTTACGCCTTTCCGACCGCCCTGGGCAACGCTGGCAGTGATTTACTGGATCATGATGTGGCCACGCATGTTCGGCATTGGCAGCGCCTGGATCATCGGGCTTATACTGGACATTCTGCAGGGCGAACTGATGGGCCAGCACGCCCTCGCACTATCCGTAGTGGCTTACCTGACATTGCGTTTTCATTTACAGATTCGAATCTTTCCGCTCTGGCAATTAACGATAACTGTGTTCGCCCTACTCGGTGTAGAGGCGTTTATTATGTTCTGGATCGACGGCGTGGTCGGAAATCCAGCAGCCGGATTTGGCCGTTGGACCCAGGTGGTTGCCGGCGCAGTTTTGTGGCCACCGGTGATGGCGATTATGGACAGAGTACGTGAGCGGGTAGAGCGCCGGGATCCCACGTTCACTTAGCAGCCAGCTACTTTTTTGAACAGAAACTAATGGCAACGACAGTCAGACTTAAAGATCACTGGGCCGAACAAAGATTGTTTCTGCAGCGTGTAATTGTCTCCGGAATAATCGTAGTCGGCCTGACCTCGATTGTCGTTGGCAGGCTCACACAGCTTCAGGTTCTGAACTATGAGTATTTTTCCGCACAATCTCAGGGCAATCGAATCCGTGTACAGCCGTTACCACCCACTCGTGGCTTGATCTTTGACCGCAATGGCGCGGTTCTGGCCGAGAACCTGCCAAGCTATCAACTCGAGCTGACACCGGAACAGGTACCCGACACCAGTGAAACTCTAGCCCGTCTGGCCCGTTTTGATCTCATCGCTACCGAGGACATTGACGAGCTCAAGGCCCTGATCAGGACACATCGAAGTTTTGACGCCATTCCAATTCGCCAGCGACTGAGCGATGCGGATGTCGCGAGATTTGCCATCGAGCGCCCACGCTTCCCGGGTGTGGAAATCCGCGCACGCCTGGTGCGAAATTACCCTTATGGCGAAGCCGTGGCGCATGCGCTTGGTTATGTCGGCGGTATCAATGCCGAGGACATGAAATCCATCGATCAATCTAATTATCTGGGCACGGCACTGATCGGGAAAGTCTCCGTGGAGCGCAATTATGAATCTGACCTACACGGACAAGTCGGCCATGCCGACGTACTGGCCAACGCACGCGGGCGGATCATGCAGATCCTTGACGACCAACCGTCAGTACCCGGCAAAGATCTGATTCTGACCCTGGATATCGAATCGCAGATTGCCGCGCACAATGGCCTGGTCGGTCGCCGTGGAGCGGTTGTGGCCATTGATCCGAAAAACGGCGAGATCCTTGTATTCGCCAGCGCGCCGGCGTTTGACCCCAATGCGATCAGCATCGGCATGAGCCGCAAGGAATACCGCACGTTGCAGGATGACCCGGACTTACCTTTATTCAATCGCGCGCTGCGTGGCAGTTATCCACCAGGTTCAACCATTAAACCGTTTCTCGCCCTGGCCGGACTGAGTTATGACGTTCTCGATCCAGATCGAAAAGTATTCTGCGGTGGCCACTACAGGTTACCGGGCAGTACCCATCGCTATCGCGACTGGAAACGTGGCGGGCACGGCTTAATGACTTTGCACGAAGCCATCGAACAATCCTGCGATGTTTATTTCTATACGCTGGCACGCGAACTCGGCATCGATCGCATGGCAACATTTCTGAAAAACTTCGGGCTCGGAAATCGCACCGGTATCGATATCGCGGGTGAAAAACCCGGGCTGGTCCCGTCCCGGGAGTGGAAACGCCAGGCGTTTTCGAACCGGGCCGACCAAGTCTGGTTTCCCGGTGAGACCATCATAACCGGTATCGGTCAGGGCTACCTGCTGGTCACGCCGCTACAACTTGCGCACGCAACGGCAGCCATCGCCAATCGGGGCATACGTTTTCGACCGACCTTGTTGCGTGCGTTTGCTGATTCAGTCACCGACACCGCGGAATTTCTGGAGCCTGAACCACTGGACCCGGTTGGCGCAATCGATGACGAACAATGGGAGAGAGTAATTAGCGCCATGAACGCCGTCATGCAGGGCCGACGCGGCACTGCGCGGGCAACCGGGGCCGATGCTCCATTCACGATGGCCGGAAAAACCGGCACGGCACAGGTCTTCAGCGTAGGGCAAAACGAAGAATACGATGCGGAAGAAATTGCCGAACGTATGCGTGATCACGCATTATTCATCGCCTTTGCGCCGCTGGAAGATCCTCAAATTGCAGTTGCGGTCATCGTCGAGAATGGCGAGCACGGCAGCAGTACCGCGGCACCGATCGGCCGCCAGGTTATCGAGACTTATCTGCGGGATGTGTTATGACGTTACTGGCTACAAATCGGCAAAGCCGCCGCCTTAGCACCATGGCGTTAATGCTGCGCGGGTTGCATCTGGACGGCATGTTGTTTGCCGGGATTGCCTGCATACTGGCGATCGGGCTGGCGGCACTGTACAGCGCAGTCGGACAAAACAACGCACTGGTGGTCAACCAACTGGTACGAATCCTGGCCGCTATTGCTGTGATGCTGTTCATGGCACAAGTCGAGCCGAATTTTTTGCGCCGCGCATCACCCTTTATATATATGTTTGGCTTGCTTCTGCTGGCGCTCGTTTTAGTCACCGGAGATATCGGCAAAGGGGCGCAACGCTGGCTGAATATCGGACTTCGCTTCCAGCCATCAGAAATCATGAAATTAGGATTGCCCCTGATGCTGGCGTGGCTGCTGCACGAGCGACCACTGCCACCGTCGTTTGGCATGATCCTTTTCGCGCTGGCGGTCACACTGATCCCGGTCAGTCTGATTGCAATTCAACCTGATTTGGGCACCGCTATCCTGATCGTGCTATCCGGCACCACCGTTATCTTTCTGGCGGGGCTCGGCATTCGTTATATTGTCGGCGCAGCTCTCGCCGGCCTGATTTCGATGCCGATACTCTGGTATTTGATTATGCTGGATTACCAGAAACAGCGCGTGTTGACGCTGTTTGACCCGGACCGCGACCCGCTCGGCGCGGGCTACCATATTATTCAATCCAAGATCGCCATCGGCTCCGGTGGTCTGTTCGGCAAGGGTTGGTTAAACGGCAGCCAGGGTCAGCTGGAGTTTCTGCCCGAACGCTCGACGGATTTTATTTTTGCCGTGATTGGTGAAGAACTGGGCCTGATGGGCACTCTCTCCATCCTGCTGGTCTACCTGTTTATTGTCGGTCGTGGACTCGTGATCGCCGCCGCCGCGCAGGACACTTTTTCGCGCCTGTTGGCCGGCACCATCAGCCTGACATTTTTCTTTTATATCTTCGTCAATACCGCGATGGTCACCGGACTGGTACCGGTTGTCGGCATTCCCCTGCCACTGGTCAGCGCCGGAGGCACGTCGATGGTGACGCTGTTGGCGGGTTTCGGTATTCTCATGTCTATCCAGACGCACCGGAAGCTACTGGCACGATGATAAGGAATATCACGACCCGCCGATCGAATTTTGTCCTGCAAAAGCTGGCGGTCATCGCATTGCTGTTTCCGGCCATGATTTATGCGCTCGATTCGGATCGGGCGGACGTGCAATCTTTTATGGATAAACTGGTCAGGGAGCACGGATTCGAGCGGCAATACGTTGAGTCCATCCTCAAACAAGGAGAGACCCAGCAGTCAATTCTTGATGCGATCAGCAGACCGGCTGAACGGACAAAGCCCTGGTACGAATATCGGGCTATTTTCGTCACGCCAAAGCGTATCAATGCGGGGGTGAAATTCTGGAAAAAACACCGCGAGCGATTGGAGAGAATTTCTGCCGAGAGCGGCGTGCCGGCGCGAATCATTGCCGCAATTATCGGCGTGGAAACGTTTTACGGTACCCGCACCGGTACCTATCGGGTCATCGATTCACTGACCACGCTCGGCTTCGATTATCCGCCTCGCAGTAAATTCTTCCGCTCAGAACTTGAGCAATTGTTTTTACTGGCCCGCGACGAACGACTAAAGCTCGACGAGATAAAGGGGTCTTACGCAGGCGCCCTGGGTCCACCGCAATTCATACCGAGCAGTTATCGCCATTATGCCGTAGACGGGGATGGTGACGGTCAGCGTGATCTTTTTAACAATTGGGATGACGTTCTGGCTAGCGTCGCGAATTACTTCGTGGTGCACGATTGGCGGCGTGACGAGCCCACAGCCGTACGGGGCTTTCTGCACGCGGAAGCCAGTATTCCTATTAAAAAGAATGGCTTGAAGCTGACCAGCACCGTTGCTGAATTGGCTGTTCGCGGCATTCTTTTCGACACGGAGCTGGACAAATCAACTAGCGCCGAATTAATCAGCCTCGAAGGCGAAGATGAACAGGAATATTGGGTTGGATTTCACAATTTTTATGTCATCACTCGGTACAATCGTAGCGTCATGTATGCGCTTGCTGTGTACCAACTCAGTGAAGCGCTGGCCGAGCGCATCGGCGAAGAAGGCCGGGTGGCCAAACGCCAGGAACCTTGAAGCTTGAATGTTGAAATACGGCGATAAGATTATGATCAGCCTTCCGCATATTACCCGACTGCCGGCTTTACCCTCGGTTTCAGGCGTCGCTCTTACTGGTAGTTTTGTTGGTTTGCGTTGCAGGTTGCGGCGGTGTGACCCGATGGGAAGATGATGCCCACCAACGCACGCAGAAGGTCACAAAATCTCAAAAGCGCAGTTCGCGTGGCAATCCGCCGTTTTATGAGGTTTTTGGTGAACGCTATTACGTGCTGAATACCAGTTCCAATTATATAGAACGTGGGATCGCATCCTGGTACGGCAAAAAGTTTCATGGCAAACCAACATCCAGCGGCGAAATATACGATATGCACGCCATGACGGCCGCGCACAAAACGCTGCCATTGCCGACCGACGTTCGGGTCACTAATCTTCGTAACGGCAAGAGCATTGTCGTCAGGGTTAATGATCGCGGACCATTTGTGGACAATCGCATCATCGATCTTTCTTTTTCCGCGGCCCGGAAACTGGATATGATCTCGACGGGTACAACATTCGTCGAAGTGGAAACATTTATGGGTAACGCTACAAAAGCCCCGCTGCTTGCAGATTCCGCCAGCCGGCCGACGGTCACTAAGGTAGCCGTATCGATGGCAAATCCGATTTCCAGCGCAGTGGCCGAGTCATCCATGGATACAACCGTCATTCGTCTGTATCTGCAAGTCGGCGCATTTGGTGATCGACTGAATGCGCAAAAATTGCAACAGCAATTAAACAGTCATGGCATTGCCAATGTGGTAATTCGCTATGATCAAAGCCGCGAACCGGCCTTGTATCGGGTCCGTCTCGGACCGATCACGAACGTCGCTGAGTACGATTCTCTGGTTAAACGTGTCGGCGGCATTCATATCAAGGATACTCACCTGGTGACGGAAACTGTTGAGCGTGGGACAACGGATTTATCCGCCAGTGGGATGCGCGGATTGTCGGGGGGATAGCCGGTGGGCCTGAGGCCCAGGGACCCGGTAAGGTTTGGGGGATTATAGAGTTGTTGTCGGGAGTGCACCATGACTAGCAGGTTGTTGAAAAAGTCTCAGGCGAGCGCAAGACAAGGCAAGAATCGGCGAGCAAGCGCAGTGTACACGCCAGTACATGAGCATTGTGAGCCGATTCTTAACGCAGTATTGTGCCGCATGAGGGTTTTTCAACAGCCGGCTAGATTTATCAGCGCCTCGTTCATCACGACCTTCGTATTGATGGCGCCTTTGTTCGCCTGGGCACAAATGCCGGTGCCGTCGGCACCCGATCTCGGTGCGCGGGGCTTTATCCTGGTCGATCACCAGAGTGGCCAGACGCTCGCCGAGAAAAATGCGGATGAACGCATGGATCCAGCCAGCATCACCAAACTAATGACTGCATATGCGGCTTTCCGGGCACTGCGATCCGGGCAAATCGCACTGCAGGACGAGGTGTTGATCAGTGAAAAAGCCTGGCGAACAACTGGTTCCAGAATGTTTATCGAGGTCAATACACGCGTGTCGGTTGAGGATCTGCTGCAGGGAATGATCGTGCAATCCGGTAATGACGCAAGTGTCGCACTGGCTGAACACCTGGCCGGGACGGAGACTACTTTTGCAGAAATGATGAATCAATACGCCGCCGAACTACAGATGTCGAATACGCAGTATAAAAACAGCACTGGGCTGCCGGCTGACGATCATTACACCACGGCTTCTGATATCGCTCGCCTGGCTCAGGCGATCATTACGGAATTTCCAGATTACTATAGGTGGTATTCGCAGAAAGAATTTACCTACAACAAAATATCGCAGAAGAATCGCAATGCACTACTTTGGCGTGATCCGAGCGTCGACGGGATGAAGACCGGCATGACCGAGGCCGCTGGTTATTGCCTGGTTTCATCTGCGATGCGCGACGACATGCGCTTGATTGCCGTAGTGCTCGGCACCAAAAGCTCATCAGCGCGGGCAAAAGATTCTCAGGCTTTACTGAATTACGGATTCAGATTTTTTGAAACCCGACTACTCTATGCAGCCGGTGGCCCGGTGACTGAAGCTCGCGTATGGAAAGGCGATACGGAACACGCCAATCTCGGCCTGAAAGACGATCTGTTCGTCACCATTCCGCGCGGCAGTTACGAGCAGCTGGAAGCAAAAGTGGACGTGCCGGCGCAACTCGTTGCACCCGTCGATCGATCGACCAAGCTCGGCACGGTGCGCATCAACCTGGACGAACGAACAGTGGCCCAGGCCAACCTTTTCGCACTGAGTCCTATCGACGAGGGGACACTCTGGCAGGTTGCCAAAGATTCGGTCCTGCTTTGGTTCCAGTAGTGTGGCGGCCACGCTGGCAATTGCTTATCTGAACGGTTCGTTTCTTCCGCTAGACGAGGCGACCATTTCACCGCTCGATCGCGGTTTTCTGTTCGGCGACGCTGTTTACGAGGTCATACCGATATACGACGGCCGGCCGTTTTTGCTGGATGCCCATCTGCAACGGTTGAATCGGAGCCTGAACGAATTACGTATCGCCGATCCACATTCAACAGAACACTGGCAGACAGTCATCGAAGGCCTGATCGAGCAAAATGACGGCGGTGATCTGGCCATCTATATACAGGTGACTCGTGGTGCAGACTCGGGCCGCGATCATATGTTTCCTGACCAGGTAACACCGACCGTCTTTGGCATGGCGAGCGTTTTGGCGCCCACGGATTTTTCGGCAGGGGTCAGTGCGATCACGCGGCCGGATAATCGCTGGAACCGCTGCGACATAAAAGCCACAGCTCTGCTGGCTAATGTGCTGGCTCATCAGCAAGCGCGCGAAGCCGGCGCCGCGGATGCCATTCTGATCTGGGATGACGAAGTTACCGAAGGCGCATCTAGCTCGGTCATCATTATCGAGAACCGCGAATTGGTCCGCCGACCTAATGGCCATGAAGTTCTACCGGGCACGACGACCGACCATGTCATCACACTGGCCCGTGCGGCCGGGCTAGGTTACCGACAGGAACGCATATCGGTAGCCCGCCTGCGCAGCGCCGACGAAATCTGGCTAACCAGTGCGACCAAGGGCATTGCACCGATCGTGCGACTTGATGATCAGCCGATTGGTACAGGAACTCCGGGCCCGGTCTGGCGGCAATTGATAAAACTCTACGAGGCCAGCAAGCGTGAATGAACACGAAAGCCTGTTGGAATTTCCGTGCCGTTTTCCGATCAAGATCATGGGCAAAGACCGCCCGGACTTCCAGGATCACGTTATCAGTCTGATCAGTTCCCACGTCGGTAAGATTGCAACAACAGACATCGTGTTACGACTCAGCAGCAAGGGAAATTTCCTGGCGTTGACGGTGACCATATCAGCCAAAAGCCGGGAACAACTGGATAACGTATACCGATCTCTGACTGCCAGTAATCGGGTTCTGTTTGTTCTTTAGTCTTTAAAATGGTGTCTGACACCTTATTCTCGCACTATATTTATTTATCCCGCCATCATCCTTCCAGGAAATATGGCTACTTCGCTGACAATACGACGACTGGGTCTGACAGAGTATGCGACGACATTGGCGTCAATGAATACATTCACTGACGCTCGGGGGCCTGACACACCAGATGAATTCTGGTGTGTCGAGCATCAGCCAGTGTATACGCTGGGCCTCAACGCAGATCGTGCCCATGTGCTGACACCGGGGTCCATCCCGGTCCTGCAGGTCGATCGTGGCGGCCAGGTAACCTATCACGGACCCGGGCAACTCGTAGTGTATACGCTACTTGATCTTAAACGCGCCAAGATGGGTATTCGAGATCTGATTTCCGGATTGGAGAACGCGATGATTGCCACCGTCGCCGACTTCGGCGTAACGGCGATCAACCGTCGCGACGCGCCGGGCATTTACGTCGACGGCGCCAAGCTCGGCAGTATCGGCCTGCGCGTTCGTCGTGGCTGCAGCTACCACGGTCTATCGCTGAACATCGACATGGACCTGGCACCTTTCCAACAAATCAATACATGCGGCTTTGAACATCTTTCCGTAACGCAATTACGTGATCTCGCCGGACCACTGGATATCGAAGCCATAGCGACTGCGTTGACCGAATATCTTGCGCGCGATTTAGGGCTACTGAATAATAAGGAATAGATTTTGTTTCTTAAAAGGAAGGAATTTTCTATTGGGAAAAAGCATCGGCACTTATCAGTCGGCAGGACGACCTGACAGCAGTTGATCCAACTGACGAAGCCGCTCGGGCGTACCTGCATCGATCCACAACCCGTCAAACTGCTCACCGCTTATGGCATCCCGTTTCATAGCTGTGACCAGCAGTGGCGCCAGCGGGAATTTCCCGGCGCTGGAATCCTTGAATAAGCCGGGATGTAAAAATGCCAGGCCCGAATACGTCATGCTCTTTTTGCCGCGGTTGCGCATCCGCCCGTGGTCGAGACAAAAATCACCGTCGGGGTGGTGACCGGGGTTCGGCACCATAACAAGATGGCCAACAACGCCCGCCGCAAGGCTCAAAGACCTATAGTTAAACTTGCAATAAACATCACCATTGACCAGCCAGAATGGTTCGGAACCCAACAGCGGCAACGCGTGATAAATGCCGCCACCGGTTTCAAGAGGTTCCGGCCCCTCCTCGCTATATGTTATTAATAGCCCATATTTAGAACCATCGCCGAGAAATGCGCGAATCTGATCGCCACGCCAGGACAGGTTGATGACCAATTCATTTATGCCGGCGCGCGCAAGCCTGTTGATATGATGCTCAATCAACGGTCTGCCGCCGACCGATAACAGTGGCTTAGGGACGGTGTCAGTCAGCGGCCGCATTCGCTCGCCACGACCTGCCGCAAGAATCATCGCTTTCATTGGACGTTTAGCAAACTGATCGCTGTAAAGAAACACTCGGATTTTCGCACAGAAAATAGCGGCGTCCGGTTTTTTTTACCGGATATAATCCGCTCTGCGTGTTCGCATGCTCGGGAAATTTTTTTGCGCATTTCTTGCCTGACTCTCGTCCTATTCCTGTCGTCTGCCTGGGGTCAGGATGGCATTGCCGTCTCTGAAGAATTCGGTGAAAACGAAATTTCGGCCGGTCAGCCGCAGGATACGCAACCCGACGACGGCGTGCCGCCTGGCGAAGTTGCCAACTGGGGCAGCTGTAAGGTTACACCGCCGCCCCCCCCTGCCGCTGCCACCGTCCATGATCGGCGATGAAGAACTGGAAATTTTCAGTGGCAGAGCAGAATTCAAGCTCGATGGCGATGCCCGCTTCAGCGATCAGATTGCCTTGCGCAGCGGTGAGCGTATTTTGCGTGCCGACAGCGCTCACTTTGACAGCGAGACCCGTATCTTTTCCGTGGATGGGGCCGTGGAGTTTCGTGATCCGGAATCGCGTGTGCAGGCCAACAGGGCTGAATACAATCAGAATACGGGAGAAGTGGTTTTCGATGCAGCCGAGTTTCAGCTTTGGAGTGTTCCGGCCCGCGGCGCCGCGGAATCTATCAAGGTTGAGAGGGCCGGGCAACTCCAGTTGAAAAAAGTCAGTTATACGTCTTGCCCGGAAGGCAAGGATGACTGGATGCTGCGTGCGAGCAAGATAACCATCAATCAAAACACGGGTGTCGGCACGGCACGACATGCCCGGCTGAAATTCAAGGGCGTGCCGATTCTGTATTTCCCTTATTTCTCGTATCCAGTCACCAATAAACGCAAATCAGGCTGGTTGCTACCCGACCTCGGCAGCAGTCAGCAGCGGGGTATTGATATTGCCGTTCCGTATTACTGGAACATCGCGCCTCAGTATGATGCAACCATTATGCCGCGTTACATGTCCAGGCGCGGTCTGCAATTACAGTCTGAATTTCGATATTTGGCGAAGAAGCACAATGGCGTCCTGACCGGCGAATACCTGAACGATGACGACGTGACCAATACCGACCGGGCACTGGCCGCATGGTTTCATCGCACAAATTTTTCACCGGACTGGCGCGGTACGGTAGATGCCATCGCGGTATCCGATACAGCATACTTCGAAGACCTCTCAAGCGGTCTGGCAACTACGAGCCAGACCTTCCTGCGCCGCTACACGGATGTTGAATGGTTCAACAACATCTGGTACGGATTTTTGCGTTTCGAGGACTATCAAACCCTCGATCCCACGATCGTCCCAGAGGACGAGCCCTATCAGACCCTGCCGCAGCTGGCTATTCAGGGATTCTCGCCACGTGGTCTGTTCGGGCTGCAATACACGTTTGATGGACAAGCAGCTTATTTCAATCGCGATGTCGGTGTGACCGGCGTGCGTGCGCAAATCAGACCGGAAATCGCCCGGTCGTTCCGATATCGGAGCCTCGACGTGGAACCCATGGTCGCGCTCGATTACACGACGTACAGCCTGTCGGACACGCTGCCGGGCGAGCCGACAAGCCCCGACCGAACACTACCAATTTTCAGCGTCGATGTGACGACTGCTTTCCAGAGAATTACCGATAAACGCAAGTGGCTACAGACACTCGAACCGCGGGCGATGTATACCTATATCCCATTTCGCGGACAGGATGACCTCCCGGTATTCGATACCATAGAACCCGATCTGAATGTCGTCCAACTATTCCGCCAAAATCGCTTCGTTGGTGCGGATCGAATCGGTGATACCAACCAGATCAGCCTGGGGATCACAACTCGCTGGATAAATGCGGCGAATGGAAGCGAATTTCTTCGCGCCACCATCGGTCAGATTCGTTACCTGAGCAGTCTGGATGTCACACTGCCCGATGGTGAACCGAGCGACAGCAACTCTTCCGATTACCTGGCCGAACTCGGCATGAAGTTGTTCGACAACTGGAAAATGCGCCTGGGTTACCAATGGGATTCAGATCGGCGCGAAACCCAGCTGGCAGAAGTACGTGTGGGATATCGATCCGGAAATTCAAAGATTGCCAACATCTCGTATCGGTTTCGCGAGGATTCCCTGGAGCAACTGGACATTTCCGCGGCATGGCCGGTTGGCAGCCGCTGGAACCTGGTCGGTCGTTATGATTACTCGATTCAAGACCGTCAGCCTCTGGAAGCGTTTATCGGCGTAGAATACGAGACCTGCTGCTGGGCGGTCAGAACCGTCTGGCGACGCAACGTGACGCGGCGGACCGGCGAGCAGGATACATCGATTTCCCTGCAGTTGATCCTCAAGGGATTTGGCAACTCAGCCAGCGCCGCGGACCGGTTGCTGGATCGTGGTATTCTTGGCTACGACTGATATGAACGCCCTTCGATTACTCATACTATCAGGCTGCCTGTGCGGCACGAGTGTCCTGTACGCTCAGACCCGGGAGCTGAGTAGCACCGGTGAAATGCTGGATGGGATCGCCGCCGTCGTCAACGACGGCATTGTGCTGAAAAGTCAGCTGGAAATAGAAATCCAGCGCATTGTACAGCGACTCGAATCCCAGGGTACACAGATACCGCCGATGAGTACCCTGGCCGAACAAGTTCTCGAGCGCCTGGTCGTAAACCAGATTCAACTGCAGCGGGCCGAGCGAGTCGGTATCCGTATCTCGGACGAGACCCTTAACGTAGCTTTGTCGAACGTTGCGCAAAGGAACAACACGAGCCTGTCTGAACTACCGGAAATGCTGGGCAGTGAGGGCGTAGATTACGCGGCGTATCGCGCGGAAATGCGTGACCAGCTCGCAATCGAACAACTACGCCAGCGGGATGTCATCGGGCGTATCGGCATAACGCCGAAAGAACTGGAAGAATACCTGGAACGGCAGAAAGGCCGGGCTTTCCAAAACCAGGAATTCAAGCTGTCACAGATTCTGATATCAGTTTCGGCGAGTGCAACCGCTGAACAGATTGAAGCAGCGGAACAGGTGATACTGGATATTTATAAGCGGATCCAGGCGGGTGAGTCATTTGTCGAACAGGCAATCGCATTATCTGACGGTCAGAAAGCACTCGAAGGGGGTGATCTTGGTTGGCGAAAAGGGGATGAGCTACCAACCTTATTCGCCGAAATCGTGCCAGGCCTGGGAATCGGGCAAGTTTCCGAGCCGGTTCGCAGTGCGAGTGGTTTTCACCTGGTGAAACTCGACGACCGGCGGGGCAGCGATCCGATCATGCAACAGCAAACTCACGCACGACACATATTGATTTCGACGAATGAAGTACTCGACGACGAGGCGGTTTACCAGAAACTCATAGAACTCCGGCAACAAATACTCGACGGTGACAGTTTCGAGGCGGTTGCAAAAGTGATTTCAGAAGATCCCGGCTCCGCCGTGGATGGCGGCGATCTCGGCTGGGCCGGTCCGGACGTATTCGTGCCCGAATTTCAGGCGGTCTGCGATGAACTCGAAATCGATGAAATCAGCAAGCCGTTCCAGACTTCGTATGGTTGGCATATCATCCAGTTGCTTGATCGACGCATGCATGACACGACTGAAGAAATACAACGTCAAAGGGCCATCATGGCGATTCGCAACAGCAAGATGAGCGAAGAAACCGAATTGTGGATGCGCAGGTTACGGGACGAGGCCTTCGTCGAATATCGTCTCTAGAAACGAGATTCAGGATCCATTGTGGTCCAGCAAGCAATTCCCCGAATAGCACTAACCCCTGGCGAGCCTGCTGGAATCGGGCCCGATCTGGCGATTGCACTGGCCATGGAGCCGTGGCCGGCGGAGCTCGTCGTCATTGCCGACCCCGAGATGCTCCGGGTCCGCGCTGGCCAACTCGGTACACCGATAGATGTGCAACCGTTTAACGGGCAACTCGCGCCGCAGCCTAATCCGCCCGGCCGAATCAAGGTGCTCGCGGAAAAGCTGGCCACCACCACGGTGCCCGGACAACCGGATTCCGCCAACGCCCTCTATGTGCTCGCCTGTTTGCGACGTGCCATCGCCGGTTGCATGCAACAGAAATTCAGCGCAATGCTGACCGGGCCGGTGCAGAAGAGTGTTATCAATCAGGCCGGGATCCCGTTTACCGGGCACACCGAGTTCCTCGCCGAACAAATCGGTGTGCAGCAGCCGGTTATGCTGCTGGTCTCGGGCGACCTCCGAGTCGCCTTGCTGACGACCCATCTCGCATTGCGCGAAGTACCTGAGCAAATCACGGCGGAACGCATCCAGTCAACGCTGCGGACCCTGCATGACGACCTTCAGCAACGCTTCGGCATCGGCGAACCGCGCATCATGGTGCTCGGGCTGAATCCGCACGCCGGGGAAGCGGGACATCTGGGCAGTGAGGAACAGGAGATCATTGAACCCGCCCTGGCTCATCTGCGCGCACAGGGCATGCAGCTTACCGGACCGATTCCGGCCGATACGGCATTCACCGCGGATCATCTCTCTGCCGCTGACGCGGTATTGGCGATGTATCACGATCAGGGTCTGCCGGTATTAAAGCACCAGGGTTTCGGCAGCTCAGTGAACGTAACATTGGGACTGCCAATCATTCGCACATCAGTGGACCATGGTACGGCACTGGATCTGGCAGGCACGGGACGGGCCAATCCGGGCAGTATGAGAGCGGCCCTGCAGCTGGCTATCGAAATCCAGGCGCGCCTGGAAACATGAATCGTCCACGTAAGTATTTCGGTCAACATTTTTTACATGACCAGAACATCATCCAAAAAATTATCAGCGCCATCGCGCCCGAACCGACCGACTATTTCGTGGAGATTGGTCCGGGACAGGGGGCCCTGACGCGGCCCCTGCTGGAGCGAGTTGCAAAACTCGACGTGATCGAAATCGATCGCGAGCTTGCCAGGGTACTCGCCGACGAATTAACGAATCCATGCCTGACCGTGCATCAGGCCGATGCGCTGAAATTCGATTTTCGGCAGATCGAAGCGCCGCCCGGCAGCTTACGCCTGGCAGGCAACCTGCCGTACAACATTTCCAGCCCGTTGCTGTTTCATATCCTGACCTACGGTCAACTGTTCCGGGACGTACACGTCATGCTGCAAAAGGAGGTCGTCGCGCGCATGATGGCGATACCCGGTAACAAGATCTATGGTCGTTTGACTGTCGCCCTGGCGGCACGTTGCAAAATCGAATCTCTGTTCGATATAAAACCCGGTTCTTTCAGGCCGGTGCCGCGCGTCAATTCTTCCTTTGTTCGCCTGCGCCCCGATGCGCAGCAATGGGCGCGCATCGATGATGAAACAGCCTTTGACCAGGTTCTGCGGCAGGCTTTTAATATGCGTCGCAAACGCCTGGCTAATGCGTTAAAGGGAATGGTCAATGAAAAGGAGATCGAATCGCTCGGTATAGACCCGAACCTGCGTGCCGAGCAAATCACTGTGGATTCCTTCATTCAACTTGGAAATTATTTTGCCTCGGCCACAGCGAATGAATCCGGGAATAGGTAACCATGGGCATTGCGGGTTAACATTAGATATGGATACGGAACCCGGTCGGCCGGAGCTGCGAGACACGATCAAGGTTGAGGTTCAGACCAGTTTTCTCCCGGATCAATCCGATACGGAGGAAGGGCGTTTTGTCTTCGCTTACACCATTACGATCATGAATACCGGCACAATAGCCGTCCAGTTACTCACTCGCCGCTGGGTAATCACTGATGCCAGCGGCAAGGTGCAGGAGGTTGAAGGCGACGGCGTGGTTGGCAAGCAACCCAAATTACGCCCTGGAACGTTCTATCGATATTCCAGTCTGTCGGTTATTGAAACGCCGGTCGGCGCGATGGAAGGCAGCTATGGCATGGTGGACGCTGACGGTAACCTTTTTAGAGCGTCTATAGCCGCGTTCAGGCTGGCGGTGCCCGGTATCCTCAACTAACAGGCTATTGCAACCGTTAGCCACATGGCGATCTACGCAATCGGTGATGTCCAGGGCTGCTATGACGAACTCTCGCGCCTGATCGACAAGCTGAAATTTGATCCCGCCAACGATGAGCTCTGGTTTGTCGGCGATCTTGTAAATCGAGGTCCCCGGTCGCTCGATGTATTGCGGCTGGTTGCATCACTCAACAAAAGCGCCACCGTGACGCTGGGCAATCATGATCTCCACCTTCTGGCAATCGCCGAATGCCCTGAGACCGCCGATGCTCAACTCAAACCCGTGATTACCGCGAGCGATGCCGAAGAATTACTCAAATGGTTGTCACATCAACCCATGGCTGTCTATCGTCCGGAACTGAATACGCTGATGATCCATGCCGGGGTTGAACGCAGCTGGGATCCGCTGCAAACCGTAAAACTCGCCCGTGAGGTCGAGAGCGCACTGCGGGGTGATCGACGGCAGGATTTTTTGCGGCACATGTATGGGCGCCAGCCGGACCGTTGGTCAAAGGATCTCGAGGGCATGGACCGGTTGCGATTCATCACTAACTGCCTGACGCGGATACGTTTTTGCTATGCAGACGGACGCCTGGAGTTCGATCATAAGGAGCCACCCGGCCAGCAACCTGATAATCTGATTCCGTGGTTCGATCTTCCGGATCGGGCCACCCAAACGGTGCGCATCGTCTACGGTCACTGGGCCTCGCTGGGCCTCTTGCAGCGCTCGAACCTGCTGGCCATCGATACGGGTTGTGTCTGGGGGCGGGAACTCACCGCCGTACGCCTGGAAGGGCCGTCGCGTATATATAGCGTTGCTGCGTCTTAGCCTGCATTTCTCACCGGGCTGAAATCCCGAATCAAGGTGAGAAATTCACAAGCCCGCGCCCTGATGATTTCGGATGTGTTGGATCAAGCTGATAATACCACCGCAACCGGGGTGCTGGTTTTCAGACCGCGACAGCCGCCTTGATATGCGGGTGAGATTCGTAGCCAAGAATCTCAAAATCGTCGAACTGATAATCAAAAATAGAAGCGGGTTTGCGCCGGATCGCAAGGCGCGGTAATGGTAATGGCTCTCGTTCAAGTTGTTGCTCGGCCTGCTCCATGTGATTCAGGTACAGGTGGCAATCACCACCGGTCCATATAAATTCGCCGACCTTCAAATCCGACTGTTGCGCGACCATATGGGTCAATAACGCATACGATGCAATATTGAACGGTACCCCAAGAAATATATCCGAGCTTCGTTGGTAGAGTTGGCAGGATAAATACCCGTCCGCCACATAAAACTGGAACAGGCAATGACACGGCGCCAGGGCCATTTTATCCAGCTCGCCGACGTTCCAGGCGCTGACGATAATGCGGCGTGAATCCGGATCTTGTCGCAGTGTGTCGATCACCTGTTCGATCTGGTCGACCTGTCCTCCGCCGGGAACCGGCCACGAACGCCACTGCGCACCGTAAACCGGCCCCAGCTCGCCGGTTTCATCGGCCCATTCATCCCAGATCGACACTTTGTTGTCATTCAAATAACCAATATTGGTATCGCCGCTCAAGAGCCACAGCAATTCATGGATGATCGAGCGAGTGTGCAATTTCTTGGTCGTAACCAGCGGAAATCCATCCCGAAGATCAAATCGCATCTGGTGACCAAATACGCTCAGTGTGCCGGTGCCCGTGCGGTCATCCTTGCGCACGCCCTCGCTACGCACTCGACGCATCAGATCCAGATATTGCTTCACGCCCCGTACCCCTCGATCAACGCCTATCCCTGCTTTCCTGATATCGCCGCTGGCGGTCGCCGGTAAGCAAGCCACAATAATAGTACGCCAGCAAGGATCATCGGAAGGGTCAGCACATGACCCATCGTCACCCAGCCGAAAGCCAGATAATCGATGTGTGAATCGGGCAAGCGCACCAGCTCCACGACCGAACGGGATATTCCATAGCCAAGCAGAAACAGCGCCGAGACGGCGCGTACCGGTCTTGGCTTGGCCGAGAAAATCCAGAGCACGACAAACAAAACCAGCCCTTCCAGAAATGCCTCGTATAGCGGTGATGGATGCAGCGGTGGCGTGAGTAGCGTATCGCCGGGCAACCCGAGCTGCCGGTAACAAAGATCGCCGAACCGCGGATCCGAGCAGTTGACCTGCATGCCCCACGGAAGCGAGGTAGGTCCGCCCCATAGCTCGCCATTGATAAAATTACCGAGCCGGCCGGCGCCCAGGCCAATAGGTACCAGCGGCGCCACAAAGTCGATTATTTCCCAGAAGCTGCGGCCAATTTTTCGCCCATACAGGTACACGGCCAGCAGCACACCCAGAAAACCACCGTGAAACGACATGCCGCCCTGCCAGATATAGAGCAGGCTCAATGGTTCGTCTACGATTTGCGCCCAATTGTAAAACAGCATATACCCAATGCGCCCCCCGAGAATGACGCCGAGGGCAACGTAGAACAGCAGGTCGTCGACCTGCGCAACCGTGCAGGGCGAGGCCGGGCCCCTTGCACGACGCCGCGCCAACCACCAGCCGCCGGTGAAACCGACCAGGTACATCAAGCCGTACCACCGGATAGCCAGCGGCCCGATTTGCAACGCGACGGAATCAAACCCGGGATACTCAATCATCGGCGCAGTATAGAAAAAAATCGACGGCGGCGGTGCATTAAACCCTTAAGGACTTCGAGGATGATTCTGGAATATAGTGGCAGCGATGAACAGATTAGCAGGCGAAACCAGTCCCTATCTGCTGCAACACGCTGACAATCCGGTCGACTGGTATCCCTGGGGCGAAGAAGCCCTGGAATGCGCGAGAAAAGAGAACAAGCCGATACTCTTATCCATTGGCTACTCGGCGTGCCACTGGTGCCACGTCATGGCTCACGAATCCTTCGAAGATCCCGACACGGCTGATCTGATGAACCGCCTGTTTATCAATATCAAAGTCGATCGCGAAGAACGACCCGATCTCGACAAGATTTATCAAAGCGCACACCAGCTGATCCAGCGTCGGCCGGGTGGCTGGCCGCTGACGATGTTTTTGAATTACGCAGACCAACGACCGTATTTCGGCGGCACCTATTTTCCGAAAAACGCCATGCATGGATTACCCCCCTTCAGCGAGTTGTTGCAGAAAGCCGCTGATTACTGCCGGGACAATCAACAGGAGATCAAGGCGCACGGCACGGCAGTGCTGGAGGCATTCACCCACCTGGAACCGGGTGAGCCCGCACCCGCGGATGCATTATCGGACCAACCACTGGCTGGCGCCCGCGAAGTGCTGGGCCAGCAATTCGATGAGACCCACGGAGGATTCGGCAGCGCGCCGAAATTTCCACATCCATCCAACCTCGACCGTCTGCTGCGCCACTGGCGTTCGACCGCACATGGCGCAGAGCCGGACACTCAGGCGCTGTTCATCTGCTCGTTAACGCTGACGCGTATGGCTGAGGGAGGCATCTACGACCAGCTCGGCGGCGGATTCTGTCGCTATTCAGTCGACGCGGAGTGGGCAATCCCGCATTTTGAGAAAATGCTCTATGACAATGGGCCATTGCTCGCCTTGTACGCGCAACTCTGGCAGGCGAGCGGCGATGATCTGTACCGGCGCGTAGCTTCCGAAACTGCGGACTGGGTCATACGTGACATGCTTTCGCCGGAGGGCGGCTTCTATTCGACGCTGGACGCCGATTCCGAGGGCGACGAAGGGCGCTTTTATGTCTGGACGCCGGACAAGGTCCGCGCGCTGCTGACAGAAGACGAATTCAATGTAATGGCCGCACGATTCGGCCTCGACCAACCCCCCAATTTCGAAGGGCAATGGCATCTGCGCGTTGCGAAATCGATTCAGGCGGTCACCGAATCCTGCGGCAAGCCTGAGTCCACGGTACAGCGCTTGATTGACGACGGGCGTGTAAAGTTGCTGGCGACGCGCAATGCGCGCATCTGGCCGAGTCGCGACGAGAAAATCCTGACCAGTTGGAATGCGTTGATGATACGGGGGCTGGCGGTTGCTTCACGGGCTCTCAATCGTGTTGAACTGGCTGAAACAGCCGCAGGGAGCATCGATTTCATTCGCTCGAAAATGATCCGCGATGACCGGCTGCTGGCGACCTACAAAGACGGGCGCGCGCGTTTTAACGCCTATCTGGATGACTACGCCTACCTTTTGGACGCAATACTGGAGCTATTGCAGGCTCGCTGGAGCGGTGAACACCTGAGCTTTGCGATCTGGCTCGCCGAGCAACTGCTGGAAAATTTTCAGGATCCCGAGCATGGCGGTTTCTACTTCACGTCCAATGATCACGAGGAACTGATTCACAGAAGCAAACCCATGTCGGATGACGCCTTGCCGTCCGGCAACGGCATTGCCGCCCTGGGGCTGATACGCCTCGGTCATCTCCTCGGCGAGCCACGTTATCTCGATGCAGCCGCAGCGACCGTGTCGGTCGGCTGGGCCGGCATGAAGGAGTTCCCATACGGGCATACGGCCCTGGTCACGGCACTCGAAGAAACCCTTTATCCGCCCGAAATTGTCATCCTGCGTGGCACGGCTACGGAAATTGACGACTGGTCAGAGAGTCTGGCGGCGATCTATTCCCCGCGTCGCCTGCTGCTGGCGATTCCTGACTCGGAAACAGACCTGCCCGGCGCCCTGGCGACGCGTAAACCACAGGCGAGCACAGTTGCCTATATATGCCGCGGTACAAGCTGCAGTGCGCCGATTGCATCGCTCGAAGAGCTCGCTGCGGAACTCACGGAAAGTTAACGCGAAAATCAATTCACTGTGAATTTAAGCTGCGGATTTATCTCGCCGAGTGCGGTCCGCAAGCGCTGGATGTAATCCGGTGGAAAGGTCCAGATCGACGTTTCTTCATTGCGAACCAACCCACGTGTAGCCGGCGGCAGATCGTACATCAGCGTCATCAGAATATCGCTGCTGGCCCACGGGCTCTGGCGGAAATAGCCGTGGCCGTTGCCGCCCGTGCCACCTTCCGCGTCTGTGACATTAATAATGCTGACATCGGCTTCATGTTCATCGAAATATGCGGATAAGCTCTCCGGTAACTCGGTCCACATCTGGCCCAGGCGTTCGCGCCGGGTCAGGAAGGTCGAGAAGCCCAGCGCCTTGTCCCGTTCGGAAACGTAAATGGACAGATGGCGCGGGATTTCAAGTAAACCGTCCGCCACGTAGGTCCCAAAAACCTGTCGATCCACATCGCTGCCAATCAAAATCAGGTTACCGATTCGCAGTTCATCCCGAATTTTTTCTGGTGAACTGTCGTGGTGCATGAGCGCCAGTTGTTCGAATGTTCGGGAAACCAGCCGCGTTCCAGCGCTGTAACCTACTACGTGAATTTGCTCCACGTCGGTTTCCTCAGCCAGGTATTCGATAAAAATTCGCAGATTGCGGGCAAAGCCGGCGGCCGTTTCCGTATCCTTCAAATAGGCCCATTTACTCGGCGTGGATGGCCACGAATAAGCGATGAATACGCCATCGTAGCCGAGAAAGTGCCAGAGTTCCGTCGCCACGAGCACTGGGTTTTCGAATATAACCTTGTAACCGTGCACATAAATGTAAATGTCTTTGCGTTTGGATGTCGCGAGCCTGGAATTCACCACGTCTGCGAACTCGGCGTCCGCACTATGCGGATAAGTACCAAATTTATCCAGCGGCAAAAATGGAACCCAGCTACGGTCGAGCCCGCCAAATTCTTCGACGTCGGATACTTCGATCGGATATTTGTCGCTGCGGTTTTTCGCCAGGGATAGCCGCCTCGCATCCTCCCAGGTCATGTCCGCCCGCGCCAGCTTTACTTTGGCGAGGCCCAGACGCAGGTAACCACCGCGATCGTTCAGATAAAATCGCTCCTTCGAGTCTTCAGTCGCCGGCATGCGGTCCGTCGCATAAAGAACGCCCTGATACGGCAAGTCGTCAATCGATCGTGAATCTGTAAATGGATTGAAATTTTCGTCATAGACCTCGGGAGCCGGCATTAATTCGATCTGCAAGGGCTTCGCCCCACCGCAGGCGGACAACGCCAGGATCAGCACCAGTATGCCTATCTGCCGCGCGCTGCGTTTACATGGTGTTGTATCACCGACGCTCATGTCTATCCTCGAAACGTAATCTCTACAATCGCAGTGGCAATTCTCGCAGCCGCTTGCCGGTGGCTGCAAATACCGCATTGTTCACGGCCGGTGCAATCGGTGGAGTACCAGGCTCACCAACGCCTCCGGGAGCCGCATCGCTGTCGATAATGTACACATTAATCTCCGGCGTGCCGGCCATGCGCAACATGCGGTAATCATGAAAGTTACTCTGCTTCACGTAGCCATTCTCAATTTCAATTTCACCATATAACGCAGCCGTCAGACCAAAAATTATGCCGCTTTCCATCTGGCCGCGCACGATGTCCGGATTGATGGCGATACCGCAGTCCACCACACAGGTCACCCGCTGAACAGCGATCGAATTATTCTGATCAACAAAGATTTCGGCTACCTGACCAACGACGGTGCCGTAACATTCGTGTATCGCGATGCCCTGGTGTTGACCTGACGCCGGGAAGCCCCAATTGCTCTGCGTTGCCAGCCGCTCCAATACACGCAGATGACGGGGACGCTGCGCCAGATACTGGCGTCGATACGCCATCGGGTCGGCGTTTGCGTGGTGAGCGAGTTCATCGATAAAAGATTCGATGGCGAATGCATTGTAATAATTACCCACGGAGCGCCAGATCCCGACGGGTACACCGGGATCCCAGTCCAGCGTCTCAACTCGAAGGTTCTCGAACTCGTAGGGAATCGTGGCCGCTCCGTCACGCGCCTGAAACGGGCCGAGAAATTTGGTGAATACCCTGGAGCCCAGCTCAGCGGTGGCTTGTATGACACCGTCCGGCAGCCATTCGGGCGCCAGCGTGCTGAGGCCCGGCGGCAGAATATGCTCAATCAGATTCGGTGCCACCAGGCGATGTTCCCAGCCGACTGGTCGCCCCGATTTGTCCAGTGCCGCGCGAATCCGGTGCATAGTCGCGCCGCGAAAATAATCGTTTCGCATATCATCTTCGCGCGACCAGATCAGCTTAACGGGATGATCGACCCGTAACGCGATTGCAACGGCCTCGGCAACATAATCGTTCAAGGCACGCCGGCCAAAACCACCCCCGGCAAACAAAGTGTGCACATGCACCTGATGCCGAGACAAACCGGTCATCCCGCAAACCAACTGCCGGGTCAGATCCGGCCCCTGGGTCGCGACCCAGATATCGCATTGCTCCGCGCTCAACCGAACCGTTGCGTTCATCGGCTCCATCGTCGCGTGCGCGAGAAATGGCAAAGCGTATTCCGCGTATATGATGGTTGCGGCCTTTGTGAATGCCTTGCCAACATGACCATCGTGCCGTGCTTCGATACCGTCCTCCATATCCAGCAACTCGCGTTGTTTATCGTAAATTGTAGCCACGCTTGTGCCGGCCAGCGGACTGCCGGCCCAGTCGATCAGGAGTTTCTTTGCCGCCTGACTTGCGTGCCAGAAAGTTTCAGCAACCACTGCGATGCCTGAATGAATCTGCACGACACGATAGACACCGGCACTGCGTTCCGCGTCCGTCGCATCGTAGCTCAACACACGGCCACGCAATTGTGGCGAGTGCACCACCACCGCGATCAACATTCCCGGAAGATTACTGTCGATACCGTAGTTCAGCCCGCCGATCACCTTCGCCGGAATATCCGGTTTGGGCACGTGCTTGCCGATCCACTCGTACTCGCGACGTGGTTTCAACGCAATACCCGGCGCAATGCCGATGTGCGCTGCTTCCGTTGCCAGCTCACCGTAGCTCAAACGCTCGGCGGTAAGCTCATTGATGACGGTACCGTCACCGGGCGTAGTGACGTCGGCCCTTTCGACTCTCCAATGCTTTGCCGCAGCGCGAATCAGCATGTCCCGGGCCGTAGCACCGGTTTTTCTGATGGGTTCCCAGCGCGCGCGAATACTCTTACTCTCGGCCGTAATCTGAGTGGGATCCTGAAAATACGCGTGTACCGGCGCATGCCGGGCCGCGATCTGATCCGGGCGCACGGCCAGTTCCTCGGCGAGCATCGTAACGAAACCCGTCATGACACCCTGACCCATCTCAAGTTTATCGACCTGCAGAATAATGGCTCCGCCCGGCGTTATCTGCAGATAGGCGTTGGGTTCCAATACGCCGGGCATTTCGGCTAATGAGCGCTCGTCGGCATCTTCGACAAGCCAACTCAACACCAGCCCCCCACCGGCCACCGCGGCCGTGCCAATCAGCAGCTTGCGGCGGGTTACACGTCGCTCAGTCATCGGACCTCATGGCCATCAGTGATAGCAAAGCTGGAAAGAATCTGTTCAACAGCCTGCTAGTCCTCGGTATCGCTCGTTCGGTATAGAGCTGCGCCGCGTGCCGCCATTTTTCATTTTTCGGTGGGTGGCGCCTGGTGTGCGGGACTGTTCAGATAATGCTGTTGCAGCAGATCGTCACCAAAATCCCCACCGGGTACTCGCATGATGGTGTGAATATGATTCGGGCTGGACTCAAGTTTCGGCGAACGCAGGTTCGATGCATGATCAAACTCAATCAGGATCGACGGGCCGTGGATCCGGTAATACATCACGCTGCCATATTCAGTCAATCCTATCCATGCAAAATACAGACGATCCCAGCCATCCTGGAGTATGTCGCCAATAATCCGGTCCGCGATACCCGGTTCCACGTTCTGCACATATTCATCGATTAGCAGCCAGAATAATTGCCGTTGCGGACCGGTCATCGATGCGGCCGACAAACCGGAATATTTTCTTAGCGCGTCGGCTCGTCCGGGCATCGTGAAAATTCCGCGCGGCATTTCATCGTCAATCACAGCCTGACGGCGCTGCTCGTCCGTCAAACTAGCCATCAATGCATACGCCCGGTCTTCCTCGCCACCCAGTAATCGCCAACCTGCCAGCGGACCGCGCTGAACCTCGGCCGGATCGGCGCCCATGAAGGCCGGTGTGACCGCTAGCGAGCCGTCTATCGACGTGAAATTCAACGCCAGATGGTGGCCTTCGATTTGCCAGCCCCACGGCTCATCGCCACCCGGCTCACCGAAGATGGCTATCCAGTAAAATTCCTTGCCGATCTCGATTGGCCCGTCGGTATTGAAAATGATTTCACCGATATTCTCCCGGACCAGGTCGTCCATGCGCATGATGCCGGCCGATTTCTGATATCCCTGCGTGCTCAGGCCGCAGCGCATCAGGCGATGCACGAAAACTTTCTGCTCATCAGTCATGTCGACCATGGCCAGTCCCTGCTTGCGCGTCCTGGAACCCGTCACGTACGCCCATGCGCGCCGTTCCGGGATCGCAAACGCATAGGCGGCGCTTTGCCGCTGCTGGTCATCAAGAGCATGCAGAAACGTGGCGGCCGCTTTGGCGCATTGATCGGCGACAGATCCGGCATTAGCTGGACTAACCAGAGCAGTCGTGATCAGCACGACGAGTGTGAGGCCTGTTCTTTTCATGTTCTCATCCGATACCGATTCTAGCAGCCTGTTGGGAAACCCACAGGCAACGCAACACGAATTGCGTTCCGAAGCCGCTACCCGGAAAATACGACCAACCGGACAAAAAGTATAACAATGAAAAATGCTGGCTCTTCAGGCGTCAATCGCCGCCAGGTCCTCGCTGCGCTGGGCGTCGGCAGCTTCGCATTCAGCAATGGCGGCCTGCTACGTGCGGCCGAATCCACCGATGTCATCGTGCTGGGCGCCGGTCTCGCTGGTCTGAACAGCGCGCTGCTGCTCGAGGAGCTGGGTTTCCGCGTCACGCTACTCGAAGCATCCGATCATGTCGGCGGCCGGGTTCAGACTCGTAATTTCGGCGGTACGCTTCATGAACTGGGGGCCAGTGACATTGGCGTCATGTACGCACGGGTACTCGACATGATGAGGCGCCTGAAACTCGAACGAGTGCCGTCGTCGATCCGAATTCGGCCCTACAGCTATCATGTCGGCGGCAAAATGGTGCGTGCCGAGGACTGGGAGTCGGCGGGCGTCAATCTCACGATCGGTGACGAGCGTAGTATCGCGCCATCTAATCTGCAGCGGCATTTTCTCGGACAGTACAATCCACTCAAAGAACTGGACGACTGGTTGCTGCCGGAAAACCAACGATTTGATGTTCCGATCGGTCAATTCCTGCGGGAGCGCGGCGTATCCGACGAAGCCATCCGCCTGTTCGGCCATGCATATAACGGCATTGGCACGAATCGCACGTCGGCCCTGTCGCTGTTCCGCGATACCACACGCACTCAGTTCGGGATCCAGGCTTTCATGTCGATGAAACAGGCCGGACAGGACGTGGCACCGCTCAGCCAGGTCAGTGGCGGCAACCAGCGCCTGCCCGATGCGATGGCTGAGAATCTTAAGAGCGAAGTTCGTTTTGCCAAAGCGGCAGCCGCGATTTTCCACAACAACAAAGGCGTCGAGGTCACCTGCGTTGACGGCAGCCGTTACCGGGGAGCATTCCTGGTTGCCGCGCTTCCGCTGCTCGCGCTGCGCAATATAGAAATTACTCCAAACCTGTCAGCGGAAAAATCGGCCGCGATCAACCATATTGATTACTACGCCGTCACCAAGTTTTATCTGCGCCCAACCGCAAAATTCTGGGAGCTCGATGAATACGAGCCGACGATGTGGACCGACGGGACCCTGGAACGCGTGTTTGCCGCGACCGACGAAACCGGTGAGGTTCATTCGCTACTGGTCTGGCTGACCGGCCAGGGCAGCCAGCGCATCGATCAGTATAGCCGCGAAGTGGCCACGCACTTGATACTCGACAAAATGGCCGACATCCGACCGGCATCCAAAGGACAGCTGGAGGTCATGGGTTATCAGTCCTGGGGCCGCACGCCGTTCATCGGCGGCTGTGGGCACAGCTACGCCGCCGGGCAGATTAGCCGCTTCGCCGGTGATTTGCCGACACCTGAAGGCCGCATCCATTTTGCCGGTGAACACACGCGGCGCAGAGAATTCGGTATGGAATCGGCGATGGCGTCAGCCGAACGCGTGATCAGCGAAATCCTCGACGTGGCCTGAAAGACAGGGGAATTGAACGAAACAGGATTTGATCTTTTACTTTTAAGTAAGTTTTTCTTAATTATTTGGAAGGAACATTAAAATTGACAAATCTAAAGATTGACGCCACGCTAACTAATGTCGCTTACGCGACGGCCGTCGCCTGAATGGATCATCCGGAAGCTATGCCAGGAGAATAAAAAATGTGGATACGGAAAAATCGCAAGGATCAGCTGACCGGCAATAACACTCCGTTGCCGACACAGGTCGTGTCCAACGAAGAATACTACCCGATGCCGCAGACTCACGATCAGAAGCGGGTAGAAAACCTGATCCTCGAGATGGCCGACGAATACGGCCGCCGGCTCGGCATGTCCCGGCGCAGCTTCCTGCAAACGACCGGTGGCATGGCGACGGCTTTTCTGGCCATGAACGAGGTGTTCGGCAATTCGTTCAAGGTCAGTGAAGCTGAAGCAATCGATTCTGCTGCTTACGAGGAGAACTGGCCGAAAAAGGAATTCATCTTTGACGTCCAGACCCACCATGTCAAAGACAGCATCGCCGGACCCAAGGCGTTTCGCAAGATGACTGGCAAACTCGGCCTGAATCCGGCACTGGCAGGCGTGATCCCGGCCGACGATACCCTGCACAGGGGAAACTTCATCAAGGAAATATTCTTCGATAGCGACACCGTTATGGCCATGATGACCGGAGCCGTGATTGGTGACCGCAAACATCACGCGCTGCCCGCCGAAGAAATGGTCAAGACCCGCAACGTCGTCAACGAGGCAGCCGGGTCACAGCGCATGCTCAGTCATGGTCTCGGTGACCCATTCCTCGAAAACTGGCAAGAAGATGTCGAATACCAGGTCAAGGAACTCGGCATCGACGGATTCAAGTTTTATCCGGGCAACCCGACGGGGCCGTGGCGTATGGATGACCCGGAAATCGCGTATCCGTACTACGAAAAATGCCTGGAACTCGGTGTCAAGAACCTGAGCTTCCATAAAGGGCTGCCAATCCCGGGCCGCAGCCCGGAAGGCAAGCCAAAGTTTTACTACTGGATGACCGACGATATTCCGCCAGCGGCAAAAGACTTTCCGGATCTCAATTTCATTATTTACCACGCGGGCATGCAAAACATGATCTCGACGCTGCCGCCCGGCAAATCCGGTGTCGGTGACGATGGTTATATCCCGTGGACGACGGACCTCGTGAACGCACGCAAGGAAGACCCTTCATTGACGAACGTCTACATGGAACTCGGCACGGTATACGCATTCTCGGTCATTACACATCCGGAGATTGCCGGGCATTTGCTCGGCCAATGCATCGATGGCTATGGCGCAGACCACGTCCTCTGGGGCACCGACTGCATCTGGTGGGGATCGCCCCAGTGGCTGATCGAATCCTTCCGCCGCTTCCAGATCCCGGAGAACCTGCAGGAGAAGTTTGGCTATGCGCCGATCAGCGATGCCGACCGGGAGATTATTTTTGGCCTGAATTCGGCCGAGCTTTACGACATCGATGTCGATGCGGTGCGTAAAGCCGTGCCCGGCGATGAGTTGACGAAGATAAAAATGGCTTACCAGGAAGCCGGGGCCGAACCAAGCAATACTGCTTATGGCTGGGTTAAGGCATAGGAGAAATATGCAATGAAGATGCGATCTCTGACCGCCGGACTGACGTTACTCATCGCCGTATTCGGGACATTGCAAGTCAACGCGGACGACAAAGCCGTTGCACTGGAAACCAATAATTGTGCGCCGACCGGAGATTTGCGCGGTGATGCCGAGCGGGGTGCCGCGCTTCACATGGAAAATTGTGCCGAGTGCCACGGTTACGATGGAAAAGCAGAAGTCATCGTAATGCACATGGACGAGCCACCACGCGATGAAACCGATGTCGAATACATGAAAACGCTGTCCGATCTTTTCATCTACCTGGCTATCTGTAAGGGTGGTGAGCAAGTGGGGCGTTCGCTGGTGATGCCGGCATGGGGTGATTTTTTCACTGACCAGGAAATCCGCGACATGATCGCCCATATCCGGACTTTCTCGGGCACCTGATGGGCAGAATTGGATAGGGGTTCCGGATTAATGTTTCCTGGCAAATCGTCGCTCTGAGGCCATGATTTCGGGATCGGATATTGTCTTCGATTGATGACGAACAACATATATCTGGCAGTCTTATTGTTGATGTTGTTTTCGTCAGTGATGGCGCAAGACTGGCCATACTATGGCCTCGATGCCGGTGGGTCGAGATATTCGCCGCTCGAACAAATCAACCGCACGAACGTCAATAAATTGGAACTGGCCTGGTCCTATCGTCACGGCGATCTTGACCGGTTTCCGGATCGAAGAGCGTTTGCCGGCTTCCATGCGACGCCGATCCTGGTGCCGGAGGCGGCCGGCCGATCACTGATCTTCTGTACCCCGTTCAACCGGATCATTGCCCTTGATCCGGCGACTGGGGAGGAGCGCTGGAGCCATGATCCGGAAATACAACTCAGCAAAATAATGACACGCCTTAAATGTCTCGGTGTGGCCTACTGGCACGACCCGGAGGCCGAGGACATAGAGCAGTGCGCGCACCGGATAATTTCCGGAACGCATGATCGTCACATCATCGCCGTCGATGCGCGAACTGGTCAGCCTTGCACTGATTTCGGCGATCACGGGGCGATCGATGTCAACCCATTGATCGCCGCAACGGTTCCGGCCAAAGATGACCCCGCCGGCACGACATTCTCCGCACCGCCGGTGCTGGTTAACGACGTTATCGTGATCGGCAACATTAATAACATGAAGAATCAGTACGTGAGTGCACCGAGTGGGGCCATACGCGCATTCGATGCCCGCAGTGGTGACTTCCTGTGGAGCTTCGACCCGATACCACGTAATGCGGACGACCCCGAAGCGAAGAACTGGCAGGCAGAAAGTCTTGCTATTACGGGTGGCGCCAATGCCTGGAGTTTATTGTCGGTCGACGAGAAGCGTGACCTGGTTTTTATTCCCACGTCGAGCGCCGCACCGAATTTCTATGGCGGCACCCGGCCGGGTGATAATCGCTACGCCAATTCTGTCGTTGCGCTGCGGGGATCGACCGGCAAAGTGGCCTGGCACTTCCAAACCATTCACCATGATGTCTGGGACTGGGACCACCCGTCGGCACCGATTCTCGTCGATATCACGCGTGACAGTGAAAATGGACGTGAAACTATCCCGGCTGTCGTGCAACTGACGAAGCAGGCTTTCGTATTTGTTTTGCACCGGGAAACCGGTGAGCCGCTATTTCCAGTCGAAGAGCGGCCCGTACCGACAGATGGCGTCCCGGGTGAATACCTTTCTCCGACACAACCATTTCCCGTAAAACCGCCGCCATTGATGAAGACCGGCATCAGACCGGATGACGCCTGGGGACTGACATTCTGGGACCGTGGCAAGTGTCGGGAACAAATAGAGGGCGCACGCCATGGGGACATTTTTACGCCACCGAGTACCGACGGCTGGATCATGTATCCGAGCACTGCCGGTGGTCCGAACTGGGGTGGTGGCGCTTTTGACCCGGCGCGTAACCTGATCGTCACCAACGTGTCAAAGGTCGGCCTCTGGTTACGCCTGATGCCGAAATCGGAAGTTGCACCGACGACTGAATTTAACTCCGCCGCGGGCGCTCCGATGGGCCCGCCCGCAATTATCCAGGGCACGGATTATGCGATCGTGCAGCGCATCTTCTTAAGCCCGATGTTTAATCCGTGTACGCCGCCACCCTGGTCGTCGCTCGTTGCGGTCGATGTCGCACGCGGGGAAATTGCCTGGGATGTGACACTCGGAACGATCGAGCACATGGCGCCGATTCCGATCCCGCTGAAATGGGGGTCACCCAATGCGGGCGGGCCGATCATTACCGCGGGTGGACTGGTTTTTATCGGCGCCACCGCTGATCATCAATTGCGAGCTTTTGACATCGATACGGGCGACGAAGTATGGAGTATCGAGACGCCGAGCGCGGCCCACGCGACACCGATGACCTATGAGGCAGGTGGTCGGCAGTTCGTCGTCATTGCGTCCGGTGGCCACATGTTCATCAACGCCAGGGATATTGACGACTGGCTGGTCGCCTATGCGTTGCCGGACTAGCCTGCATATCGGTACCCTCCCGTACGGCATTCCATCGACGATCGGGCGGCTGATCGGCCGGATCCAGCGAATCGTTACCCGAATCTCGAATTGCGCGTCGCACTGGGCTAACACGGTGGCCCTGGTGTACCGTGCCGGAGAAACCCTGTCCCCGAATGCGCGCCTGTGAATGGCAGAAACCCGCGCAGCCCTGCACGATAGTTCAACCTGAACCGAAGCTGAACAGCGAATGATTCCGCCCGAACTGACCGTAGAGTGATCGCCAAACCTATGACTATTTTTAACCTATATGTTCGTTTTAACGGTAAGATATGCTACGGATTTCCAATAACAGTGGAGGATGAACAATGAAACTAAGCCAGCTGCTTCTTAAAAGCACAATCGCAGCTTTGGTAATTGCGGGGAGCTCTTTCGCGAGCGTCGCCTTTGCAGACGGCCATTGCAATTACACGCAGGAAAATATGTTTGCCGGCCCATTTAAGGTATGTGAGATGCCTGCCGATGCCGCAAAGTGTGAAGAACTGGGTAACACAGACGACAATGCCGACGCGGTCCATGGTGATGGTGAATGCGCCAACGATGGTGCGGTAGGAGTCTGTGATCGTGGCGATTCCAAACTCGTTTATTATGAGGGTGATCCGGGCGGTCTGGAAATTGGCTGCGGTTTTCAGGGCGGTGAATGGGTTACATCGTAAAACTGAAACGCTGAATAGAAAAAAGGGACAGACCTTTGGTCTGTCTCTTTTTTTTCACGAATCCGGCGCTATAGATCGAATTTACCGAATCCATCCATAAACGAACAGCACTTCGGCACAACTATTTCTTATCCGCTTGTTAACCCAAAACCAGCTTGAGTATATAGAAGAAGGTAATGGCCAATATCGCACCGGCCGGAATGGTAATAACCCAGGAAAGAAAAATTCGGCCGACTACGCGCAGATCGATTGCTGAAATTCCGCGCGCCATACCCACGCCCAGGACCGCGCCAACCAGCGTATGCGTCGTCGAGATCGGGATACCCGTACCCGATGCCAGAACAATCGTTGTCGCTGCAGCCAGCTCGGCGGCAAATCCACGGCTCGGTGTCAAATGCGTAATCTTGCTACCCACCGTAGCAATAACGTGCCGGCCGAAGGTTGCCAGGCCGATCACAATACCTAACCCACCGAGTAGCAGAATCCAGATAGAGACCGGCGACTTCTGCGTCAATGTACCTTCCTGAGCAATACTGATGACGGCGGCAACCGGACCAATCGCATTGGCGACATCGTTCGAGCCGTGCGCGAATGCCATTGAGCAGGCTGTTACCACCATCAAGACGGCAAATACGCGTTCCACGGTGAAATAGTGGAACCGCTTCTCAGCCTTGCGATTCGGCTGAATACGCATGACGAAAACTTTCCCGATTAATGCAACTACGACCCCGAATACAATGGCAATGGCGTAACACTCCATCGTGTCAATATCGAGCCCCACATGCTTCAAGCCCTTGAACATCGTCACCAGGCTCAGCATGAACGCCGCAAGAAATATATAAAGCGGTACGTAACGCCTGGCCCGATCGAGCGGGTCGGGTCGTGACAAAATCAGCCACTGCACGGAATTAAATATGAGAAAGGCGAAAATGCCGGCGATCAATGGCGACGCCACCCAGCTTGCGACGATGCTCGCGACCTTGCTCCACTGCACCGAATCCATGCCGACACCGACGATCGCAAAACCGATAATCGCGCCAATGATCGAGTGCGTCGTCGATACCGGCCAACCCCGCCATGACGCGATCAATAACCAGACCCCGGCCGCCAGGAGAGCTGCGAGCATGCCGTAAACCAGCACCTCCGGTGTCTCCCCGAGAGACGATGCATCGATTATTCCCTTGCGAATTGTCGAGGTGACTTCGCCACCGGCCAGCACGGCGCCGGAAAATTCGAAGACCCCGGCAATCAGCAACGCCTGCTTGACCGTAATTGCACCAGAACCAATTGACGTCGCCATTGCATTCGCCACGTCATTTGCGCCGATGCCCCATGCCATAAACAGGCCAAAGACGGCGGCAAGCGCCATATAGATCAGCGCATCTTCCATTCAGGAACCCCTCAGTGGGAAAGCAGTAGTTCTAGTCGACGGCCAATGCGCTCGGCCATGTCACCAACTTCTCCGGTCAGTTCGATCACCCGGTACAGGAACATGACATCTACAGGCGGCAGATCTTTCTCGATTACGAACAACGCCCCCCTGACCTTCGCCTGCATTTCATCCGTATCGTTTTCAATATGATCCAATTCTTCAACGAGGGCCTCAACAAAATCCGCTTCTGCGCCACGAAACCCCGTCTCGTACAGCTCATCGAGTTCACGTACGCTCTTGCGAGCCTTCTTGGCGGCATCCGCATTGCGGGACACGTAATCGATGAAGTCCTTACTCAGGCTTTTTGGAATTTCCATGCGTCGGCCGAATACCAGCCCGGATACATCACGTGCCTTGTTGGCGACCTGATCCTGCGCCCAGAGCAGATTGAGCAGGTCTTCCCGCGCCACCGGCATGAATAGACTCTTCGGTAACTGACCGCGGATCTGTTTCTTCAGCTCGTCGGCCTCCTGCTCCAGTTCGACAATTCGCTGCCGTGATTCGCCGGCTTTATCCCAGTCGCCGTCGATTGCATGCTCGAATAATGTTACGAGTTCTTTTGCCGCCTTGAAACAGATCTCCATATGGTCCTGCATCGGCGCGACCGGCGATGCGCCAAACATCTTCGTGATGTAGTTAGGCAACAGCTCAGTCCTTATATTTCAGCCACAAAACCTAATGGTTTAAACAAACACTCTTTGTGCTTCTTAAACTTCCGTACAGGCGCCAAAGATGATGATTGCTGCCTGACTGGCAGCCGCTGTCGCAACCATACGTCCGGTTTTTTGCTCTATAGATATCGTCCAGCCGGTACCGTCTTCCACATCCTCCCGGCCATCTTCGACACCTTGCAGCACCAGTCGATCTTCGACCTCTTCAATGTGGTCGATCCGGCTGCCGCTACCTTCCACGCTGGCGCGTATCTCCTTGTTCCCGATATCGATCCACAAAAAGGTCGGGGCGTCGACATCTTCCGGCAGAACCTCTTCACACCCTGCGCCATCAACGCATTCAAATACGTCCAGAGACGCGCACAATATTGGTTCCGACGTGTCGATCGCGAGCGCGTTACCGGTGACCAATCCAAGACTAAAAGCGAGAGCACTCGCAAGTAATTTTCTCATTTCAGTGCCTCTTTAGAAAATTAACGAACTGTGTAGCCCCGGCCTTCCAGGCAGGCGGCATAGGCCCGATTGTAGGAATTACGTTTTGCGGCATATTGCTGGGCCTGTTCCTGTTCCCAGTTTGCCTGCTCCTGCTGTTGGCCCCTCTTTTGACTGTTGCGACGCATCCCGCCTAGTACCGCCCCGGCCGCCGCGCCTTTTGCGGCCCCGTCACCACCATCGATAATGGCACCTACAGCGGCACCGCCGGCAGCACCTCTAACCAAACCCCCTTTCTGCGCTTCCTGCTGAGGTGGCGCTTCGGTGGCTGTTGGTGGCGCCATCGGATCGAAGCCGCTTTGATCCTTTGCCCAGCCATAACACTTGAACTCATCCATCTCCTGCTTGTCTGCGTCCTGGCCTTCGTTGGGATAGATCATCAGTTCCTGCCCTGACAGGATTCCAGACCAGAAAATAGACGCCAAGCCTATGATCAACAAACGTTTTCCTTTCATGCGACGCTCCATATGGTTTTTTGCCTGTCGTGGTGGTTTCTTGTACCCGCAATCCCCACGAGGCTCAAGCGATAGTCACCGCTATCATAGCCGCGCCGAAAAGTTTGGCAATAGCAGAATTTATCAGGCACAAAAAAGGCGCCGAACCAACGGTTCGGCGCCTTTATTCAGACAATGCGATCAGTCTTCGCGAACCCGAAAATTCCTCTGGATTTCATTTTGGACACTCGCACCGATCCATTCCACGAAGGTTTCATGCTGGACCATGCCTTTCGCATTGAACTTGTAATCCAGGCCTTTGAGATCCTTGCGCAGCTTCGACTGAATCGTGTAAGCGCCAATCAGATTAGTGACCAGTATGACATCCTTGCCGCCGTCTTTCGCAGCCTCGATCATGCCGCGCAGCTTTGCGACATTCCGATCGCGGATCTCGTACGGCGCATCATCCTGCAAAGTGGCACTGAATACAGCGGAATACCCACCATCTTCCTGCACAATCCTGGCGAGGTTATCCATCAGCGCCAATGCGTTCTGGTTATCTTCTTCTTCGCTCGGACCGTGGGCAACGATAATCACGACCTCATTGCCCGGATCGGTACTGAGCTGACCGGCATAGTCGAGCAGAATTTCGGCGACGAACGGATCATCGCCGGGCGGCGGGATAAAGGTAACACGGGCGTCGGTTTTAACTCGAGGCACGGTTGCGTACGCCGGCTCGTCAATCAGCCCGAAGATATATTGCCACTGGCGAATCATCGTATTGTACTCGGTGGCAACAACCGGCACGACGATAATGTTCTTCGCACCTGCCGCGACCAGATCATCCAGACCAAGCTGAATATGCTGGGACATCATCATGCTCATGCCAAATGCCAGGGACGTCGGAAAAATATCGGCGTAAAGTTGAACGTGCTCTTTGAAAACTTTGTCACCGCGAT